>Ga0228700_1000531_pt1 | contig 33907 bp, 35 predicted proteins | sample McNCre317_Aug_MG_FD_178019 | JGI IMG/M metagenome (GOLD analysis project Ga0228700, IMG submission 178019) | Freshwater microbial communities from McNutts Creek, Athens, Georgia, United States - 3-17_Aug_MG | ecosystem: Environmental > Aquatic > Freshwater > Creek | place: USA: Georgia...
ATGGCAACTGCAAGCTCCGCCCGCCCTACGGCCGACCAAACCATCAAACGCATTTCTGCGGAATACGACTCCTTGAGCAAGCAGCTCAAGGTGATCGCCCTGCACATCGAGAAGAACCGCGACCACGTGGGCATTGAAGGCATCCAGGAACTGGCACGCCAATGTGGCGTGCAGCCTTCGGCCGTGGTGCGCTTTGCCAAGCATTTCGGTTTCTCGGGCTTCAGCGAACTGCAGGCGATTTTTCGCGACAACCTGTCGCGCCAGCTGGCGCCCAGCCGCAACTACAAGGCCCGCATCCGCGACCTGATCGAGTCCGGCTCCACCACCCTGTCCAGCGTGGACATTGCCAAGGAGTTCCTGGCCGGCAGCGTGGCCGGCATGCAGGAGCTGCAGGGCAGCCTGGATGCGACCGCCTTCAAGAAGGCCGTGGACCTGCTGGCCGGGGCCGATTGCATCTGGATCGCCGCCTCGCGCCGCTCCTTTCCGATTGCGGCCTATCTGGACTATGCACTGCAACACACCGAGAAACGCATTGGCCTGGTGTCGGCCCTGGGCAGCATGCACCAGGGGCAGATGCGTTCGGTGCGCAAAGGGGACGTGATGATTGCGATCTCGTTCTCGCCCTACGCCGAGGAAACCATTGGCGTGGCCCGTGCAGCGGTGGAGCGCGGCGCCAGGCTGGTGGCCATCTCCGACAGCCGCATGAGCCCGCTGGCCAAGCTGGCCCATGTCACCCTGGTGGTGCAGGACAACTCCACCCTGGGTTTTCGCTCACTCTCCAGCACCATGGGCCTGGCCCAAAGCCTGTTCATCGCCCTGGCCTACACCCTGGAGCTGCCTTACAAGCCCACCACCTGAGGGGCTGGCGCCTGGGGTACCCATTTGAAAGAATATTCAAATGGATAGAATGTTGGAAAAATCTTTTCACTCCAGGATTTCCATGAAACACCTTGCAGAACGGGGTGTAGGTCGCGTTCACGCCGCCTACACCACCTCCCAAAAGCAGGCATGTGCCGGCACGCACAGCGCCACACGCAGCCAAGCGGTGGAGCGCTGAGCATGGCCACCGCTCCATTGCGCGTAGGTATTGCCGGCCTGGGCCGTCTCGGCCAGCGCCATGCCGCCGCCCTGGCCTTCAACACCCCCGGCTGCCGCCTGGTGGCCGCCTGCAGCCCGGTCGAGGCCGAGCGTGAACATGCCCGCCAGCAACTGGGCGTTGCCGCCATCTACGACGACCTGCCGGCCATGCTGCAAGACCCGCAGGTGGACGCGGTGGTGCTGGTCACCCCCACCTCGCTGCATGCCGACCAGACCATTGCCGCGCTCAAGGCCGGCAAGCATGTGTTCGTGGAAAAGCCCCTGGCTCTGAACTTGCCCGACTGCGAGCGCGTGCTGGCCGTGGCCCAGGACTATCCCCGGCAGGTGGCCATGGTCGGCTTTGTGCGCCGCTTCGACCCCAGCTACCTCGATGCCCAGCAAGCCGTGGCCGCCGGCGAGATCGGCACACCCTTCCTGGTGCGCTCGCAAACCTGCGACCAGAATGACCCCGAGGGCTTCTTCGTGAAGTTCGCCCCCACCTCGGGCGGCATCTTCATGGACTGCAGCGTGCATGACATCGACTTGGCGCGCTGGATGCTGGGCCGGCCCAAAGCCCTGCGCGCGTTTGCCACCGGCACCATCGCCCTGCACCCGGGCCTGGCGGCCTGCGGGGACGTGGACAACGGCATTGCCGTGGTCGAGTTCGAAGACGGTGCCAAGGCCGTGCTCTATGCCTCGCGCACCATGGCCCACGGCCATGAGACCAGCACCGAGATCATTGGCACGGCCGGCAAGCTGCTGGTGGGTGAGCATGCTGCGGCCAACCGCGTGGTGCGCAGCGACCAGCACGGCGTGCGCCATGCCGTGCTCAAAGACTTCTACGCCCGCTTTGAGGCCGCATTTGCCGCCGAGATGGCGGCTTTTGTCGCGGCCTGCCGGGGTGAGAAGCCGCTCACACTGACCCTGTCGGACGCCCTGGAAGCCACCCGCATCGGCCTGGCCATTGCGCGCTCGCTGGCCAGCGGCATGCCCGAGACGGTTTGAGCAGGGGCACTTGAGGCACGGAGCGGGCTGCCCTGCAAGAGGCAGGGTCAGCGGTTAGCATCAAGTCATCCATGACCCGCCTGCCCTCCGACCCTGCCCCCCATGGCTGGCGCGCCCTGCTCGTGCGCAGCACAGGACAGGCCACGCGCCCGGTGGTCTGGGTGATCGGCTTCTTTGCCTTCCTGAACGTCTACTCCATGCAGGCGGTGCTGCCGCAGATCATGCGCGACCTGCACATCACGCCGCTGCAGGCCGGCTCCACCGTGGGTGCCACGGTGCTGGCCGTGGCCCTGGTCTCGCCCTTCATGGGCATGCTCTCCGACGCCCTGGGGCGCAAGCGCATCCTGTGCAGCGCCCTGTTTGCCCTGTGCATTCCCACCGGCCTGATTGCCAGTGCCCAGGGCCTGAACACGCTGCTGGTGCTGCGCTTCCTGCAGGGCCTGACGGTGCCCGGCATCGTGGTTGTGCTGATCGCCTACCTGTCCGAAGAGTTCCGCGACACCGGCGTGGCCCGCATGACCAGCGCCTATGTGGGCGGCACGGTGATGGGCGGCTTCAGCGGACGCTTTCTCACCGGCCATGTCAGCGACTTCTGGGGCTGGCGCAATGCCTACCTGGTGCTGGCGCTGCTGAACCTGCTGGGTGCCCTGTGGGTGCTGTGGGCCCTGCCGTCCTCGCGCTATTTTGTGGCCAATCCGCACCTGGGCCAGGCCTTGCGCACCCTGGCCTCGCACCTGCGCAACCGGCGCTTCCTGGCCCTGTGCGGGCTGGGCTTTTGCGTGCTGTCCTCGCTGGTGGGCAGCTTCACCTACGTCAACCTCTACCTGGCGGAGGCGCCGTTTCACTTGAGCAGCGCCGGCCTGGCCAATGTGTTTGCGGTCTACCTGCTGGGTGTGGTGATCACACCGCTGGCCGGGCGTTTCATTGTGCGCTGGGGTTTCCTGCGGGCCGTGCTGGCCACGCTGCTGCTGTCGGCCGGTGGCCTGTTGCTGACGCTGCTGCCTTCCCTGGCGGCGGTGATCCTGGGCCTGGCACTGAGCTCCTGCGGCGTGTTCATCTGCCAATCAGCCACCATTGGCCACATCGCCGACACGGTGCGCCAGGGCCGCTCGCTGGCCACCGGCATCTACTACATGAGCTACTACGCCGGCGGCGCCACCGGCGCCTGGGTGGCGGGCCTGGCCTTTGAGGGCTGGGGCTGGGTGGGCTCGGTGCTGTCCATCATCGTGCTGCAGGGGCTGGCCGGGGTGATTGCCCTGGCCTTTTTGGGTGCGCCTGCAGGCCCAGCACGCGCTGCGACCTAAAATCACCGGTTACCCCGGCGCCAGCAGGCGCCATCAACCAAAGGAAAATCCATCATGGGCGCGCAGTGGAAAGCAAAGGGCAAGGACCTGGTGGCCAATGCCAAGGGCAAGTTGTTCACCAAGCTGGTGAAGGAAATCACGGTGGCCGCACGCAGCGGCGCCGACCCCGCCAGCAACGCCCGCCTGCGCCTGGTGGTGGAGCAGGCGCGCAAGGTCTCCATGCCCAAGGACACCCTGGAACGTGCCCTGAAGAAGGGCGCTGGCGTCGGTGACGATGCCACCCACTACGAGCGCGTGATGTATGAGGGCTTCGCCCCGCACCAGGTGGCAGTGATGGTGGAATGCCTGACCGACAACGTCAAGCGCACAGCACCCGAGATGCGGGTGCTGTTCCGCAAGGGCCAGCTGGGCACCTCGGGCTCGGTGGCCTGGGACTTCGACCATGTGGGCATGATCGAAGCCAGCCCCAGCGCCCCCGGCGCGGACGCCGAGACCGCCGCCATCGAGGCCGGGGCGCAAGACCTGGAGCCCGGCGAGGAAGAGGGCAACACCCTGTTCTTCACCGAACCGGCCGACCTCGACCTGGTCAGCCGTGCCCTGCCGGCGCAGGGCTTCAATGTGCTGTCCATGAAGCTGGGTTACCGCCCCAAGAATCCGGTCGATCCCAAGAACCTGAGTGCCGAGGCGCTGGAAGAGGTGGAGGCCTTTCTGGCCGCCATCGACGCGCACGACGACGTGCAAGAGGTGTATGTGGCCTTGGGCGGCTGAGGAAGTGGTAGCGGCCCGGCGCCGCTCATGTTGCCCCCAGCGTTTTCTTAGAGCCCGCAGCCTCTTAGGATGAGGGCCACCACATGTTCGGTGGCCCGTGCGTAGTCGCTGCTGTCGAGTGCGCGCTTGCCCAGCACGGCTGAGACCTGCACATCAAAATCGGCGTAGGTCTGGGTGGCGGCCCAGATGGTGAAGAACAGGTGCAGGGGGTCGACTGCGGCCATCTGGCCAGCGTCTATCCAGCCTTGCACCACGGCAGCCTTGTCCAGCATGAGGCGGCGCAGCTCGGTGTCCAGCAGTTCCTTGACCACCGGTGCGCCATGCAGCAACTCATTGGCAAATACCTTGGAGCCGTCGGGCCGCTCAGCCGACAGGCGCATCTTGGCGCGGATATAGCCTTCCAGTGCGGCCTGTGGCCGGGCGTCGGGCGTGATGCCATGGGTGGGCACCAGCCAGTCATTCAGAATGCGCGCCAGCACGGCGCGGTACAGCACCTCTTTGCTGCCAAAGTAATAGTGCAGATTGGCCTTGGGCAGACCGCTGGCTTCGGCAATGGCCGCCATGGTGGCACCCGCGAAGCCGCTGCGGGCAAACACCTTTTCGGCGCCCAAAAGAATCAGGGCCTCATTCGCCTGGCGAATGAGGCCCTTGGACTGGGCTTCGGCTCCTTCAGCCTGGGCCTTGGCAGGGGCGCGCACGGTCTTTGCGATCAGGGCCACGCGCGCTCGGGCTGCCATGGGGTGCTTACTTCTGCGCAGCTTCCCAGACCGCGTGCGAGTAGGCGGCCTTGCCCGGGTCTTTCTTGATCACCGGGTCACTGCCACCGGTCAGCAGGACCTTGATGGTGCGCTCAAAGGCGGCCGGCTCCAGATAGCCGATCTTCTTGGTGCCGGCATTGCTGATCAGCTTGGCCACGTTTTCCATCTGGCGCTTTTGCACCTTCAGGTTGGCGCTGCCCGAGGTGTCTGCAGCCACCACGGCCTTGGCCGCGCCTTCAGGGTCTTTCACCGCAGCGTCCCAGCCCTTGAGCGTGGCCTTGAGGAACTTGCCCATGCGGGCCACGAAAGCGGCATCCTTCAGGTTGGGCTCCAGCACATAGAGGCCGTCTTCGAGGGTGGACACGCCCTCTTTTTCATAGAAGAAGGTGACCAGGTCTTTTTCCTTCACGCCGGCATCCACCACCTGCCAGTACTCGTTGTAGATCATGGTGGAGATGCAGGCGGCCTGGTCCTGCAGCAGCGGATCCACATTGAAGCCCTGCTTGAGGATCTTGATGTCCGCGTCGGTCTTCAGGCCCAGCTTGTTCATCCAGTTGAGGAAGGGGTACTCGTTGCCACCGTACCAGACGCCCAGGGTCTTGCCCTTGAAGTCCTTGGGGGTGGTGACGCCGCTCTTCTTTTTGCAGGTCAGCATCAGGCCCGACTTGTCAAAGATCTGGGCCACGTTGACCAGGGGCACACCGGCTTCGCGCGAGGCCATGGCCGAGGGCATCCAGTCCACCACGATGTCGGCCTGCTTGCCAGCCAGCACCTGGGTGGGGGCGATGTCCGGGCCGCCCGGCTTGATGGTGACGTCCAGACCCGCTTCCTTGTAGAAGCCCTTGGCGGCAGCCATGTAATAGCCGGCAAACTGGGCCTGGGGCACCCACTTCAGTTGCACGGTAACCGCTTCATTGGCCAGCGCGCTGCTGCCGGCGGCAACGCCGCAAACGGCCAGCACCGCGGCCATGAGGCGGCTGGTGAGCTTGGGAGAACGAATCATGAAACACTCCTTTGGGTTTAAAGAATCAACACAGGACAAGGAACACAGGCAAAACTATTTGACGCCGCGGATCGAGGGGTGCCAGAAGGCCGCACGTCGCTCCAGGGCCACCAGCACGGCATAGGCCACCGAGCCGGTGACCGCAGCCACCACAATTGCGCCCCATACCAGGGGCATGTTCATGCGCGCCGCCTCGGTGGAGATGCGAAAGCCCAGGCCGCTGGTGGGCGAGCCAAAGAACTCGGCCACGATGGCGCCGATCAGGGCCAGGGTGGCATTCACCTTCAGGGCATTGAAGATGAAGGGCAAGGCAGACGGCAGGCGCAGGGCCAGCAGGGTGCGGCTGTAACTGGCGGCGTAGCTGTACATCAGCTCGCGCTCCAGCTTGCCTGCGGCCTTGAGGCCGGCCAGGGTGGACACCAGCATGGGGAAAAAGGTCATCAGCACCACCACCGCGGCCTTGGAAGGCCACTCAAAGCCAAACCACATGACCGCAATGGGGGCCACGCCCACCAGGGGAATGGCACTGGTAAGAGAGGCCACCGGCAGCAGGCCGCGCTGCAAAAAGGGCATGCGGTCTATGGCCACGGCCACAACAAAACCCATGCCGCAACCCAGGGCCCAGCCGATCAGCACGGCCTTGCCCACGGTCTGCACAAAGTCGCCCCAGAGCTTGGGGCCGTGGTCGGCCATGGACTGCAGCACAAAGCTGGGGGCCGGCAAGAGCACGCGCGACACATCCAGGCAGCGCACAAGCACCTCCCAAAAGAAGACCACCCATAGGCCAAAGACAGCGGCCGTAAGCGTGCCCACCCAGCGGCTGCCCTGCAGGGCTGCGGTGCGGTAGATGCTGTAGCCTGCCAACAGCAGCAAAAGCACGATGGCCGGCCAGAACAGGGGCGAATTGGCGGCTTGCGTCCAGCTGTTGGCCGGGTTCATGCCACACCTCCGCGATTGCGCAGCACCAGGCGCTCCACCAGGGCCACGGCAGCGGTCAGGGCCAGTCCCAGCAGAGCCGACATCACCAGGGCCGACCAGATCTGCACCGTCTGCCCGTAGTAGGAGCCGGTGAGCAGGCGCGCGCCCAGGCCGGCCACGGCACCGGTGGGCAGCTCGGCCACCATGGCGCCCACCAGGCCGGCGGCCACGCCCACGCGCAGGGCCGGGAACAAAAAGGGCAAGGCAGCCGGCAGGCGCAGCAGCCAGAGTGACTGCCAGCGGGTGGCGGCATAGGTATGCATCATCTCGGTCTCAATCACCTGGGGCGAGCGCAGGCCCGCCACCATGGCCACGGTGACCGGGAAGAAACACAGGTACATGGCGATCACCGCCTTGGGCGCGGTGCCCGAAAACCCCAGGGTGCCCAGGATCACCAGCACGATGGGCGCAATAGCCAGCACCGGCACCGTTTGCGAGGCCACGATCCAGGGCATCAGCGCCCTGTCCAGGGTGCGGCTGTGCACGATCAGCACCGAAAGCAGCAGGCCCAGGGCGGTGCCCATGACAAAGCCCAGCAGGGTGCTCTGGCCGGTGACGGCGACATGGAACAAGAGGTTGCGCGGGCTGTCCAGAGGCCACTCGGTCAGGCTCTCCACCATGTCCATCACCACCTGGTGCGGTGCGGGCATGAGCGGGCGCTCCAAGGTCATGGTGGCCTCAAACAGCTCCATTTGGGTGTAGCCGGCTTCCTCATCCAGCACGCGCTCGATGGCACCCGGCGCATTGAGCCGCCAGGCGGCCACATACCAGGCCAGCACCACGCCCAGCAGCACCACGGCAATGGGCACGCCCTGGTGCAGAAAACGCTGCAAGGCGCTCTTTTGCCTAGCCATGGTGGCCGTCCGCCAGGGCTTCACGCACCTCATGGGCCACGGCCATGAACTCCGGCGTGTCGCGCAGCCCCAACTCGCGGGTGTCGGGCAGGGGCGAATCGATCACCTTGACGATGCGCCCCGGGCGCGGCGACATGACCACGATCTTGGTGGACAGGTACACCGCCTCGGCAATCGAGTGGGTGACAAAGACCACGGTGCGCCGCTCACGCTGCCAGAGCTGCTGCAGCTGCTCGTTGAGCCGGTCGCGGGTGATTTCGTCCAGGGCGCCGAAGGGCTCGTCCATCATCAGGATCTTGGGCTCGAAGGACAGGGCGCGCGCAATCGAGACGCGCTGCTGCATGCCGCCCGAGAGCTGCCAGGGGTACTTGCCCTCAAAGCCCTTCAGGCCCACGCGCTCCAGGTGCTCCAGGGCGATCTGGCGTGCTTCCGAGCGGCCCTTGCCCTGGATCTGCAGGGGCAAGGTGACATTGGCCAGCACATTGCGCCAGGGGAACAGGGCCGGCGCCTGGAACACATAGCCATAGGCACGGGCCAGGCGGGCGTCATGGGGTGAGACACCGTTGACCAGCACCTGGCCGGCACTGATGTGCTCCAGGTCGGCCACGACGCGCATCAGCGTGGTCTTGCCGCAGCCCGAGGGGCCGATCAGTGAGACAAACTCGCCCTCTGCAATGTCCAGGTCAATGTCCGAGAGCGCGTGCACCGGGGTGTCTGCCGTCTGGTAGACCACACTGGCGTTTTGCACCTGCACAGCCAAGCGGGTCGATGGAGCGGGACTTTTTGCTTCTTGTTGGGTCATTGAGAGCGAGGCTGCACTGCTTTGGTTCGGATTTCTGTATAAGTTGACCAATTGGTTAACTTATCGCCCGATGTTAGCCAGTTTCGTGCCACGCCCACCACTGGGGTTTGTACGGGCACCGGTGCGGCACCAGCCACGCCCACGCCGGGGCCGTCAGGCCTTGGCCATGCGCTCGCTCTTCCAGTACACGTCGTCACCCACCGTGCCGTCGGTGCGGTAGCGGTTGAGCGTGCGCGAGAGCACAAAAAGCAGGTCAGAAAGCCGGTTGAGGTACTGGCGCGGTGCATCCTTGAGCGCCTCTTCATTGCCCAGCGCCACCAGGGCACGCTCGGCCCGGCGGGCCACGGTGCGGCAGACATGGGCGAGCGATGCGGCACGGGTGCCCGCCGGCAAGATGAATTCCGCCAGCCGTGGCAACTGCGCGTTGTAGTCCTCCAGGGCCTCGTCCAGGGCCAGCACCGCTTCGGGCTTGAGCAGCTCGTAGCCTGGAATGGACAGCTCGCCACCCAGGTTGAAGAGCTGGTGCTGAATCTCCACCAGCAGCGCGCGCACGCCTTCGGGCATGTCCTCGCACAGCAGCACGCCGATGTGGGAGTTGAGCTCGTCCACATCGCCCATGGCGTGCACGCGCAGGCTGTTCTTGGAGACGCGGGTGTTGTCGCCCAGGCCGGTGGTGCCGGCGTCCCCGGTGCGGGTGGCGATTTGGGTGAGGCGGTTGCCCATGGTGGTGTTTCCTGGTTGCGCAGCCGGCCTAGAGCACGGCCACTTCGGCGATGGCGTTGACCATGTAGTCAATCTTGTTCTGCATATCGCTTTCGTTGTCGGCATGGCGATGGGCCGCGGCGTCTATTTCCACGGTCAGCTCCATGAAGGCGTCCACCACATCGGGGTCGAAGTGCTGGCCCCGTTCGCTGAAGATCACACCTACCGCAGCCTCGTGTGAGATGCCCTGGCGGTAGACCTTGTTGCTGATGAGCGCGTCATACACGTCCGCCACGGCCACCAGCCGGGCCGAGAGGGGTATCTGGGTTTCTGCCAGACCCTTGGGATAGCCCTTGCCGTTCCAGCGCTCGTGGTGGCACAGGGTCAGCTCCTTGGCGAAATGCAGGGTGCTGGAGCGCAGGCCCAGGGCTTTCTCGGCCTGCACAATGGCTTCATAGCCACGCAGCGTGTGGGTGGTCATGATGGCCAACTCGTCCGGCGACAGGCGACCGGGCTTGAGCAAAATGCGGTCGGGTATGGCCACGGTGCCCAGGTCGTACATGGGCACGCTCTGGCACAGGTCTTCAATGTAGCTGTCTGTGAGCACGCCGGCATGGATGGGGTGCTGCTGCAGCTTCTTGGCCAGCAGGCGCACATACTGGGTGACGCGCAGCAAATGGCTGGCGGTGTCGGACTCGCGCAGCTCGGCCAGTGAAGTCATGGCAAACAGCACCACGCGGTGCGCATGCAAGGCCTCTGTGGCATTGGTGATCGCCGGCTTCGACTCAGATTCCATGTAGTGCCCTCCTTAACGCGCCACCAGGGGCGCGCGGTAAATCCATACCATTTTGCCACCAGGTGCGGTGTAACTGGCCGATGGATGCAAATGGCTGGCCTCGAACTCCAGGCTGACCATGCAGGCTCCCGCCCGCAGCTCGGCGGCCTTGAGCACCGCACGCGTCATGCTCTCAGGACGTTGGAACAGGTAGACCATGTCATAGGCCGACCAGTCAGCCTGCCAGATGTCCCCTTGGCGCACCCGGGCCCAGGGGCAGCGCAGCGCCGACAACAGTCGCAGCGGCCAGGAGTACTCCAGGCCATGCAAGGCTGCCAAGGGATAGGCCGCACGCAAGGCCAGCAAGCCGTCACCGGCGCCGCAGCCGGCATCCAGCACCGCAGCGCCGGCCGGGAGCGGCACCAGGGCCGGAAGCTGCTGCAGGGCATCGGGGGGGGTGGGAAAGAGCGGCGCATCACGCCAGGCATTTAGGGGATAGACCAGCAGCAAAAAGCCCAGGGGCAGGAGCCAGCTCCAGGCCGGCAGGGCGCTGGCGCCGTTCGATACCAGGGAAATCGCCAGAGAAAGTGGAAAGCCGGCACTGATGAGCAGGCGGCGCCACCAGCTATGGCCCCACAGACTGCAGGCCACGCCCAGCCCCGAGGCCAGGCCCAGAGCGACGGTGGGTGCAAAGCCCTGGGCTGCCAGGCCCCTGAAGACGCCCCACGACAGCAGCCAGGACAGCACGGCTGGCAGCGGCCAGCGCCAGTTTGCCGGCCACCATGCCCGGGCCGCTGCAGGGGGGGCTGCGTCTGCCATGCGCTGCTTGCGGTGTAGCGACGTGGGGGCGGGGTGGCTCGCCGGCGGGCTAGCGGGCGACGCCCGGCGACAGGCGCTCAATCAGGCCGTTGAGCTCGTCCAGCGAGGCAAACTGAATGACCAGCTCACCCATGTCTTCCATGCGGCCGTTGCGCTTGACGCGCTTCTTGATGTGCACATCAACCTGGGCCATGAGCAGGTCTGAGAGCTCTTCTTCCACCCGCTTCAGGTCACGCGACTTTTCTTTCTTGGGCTTGGGTGAAGTGAGCGCAAACTCGGCGCCCAGTTTTTTCACCAGGCTTTCGGCCTCACGCACCGACATCTTCTTGGTGGCAATCTGGTTGGCTGCGGTGATCTGGGTGGCCCGGTCCAGTGCCAGCAGGGCGCGCGCATGGCCCATGTCGATATCGCCAGCCATCAGCATGGTCTGCACCGGATCGGCCAGGTTCAACAGGCGCAGCAGGTTGCTGGCCGCACTGCGCGAGCGGCCCACGGCCTGGGCCGCCGTCTCATGGGTCAGGCCGAATTCACGGATCAGGCGCTGCAGGCCCTGGGCTTCTTCCAGGGGGTTGAGGTCTTCACGCTGGATGTTCTCAATCAGGGCCATGGCGGCGGCGGCCTGGTCGGGCACCTCGCGCACCAGCACCGGCACCCGCTCCAGACCCGCCAGCCTGGCCGCCCGAAAGCGCCGCTCGCCTGCAATGATTTCATACAGCGGGCGGGCGGCGCCGCCGCTGAACTGGCCGGTGGGGTCTTGCTGCAGGCGCTTGGCCTGGGCCTGCTCGGCATCCAGGCGGCGCACCAAAATCGGCTGCATGATGCCCTGGGCCTTGATGCTCTCGGCCAGCTCATAGAGCGCACCCTCGTCCATGTGGGTGCGCGGCTGGTACTGTCCGGCCACCATGTCCGACAGTGCCAGGGTGCTGGGCAAGTCGGCGTCGGTGCTGCCTCCAGCGCCGCTGGTGCCGCTTTCATGGACCTTGGGGCCCAGCAGGGCCTCCAGGCCCATGCCCAGGCCTTTGGGTTTCTTGGTGACCATGGTGATTTCCTTTTTCTTCGAATGGCAGGGTGGCAGCTACTGCGGCATCTGCGCGGGGTTCAGGCGCGCCAGCAGGGCACGCCCTTCGGGCCAGTCGCCCAGGCCGGACTCGGCATTGAGATGGCCGCGTGCGCCCTGCTCCAGCCAGCTGGAGCCCCAGGCCTGGGCATAGCTGCGTGCACGCTCCAGGCTGCAATAAGGATCGTCACTGCTGGCCAGCAGCAAGCTGGGAAAGGGCAAGGCTTGCATGGGCACGGCCGCCCAGCTGGACAGGGCAGATTGCAAGGCGGGCAGCTGCGGGTCGGGTGGCGCCACCAGCAGGGCACCCAGCACGCGCTCACTATGGCGCGAATGCGCTGCCCAGGCCGCCGTCAGCAGGCAGCCCAGGCTGTGGGCAACCAGCAGGCACGGTGCACTTTGCTCCAACAGCACCTCTTCCAGGCGGGCGGTCCAGTCGCCGCGCAGTGGGCGCATCCAGTCGTGCTGCTCCACCCGCAGGTCACCGTACAGGGCTTCCCAGCGGCTTTGCCAGTGGGTAGGGCCCGAGTTCTGCCAGCCGGGCAAGAGCAGGATGCGCGCTTGGCTTGAGCGAATAGCTTGGGGGTTGCTGGACATGGCAGAGGGCACGGTGGCGCTTGTTGCTGGATGGACGGCGTGCCTACAGAGTACGCACCCGCTCCACCATTTCCTGGGCGAATCCAATAAAGGCCTGCGCCCCCTTGGACTGCATGTCAAACACCACGCCGGGTACGCCGTAGCTCGGGGCCTCGGCCAGACGCACGTTGCGGGGAATCACGGTGTCGAACACCTTGTCGGCAAAGTGGGCCTTGAGCTGGTCGCTCACCTGCTGCTGCAGGGTGATGCGCGGGTCAAACATTACGCGCAAGAGGCCAATGATCTGCAGGTCGTCATTCAGATTGGCCTTGACCTGCTTGATGGTGTTGACCAGATCGGTGAGGCCTTCCAGCGCAAAGTATTCGCACTGCATGGGCACGATCACGCCATGGGCGCAGCACAGGCCATTGAGCGTGAGCATGGAGAGCGAGGGCGGGCAATCGATGAGCACGAAGTCGTACTGGGCATCGACCGTGGCAAGAGCGGCCTTGAGGCGGCGTTCGCGCCGCTCCACCTCGACCAGTTCCACTTCGGCGCCCGCCAGTTCGCGGTTGGCGCCCAGCACGTCGTAGCCGCAACCAGCCACCTGGAGTTTTTCACTCTGCACCCGCGCCTCGGCAATGGAGGCGGATTCGAGCAACACGTCGTAGACGCTCAGCGCCAGGCGGCGCTTGTCCACGCCAGAGCCCATGGTGGCATTGCCCTGGGGGTCCAGGTCGATCATCAGCACGCGCTGGCCGACCTTGGCCAGGCCGGCAGCCAGGTTGACTGTGGTGGTGGTCTTGCCCACCCCGCCCTTCTGGTTGGCAATGCAAAAAATCTTGGCCATGCTGGGGAAACTTCCTTGCGGTGGGGTGGTCGGTGGGCGTTGAAAAGCGGGCTGGTGGTGCCTAGCGGCTCACGGCAAGCTTGATGCCAAAGCCCACCAGAAACAGGCCGGCCACCTTCTCCAGCACCCGACTCACCAGGGGATTGGCACGCAGGCGCTCGGCCAGAAAATGCGCCAGCAAGGTGGCGATCAGGCAGTACATAAAAGTCAGGCTGGCGATCGTGGCAGCCATGAAGCCGTAGGTCAGCAGCCCTTGCTGGCGCTGGGGATCCACAAACAGGGGGAAGAACGCCATGTAAAACAAGATGGCCTTGGGGTTGAGCAAGGTGATGGCCATGGCCTGGCGCAGGTAGTGGCGCGGGCGGATGTTGAGCACGGGCGCCGCACCGGGTTTGGCCAGCAGCATCTTGCCGCCCAGCCAACCCAGGTAGATGGCGCCGCCCCACTGCACGGCATTGAAAGCCTCCGGGTAGGCAGACAGCAAGGCCGCCACGCCAGCCACGGCCGACCACATCAGCACCTGGTCACCCAAAATCACACCGAAGGCTGCAGCCAGGCCCCCGGCAATGCCGCCCTTGCTGGTGCTGGTGATGATGGCCAGGTTGCCCGGGCCAGGAATCATCAGAAACACAATAACGGTGACGACAAAAGTGCCGTAGTCGGTGACGCCAAGCATGGTGCGGGTTTTTGGAGTGGAGCTGCGAGTTTACGTTGGAAAGTTTGGCGCCCCTGGCGTGGCATGGCGCATCCAGATGATGCAACGCTCGGCGTCCAGGCCGGGCACCCGCAATGGTTCCACGTGAAACACCTGGGTGTGGGCCGGCAAGGCCAACAGTTCGTCCGCAGGGTGTTTGCCCTTCATGGCCAGCCAGACACCCTGCCCTGCCAACGCCTGGGCCGACCAATTCACAAAATCGGCCAGCGCCGCAAAGGCCCGCGAACTCACCATGTCATAGCGTGTGGACAAGCTCTCCACCCGCGCGTGCAGACCGCGCAAGTTCGGCAGCTGCAAGGTAACCGCCACCTGCTGGATGAAGGCCGCCTTCTTTGCCACGGTGTCCACACAATCCACCAGCACCTCAGGGCAGCAAATAGCAATCACCACGCCGGGCAAGCCGGCACCCGAGCCCACATCCAGCAAGCGCACAGGCGTCCTGGCCTCCACGGCACCCGCACTGCGCATGGCAGCGATCTGCCTTTGCAAGGGCCCGAGAACCGCCAGGCTGTCCAACAGGTGGTGGGTCAGCATTTCGGCAGGGTCGCGAACCGCGGTCAGGTTGTAGACCCGGCTCCATTTCTGGATCAGGTCCAGATACGCCAGCAAGCGCGCCTGGCAGGTGGCGTCCAGATCCAGCCCCAAAGCCTGCACCCCCGCGGCCAGTTCGGCGGACAGCGGGTGCGCCTGTGGTACCCCGGCCTGCATCACGGCGCGACCTCGGCCGAAAGCTGCCGGCCTGCCGCCGGCGGCTCGGCAAAGCCTCGGAAGTTGCCCCGTTTCAAATGGATGAGCAGGAGCGAAATGGTAGCCGGCGTAATGCCAGACAGGCGCGAGGCCAGGCCCAGGGTTTCCGGCCGGTATTTGTTCAGGCGCTGGCGCGCCTCGATGCTTAAGGCCGTGACCTGCATGTAATCCAGCTCAGCCGGCAGTCGCAGGTTCTCATAGTGGGCAGCCCGCTCCACCTCCCCTTTCTGCCGGTCGATGTAACCGGAATACTTGGCGCTGATTTCCACCTGCTCGATCACGCTGGCCACAAACGCGGCATGCTCCAGCGTGGCCTCATCCGACATAGCACCCCCATCTGCAGCAAGCACGGGCTGCACCACGGGCGGCAACGCAGGATTCACAAAGCGCCCACCGTCCAGGGACATCAGACCGGCATAGCTGACATCGGGCCGGCGCAGCAGGTCTGCCAGGTTGTATTCATGTTCCAACGCCTTGCCCAGTACCCGCTGCGCCTCGGCCTGCGCCAGGTTGCGCGGGTTCACCCAAACGCTGCGCAGGCGTTCTGTTTCACGTGAAACAGCATCGCGCTTGCGGCAGAAAGCACTCCAGCGCGCCTCATCCACCAAGCCCAGTTGACGCGCCACCTCGGTCAGGCGGGCATCGGCATTGTCTTCACGCAGCTGCAGGCGGAACTCGGCCCGGCTGGTGAACATGCGGTAAGGCTCGGTGACGCCCTTTCCAATCAGGTCGTCCACCATCACGCCAAGATAAGCCTGGTCTCTGGTGGGCAGCCAGCGGTCTTCCCCATAAGAGATGGCGCCGGCGGCACTGGCACTGTCGTTGCCACCGCCCAGGGTGCGTGCCTGCAGCGCGGCATTGATTCCAGCAAACAACCCTTGCGCTGCGGCCTCCTCATACCCGGTTGTGCCATTGATCTGACCCGCAAAGAACAGGCCGCCAATCTGGCGTGTCTCAAAATTGCTCTTGAGGGCGCGCGGATCAAAATAGTCATACTCGATCGCATAACCCGGTCGCAAAATGTGAGCGTTCTCCAGGCCAGGCATGCTGCGCACCAGCGCCAGCTGAATATCAAAAGGCAGGCTGGTCGAGATGCCATTGGGGTAGTACTCGTGGGTGGTCAGACCCTCGGGCTCCAGAAAAATCTGGTGGCTGTCCTTGTCCGCGAAGCGGTTGACCTTGTCTTCCACGCTGGGGCAGTAGCGCGGCCCCACCCCCTCAATCTGGCCGGTGAACATGGGGCTGCGGTCAAAGCCGCTGCGGATGATCTCGTGGGTACGCGCATTGGTATGGGTAATCCAGCAAGGCATCTGGCGCGGGTGCATCCGGGCGTTACCCATGAAGCTGAAGACCGGCATCTGCGCCGCCATGCCGCCCGCCACGCCATCGCCAGGCTGCTCCTGGCACTGGCTGAAATCAATGCTGCGCCCGTCGATGCGCGGCGGTGTACCGGTTTTCAACCGCCCTTGCGGCAGTTGCAGTTCCTTCAGGCGGGCACTCAAACCCTGCGCAGGCGGGTCACCCGCACGGCCTGCCGCATAGTGGTTCAGACCCACATGGATCTTGCCATCTAGGAACGTACCCGCTGTCAGCACCACGGTGCGGCCGCGAAACACCACACCCACCTGGGTGACAGCAGCCACCACACGGTCGCCCTCCACCAGCAAATCATCCACCGCCTGCTGAAACAGCCACAAATTGGCCTGGTTCTCCAACATGCCGCGCAACGCCGCCTTGTAAAGCACCCGATCGGCCTGGGCCCGGGTGGCGCGCACGGCCGGCCCCTTGCTGGAATTGAGCATGCGAAACTGAATCCCCGCCTGGTCGGTCGCCAGGGCCATCGCGCCACCCATGGCATCCACTTCTTTCACCAGATGCCCTTTGCCGATTCCGCCAATCGAGGGGTTGCAGCTCATCTGCCCCAGGGTCTCGATGTTGTGGGTCAGCAGCAGGGTCTTGCAGCCCATGCGGGCAGCTGCCAGCGCGGCTTCGCTGCCGGCATGGCCGCCGCCAACGACGATGACGTCGAATAAATCGGGGTAGAACATGGTGGGTCCAATGCGGCGCCGGGGCTGCGGAGCCGGGCGCAAAAACAAGGCGGGGAGAGCCACCGATTCTACCGGCTGCTGCTATTTGAGGCAGCGCGGCCAGGAGTGCCTAACGCGGCAGCATGCGACGCAGCGTGTTGTCCTTCCAAATGTAGTGGTGCAGCAAGGCCAGCAGGGCATGGCCACCCACCAGGAAATACGCCAGGATCCCCAGGGACTCATGCACGTCCAGCAGGCGCTCACCCAAGGCCTCATTGGCAGAGAACAAGGCAGGCACCAGCCAGCCGAAAAACACAATCGGCTTGCCCAGGGCACTGCGGGCAGCCCAGCCCAGCCCAGCAAGGGCATGGCCACCATCAGACCATACAGCAGCCAGTGCACGAACACGCTCATGGCGTGTTGCCAGGGCTTCTGGTTGGGAACGATGGGCGGCGTCGTGCCCAGCAGGCGCAGTGCCAGGCGCAGCCACACCAAAGCAAAGACCAGCAGGCCCAAAGAAAAGTGCAGGGCCAAGACCGTCTGCTGTGCCGGGCTGTCTTCGGGGAAGGCATCCACCAGGTTGGCCGCTGCAAAGATGCCAACAAACAGCAGCACCATCAGCCAATGCATGGTGATGCTGGCCTGGCTGTAGCGAGGGGTGAGGGCCTGCGCCTCAGGGGAATTCTTGATGGGAAAGTCCGGGGAGATGGGGGTTTTCATAGGGTCGATAAAAGGGATTGAAAGAGGCTGGAATCTAGGCAGCCATGGCAGCGCGCTCGCGCTACATCATTCGGCGCCAGACAAAGCGGCCCACCCACCCAAGCCCCCTTAAGCCCTAAAAAACACAATTTCCCATTTGCCGCTAGCATCGCCAACGGGCACGAAGCCTGGCCGCTTCGCTGCCGCCAATAAGTTCAACTACTCAAGAGGAAACCATGAAGCTCTACTACTCTGCTGGCGCCTGCTCGCTGTCACCCCACATTGTTTTGCATGAGTCGGGCCTGGCCTTCGAAGCCGTCTCTGCACCCACCAAAACCCACCAGCTCGCCGATGGCACCGACTACTACACCATCAACCCTCTGGGCTATGTGCCCCTGCTGGAGCTCGACGATGGCCGACGCCTGCACGAAGGCCCTGCCATTGTTCAGTACCTGGCCGACCAGGTGCCGGCCAAGCAGCTGGCGCCTGCCAACGGTACCTATGAGCGCTACAAGCTGCAAGAATGGCTGACCTTCATCGGCACCGAGTTGCACAAAGGCTTCTCACCCCTTTTCAACCCTGCCACACCGGCAGACTTCAAGCCCGCCTGCATTGAGCGCCTGCTTAGCCGCTTGCAATGGGTAGACGGCGAGCTGGCCGGCAAGCAATACCTGTTGGGTGACACCTTCAGCGTGGCAGATGCCTACCTGTTCACGGTGACCAACTGGGGCGCCTATGTGGGCGTGGACATCTCGGGCATGGCCAACCTGCAAGCCTACCGGGCCCGTGTGGGCGCACGCCCCGCCGTGGTTGCCGCCATGAAGGCTGAAGGGCTCATCAAGTAAGTACCCACTCGCCGCTGCGGGCTTGCAGCGGCGAAATCTAGTGCGCTGGCTGTCGAGATGCCAAGGCAGCACCTGTCCAAAGGGCCAGCGCCGAAAACAGCAGACCCCGCTGCAAGCCACCGCTGCCATCAGCAATCCAGCCAACCACCGTCGGGCCCACAATCTGCCCGGCCGCAAACACGGTGGTGAAAGCACTGATACCTGCCGCCCAGGCACTGGACGGCAGGTTATGGCGAACCAGTGCGGTTGTCGATGCCACCACCGACAGAAACACCGCACCAAACAGCAGACCCGACAGGAGCACCAGGGCCCAGCTCTGGGTCAAGGCTGGCAACACCGTGGCCAGGCCCAGCAAGCCATTGAGCAAGGCCAGGGGCCGCCCATCGCGGTAGCGGCTAAGCAGGCCCGCCCAGATGCGCGATGACGCCATCACCGCAACACCTAACAGGGCATAAAAGAACGTGACTTCCACCGCCGAACGCCCCTGGCTGCGCAGCAGTGCCACGACAAAGGTCATGTAGCCGATGTAGCCCATGCCAAACAAGGTGTAGCCCGCCAGCCCGAAACCAAATCGCCGCCAGCGGAACACCGCGCCGTCCTGCCCTGCAGCCGCTGGCGCCGCACTCTCCCAGGCCTGCATCACCCGAGCGGGCCAGACCAGCACCGCGCTGAACACCACGCACAAGCCGCCCAGCAGCCACCACGCCCAGCGCCAGCCGTGTGGCACACCCAAAGACCATTCCAGGGCTGCCGGCACCAAGAGCGCCGAAAGGCTGATACCCAGACCGGTGCCGCCGTAATACAGGCCCAGCAACAGGCCGCTATGCCCCGACGCCTCGGCCCCCAGGCGCGCCGCCAGCAGGCCGCCTGCGACAAACACCAGGGCGCTGGCCACCCCTGCCAGCAGCCGTTGCAGCAGCAAGGCCTCGGTCTGCACCACGAAACCGCTACCCAGCATGAACACGCTGGCCAACGCAGCGCCTGCCACCAGCAAGGCCGATGGCCCAAAGCGCCGCATCAGCCAGGGGCAAGCCAGGGCGCCCAGGAAATACCCGCCGGCGTTGGCCGTATTCATGCCACCGGCCAGCGCATAGCTCCAGCCCAAGTCCTGCCGCATTGCCGGCAACAGCAAGCCATAGGCAAAACGCGTGATGCCCAGCGAGATCGTCGCCCCCAGCGAAATTGCCAGGGCCAGGGCCATCAGCCGGCGCAAGGGAATTGCCACGCCCTAAGGTCTCCAGCGACGTAGCGTGAGGGCATTGGCCATGACACTCACCGAGCTCAAGGCCATGGCCGCACCGGCAAATACCGGGTTCAAATAACCCAGGGCCGCCAGCGGAATACCCGCGGCGTTGTAGACAAAGGCCCAAAACAGGTTTTGCCGGATCTTGCTCACGGTGCGCGCAGAAATATCCAGCGCCGCTGCCACCAGCAGCGGCTCACCCCGCATCAGCGTCATGCCTGCCGCGTGCATGGCCACGTCGGTGCCGCCGCCCTGCGGGTTGGCCATGGCCATGGCAACGTCGGCTGCAGCCAAGGCCGGTGCGTCATTCACACCATCGCCCACCATCAGTACCCGCCGGCCCCCGGCGCGCAGCGCCTGTACCTGGGCGGCCTTGTCGGCTGGCAGCACCTCGGCCATGAGCTCACCCTGCTCGGGCCGCAAGCCCAGCTGAGAGGCCATGGCGCGCGCTGCGCCCTGGTTGTCACCCGAGAGCATGAGCAGGCGCAAGCCCCGCTCCCGCAGCTGCTGCAGGGCCTGGGCGGCAGCCGGCTTGGGTTGGTCGGCAAAGCCCAGCACCGCCCGCAGCACCAGACGGTCAGCACCCGCCTTCGAAACCTGCTCCGCCAACACCGACACGCTGGCGCCCAGGTCCTGCCACTGCTGGGCCTGCGTCTGCAAGGGCCCCAGGTCCAGGCCCAGCTCCTGCATCCAGCGCAGACTGCCCAGCATCAGCACGCGATCCTGCACCCTGCCGCGCAGGCCATGGCCAGGAACCGCCTGCACATCCCTCACCGGCAACAGCGCAAGGCCCTTCTCGCGTGCAGCCTCCAGCATGGAGCGGGCCAAAGGATGCTCCGAGCCCCGCTGCAAGCTGCTTGCCGCCTGCAGTTGTTCCTCGAGATTCAGGCCGGGCACACTGGCCGCATGCACCAGGCGCGGTTGGCCCAGGGTCAGCGTACCGGTCTTGTCGAAGACCACGGTGTCCACCCGGTGCGCCTGCTCCAGCGCCTCAGCATCCTTGATCAGAATGCCAAAGCGGGCCGCCACCCCGGTGCCCGCCATGATGGCGGCCGGCGTCGCCAGTCCCAGGGCGCAGGGGCAGGCAATCACCAGCACGGCCACCGCGTGGACCAGCGCCTGTGCAAAAAGATGCCCGGTAAACCACCAGCCCAGCAGGGTCAGCAGGGCCAGTACCAGCACCACCGGCACAAACACCGCGCTCACCTGGTCCACCAGGCGTTGAATGGGCGCCTTGGCCGCCTGCGCATCCTGAACCAGGCGGATGATGTGCGACAAGGTGGTGTCGGCTCCCACCGCGCGCACCTGTACCAGCACGCGGCCCTCGCCGTTGATCGATCCGGCACGCACCGGGCTGCCCACCTGCTTGGCCACTGGCAGCGACTCCCCCGTCAGCAAAGACTCGTCGACCTGGGTCTGGCCTTCGGTGAGCACGCCATCGGCGGCAAAACGCTCGCCCGGCTTGACCACCAGCCGGTCTCCCACCAGCAGTTCATCCACCGGTACCTCGGTCTCGCCCTCAGGCCCCAGCAGACAGGCGCGCTGCGGACGCAAGGCATGCAGCGCGCGAATGGCTGCCGTGGTCTGGCGCTTGGCGCCTGCCTCCAGCCACTTGCCCAGCAACACCAGCGTGACCACAAGGGCCGAGCTCTCAAAATACAAGGGCAGCATGGCACCCGGCTGGGACGTCAGCCACAACCAGACCGAGAGCGACCAGCCAGCCGTAGTGCCCAGGGCCACCAGCAAGTCCATATTGCCGCTGCGGTTCTTCGCAGCGCTCCAGCCCGCCCGGTAGAAGCGCGCGCCCAGCGCGAACTGCACCGGTGTGGCCAGGGCGAACTGCCAGAGCGGCGGCAGCATCCAGTGCTGCCCCCACAAACTGCCCAACATGGGCAGCAGCAAGGGTGCCGACAGGGCCAGGCCCCAGGCAACCGGCGCAAAGCCACTCCAGCGCCCAGGCTCGGGCGCCTGCAGGGCCGCGTCGGCGGCGCGCGGCTCATAGCCTGCGTCCCGCACCGCACGGCGCAGGCGCGAGGGCATGGTGCTGGCGTCCGGTGGCGAGGCGGCATCCGGCGTACCAGCCTGCCGTTCGCGCCAGTCCACCCGGGCCGACTCGGTGGCCAGATTGACCGTGGCACCCGTCACGCCGGGCACCTTCTTCAATGCACGCTCGACCCGGGCCACGCAAGAGGCGCAAGTCATGCCCCCAATACCCAGGTCCAACGTATGCGTACCATCTGTGTCCATACCACCGAGCTTATAGCGTCCAGCTTGCAAAAAGTTCACACTATGCTCTTGTCCTCTACCGCGTATTTGGAGCCCCCCATGCAGCAAACTTTCACCGTCACCGGAATGACCTGTGGCCATTGCGAGAAAGCCGTCACCCGTGCCGTTCTCCAGGCCGACCCTCTGGCCCAGGTGCAGATTGACCGCCAACAGAACCGGGTGCAAATCGCCTCTGACAAGGCCCGCGAAGTGCTGGCCCAGGCCATTGCCGAAGAGGGCTACTCGGTGGCCGTGGCATGAGCAATCCCCTGCTTCGCCAGGTCGAGCGCCTGGTCAGCGGCCAGGCCACCCGTGACGGGGCTGGCGTCAAGCTCACCCGCGTGCTGACCCAGGACCTGCAGCAACGCCTGGACCCATTCCTCATGCTGGACAACTTTGCCAGCGATAACCCCGATGACTACGGCGCGGGCTTTCCCAACCACCCGCACCGGGGCTTTGAGACGGTCACCTACATGATCGCCGGGCGCATGCGCCACAAGGACAGCGGCGGCCACGAGGGCCTGCTGCAAAACGGCGGCGTGCAATGGATGACCGCCGGCTTCGGCCTGATCCACAGCGAAATGCCCGAACAGGAAGCCGGTGTCATGGAGGGCTTTCAGCTGTGGCTGAACCTGCCAGCCAAGGACAAGCTGTGCAAGCCGTGGTACCGCGACATCCAGAGCGAAAGCATTCCCGAGTTCACCACGCCTGCCGGCGAAGCCAGCGACCCCCGCAGCGGTGTGCTGGTGCGCGTCATCTCCGGCCACAGCCATGGGGTAGCTGGCGCCATGCACCGCCCAGCCCAGGACTACCCCACCGATCCGCTCTACCTGGACCTGCACTTTCCTGAAGCGGGCGCCAGCATCACCCAGCCCGTGCCAGCCCTGCACAATGCCTTTCTCTATGTCTACCGCGGCACCGTCCATGTGCTCGATGACGCCGGCCAGGCTACACCGGTGCCCCGCGGGCGCATGGCCATCCTGAAAAATGCGGGCGACGCCGTCATGCTGCAGGCCGAACCTGGTTCCGAGCCGGCCCGCTGCCTGCTCATTGCCGGGCGGCCGCTGCGCGAGCCGATCGCCCAGTACGGGCCCTTTGTCATGAATACCCGCGACGAGCTGATCCAGGCGGTAGAAGACTACCAAGCCGGTCGCATGGGCTAATGCCCGCCAAAAGACAGTTGTAAAAGCTTGTTAAAGCGGTCATCAGCGCGCGGGCGCGGCCGTTGTACACGCAGAAACCGTCACTTCTGGCGGTATCGGGCCCCGGGCCCACCAGCAACCATGTCCACTTCTGCACGCTACAGCTCTGTTTTGCGCACCAGCGCCGCTCTTGCGCTGGCCCTGTCCAGCTGGGTTGGCACCGCCGCCCACGCCGACAACCTGAACCCCGTTCTGGGTGGTGGCCTGGGAGCCATGGCAGGAGCCTTCATTGGCCAGTCCGTTGGCGGCCGTGACGGCGCCATGATCGGTGCCGCTGTGGGCGGCGTGGCCGGTGTCAGCATCGCCAGCAACAACCGCCGCCGTGAGCCCGAGCCGGTACGCCAGGTTATTTATGAACAGCCCTATCGCCCGGCGCCCGTCTATGGCTACCAGGTCATAGAGCGCGTCAATTACTACCCGGTGCGCGAATACGGTTACCGCGGCTGGCACCATGGCCATGGCCATGGCGATCGGGGCTGGGACGAGCGGGGCTGGGAACACGGCCGTGGTGAGCACCGCGGCTGGGACCGCCGCGACTAAGCGCCTGCATGCCCCTTGCCCCGGCCCTTGGCGATCAAGCGGCTGGGGCCGGCAAGACCTCGGAGCCCAGCGCCTCCAGCAAATCCGGGATCAGCTTTTGCAGTTCCCCGGTGGCGATTGCCACATCCGCATCAAAGTTGTCGTCCTTTCCATCGGAAGCCAGGGCGGCAGCTGCCTCGAACACGACATCGAGCACCGCCACCTTCTTGAGCTGCAAACCCTCGGTCAATACAAATGACACATGGTCATTCCAGCTCATGGCCAGACGGGTGGGCATCTTGCCCATGGCAATGTGCTCACTCACCTCGTCCGTATCCAGGGCATGTCGGGTGTAGCGCACCACGGCCTTGGATTCATCAACGGCCTTGAGTTCACATTCGCGGTCCACACTGAAACCTGCCGGCGCCTCCTTGCTGGCAAGCCACTGGGCCATGGCGGCGGCGGGTGACATCTGGGTATCGATCAGCTTCACGGCCAGACCGTCAATGGCCTTGATCAGGCAGGTCATCACTTCATCGGCACGACCCTGGCTGCCGGCATCGATCACCAATAGCTGCGCCTGCGGATCAACCCAGACCAAGGTCGAGCCCTGCTTGGTGAAGGCCATGGGCAGCAAGCCCAGGCGTGCGTCCTCCATGATCTCGCGGGCCTCCTTCTTGCCGGGCTTGCGGCCGGTGCTGGCCTCGATCTGCGCGATCTGCTCCTGCGCACGGCGCTTCACCACCGACGCCGGCAGCACCTTGGACTCCACCATCAGCTTCAGTATCCACTGGCCCGCCACCACTTCCACCAAGGGACCATGGGCCTGGCCACGTGGCTCGATCCAGCCGACGGATTTCTCCTGTGTACCGGTGCACTCGACAAAGCGCGCCGTCTCCAGGGCCGCTTCCAGTTGCGCAACGCCCACCGTCCAGGGCGACAGCATGCGGTACATCATCACATTCTTGAACACAAATAATCCCTTGTGGTTGGGCCGCACCCAAGGCGGCAGGGTGCCTATTGTCGGGCCAAGTCCGGCCAGCTTTTTTTTCAACTTTACAAAGTCTTATGGCAGCCTCACGCGCAGGAAACAGGGCGCATGCACACTGCATCCAGGTTGCAAGCGATATCCGCCACAACCGATTCTCATACCCAGGAAACACCATGAAAAAACTGATTCAAACTTTGGCAGTGGCAGCCGCTTTGGCAACCGCGGGAGCTGCTGCAATGGCCCAGGCCGACGGCATGATGGGCCACGATGGCATGCACCACGGCGACATGGCCCGCATGGCTCAAAAGCATGCCCAGCACCTGGCTGATCTCAAGGCCAAGCTCAAGATCACCAGCGCCCAGGAGACCCCCTGGAACGCCTTTGCAGACTCCATGAAGCCGCCTGCCGACATGCAGGGCAAACGCCCCGACCGGGCTGAGCTGGACAAACTGAGCACACCGGAGCGCATCGACAAGATGAGTGCCATGCGCAAGGAACACATGGCACTCATGGAAGCGGCCATGGACAAGCGGGCAGACGCCACCAAGGCCTTGTATGCCGCGCTGTCACCCGAGCAAAAGAAGGTGTTTGATGCAGAGTTCGCCAAGATGGGCCGCCACGGCGAACATGGCCGTGCACACGAGCAGGGCCACGACATGCCCGCACCGGCAGCCAAACCCTAAGGCTGCCCGCATGTGTCGCCTCGGGCCGGGGCGACACATGCCACTGTCTTTTGACAGGCATCAAACTTGTAAGATGGACGGGGCACTACACTTTCCCCGACATCACCATGGCCCAACCCTCCCCCGCTCCCGTTCTGCCCAAGATCAAGACCATTGGCATGATGCAACCCTTGATCTGGCTGGTTTTGGGCTGGCGCGACATTGCGCGCTCGGGATGGATCAGCATGCTGCATGGATTCGCGCTGTCCCTGGCCGGCATTGCCATCGTCGCGTTTGCCCGGCATCGCTTCTGGCTGCTGGCCGGAGCCCTGTCTGGCTTCATGGTCATAGCGCCGGTGCTGGCCACCAGCCTGTATGCCTTGAGCCGGGCCATTGAACGCCATGAGAAGCCCAATCGGTCGGTAGTGCTCAAAACCTGGTTGAACTGGCAGAACAGCCACTTCAACAAATGGGACAGTGACTACTGGTGCATGTTGCGTTTTGGCTTGCTGCTGGCCGCTGCGGCAACCGGCTGGGTGCTTACCTCGGCTGCCCTGATCACCTTGCTGGCGCCCCTGCCCGTCAACAGCCCCATGGACTTTGTGCAGCATGTGGTGCTGGCACCTGACAGCTGGTTGTTTGAACTCTGGCTGGCACTGGGCGGTGTCATGGCCGCACCCATGTTTGCCTCCAGCGTAGTTGCCATGCCGCTCCTGCTGGACCGGCGCGTCACCGTGATGCAAGCCGTGCTCACCAGCTGGCAGACCGTGTTGGCCAATCCCATGCCCATGGCCTTTTGGGCCAGCATCATCATGATCTTTACGCTCTTGGGTCTGGGCTCCTTGCTCCTGGGCCTGATTCCCGTGCTGCCCATGCTGGGCCATGCCTCCTGGCATGCCTACCGCGGCCTGGTCGATGCGTCAGACTTGCCCGCGCGCGAAGCGTTTTCAGCACCTGACAGCCAATACGGCAAGCTCTGATGTTTGGTTTTTCTGAAGAACAAATTGCCACCTTCGGCCTTACCTTTGGCGTGGGCGGCTTCATGCTCTACATGCTGTTCATCATTGGACACCTGGCCTGGGAGTCCAAGGCCGGCCGGTTCGGAACCTTCGTGATCTTTCTGGGCCTGGCTTTTGGCATGGTGGGCTTTGTTGCCAAGCTTGCCATCCAACGCTTCATGTTTCACTGAGGGTTTTCAGCCAAAAGGCTTTACGCCAATCAGCAGTCCGTGCAGCCACAGGGCAAACACGCCGGCCAGCACCAACCCCAGCAGCACCGTCAGCACGGTGGCAACAGGCTTGCCACCAGGGTATTGCACACCTTGCTGCCGGTCACGGCGGCGCAGGCTGATGAAGTCCAAAACCGCCCAGGCCAGAAAGCTGCCAAACAACACGATATGGGCCAGGTTGCCATTGGCCAGCAAATGGGCAAAGGCCCAGGTTTTCACGCCCAGGACCATGGGATGGTGCACACGGGCCTTGATGGCATTGCCCGGCACATACGCCGCAGCAAGCAGCACAAAAGCAAACACATTAAACAAGGCCGCCATGTGGCGCAGGGGCACCGATGGCAGCCACACCAGCACAGGTGTTTCACGCGCCAGGCCAAAGCCATAGATCAGCAGGCCAAAACCCAGCAGGGACAGCAAGGAGTACACACCCTTGAAGGCCGACAGACCCAGACGCGCCTTTTGTTGCAAATGCCAGGCATCGGCAAAGATGCGTACCGAATGGACGCCCAAAAAAATCAACAAACCCAAAATCAAATACAGCATGGTGTTCAGCATCCTATGACGCGGTTTTTGCCGGCCCGCTTGGCCAGGTACATGGCTTGGTCGGCCCGGCGAATGGCTTCCATGCCCGGTTCGGAAGGCATCAGCTGGGCAACACCGGCACTAAAGGTGATCAGCACCTTTTCGCTGCCCGCCAGGAAGAAGCGCTTGGTCAGCTCACGTTGCAAACGGGTCATGGCCTCAATGCCTTTTTCCATGGCGGTATCAGGCATCAGAATCACAAATTCCTCGCCACCATAGCGGGCCAGGGTGTCCTGGGGACGCATGCATTCACGGGCCACCTGGGCCAGATGGCTCAAGGCAGTATCGCCAATGTCGTGACCCAGGGAATCGTTCAAAACCTTGAAGTTGTCGATGTCCAGCAAGGACACGCTCAGCGGCGTTTCCTTGCGCCGGAAGGTGGATATCTCCCGTTCCAAGGCTTCTTCCAGACCCTTGCGATTGAGTGCGCCGGTCAAGGGATCGTGCCGTGCCTGGGAACTGACCCGGTCGAGTTCCTTGTGCAGCTTGGCAATCTGCTCCTGCGTATTGCTGGCCTGTTCCCGCATGGAATGCAACTCGTCCCGGGTCGACAGGGTTTCATGGGCCATATTGCGCGTAGCTCCCACCACCTCTTTGAGCACCGGGGCGATTTCCGTCAGTGACTTGGCGCTCTCGATCTGGCGTGCACTGCCCTCCAGCATTTCATGGAAGCTGCCGGTGGACTGGGATATTTGCGAAAGGCGCTCAATAAATACCGCCAGCATCTTGCGCATCTCATCCTGCGCTTCCAGGGACTTATGCTTGGCATCCTTCTGCTTGAAGATGACGTCCTTGAGCAAGAGCTCGACCTCATCGAGACGGCGCAAGGTCAGGGGCGGAACCGCTGCCTGTTTGAGGCTTTGCATCTGGCCGCTTAGCCACTGGTCATCAATACTGATTTCTTCAATGTTCTCAAAAACCAGGTGCAGCAAACGCAGCAAGACCTTCTTGATCTCTGCCTGGTCTTCCGCCGCAAAAGACATGCGGTGGCTGTAGTTCACCAGCATTTGCTTGGCTTCCAGCAAATCAAATCCCGGGTCTTTGAGGGCCTTGATCAATTGGCGGCTCTGTTCCGCAAACCGATCATCTTCGGTGCCCAGAGCCGGCTGCGCATATTCAATCAAACGCCCCATCTGGGCCAGAAAATCAGGTCCCAGCGGCAGGTTGCTGTCGGCAGCGGTAACAGCGGCAGGCGGCGCGCCGTTGCCTTCTGCCGCGCTGGTGCTGGAGTAGCCGGTATAGGCCACCAGGGCAGCGCGCACGCCATCCCAGTTCATGCGGTCGATTGCCGACTCAAGCAGGCCCTTTTGTCTTTGCTGCCCCGGTGTCTTGGCTTGCAGTACCGAAGCAATATTGCGCAACTCCTGTGCTGGGAAATGCTCCACCGAAGGAATGCCGGCAATCTCGTTGTAAATCGCCTTGTAGTTTCCTGGCGTGGGCGCCAGCTTGCGTGTCGTCAGCTGCTTCAGCGTTTCACGGGCCGTCTCATAAGATTTTTTTTCACTCATAACAGCTCATCTGCAATAAATAGTCCCTGTTTTCCCGAGAAGCGCCAATGTAAGCCGTGCTGGTGCAAACCAATGCAAACCATAACAAAACGGCACAGCGGCGAGTATCCGCTGGAAGCCTGTTAAACGCCAAACCCAGGCCCCTGTGGGGTAACAAAAAGTTGCCACCCTGTGATTTTGCCTAAAGTCAATGCATAAAGCTGTGGATAGAAGCCGCACAAGACATCAGTTATCCACAGTCCTTCCAGAGTTCTGAAAGTTATCCCTGTTTGCAGCACACCATGAAAGCACAAGCGCCAACATCTCTTCAGGCTTTGTAAGTTATTGATTCAAAACAGTTTATTTTGCTTGTCCACATCGCGGACCCAAGCTCTATCTACTACTACTATTCCTTTTTATAAAAAAAAGATAAGAAGACAGAACAAGTCTGCCTCAACAAAAAAAGATGCCTTGCAAGGAGGGGCCGATGGGGTTCTTGATCAAGTAAGATTCGTGCAGTTTCCCAGCAGCCTTCGGGCGCTTTCAAAATCCCCATGTCCGCCAAGCCAAAAGGCTCTCCACCTGCGCGTAGCCAGGTCTTGTTTGAAATCAAGAGTGCCCAGCTGCATCTGGTTGCCTTGCCATTGAAATCCGCCGATTGGGCTGCGGTAGCGGATGAACTGCAACAGCGGTTCGGGGCACAGGGTGAGAATCCGGGCTTTTTTGAACACGACCCCCTAGTTCTGGATTTCTCGGCCCTGCCACGCGAAGCTGCACTGCAAGATCCCGCACCCCTGTTCGCCGCGCTGCGCGCGTGTTGTTTAAGGCCCTGGGCCTTTCGGGGTGAGCCCGCGTCCTGGACAGCTGTTCTGCTGCAGGCCGGTCTGTTGCAAGCCCCACCCGAGAGCAGCAAGCCGGCGCGAAGCCCCGAGGAGTCGGCCGCACCGGTGGTGCAGGAAGTGATACGTGAAGTGGTGCGAGAAGTGGTGCAAGAGCGCCCGGAGCCCAGCACCCTGGTGATCGACAAGCCGGTACGTTCTGGCCAGAAGATTTATGCGCGGGGAGGTGATCTGGTCGTTTTGGCCATGGTCAACCCCGGCGCTGAAATAGCGGCTGACGGTAACATCCATGTCTACGCGCCCCTGCGCGGCAAGGCCATGGCAGGCGCCCGTGGCAACGCGTCAGCCCGCATTTTTTCCCTGTGCCTGGAGCCCGAGCTGATTTCGATCGCCGGTGTCTACCGCACCAGTGAAACCCCATTGGCGCCTGCCGTTGCCGCAAAGCCGGCGCAGGTCCGCTTGAGCAGCGAAGGTGGGCAAGACAAATTGCTGATCGAGCCGCTCAACAACTGAAGTCAGAAAACCTTACAGGAAAGATATTCCCAGCATGGCAAAAATCATTGTGGTGACGTCGGGCAAAGGCGGTGTAGGCAAGACCACCACCAGCGCCAGCTTTGCAAGCGGCTTGGCCCTGCGTGGCAGCAAGACCGCGGTGATTGATTTCGACGTGGGTCTGCGCAACCTGGACCTGATCATGGGTTGTGAGCGCCGTGTGGTTTATGACCTGATCAACGTCATCAATGGCGAGGCCAATCTGAACCAGGCCCTGATCAAGGACAAACAGTGCGACAACCTCTATGTGTTGGCTGCCTCGCAGACCCGTGACAAGGACGCCCTGACCCAGGACGGTGTGGAAAAGGTGCTGACGGACCTGGCAGCCATGGGCTTTGAGTACATCGTGTGCGATTCGCCGGCTGGTATTGAAACCGGCGCTCTGATGGCCATGCATTTTGCCGATGAGGCCTTGGTGGTGACCAACCCCGAGGTGTCTTCGGTGCGTGACTCAGACCGCATTCTGGGCATGCTGGCCAGCAAGACCAAGCGCGCCATAGAAGGTGCCACGCCGGTTAAGGAGCATCTGCTCATTACCCGCTACAACCCGGCGCGTGTTGACCAAGGCCAGATGCTGTCGCTGGAAGACATACAGGACATTCTGCGCATACCGCTGATCGGTGTCATTCCGGAAAGCGAATCTGTGCTGCAGGCTTCCAACCAGGGCGTACCGGCGGTGCATCTGCAAGGCAGCGATGTATCCGAAGCCTACAAGGATGTTGTCGCACGTTTTCTGGGTGAAGAAAAGCCCATGCGGTTCATAGAAGCACCCAAGCAAGGCTTGCTCAAGCGCCTGTTCGGAGGGAAATAGCACCATGTCCTTGCTTTCATTTCTGCTGGGCGAGAAAAAGAAAACAGCGGGTGTTGCCAAGGAAAGGCTGCAGATTATTCTGGCGCATGAGCGCAGTGGTCGCAGCGCGGCCACACCCAATTACCTGCCCGATTTGCAACGCGACCTGGTGGCGGTCATCAGCAAATACATTCGCATCAATCCGGATGACATCAAGGTGCAACTGGATCGACAGGACAATCTGGAAGTCTTGGAAGTCAAGATCGAGTTGCCTGAAGCACGCTGAAGCCGGTGCTTGCACCGGATCAACAGGGTTGGCCACTCAGGCAGGCGCGCTGAGCATTTCCATCTGCTGGCGTTTGGCGTGCATGTCGGCATCGCTGTCGGCAATGGCCTTGATTTCATCCTGAATGGATAGAAAGGCATCCAGCACGTCGGGGTCGAAGTGGCTGCCCTTTCCCTCCTGCATGATGGCAATCGCTTCCTCATGGGGCATGCTGTTCTTGTAGACCCGTCGGCTGATCAGGGCGTCATAGACATCGGCCACCGCCATGATGCGCGCCGATACCGGAATTGCCTCTTGACGCAGACCCAGTGGATAGCCGCTGCCATCCCACTTTTCCTGATGGCCGTAGGCAATCTCTTTCGCTATCGACAGGAATTCCACTTGCAGGCCCAAGGAGTTTTCAGCGGCCTGAATCGCATCCCGACCCAAGGTGGTATGGGTCTTCATGATCTCGAATTCCGCTGGCTCGAACCGCCCGGGCTTGAGCAGGATGCGGTCGGGAATGCCCACCTTGCCAATGTCATGCAAAGGCGCTGACTTGAAGATCATGGCAATCGTGTTGTCACTTAGGTAATGCGAGAAGCGGGGGTGATCTTTCAGGCGCTGGGCCAGGGCCTTGACATAAAACTGGGTTCTTCGGATGTGGTTTCCGGTGTCCGAGTCGCGTGTTTCGGCCAACGATGCCATGGCCTGGATGGTGACATCCTGAATGGCGCTAAGTTCCCGGGTTCTTCGCGCCACTTCGTTTTCCAGATAGGCCGCCTTGTCGGTGAGAAAGTCAGAGTGGGCCTTGGCCACCAGGTGGGTCTTTACCCGGGCTTCCAGAATGGGCGGACTGATCGGCTTGGTGATGTAGTCGGAGGCACCCAGACTTAGTCCTTTGCGTTCGTCTTCCACCTCGGATTTGGCAGTGAGAAAGATCACCGGTATGCGCAGTGTCGATGCATGGCTGCGCAATTGCTGGCAGACCTCATAGCCATCCATCAACGGCATCATGACATCCAGCAGGATGAGATCCGGTGGCGCTTCCGAGAAGGCGATTTTCAAGGCCTTTTCACCGCTGATGGCAACGCGCACCCGGTAGTCCTTCTTGAGCAGGTTGCTGACCAGGGAGAGGTTGTCAGGGGTGTCATCGACCACCAGGATGGTGGGCTTGTTCCCGCTCTCAAAGCTACTGCTCATGGCCAAGGTCCCTGTTCAGTGGTTGATATGCAAGGCAGGCTGTGCTGCGGGCATGCGTCTTGAAAATAATTATTCGCCCTATGCCAAGTCTTGGGCAATTCAACACGCAGCAGCAGGCAGGGACAGTTCCTTGCCTGACCCGCAGAGAAAGGCTGGCCTGGTCCGCTTAGGCAGTACCTGCGCGCACCAGCCGCAGTTGCGTGATTTCCGAAGGTGCAGCAAAGCGCTTGGGTGGGCCCCAGTAGCCCGTGCCACGGCTGGTGTAGACCCAGAGTTGCTGCAGCCTGTGCAAGCCCGCCGTGAAGGGCTGCTGGTAGCGCACAAAGTGGCCCCAGGGCCAGAATTGACCACCATGGGTGTGGCCCGAGAGCTGCAGGTCAAAGCCGGCCTGCGCTGCAGCCGGCGCGCTGCGCGGCTGGTGTGCCAGCAGCAGCTTGAAGCCCTGGGGTGCACCTTGCAGCGCCTTGTGCGGATCACTTTGGTGGCTGCTGTCGAAATGGTGGGCGCTGTAGTCGCTCACACCGGCCACAACCAAGGACGCTGCGGGCAGAGCGCGATCCAATGGGAGGTGTTGCACGACCACATGCTCATTCATCAGCACCGTGATGCCCAGGCTTTGCAACTTGTCTATCCAGGCCTGGGCGCCGCTGTAGTACTCATGGTTGCCGGTCACAAAGAATGTGCCGTGGGTTGATTGCAGCTGTTGCAAGGAGTCCACCCAGGAGCCTATGGCATGCACGGGCCCGTCCACCAGGTCACCGGTGATGGCCACCAGGTCGGCGTTTAGGCTGTTGACCCTTTTGACGATGCGCTCCAGATACCCGGCCTTGATGGTGGGTCCCACATGGATGTCACTGATCTGCACAATGCGCAAGCCTTCCAGGGCCTGCGGCAACTTGGCAACCGGCACATCAACAGGCACCACCGGCGCCGTGCGCCGTGCATTGACCCAGCCGATAACGCTCATGACCATGGCAAGCAAAGGCACTGCCAGCGCAGACCAGGCACGCCAGTCACCCACCATCGGGGCAGTCGGCCATAGCCACAGCAGGGTGGCCTGCAGCGCCAGCAGCAATTCGCGCAGCACCATGAGCGCAAACAGACTGGAGCACAAGCCCATGCACAGCAGCCCCAGCCAGGTGAGCCACTGCGCCATGCGGGGAGATAGGCTGCGCATGCGCATGAGGCCCAAGGGCACCAGGAGAGCACTGGCCAGGGTCCATCCGGCAAAGCCTGTCTGCATCCAGGAACCCCAGGCCTGCAGATCGGGCAGCAGACGCCAGGCCAGCAGACCATGGACGAAAAAGGAAAAGGCAAACAAGGGCGCAAAAGGCATGAAATGGCCTCCCGGCTTTCGCCCGGAGGTTCACAGTGTCAGGCCTAGGTAGAGCGCAAACGGCCTGCTTCAAGGGGACCGGCTGGGCTGGCCAAGGTAAAGATTTGATGCGTGGCGCCCAGGGCGCCCTGTGCACCATAGCGCTGCTCGAAAAAGCTTGCTTGTTGCGCTTGCAGCAGCACCACGCTGCTGGCCCGCGTGCCATAGGCCGTGGACTGAATCCAGCAGGATGACAAGAGCCGCTCCAGCTCCAGGCTGACACCGGTGCGGGGCAAATCGGCATCTGCAGCCGGTGTGCGGTCTTGCAACATGGTCAGCCAGGCCTGGGTTGCGTCTGGCGTCATGGGGCCGCCCTGCTGCAAGCGGGCCTTGAGCTTTT
>Ga0228700_1000535_pt1 | contig 33725 bp, 30 predicted proteins | sample McNCre317_Aug_MG_FD_178019 | JGI IMG/M metagenome (GOLD analysis project Ga0228700, IMG submission 178019) | Freshwater microbial communities from McNutts Creek, Athens, Georgia, United States - 3-17_Aug_MG | ecosystem: Environmental > Aquatic > Freshwater > Creek | place: USA: Georgia...
CAACAAGCACCAAGCGTTCCCTTTCCGTTGAGTTCTCAACTTGATCAAGGAGAAAATCATGGCAACTGCAAAAAAAGCAACAGCTAAAAAAGCTGCTCCCGCAAAGAAGGCCGTCGCGGCCAAAAAACCTGCTGCTAAAAAAGTAGCTGCAGCCAAGAAGCCTGCCGCTAAAAAAGCCGCTCCAGCTAAAAAGGCCGTCGCAGCCAAAAAGCCAGCAGCTAAAAAAGTAGCAGCCGCTAAGAAGCCAGCGGCTAAAAAAGCCGCTCCTGCCAAAAAGGCCGTTGCAGCTAAAAAGCCAGCAGCCAAGAAAGTAGCAGCCGCTAAAAAGCCTGTAGCTAAAAAAGCCGCTCCAGCGAAAAAAGCTGCTCCTAAAAAAGCAGTCGCTAAAAAGCCAGCAGCCAAGAAAGCCGCACCTGCCAAAAAAGCCGCAGTTAAAAAAACTGCCGCTAAAAAGCCTGCTGCCAAAAAGCCTGCTGTGAAAAAAGCTGCCAAGAAGCCTGCTGCAAAGAAGGCATCCAAAGCACCCGCTGCCTCTGCTGCTCAAACCACCCTGAATCCTCAAGCTGCCTGGCCGTTTCCTTCGGCCGCCAAGCCCTGATTCAAGCGTTAGACGCTAGCTCTAAAGCCCAACACTGGCAACAGTGCTGGGCTTTTTTCATGGGGAAAGGCTCAGGGGTAAAAACTCAGGATGCGGTAACCCGTCACGGCGGTGTCATCGCTGACCGTCAGGCGTATGACGCCTGGCCACACTTGCCCAGGCTTGAGGACTTTGGGCGCATCCAGATCTGCAGGTAAAAACACGCGGCGCACCACGGGCTTGCCCTGGACGTCCTCCAGCGTGACTTCCAAAGCGGTCATCAACAGGGTCTGCTCCGTGGCATTGCGAACCAGCCATTGCAACTCGAAGGCGTCATCGCGTTGAATGAAACTGGACGTGTCGATCACCACGCCATGCAGGTCTCGCGCATTCGGTGACTCACACGCCCATGCGCTGCAGATCCGCTGAAAGTGGCCGTCCATCGCAGGAAACTTGGTCACCAGGGCGAAGCGCTCAATCCAGATCCATTGCGCCAACAAACCCAGCGACAAAGCGCACAGTAACAAAACCGAAAACCATCGGCGACGGACTGGCGCCTCGAGCGCTGTGTCGTTTGTCAACGCATCGGGCTCGTCTGGAGGGGCCAGCGATTCAGGAGGGGAAGCCGCCATCTTCACAATGGCTTTCTCAATTTTTGGCTGAAAACTCGACAGGGCCTGCTCAAACGAACTCAGATCCATCGAAGCTTTCGAGGGCACATTCAAAGTCGATCGGTCTTCTTGCCTGAGCAAGTCTTCAATGTCCAGCCTCTGTGCAGCAGTACCCTCTCCCGTTGGTACAACCGCGGCACTGGAAGTCAGCTCCGGGCGAGCACTGCCAGACCAAGCCAGAATCAGGCCTGTGCTATCGAATGCATGCTGGCATTGGCCACAGCGCAACCAACCCTTGGCCGTCTGGAGCTGATCAGGCAGGACCTGATAGACCGTGGCACATTCAGGGCAGCGTGTGATCCAATTCATGACCCGATTGTAGACAGGGTCAAGGGGCCGCTCAAACTGCGGCGGCAGACTTCTGGGCTGTCATCAAAATCCAGCCATCTTCCGAATCGGCCACGTCCAGTTGCACCCAAGGTGCGTAGGCGGCCTTGAGCTCATCGGCTTGGCGCTCCAAAATACCCGCCAGCACCAAAGAGCCACCTGCTTCGACATGCGAGCACAGCAGCGGCGCCAGCACTTTTAGTGGTGTGGCCAGGATGTTGGCCAGCACAGTCTGGTAAACACCTTGGGCTTTGTCGGGTAAGCCGGCCATCAATGTCACGTGATTGGCTTCGGCGTTCAACACGGTCGATGTGACCGCAGCTTCGTCAATGTCCACCGCATCGATGCGGGTGGCACCGTACTTGGCGGCGCCAATGGCCAAAATGCCGGAGCCGCAGCCGTAGTCCAGCACACGCTGACCTTGCACAGGGTTGCGGGCAATCCAGCGCAAACACATGCGGGTGGTCGGGTGGGTGCCGGTGCCAAAGGCCAAACCGGGGTCCAGGCGGATGATTTGTCTGGCTTGCGCCGGTGGCTCGTGCCAGGTGGGCACGATCCAGAAATCCGGAGTCACCTCCACCGGCGCAAATTGCGATTGGGTCAAGCGCACCCAGTCCTGATCGGCCACGGCCTGGATGCCCAACAAGCGGCAATCATCGAAAAAGTCCTGCGCCCGCAGCAAGGTGGCCGCCTCTTTGGCACCCGCCTCTTGCGCAAACAAAGCCATCATGCGCGAACGCTGCCAGCCGTCTTTGGGCGGTGGCATGCCAGGCTCACCAAACAAAGCTTGCTCGGCAGGAGTCTGGGCGTCGGCATCTTCCACCGACACGCTCAAGGCGTCCAAGGCATCGAGCGCATCGCTCAAAACGTCAACCCGTTCCTCCGGGCAGAGCAAGCTCAGTTCAAACATGGTTCAGTCCGATTTCAGCGCTTGTGTTGGCTGAGCCAGTGTTCAAGGTAATGGATGTTGGTGCCACCTTGCATGAACTTGGCGTCCACCATCAGCTCGCGGTGCAGCGGGATGTTGGTGTTGATGCCTTCAATCACGGTCTCTGCCAATGCAGTCTGCATGCGGGCCAAGGCCTGCTCGCGCGTGTCACCATGCACGATCAACTTACCGATCATCGAGTCATAGTTCGGCGGCACAAAGTAATTGTTGTAGGCATGCGAATCCACGCGCACCCCAGGACCACCAGGCATGTGCCATGACGTGATTCGACCGGGTGAAGGCGTGAACTTGAATGGATCTTCCGCGTTCACACGGCACTCGATGGCATGCCCACGGATCTCGATCTGCTTTTGCGTGAAAGGCAATTTCTCACCCGCAGCCACCATGATCTGGGTCTTCACGATGTCCACACCGGTGATCCATTCGGTGACGGGGTGCTCCACTTGGACACGGGTGTTCATTTCGATGAAATAGAACTCGCCGTTTTCGTACAGGAACTCAAAAGTACCCGCACCGCGGTAACCTATCTTCTTGCAAGCCGCCACACAACGCTCCCCGATCTTCTCGATCAGCTTGCGCGGAATGCCAGGCGCAGGAGCCTCCTCGATCACCTTTTGGTGACGGCGCTGCATGGAGCAATCGCGCTCACCCAAGTAGACGGCATTCTTGTACTTGTCGGCGAGGATCTGGATTTCAATATGGCGCGGATTCTGCAGGAACTTCTCCATATAAACCGCAGGATTGCCAAACGCGGCACCGGCTTCGGCCTTGGTCATCTGCACAGCATTGATCAAGGCAGCTTCGGTGTGCACCACGCGCATGCCACGGCCACCGCCACCGCCAGCGGCTTTGATGATCACGGGGTAGCCCACGCTCTTGGCCACACGGCGGATTTGGGCGGGATCGTCGGGCAATTCACCTTCGGAGCCTGGCACGCAAGGCACACCTGCGCGGATCATGGCCTGCTTGGCCGAGACCTTGTCACCCATGATGCGGATCGACTCGGGGGTGGGGCCAATGAACTGGAAACCGCTTTTCTCAACGCGCTCGGCGAAGTCCGCGTTTTCGCTCAAAAAGCCATAGCCAGGGTGAATCGCTTCAGCATCGGTCACTTCGGCAGCCGAAATGATCGCAGGCATGTTGAGGTAGCTCAGCGGAGAAGCTGCGGGACCAATACAGACAGCTTCTTCCGCCAACTTCACATATTTGGCTTCTTTGTCGGCTTCGGAATACACCATCACCGCTTTGATGCCCAACTCTCGGCAAGCGCGCTGGATTCGCAAAGCGATCTCACCGCGGTTGGCGACCAGGATTTTCTTGAACATGAAATCCCCGTTCGGTTTATTCGATGATGAACAAAGGCTGGCCGTATTCGGTCGCTTGACCGTTTTCGCACAGGATTTGGGTCACGGTGCCCGACTTGTCGGATTCGATCTCGTTGAGGATCTTCATCGCTTCAATGATGCACAGGGTGTCGCCTTCTTTGACGACTGAGCCAATTTGCACAAAAGGTGCGGCGCCCGGGCTGGAAGAACGGTAGAAGGTACCGACCATGGGCGACTTGACAGCATGACCTGCGGGTGCAGCAGGTGCTTCGGCTGCAACGGGGGCGGCAACAGCTGCAGGCGCCGCGGCAACCGCTGCAGCGACCGGCGCTTGCTGAACCATCACAGGGGCAGCAACGCCCATGCTCTTGACGATGCGGACCTTGCCTTCTGCTTCGGTGATCTCCAGTTCAGAGACATTCGAGTCTGATACCAAGTCGATCAGTGTTTTGAGTTTGCGCAAATCCATAGGACCTCCATTGCGTAAGCCAACGTAAGGGCTCGAATTTACACCAATTTCCCGTGAAAACCCTTAAAAATCTGTCTATTTACATTCAAAAATGACAACTGCATTCAAATAATCACCAAATTCAATGGAAACAACTTGGGCTGTGGTGAACTATTTGTCATCACCGCTTCGCGACTGACCATTGAACCAAATCATCAAGACTCAATTGCCCCAGCTTTTGTCGCCAAATTGATCCATCTGCCTTGAAAAACACACTGAATGGCAAGCCACCCGTTGCATTACCCAAGGATTTGGCCAACTCCGTGCCCCCCAATCCAGCCAGCCCCACAGAAAAACCCAAGGGCTGCCGCTGCAAGAATTTGCGGACAGCACTGGGCTGGTCAATGGCCAAGGCCAGCACTTGAAAGCCATTGGCCGCATTTTCACGCCAGAAGCGGTCAAGCAAAGGCAACTCTTCCACACAAGGGGGGCACCAGGTGGCCCAGAAATTCACCAGCAAGGGCTTGCCCGCCAAGGAGGCCATGGGCAGCGGCTCAGCTGTGGGCGTGTCAAAGCTTTGCGCCCAGAAAGCATGCTGTGCAGCACCCGAGGCCGACTGCGGCGCCAAACGCCACCAAGCCAGACCAGCACCAGCCAGACCGGCTGCAGCACCGGCAGCCAGCAGCAAGCCGCGGCGCGAAGAAGGTCGTTTGGTTTGCAACATGAGGGTATTGTCTTTCATCGCGACAACAACAGCATCAAAGCGCTCAAATCTCCGCGCGGCGCACGGCCTTGGCCATCGGGCAACAAGGCCCCGCGCAAATCGTCCAGATCGTAAATGCGCAGGTGCACGCCGATGTCCTCGCCCAAATCCGGACAAACACTGTGCAGACTCAGGACATCGACATCATCGCCATGCATGCCGCGCACCGTCTGCACTTCATAACGCAGGTTCTGGTTGATCAAGGCAATCTCGGCCGATTTGGGATCGTCACAAAACAAGGCCAGATCGATGTCCGATAAACGGGTGGCCCAGCCCTGCCAGACAGCGCCGCCCAGATGCGGTCGAAATTCGGCCAGGCGTTGCATCCAGGTCAATGCATGTTCACGCAGTGCCTTCAATTCGCCGGGCTGGGTGTCGGCACAAAACAGCGCAATGTAGTCCAGCACTTGCGCTTCGACCTCGTCATTGGAGGGCAAAGCCGTGCGCCCGGGCAAGCCCAAGGTTTTGAGGGCCCGGTGCTTGGCGGGGCCAAATGCCAAGCCTTCCTCCACCACCAAGCGCGCTGCCGTGGCCGCAATTTCAAATGCTGCATCGTTCATGAACACGATTGTGCCTTCAGGCGCAAATACCCCCTGCACGCCAGGGCCGAGAAAGTCTGACCTTCCCAAAGGTCATGGACGCTGCTGGCCCCTAAAATCAAGGCATGCATATTCATATTCTGGGCATTTGTGGCACCTTCATGGGTGGTTTGGCAGCTCTGGCACGCGAAGCCGGGCATCGGGTCACCGGTTGTGATGCGGGCGTGTACCCACCCATGAGCGATCAGCTGCGGGCTCTGGGCATCGATTTGATCGAAGGCTTTGGCGCCGACCAGATGGCGCTCCAACCGGACATGTATGTGATCGGCAATGTGGTCAGCCGCGCCCGTCTGCCTGACGGCAGCCCCAAATTCCCGCTGATGGAAGCAATTCTGGAAGCCGGTGCGCCTTACACCAGCGGCCCCCAATGGCTGTCCAAACATGTGCTGCAGGGCAAACATGTTCTGGCCGTGGCCGGCACGCACGGCAAAACCACCACCACATCCATGCTCACCTGGGTGCTGGAGCAAGCGGGGCTGGAGCCCGGTTTTCTGGTCGGCGGCGTGCCGCTGAACTTTGGCGTCTCGGCGCGCCTGGGCGCAGGCCAGTACTTCGTGATCGAAGCCGACGAATACGACACGGCTTTTTTCGACAAGCGCAGCAAATTCGTGCACTACCGCCCGCGCACGGCGATCCTGAACAACCTCGAATTCGACCACGCCGACATTTTTGACGACCTGGCCGCCATCGAGCGCCAGTTCCACCACCTGGTGCGCACCGTGCCGGGCTCAGGCCGCGTGGTGGTCAACGGCCTGGAAGAAAGCCTGACCCGTGTGTTGGCGCAAGGCTGCTGGAGCGAGGTGCGCAGCTTCGGCTCGGCCGTCAGCGACTTTGTGGCCGAGGGCGAACCGTCCAGCTTCCAGGTGCTGCAAGCCGGAAACCCCGTGGCCGAAGTGCAATGGGCCATTGGCGGCGTGCACAACCAGCTCAATGCATTGGCCAGCATCGCCGCCGCCGAGCATGTGGGCGTGAGCCCCGCCGTGGCAGCACAGGCCTTGGCCACTTTTGAAAACGTCAAACGCCGCATGGAAGTGCGTGGCACAGTGAACGGCATCACGGTCTATGACGACTTCGCCCACCACCCCACCGCGATCCGCACCACCGTCAACGGCCTGCGCCGCCAAGTGGGCGATGCGCGCATCCTGGCGATCTTCGAGCCGCGCAGCAACACCATGAAGCTGGGCACCATGAAAGCCCAGCTGCCTTGGAGCCTGGAAGAAGCCGACCTCGCGTTTTGCCACTCCGGCGGCCTGGGCTGGGATGCTGTTGCCGCCCTGGAACCCATGGGCGCACGCGCGCAAGTGGGCGCCAACATCGATGAAGTCATTGCCCAGGTGATGGCACAAGTGAAGCCTGGCGACCACCTGCTGTGCATGAGCAATGGCGGCTTTGGCGGGATTCACGCCAAGCTGCTGACGGCTCTACAAACATAAGACTTGCGGGACTGTTTGCCGAGTGGTGTCGACTTCACCACAGAGCGTTCAGGGATGCGTGCCTCGGCCTGGCGACTTCAGGCACGAAGTGACGTCGAGCCAGGACGAGGCCAGCGTCGCTGAATGCGGTGCCTGCGAAGCGGGCACCGCAAACGATCAGCGCGAACGGCGTGCCTTCACCGCATCGGACAGCACCTGCAGCACACCTTCGCTGTCGTCCCAGCCGATGCAGGCATCGGTGATGCTCTGACCGTAAGCCAGTTTGGTCACATCGTCTTTGCCGGGCGTGAACCTCTGGGCACCGTCCACCAGGTGGCTCTCGACCATGACACCGAACACCTGGCGTGAGCCACCGCTGATCTGCGCAGCGATGTCCTTAGCCACATCAATCTGGCGCTCGTGCTTTTTGCTGCTGTTGGCATGGCTGCAGTCCACCATCAAGGTGGCCGGCAGCTTGGCGGCTTCGAGTTCCTTGCAGGCCGCGGCCACGCTTTCGGCATCGTAGTTGGGGGCTTTGCCGCCCCGCAAAATCACATGGCAATCCTGGTTGCCCTGGGTCTGCACGATGGCCACCTGGCCATTCTTGTGCACCGACAAAAAGTGGTGACCACGGGCGGCTGCCTGGATCGCATCGGTCGCGATCTTGATGTTGCCGTCGGTGCCGTTCTTGAAGCCGATGGGGGCCGACAGGCCGGAAGCCAGTTCGCGGTGCACTTGGCTTTCGGTGGTGCGGGCACCGATGGCGCCCCAGCTGATCAGGTCGCCGATGTACTGGGGAGAGATCACATCAAGAAACTCACTGCCTGCGGGCAGACCCTGGCGGTTGATCTCGATCAGCAGCTGGCGTGCGATGCGCAGGCCTTCGTCGATGCGGTAGCTCTCATCCAGGTAAGGGTCGTTGATCAGACCTTTCCAGCCCACGGTGGTGCGGGGTTTCTCGAAGTACACGCGCATCACAACTTCGAGCGTGTCGGCGTACTTCTCACGCAGAGGCTTCAAGCGGCGGGCGTAGTCCAGGGCGGCTGCCGGGTCGTGGATCGAGCAAGGGCCGATGATGACCAGCAGGCGGTCATCCTTGCCGTGCACGATGTTGGCGATCGATTTTCGGGTTTGAGAGATCAGGGTCTCCGTCGCCGTGCCGGCGATCGGGAAGAACCGGATCAGGTGTTCAGGAGGCGGGAGCACGGTGATGTCCTTGATGCGTTCGTCGTCGGTCTGGCCGGTGCGGTCGATTGCATGGGGATACCAAGCGTCTGGGGCTGTGGTTTTGGCGTTCATCGTGGACTCCTAGATTGAAAAAAGACAGGTGAAAAAAAACCGCCGGGCTTTGGGGCTCCGGCGGTGTGTGTCGAGATATTCGGGTGCTTATGCGCTCGCCTCTCGTCCGCCGGGGACTGAGAACCAAAAATAAAAAAAGTAAAAAGCGATGCGCGAAGACATGGGTTTCAATGTATCACAGCTGGGTGACAGTTCCTGACAGGTCGATCCGGGGAAAAACCCGAAGACCTGTTTTTCAAATTCAAGCTGTACCGCCCACCGTCAAACCATCGATGCGCAAGGTCGGCTGGCCCACCCCTACCGGTACGCTCTGGCCGTCTTTGCCACAAGTGCCCACGCCCGAGTCGAGCTTCATGTCGTTACCGATCATGCTGATCTTCTTGAGCGACTCGGGGCCGCTGCCGATCAGCGTGGCGCCCTTGACGGGGTACTGGATCTTGCCGTTTTCCACCCAATAAGCCTGGCTGGCCGAGAACACGAACTTGCCGCTGGTGATGTCCACCTGACCGCCCGCAAAGTTGGTGGCGTACAAGCCCTTTTTGATGCTGGCCACGATTTCTTCGGGGCTCTTGTCGCCGCCCAGCATGTAGGTGTTGGTCATGCGCGGCATGGGCACATGGGCGTAGCTTTCGCGGCGGCCGTTGCCCGTGGGTTTGACGCCCATCAGACGGGCATTCATCGAATCCTGGATGTAACCGCGCAGGATGCCGTCTTCGATCAGCACGTTCTTCTGGCTGGCGTGGCCTTCGTCGTCCACATTGAGCGAGCCACGGCGATCGGCCATCGTCCCGTCGTCAAGCACCGTCACGCCCTTGGCCGCCACGCGCTGGCCGATGCGGCCGCTGAACGCGCTCGAGCCCTTGCGGTTGAAGTCACCCTCCAGCCCATGGCCCACGGCCTCGTGCAGCAGTACGCCAGGCCAGCCATTGCCCAACACCACCGTCATCTCGCCTGCAGGCGCAGGGCGGGCATCCAGGTTGATGAGCGCGGCCGACACGGCTTCCTGCACATAGCCCTCGACCATGTCGTCGTCAAAGTAAGCCAGGCCAAAGCGGCCACCGCCGCCACTGCTGCCCACTTCGCGGCGGCCGTTTTGCTCGGCGATCACCGTGACCGACAGGCGGATCAGCGGGCGCACATCGGCGGCCAGCGTGCCGTCGGCGCGGGCGACCATGACCACGTCGTACTCGGTGGCAAGGCCCGCCATGACCTGCACGATGCGCGGGTCCTTGGCACGGGCCATTTTCTCGACGCGACCGAGCAAGTTGACCTTGGCGGTGCTGTCCAGCGTGGACATCGGATCCAGCGAGGGGTAGAGCGAGCGGCTGGCCGAAATCTTGCGCGCTGGGACCTTGATGCGTTTGTTTTGCGTGGCCTGCGCGATCGAGCGCACCGTCATGGCCGCGTCCATCAAGGAGGCTTCAGAGATGTCGTCCGAGTAAGCAAAGGCGGTTTTTTCGCCCGAGACGGCGCGCACGCCCACGCCCTGGTCGATGCTGAAGCTGCCGGTCTTGACGATGCCCTCTTCCAGGCTCCAGCCTTCGGAGCGGGTGTACTGGAAATACAGGTCGGCATCGTCCACCTGGTGCGCCTGGATGGCGGCCAAAGCTTTGCTCAGATGGGTTTCATCCAGGCCAAAAGGCTCGAGCAACAGGGATCTGGCCGTGGCCAGGCGTTCGATGGTCAGTTCGCGTGAAATCATGGGGCTCATTGTAGGGATTGCGCAATGCCCTTGCCCGCGCGCCCTCTCCGGGGGTCAGCTTTGAACCAGCTGCTTGGACTTGGCAATCGCCATCAGGATGCCCAAGGCAAAACCCAGGGTGACCATGGCCGTGCCCCCGTAGCTGACAAAAGGCAAGGGCACGCCCACCACCGGCAAGATGCCGCTGACCATGCCCATGTTCACAAAGGCGTAGGTGAAAAAGATCATGGACACACTGGCCGCCAGCAAGCGGCTGAACATGGTGGGTGCTTGCGAAGCGATGACCAGGCCCCGATAAACCAGAAAGAAAAAGCCCGCGACCAGCACCAGGCCGCCGACAAAACCAAACTCTTCGCCAAAGGCCGCAAAAATGAAGTCGGTGGTGCGCTCGGGAATGAACTCCAGATGGGTCTGCGTGCCCTGCATGAAGCCCTTGCCCCAAAAGCCACCTGACCCAATGGCGATCATGCCCTGGATGATGTGAAAGCCCTTGCCCAGCGGATCGCGTGCAGGATCGAGCAAAGTGCAAATGCGTTGACGCTGGTATTCGTGCAGCACACGCCAATCGACATCGGCTTGGCACAAGGTCGGCTCCATGATGACCAGCGTCACAATCCCTGCCAAGGCCAAAACCACCGGCGGCAAGATCCAGCGCCATTTCAAGCCCGCAAAGAAGATCACCGACAAACCGGCCGACAAGACCAGCAAAGCGGTCCCTAGGTCGGGCTGCTTCATGATCAAGCCCACGGGCACCCCCAGAATCAGCATGGCCATGGCAAAGTCCAGCGGCCTGAGCCGCCCTTCGCGCTTTTGAAACCAGGCCGACAGCATGAGGGGCATGGCGATCTTCAAAATCTCGCTGGGCTGGATCACCACGCCGATGTTCAGCCAGCGGCGTGCCCCTTTTTTGGTGAGGCCAAACAGCGCCACCGCGATCAACAAGGTGACGCCCGCCGCGTACATCGGCACCGCCCACGCCATGAGCTTTTGCGGGGGCACCTGGGCCACGACAAACATGATGAAACCGGCCAGCACCATGTTGCGTGCATGGTCCACGAAACGGCTGCCGTGGTCATAGCCCGAGGAATACATGATCAACAAGCCCACGCAGGCGAGCATGAAAACGGCAAACGCCAAAGGCCCGTCGAAGCCTTCGACCAAGCCCATCAAACGTTGACCCAGCGAGGGTTTTTGAATCACTGCAACCATGGTGCGATTATCCTTTGATCAAATTTGGATGTGCTCAATGGCTGCGTCCACTGCGGAACATGCCATGGGTTTTGCGGTTGAGCACACCTTGCGCGGCCAGCTTGTTCATCGAGGGGCTGGCGTGCGCATGCGTGATGGCCAGGCCCAAGGCATCGGCTGCGTCCTGCCGGGGCAGCACCGGCAATTGCAGCAAGCGCTTGACCATCTCCTGCACCTGCGATTTTTCCGCCCGGCCATGGCCCGTGACGGACTGCTTCATTTGCAAAGCGGTGTATTCGGCCACCGGCAAACCGCAAGACACCAGCGCCGTCACGCAACAGCCGCGCGCTTGGCCCAGCAGCAAGGTCGCCTGCGGATTGACGTTCACGAACACAATTTCCACCGAAGCCACATCGGGCTGGTAGCGCTCGTGGATCTCGCGAATGCCGTCATAGATCACTTTCAAGCGGGCAGGCAAATTGCCCATTTCTTCCTTGGTGGTCTGGATCACGCCGCTGGCCACGTATTGCAGGTGTGAGCCGCTCATGTCCAGCACACCAAAGCCCGTGGTCTGCAAACCGGGGTCGATCCCCAAAATACGCACCGTCGCAGGCGTGCTCATGGCAACACCACATCGTTCATGCGGCCCACGATCACTTCGGCACGGCTGGCCAGATAAGGCGACTGGGGTCGTTGTTCAAAATACCGTGGGCGCGGCAGCATGACCGCAAGACGAGCGCTTTCCCAGGCGCTCAAGGCCGATGCAGGCTTGCGAAAGTAATGCTGGGCCGCGGCCTCGGCGCCGAACACCCCTTCACCCCACTCCACACTGTTGAGGTAAATCTCGAGGATGCGGCTTTTGGACAAAAAGAGCTCCAGCTCCAAAGTCAAAACCATCTCCTGGGCCTTGCGCAGCAAGGTGCGCTCACCCGACAAAAACAGGTTCTTGGCCAATTGCTGCGTGATGGTAGAGCCCCCCACAATCTTGGCCTCGACGGGTTTGGCGTCACCCAGACGCTGCGCACGGCGCTCGGCCTGGGCTTTGGCCTTGGCGTTTTTCCCCCAGGCTTTTTCGAGCGAGTCCCACCAGATGCCGTGGTGCTGTGTGAAGGCACTGTCCTCCGAAGCCAGCACCGCGCGCTTGAGCGAGGGCGACATGCGGCTTTGATCTACCCATTCCTGCCGCCAGGGCAAACGCCCTTGCCGGGTGAGGACCTGCCAAACCTGAGAGCGCTCAAAACTGGTGGACTCGGGGGCCAGCACAGCCATGCTGGCAATGCGCAGGACAAAAAACACCTGCAAACACAAGGTCGCACACAGCAACAAGACACACCAACGCCCGAAAGACTTCATCCCGTTCCCCGTTTTTTGTTGCGCATCCGCGATGACGTTCAATTGTCCGGCGCCAGCATGCGGGTGGACAAGGTGTCATCACGCGAGAACATGAACCGTGAGACCACCACAATCTGGTCGGCTTGACGGCGCATTTTTGCGCCAAAGGGATCGAACGGACCGGCACTGCGCACGATCGCCACCGCTCGCTCATCAAGCATCGGATTGCGTGAAGAACTGGCCACTTCGGTATGCAACAGTTCCCCTTGGCTGTTGACCGTGATCACCATGGTCAACTTGCCATACAGTTTCTCACCATGCGCCTGCGGAAAATTCATCGTGCCCTGCATCTCGATGGTGCGGCGCAGCTTGTCGTAATACAGCGCATACACCGTTTCTTTGGTGGCAGGACTGATGTAGCGCTTGCGTGGTGCGCCCTGGCTTTGTTCCACGCGTTGTTCAATTTTTGCCAACTGCCGGGTCAGCTGCTGTTTGCGCTCTTCGCGCGCCTGACGATCAGGAGCCTGGTTTTTGTCACCCACCTCATCACGCGAGAGATCGGCCAACTCGGCCTTGAGCTGCGTCAGTAAACGCATTTGCTGAACTTTGAGCGCCTCGATCTTGCGCTGCACCTCAGTGATGTCAGCGCCCGCTTCATTGGACATGGCTGCAGGCAATGGCGAGCTGGACATCTGAACTTCAGTCACATTGCCGCCACCGGCCAGGCTCACTTGCGCCAGGGCTTGCGCCTCTTGGGGACGCTCGTTGCTGCGCGCGTTCACCAGGACCACCTCAAGTGGCGTGTCTTCAAAAACCCGGTTGAACGTTTGTGGCGCAGCAAAGCGCAGCGCCAGAAGTGCCACATGCAAGGCCATGGAAATGCCCAAGGTCCACTGAAGGGTGCGGTGAGATGGCTGGCGTTTCATGCGTCAACTGGCAGCAACTTGTACGTCACAACCGTCAGGCCCCATCGCTTTGCGTGCTGTCGTTCAGATCAACCGCAATCGTCAGCGGCCCCGCACTCATGGCCTCATCGTCTTCGCCTTCATCGACCGCATCTTCAGTGGCCACCGGTGCATCCAAATGTGCCGTCACGGTGCCCTTCACGTCCAGCGCCATCAGATCAATGTCGCCCAACTGAACGCGCACCCGCGCGCCACGGGCCAGCCCCTGTGCGCCCATGACGCTGAACATGAGCGGCAGGCTGTCGGCGCGCACCAGCCAGATGCCGCCGCCCATCTCCTTGACCAGGCTGGCTTCCAGTTCATGGATGTCTTGCTGCTGCACATGGCGCAGCGTCCAGTAGCGCTCCATGCTCGACTGCACACTGTTGTAGGCGCTGTAGGCGGCATCAAAGCCGCTGATGATCGAGAACAGCTCGGCATCTTTGGGTTTGAAAGGCGCGGCCAATGCAGCGGTGGCACCGTGCCTGGCGCAAGCGATGATCTGCCACTGGTTGACCAGGTCGGTGTAGCGGCGCAGCGGCGAGGTGCTCCAGGCGTAGCTGGGCACGCCAATGCCCGCGTGCGGCAAGGCCTTGGTGCCCATGCGCACCTTGACGCCCGGCGCCATGCTGGCCTGGCTGCGGTAAATGCCGGGCACGCCCAGGCTGGCCAGCCACTGGCCCCAGGTGCTGTTGGCCAAAATCATGGCCTCGGCCACCATCAAATCCAGCGGGGCGCCACGTTTGCGGGTACCGATCAGCACGGTCTCTTCGCCAGTTGGCGGCGCATCGTTGCTGGGCCGGTCCAGCTTGAAGCTGTAGTCCGGGCGGTTGAAGTTTTCCGGCTTGCCGCGCACCACTTCACGACGCGCCTTGAGGGTTTGCGCCAGCCGCCAGAAAAAGGCCAGGGTTGCACGGTTCACCGGGACGTCCGCGTGATCGCTCTGGTCTTCGCCTTCGAGCCATGCCTGGGTGATGCGGTCATCGAGCTGGTCATGGCGCAAGTTGGCCAGGATGTTCACGCGCTCCAGACGGGTTTCGGTCTTTTGCACTTCCAGGGTGTCTTCGCTGAAGGTCACATACAGGGACACCGCAGGGCACGCACGGCCTTCGATCAGGGTGTAGGCCTGCACCACGCTGTCGGGCAGCATGGTGATCTTGTAGCCCGGCATGTACACCGTGGACAGGCGTGAGCGGCCCAGCTGGTCGATGGCACTGCCCGGCGTCAAGGCCAGGCCGGGCGCAGCGATGTGGATACCCACCGTGACCGTGCCGCTGCCCAGACACTGCAGGGACAAGGCATCGTCGATTTCGGTGGTGTGCGAATCGTCGATGGAAAACGCCTGCACCGGCGACAGGGGCAGCTCATCGGTGATGGCCGGGGCCTGCAGTGCCGGAAAGCCCGAGCCTTTGGGGAACAGGTCAAACAAAAAGCGCTGCCAATGGAAGTCCCATGCTGAAGCGATCGCGCCCGCCTTTTGCAGCAAATCGAGCGGTGCCATCTGGCTGCTCTTGCTGGCTTCGACCACCGCCTTGTATTCGGGCGTGTTCTTGTCCGGACGGAACAGGATTTTGTAGAGCTGCTCGCGGATCGGTGCAGGGCAAGTGCCCGCCACCAGATCGGCCGCCCAGGCTTCGATTTGCGCTTGGATTTGCTTTTTCTTCTCGATCGCAGCCAAGGCCTGTTGCACGATCTCGGCCGGGGCCTTGCGGTAACGGCCCTTGCCAGCGCGGCGGAAATAATGCGGCGCCTCGTGCAGACGCATCAGGGCAGCGACTTGCTGTACCGTGGTAGCGGCGCTGCTGAAATAGTCTTGCGCCAAATCGGCAAAGCCAAATTCGGCATCCGAAGCGAACTCGTAAGCCAGCTCCAGCTCGATGCTCGGGCTCAAGGCCGCCGCCTCGCTGAGCAAGGCCGCAGGAGCAGGTTTGTCGAACTTGAGCAGCATTTGCGCGGCCTTGACTTTGACCCGCTTGCCCGAGTCCAGCTCGACCTGCGCGGAAGCCTCGGCTTCGGACATGACCCTCCCGGCCATGAATTTGCCGGCTTCTTCAAATAATACGTACATGCTCAGATTTTCCCACGCCGACCCGCTGTTCCGGGGCCGAAGGCTCAGGCCAAGCGAAGAAATTCCAGGATTTCAGCTTTGTAAAGATCGAAATCGCTGAGCGCGTGGTCACTGCCTTCGATCAGGTGAACCCGACCGGCCTGATGCCGAGCCAGCATTTCGCGCCAGTCCAACACTTCATCACCCTTGGCGATCAGGGCCAGGGTCTGGGGGGCTGTGCTTCGGGCTTGCGACTCCAATACTTGAAGCTCATGGATGTAGGCGGCATCAAAGAAGATGCTTTGTGTGGGATCGTGCCAGACTGCTTGTTCACCGATGTATTTCGCCAAATCCCGCGAAGGATGCACGGCCGGGTTGATCAGCACCGCAGGGCAGCCCAGTTGCTCGGCCAGCCAGCTGGCATAAAAGCCACCCAGCGAGGAACCCACCACCGCCATGCGGTTGAGAGGCCAGTTGGCCACACCGGCCAGCACCGCATCAATCGCTTGCCGAGGTGAAGCAGGCAACTGCGGACACCACCAGCTCACCTGGGGAAATTCCTGCGCGATCCACGCGGCCATCTTGCGGGCCTTGAGCGATTGCGGAGAAGACCGAAAACCGTGCAGGTAAAGAAGGTGGGTGGTGGTGACGCTCATGCCCGACCTTGCACGCAGCGCATCACCAGGCGGGCTGCAAAGCCGCAAATCCCCGTGGCGCCTGACTGGCGCTGTCAAACGTCACGATGTCATAGGCATCGGGCTGCGCCAGCAAGGCACGCAGCAGCTGGTTGTTCATGGCGTGACCAGAGCGGAAAGCGCTGTAGGCGGCGAGCAAAGGGTGGCCCACGATGTACAGGTCGCCCATGGCATCGAGGATTTTGTGTTTGACGAACTCGTCGTCGTAACGCAGGCCATCGGCATTGAGCACCTTGTAATCGTCCATCACGATGGCGTTGTCCAGACCGCCTCCGAGCGCCAGGCCATTGGCACGCATCATCTCCACGTCTTTGGTGAAGCCAAAGGTGCGGGCACGGGCGATGTCGCGGGCGTACACGCCTTCGGACATGTCAAACACCACCTGTTGGCCTGTCGAATCGACCGCAGGGTGGTGGAATTCGATTTCAAAGCTGAGTTTGTAGCCGTGATAAGGCTCCAGGCGCGCCCACTTGATGTTCTGCCCCTCGCCCTCGGTGACCTGCACCGGCTTGAGCACCCGAATGAAGCGCTTGGGGGCTTTTTGCTCGACCACACCCGCGCTTTGCAGCAAGAAGACAAAAGACGATGCCGAGCCATCCAGAATCGGGACTTCTTCGGCGGTGATGTCGACATACAAATTGTCGATGCCCAGACCTGCGCAGGCCGACATCAGGTGCTCCACGGTGTGGACCTTGGCCTGACCGGCTGAAATGGTCGAAGCCAGTCGGGTATCGGTCACCGATTCGGCTTTGACCGGGATGTCCACCGGCTCGGGCAAATCCACACGCCGAAACACAATGCCCGTATCCGGCGCAGCGGGGCGCAAGGTCAACTCGACGCGCTGGCCGCTGTGCAGGCCAACGCCAACGGCTTTGGTCAGGGTTTTGAGGGTGCGTTGTGCAAGCATGAAGGCATTTTAATGGGGTGGGCTTTATCTTGCACTCAAGGGGGAAAGCAAAAAAGGCCGAACAGGCAAACGCCCGTCCGGCCTTCAAAGCACCAGAAATGATTCAGCGAAAAGATCAGTCTGCTTGCTTGCGCAAGAAGGCTGGGATCTCGATGTCGTCCATGCCCGCATTGGCCATACCGTCCACACGAGCAGCCGCATGGGTGCGGTTGCTGCGCCAGTATGCGGGGACGTTCACGCCACCGGCAGATGGTGACGCTGTGTTCAATGCAGGTGCCACGGCATCCTGACCGCTCATGATGAAAGGCGCGTTGTCGGTACCGGTGCGCAGCACTTGCAGCGGAGGCGCTGTGCGGCGAGCACCTTGCTTGGACAAACCGGTGGCCACCACGGTCACGCGGATCTCGTCACCCAGGCTTTCGTCGTAGGCGGTGCCGTAGATCACGTGGGCGTTTTCCGATGCGTAAGCACGGATGGTGTTCATCGCCTGCTTGGACTCGGACAACTTCAAGGAGCCCTTGGCGGCGCTGATCAACACCAGCACGCCCTTGGCACCCGACAGGTCCACGCCTTCCAGCAATGGGCAAGCCACGGCTTGTTCGGCAGCGATGCGGGCGCGGTCCGGACCGCTGGCGGCGGCTGTACCCATCATGGCTTTGCCTGGCTCACCCATCACGGTGCGCACGTCTTCAAAGTCGACGTTCACGTGGCCAGGCACATTGATGATCTCGGCAATGCCGCCAACCGCGTTTTTCAGCACGTCGTTGGCATGGGCAAACGCCTCGTCTTGCGTCATGTCTTCGCCGCCGGGCAATTCCAGCAGTTTTTCGTTCAACACCACAATCAGGGAGTCGACGTTGGCTTCGAGTTCCTGCATGCCGATGTCGGCATTGGACATGCGACGGCCACCTTCGAATTCAAAAGGCTTGGTCACCACACCCACGGTGAGGATGCCCATCTCCTTGGCAATGCGAGCAATCACGGGCGCTGCGCCAGTGCCCGTGCCACCGCCCATGCCGGCGGTGATGAACAACATGTGCGAGCCTTCGATGGCAGCACGGATGTCGGCTTCTGCGCTCTCGGCGGCTTCACGGCCTTTTTCAGGCTTGCTGCCAGCGCCCAGGCCGGTTTGACCCAGCTGGATGAAGCGGTGCGCTGCGCTGCGGGCCAAAGCCTGTGCATCGGTGTTGGCGCAAACGAACTCAACGCCCTGAACGTTGCGCTCGATCATGTGCTCGACAGCGTTGCCGCCGCCGCCACCGACACCGATCACTTTGATCTGGGTGCCTTGGTTGAATTCTTCGGTTTGGATCATTTCAATGGACATGGTGCTCTCCTAAATATCTGCAGTTGCCTGAATTTTGTGAATCTTGTTTTTGGGAAAAAGGTTTCAAGGTTTGTCAACATCGACAAGGTCTCGACATGGGTGGACTGCCTCGGGCCAGAAAAAGCTGTTTCCAGTTCATCAGAAGTTCCCCACAATGAAATCTTTGAAGCGGCCAAAAGCGTTGTTGACGGAGCTCTTCTTTTGCGTGACCTTGAAGCCGCGCAAACGCGCCATGCGGGCCTCTTCAAGCAGCCCCATCACGGTGGCGGCACGCGGCTGGCTGACCATGTCGGCCAGACCACCGGCGTATTTGGGTAAGCCACGGCGCACGGGCTTGAGGAAGATGTCTTCGCCCAACTCGACCATGCCGGGCATGACCGCACTGCCACCTGTGAGCACGATGCCCGAGGACAGCACTTCTTCGTAACCCGACTCGCGGATGACCTGGTGCACCAGCGAGAAAATTTCTTCGATGCGTGGCTCGATCACGCCGGCCAGAGCTTGCTTGCTCAGCATGCGGGGACCACGGTCACCCAGGCCAGGCACTTCGACCTGCGCATCGGGATCGGCCAGCAATTGCTTGGCGTAACCGCTTTCGACCTTGATGTCTTCCGCGTCCTTGGTCGGGGTGCGCAAAGCCATGGCGATATCGCTGGTGATCAGGTCACCGGCTATCGGGATCACGGCGGTGTGACGGATCGAGCCATTGGCAAAGATCGCCACATCGGTGGTCCCTGCGCCGATGTCCACACAGACCACGCCCAGTTCGCGTTCGTCTTCGGACAACACCGCCAGGCTGGACGATTGCGGGTTCAGCAACAACTGGTCCACTTCGAGGCCGCAGCGGCGCACGCACTTGATGATGTTTTCAGCGGCGCTTTGCGCGCCGGTCACGATGTGCACCTTGGCCTCCAGGCGCATGCCGCTCATGCCAATCGGTTCTTTGACTTCTTGGCTGTCGATGACGAACTCCTGCGGCGCCACCAACAACAGACGCTGGTCGGTCGAGATGTTGATGGCACGGGCCGTTTCCATCACGCGGGCCACGTCAGCCGGCGAGACTTCCTTGTCCTTGATGGCCACCATGCCACTGGAGTTGATGCCGCGGATGTGGCTGCCGGTGATACCCACGTTGACACGGGTGATCTTGCAATCGGCCATCAGCTCGGCTTCTTTCAAGGCTTGCTGGATGCTTTGCACGGTGGCATCGATGTTGACCACCACGCCGCGCTTGAGGCCATTGCCCGGCGCGATGCCCAAGCCCGCAATCTTGAGCTGACCATCAGGCAAGACCTCGGCCACCACCGCCATCACTTTGGAGGTGCCAATGTCCAAACCCACCACCAAATCTTTGTACTCTTTTGCCATATGAATCACCGTTTCCGTTGTAGTCCTGCTTGATCGCTCAAGGCTTTTTTTTGTCTTCAACCGTGCTCACGCCCCGCAAACGCAAGGCGTAACCATCTTTGTGGCGCAAATCGGCTCCCGCCAATGACGTGGGCGTTCTGCCGTAACGAGCCGTCACCTGTGACAACGTTCTGAAGAATGTCTGCAAGTGCGCGCTGATTTCGGCTTCCGTGCCACGGCCGAGTTCCATCAGAGCACCCGTCTTGGTCAGCACACGCCAACTGCCACGGGGGGTCAATTCCAATTGGTCAATGTCCATGTCCACCGCCTGGTACACCGGGCGCAGGTCGTGGTACATCTTCACGACATCAGCGGACAGGCCTTGCGGGCCTTTCATGCGGGGCAGGCTCTCCACTTCGACGTCATCCACATCGGCTTCGAACACCTGCCCTTGTTCATTGACCATGGTGTTGGCGCCTTCGTCGCCCCACAACGCCATTGGGCGATGCTCTTGCAACACCGCACGCAAACGGTTGGGGAAATCACGGTGCACCACCGCCGAGCGCACCCAGGGCACCGCTTCAAAAGCTTGCCGCGCACTCTCAAGATCCAGCGTGAAGAAATTGCCGTTCAAACGCGGCATCACATTGGCTTTGAAAGTCACGGCATTGGTGCGATTGACCTCACCCTGAACGCGGATGGATTGAATGGCAAACACCGGGTGACGCAGCAACCACCACGCCCAACCGCCAAGCGCCAACAGCACGACCCCCACCACCAACACATTGGCGGTGAAGTTCATGAGCCGGACATCGAGCGGCAAAGGCATGGCTTTTTTCACCCAAGCACCTCCTGGTGGTCCAGACTGGCTGCGGCCAGCAACTGTGCGCACAAGGCTTCATAGCTGATGCCTGCGGCACGCGCCGACATGGGCACCAGCGAATGACCCGTCATGCCTGGCGATGTGTTGATTTCCAGCAAATAAGGCTGACGCGTCTGGCCATCGATCATCACGTCGATGCGACCCCAACCCCGGCAACCGAGCACCTGGTAGGCCTTGACCACCAAGGCCTCGATGGCTGCTTCTTCGGCGGCGGGCAAACCGCTGGGCACCAGGTATTGGGTGTCGTCGGTGAAGTATTTATTCTGGTAGTCGTAGTTGCCTTCAGGCGCCACGATGCGGATCACGGGCAGAGCCTTGGCCATGTCGCCCGCGCCCAGCACGGGGCAGGTCACTTCGTCACCCACAATGCATTGCTCGCACAGAATGTCGGCATCGCACTGCGCGGCCTGCGCCAAAGCGGCGGGCAGTTCGTCGGCACGGGTGACCTTGGTCACGCCGATCGAGGAGCCTTCGCGTGCAGGCTTGACGATCATGGGCAAGCCCAGGGCCGTGATCAGTTTTTCAGCCGACACGCTGGCCAGTTGTTCACGGCGCACCAGTTCATAACGCGGCGTGGGCAGGCCTTCGGCCAGCCAGACGCGCTTGGTCATGGTCTTGTCCATCGCGATGCTCGAAGCCATCACACCCGAACCGGTGTAGGGGATGCCCAGCAACTCCAGCGCACCTTGCACCGTGCCGTCTTCGCCATAACGACCATGCAAGGCGATGAAGCACAGGTCAAAGCCCTCGCGCTTGAGCTCACTCAGTTCGCGCTCGGCCGGGTCAAACGCATGCGCATCCACGCCCGAAGCCTGCAAGGCCTTGAGCACGCCCTGACCCGACATCAGCGAGACTTCGCGCTCTGCGGAGCGTCCGCCCATCAACACCGCCACTTTTCCCAACTTTGAAGTGCTCATGCTGCACCCCCCATGTCCACCACTTTGGCCGGCACACCACCGATGGTGCCCGCACCCATGCAAATCACGACATCGCCATCCCGCGCGTTCGTCAACACCGCCTGAGGCATCTCGGCGATGTCATCCACAAACACCGGTTCCACCTTGCCAGCCACACGCAAGGCACGTGCCAGCGAACGACCGTCGGCCGCCACGATCGGGGCTTCACCTGCGGCATAGACCTCGGACAACAAGACGGTATCGGCACCGTTGCCAATGACTTTGACGAAGTCTTCAAAACAATCGCGTGTGCGGCTATAACGGTGTGGCTGGAAAGCCAGGACCAGACGGCGACCGGCAAACGCGCCACGCGCAGCCGCCAGGGTGGCGGCCATCTCCACGGGGTGGTGACCGTAGTCGTCGATCAGGGTGAATTGCCCCTGGCCATCGGCCGTGCGCACCTGGCCATAACGCTGGAAGCGGCGGCCCACGCCTTTGAAACCGGCCAGCGCACGCTGCACAGCCGCATCGTCCACACCCAGCTCTACGGCCACGGCCACGGCCGCCAGCGCATTGAGCACATTGTGTTTGCCGGGCAAATTCAGCACGATGGGCATATCGGCCATGACCACACCATTGCGGCGCTGCACGGTGAAATGCATCTGACCATCGACCGCACGCACATCCACGGCACGCACTTGCGCGCCTTCGTTCAGGCCATACGTGGTCACCGGACGGGCGATGTCATTCAGGATGGTTTGCACACCGGGATCGTCCGCGCACATGATGGCCGTGCCGTAAAACGGCATGCGGTGCAAGAAGTCCACGAAGGCCGCCTTCAGGCGGGCCAGATCGTGGCCATAGGTTTCCATGTGGTCGGCATCGATGTTGGTCACCACAGCCATCACGGGCAACAGGTTCAGAAAAGAAGCATCGGACTCATCGGCCTCGACCACGATGTACTCGCCTGTGCCCAGTTTGGCATTGGCGCCTGCACTGTTCAGGCGTCCACCAATCACAAAAGTCGGGTCCAGACCGGCTTCGGCCAACACACTGGCCACCAGGCTGGTGGTGGTGGTTTTGCCGTGGGTGCCGGCAATGGCCACGCCTTGCTTCATGCGCATCAACTCGGCCAACATCACGGCCCGCGGCACGATGGGGATGTGGCGCTCGCGTGCGGCCAGCACCTCGGGGTTATCGGCCTTGACGGCGGTGGATGTGACCACGGCATCGGCATCGCGCACGTTGTCGGCGCTGTGGCCCACATGTGTCTGAATGCCCAGATCGGCCAGGCGGCGCAAGGTCGCGCTGTCCGACAGGTCAGAGCCTGAAATCGCATAGCCCAGGTTCAACAAGACCTCGGCGATGCCGCTCATGCCCGAGCCGCCAATGCCGATGAAATGGATTTTCCGAATGGCGTGTTTCATGCCGCCAACTCCTCACAAGCCATCACAACCTCCCGAGCTGCATTTGTTTTTTTCTGTTCGTGGGCTTTTTGGGCGCAAGCCAGTAATTGGCTGCGGTCCAGTTTTTGTAGACGTGCCGCCAAAGACTCGGCGGTCAATTCGGACTGCTGCACCAGCCAGCCACCGCCGTGCTGGACCAAAAAGTCCGCGTTGGTGGTCTGGTGGTCATCCACCGCGAAGGGGAAGGGCACAAACAAGGCGGCCACACCCACCGCGGCCAATTCGGTCACGGTGCTGGCGCCTGCGCGGCAGATCACCAGATCGGCCTGGGCAAATGCGGTGGCGGTGTCGTCGATGAAAGGGGTCAATTCGGCCTGCACGCCAGCCGCTTCGTAGTTGGCGCGCAAGGCCTCAATTTGTTTGGCACCGCTTTGGTGGATCACCTGCGGACGCTGAATTTCAGGGATCAAGGCCATGGCTTGCGGCACGATGTCGTTCAAGGCTTTGGCGCCCAGACTGCCGCCCACCACCAACACCCGCAAAGGCCCTGTGCGACCGGCAAAACGCTCAGCTGGGGCTGCTTGTTGCGTGAAGGCCTGTCGCAAGGGGTTGCCCACCCATTGGCCGGTCTTGAACACTTGCGGGAAAGCGGTGAACACACGGTCGGCCACTTGGGCCAGGACCTTGTTGGCCATGCCGGCCACCGAGTTTTGTTCATGCAAGACCACAGGCTTGCCGGACAAGCTGGCCATCATGCCGCCCGGGAAAGTGATGTAACCGCCCAGACCCAGCACCACATCGGGCTGGACACGGCGCACCACCTGCAGGCTTTGCCAGAAGGCTTTGAGCAATCGCAGGGGCAACAAAGCCAATGTTTTCAAGCCCTTGCCACGCACACCGCCGAAGTCGATGGCTTCGAACGCGAATCCGCGTGGCGGCACCAACTGGCTTTCCATGCTGTTCGGAGCGCCCAACCAGTGCACGCGCCAGCCTGCGTCGCGCAAGGCTTCAGCCACAGCCAAGCCGGGGAAGATGTGCCCGCCTGTGCCACCGGCCATGACCAATGCGCATTTGTGCTTCATGCCCGACCTCCGCGCATCATCTGTTTGTTCTCGGCATCGATGCGCAAGACGATGGCAATGGCCACCAAGTTCATCATGATGGCTGAGCCGCCGTAGCTCATCAGCGGCAAGGTCAGGCCTTTGGTCGGCAAGGCACCCAGGTTCACACCCATGTTGATGAAGGATTGGAAGCCGATCCAAATGCCCACACCTTGGGCGACCAGGCCCGAAAAGACTTTGTCCAGTGCAATGGATTGGCGACCGATCACCATGATGCGGCGCGCCAGCCACAGGAACGAAAAGATCGCGACGGTCACACCCACCAGACCGAATTCTTCACCGATCACGGCCAGCAAGAAGTCGGTGTGCGCTTCGGGCAACCAATGCAATTTCTCCACGCTGCCACCCAGACCCACGCCCCAGATCTCACCGCGACCGATCGCGATCAGGGAATGCGACAACTGGTAGCCCTTGCCCAATGCATGCTCCATGCTGAACGGGTCCAGGTAAGCAAAAATCCGCTCACGACGCCAGGGCGATGCGGCAATCATGATCACAAACGCACCCACCAACACCGCAAAAATCAAGAAGAACATGCGCGCGTTCACGCCGCCCAGGAACAAGATGCCCATGGCGATGATGGCGATCACCATGAAGGCCCCCATGTCCGGCTCGGCCAGCAAGAACACGCCCGCCAAAGCAACCGCCGCCCCCATGGGCCAGACAGCACGGAAAAAGTGCTCCTTGACTTCCATCTTGCGCACCATGTAGTCGGCCGCATAAATGATGGTCGCCAACTTGGCCAATTCCGATGGCTGGAAATTCATGATGCCAAACGAGATCCAGCGACGGGCACCATTGACCCCTTTGCCGATGAAGGGCACCAACACTAAGGCCAGCAGCACCAGCGCCATCACAAACATGGGACGGGCCACTTTCTCCCAGGTTTCCATGGGCACCTGAAAAGCCAGCAAAGCCACCGCACAACCCATCACCAAGGAAATGATGTGGCGGGTGAGGAAATGGGTCTGCGCATAACGCGCAAAGCGGGGGTTGTCAGGCATCGCAATCGAGGCCGAATACACCATCACCATGCCCCACATGAGCAAAGCCACAACCACCCAGACCAGGGCCTGGTCCACCCCTTGCAAACGGGCAGCGCTGCCAGGCGACTGGCGCGCAAACTCGTAGCCACCCAGATTGACCGGCAAGCCATGGCCAGAAGCGGCTTGCGCACTGGCACTGCCACCGGTGAACACGGACAGCAGACGCGATACACCCTCGCGTGCACTGTGCAGGAAGTTGTGGTGCTCGCTCACAGCGTGCTCTCCATGCTGACACCGGCAGCTTCTGCCAAATCGGCCACGGCCTGAACAAAGACCTGGGCACGGTGTTCATAGTCCTTGAACATGTCAAAGCTGGCGCAAGCCGGCGACATCAACACGGCATCACCGCTTTGTGCCAGGCGGGCCGCCTGCTCAACCGCATCCGGCATGCTGACGGCGTCCTGCACAGCCACACCGGCCAACTGCAAGACCTCACGAATCAGCGGTGCATCACGACCGATCAACACGACCGCACGCGCAAAACGTGACACGGGCTCGGCCAATGGCGAGAAATCCTGCCCCTTGCCATCGCCGCCCAGGATGACCACCACACGGCGGTCAGCACCCAGGCCTTGCAAGGCGGCGACAGTGGCGCCCACATTGGTGCCTTTGCTGTCGTCAATGTATTCGACTTCGTTGATCACGGCGATGGGCTCAACGCGGTGCGGCTCACCGCGGTACTCGCGCAGGCCGTACAGCATCGGGGCCAAAGAACAGCCTGCGCTGCAGGCCAATGCCAAAGCGGCCAAGGCATTGACCGCGTTGTGACGCCCACGGATGCGCAAGGCATCGGCTGGCATGAGGCGCTGGATGTGCAGCTCTTCTTCGGCGTCCTTGCGGCGGCGACGGGTTTCATCGGCCTCCAGGGCGCGCACCAGCCAGGTCATGCCGTTCATGACTTCGATGCCAAAGTCTCCGGGACGCTGGGGCATGTCGCCACCAAAAGTGACGCAGGCACGTTCAATGGGGCGCTGCAGTTTGACCTTGATGGGCGCCGGCCGCATGGCCATGACCTGTGCATCTTCCCGGTTGAGCACCATCAAGCCTTTGTCACCAAAAATACGGGCCTTGGCCGCAGCATAGGCGCTCATCGAGCCGTGCCAGTCCAGGTGGTCTTGCGTGATGTTCAGCACGGTGGCTGCTGTGGGTTCGAAGCCATCGCTGCTGTCGAGCTGGAAGCTGGACAACTCCAGGACCCACACTTGAGGCAAGGCGCTGGCCATCGGGTGCACCACTTCAGGTGCGACCACGGGCAACACCACGGTCTCATCCTCTGCATCGACGTTCTCGTCGGTCGCGACTTCAACGTCCGCCTCATCTGCAGCCTCGACAGCCGCTTCGGTCACAACGGCTGAGGATGGTGGCACGATTTCTTGTGCAGTTTCTTGCACGGCTTCTTGTGCTTGCTGCTCGGCCAGCTCCTGCGCCTGTTGTGCCACCAAGGCATGGGCCTGCATCAAGGCCTCGGCCATGGTGTCCAGCAAGGTTGGGCCAATGTTGCCCGCCACCTTGACGGTTTTGCCCGCGCGCTCCACCAGCTGGCCGGTCAGCGAAGTCACGGTGGTCTTGCCATTGGTTCCCGTGATCGCCAGCACCTGCGGTGCATAGCCGAATTCATCTTTCAAATCTTGCAAAGCGGCGGCAAACAGGCTCAGCTCGCCACCTTGCCACAGGCCAATGGCTTTGGCCGCATCCACCACAGGGGCCACCACTTCGGGCGACAGGCCGGGACTGCGGAAGACGGCACGCACCGAGGTGCCTTCCACCAAGCTGGCAGCGAATCCGCCAGACACAAACTTCACCTGCGGCCACTCGGCCTGCAAAGTGGCCAGTTGCGGCGGTGTCTCACGTGTGTCGGCCACGGTCACGTCTGCACCGGCGCGGGCGCACCAACGGGCCATCGCCAGGCCCGAAGCACCCAAACCGAGAATCAGAACGTGTTGACCGTGGAGCTGTTGCATGGCTTACCTCAGCTTCAGGGTCGACAAGCCGACCAGACACAGCAGCATGGTGATGATCCAGAAACGCACGACGACTTGCGTTTCTTTCCAGCCGCTCTTTTCAAAATGGTGGTGCAAAGGCGCCATCTTCAGGATGCGTCGGCCTTCACCGTATTTCTTCTTGGTGTACTTGAAGTAGGCTACCTGGGCCATCACCGACAAGGCCTCCACCACGAAGATGCCGCCCATGATGGCCAGCACGATTTCCTGGCGCACGATGACCGCGATGGTGCCCAAGGCACCGCCCAAAGCCAGTGCCCCGACGTCACCCATGAACACCTGTGCCGGATGGGTGTTGAACCACAAAAACGCCAAACCCGCGCCCGCCATGGCCGCGCAAAAAATCATCAGCTCGCCCGAGCCGGGGATGTAGGGGAAGAACAGGTACTTGGAATACACCGAGCTGCCGGTGACATACGCGAACACACCCAGGGCCGAACCGACCATGACCACCGGCATGATGGCCAGGCCATCCAGGCCATCGGTCAGGTTGACCGCATTGCTCGCGCCCACAATGACCAGATAGGTCATGATCACAAAACCGAACACGCCCAGCGGGTAGCTGACCTCTTTGAAGAAGGGCACCATCAAACCGGCCTTGGGTGGCAGGTTCACATCGAAACCGGACATGACCCATTTGGCAAACAGGTCCAGCACACGCAGGTTGGAACTTTCGGAAATGCTGAACACCAGGTACAGCGCAGCCAACAGGCCGATCACCGATTGCCAGAAATACTTCTCACGCGAGCGCATGCCTTCGGGGTCTTTGTTGACCACCTTGCGCCAGTCATCGACCCAACCAATGGCCCCAAAACCCAAGGTCACGATCAACACAATCCAGACGAAGCGGTTGGACAGGTCAAACCACAGCAAGGTCGCAATCGCGATCGACAAAAGGATCAGCACGCCGCCCATGGTGGGGGTGCCGCTTTTGGACAAATGCGACTGCATCGCGTAGCCACGGATGGGCTGACCGATCTTGAGCGAGGTCAGGCGACGGATCACGAACGGACCTGCACTCAAACCGATCAGCAAAGCGGTCAAGGCCGCCATCACCGCACGGAAGGTGATGTATTGGAATACGCGCAAAAAGCCCCACTCAGGAGACAAAGTTTGCAACCATTGCGCCAGACTAAGCAGCATGGGCCTCCCCTTTCTTGTTGTTGATTTCTTCAGCTTGCTGCACCAAAGCGTCCACCACCTGCTCCATCTTCATGAAACGCGAGCCTTTGACGACGATGCTCTGGAAGTTCTGCGCATCTGACAACACCGCTTCACGCAGCGCGAACATGCTTTCAAAATGACGGGCTGAGCCATAAGCCTTGGCAGCATCGACGCACAAGGCGCCCAGGGTGTAGAGCGCCTCGATGCCACGCTCAAAGGCATAGGCCCCGACTTCGGCATGGAACTGCGGACCTTGGTCGCCCACTTCGCCCATGTCACCCAAAACCATCAACCGTGGCGCAGGCAACTCGGCCAACACATCGATCGCGGCACGCACTGAGTCGGGATTGGCGTTGTAGGTATCGTCCACCAAAGACAGCACCCGCTCGCCCTGCTGGATCATCAAGGCACGTGAACGGCCTTTGACCGGCTCAAAAGCCTGCAAACCCTGCACCACAGCAGCCAGGCTGACCCCAGCTGACAAGGCACAAGCGGCTGCGGCCAGTGCGTTTTTCACGTTGTGGCGACCCGCAATGTGCAAACGAACAGGCGCAGTCCCTTCGCCTGTTTTCAAAGTGAATTGCCAGGCGCCTGCGGTCCAGAGCACCACGGCGGCACTGACTTGCGCATCTTGCAAGGCAAAGGTGCGGCAGGCACGTGGCGCGGCCAATGTGGTCCAGATGGGGGTGTAGGTGTCGTCGGCGGGGTAGACCGCTACACCGTTGGCGGGCAAGGCTTGCAGCACCGCGCCGTTTTCATAAGCCACCGCCTCGACCGTGCCCATGTACTCCTGGTGTTCACGCTGGGCGTTGTTGACTAGGGCCACGGTGGGTTTGGCGATGCGTGCCAGGTAGGCGATTTCGCCGGGATGGTTCATGCCCAGTTCCACCACCGCGATGCGGTGGTGCGCACGCAGATGGAGCAAGGTCAATGGCACGCCAATGTCGTTGTTGAGGTTGCCCTGCGTGGACAAGCTGTTCTCCGGCGCATGGGCGCGCAAGATCGATGCGACCATTTGCGTGACCGTGGTCTTGCCATTGCTGCCCGTGACGGCGATCAAGGGCAAGTCAAACTGCGCACGCCAGCCGGCGGCCAATTCGCCCAGCGCCAAGCGGGCATCAGGCACGACGATGGCGCTCAGGCCCTGGGCCAGGGCCAGCGCTTCACCTTGGGGTTCGCACAGTACAGCCACAGCACCTTGTGCCTTCGCCTGCGCAATGAACTGACTGCCGTCAAATTTCTCGCCACGCAAGGCCACAAACAAATCACCGGCCCGCAGGCTGCGACTGTCGGTATGGACGCGGTCCACCACCACGTCACTCGCACCCACCAGATGCGCCTGCGTCACCCAGGCCAGTGCTTGCTGCAAGGACAAATGCATCGTGCTCATGCCTGCACCTCGCACGGGCCATGGCACAAACGTGCAGCACGACGCTGCAATGCGAGTTGAACCTGCTCAACATCCGAAAAGGCATGACGAACACCTTGGATTTCCTGGTACGTCTCATGACCTTTGCCTGCGATCAGCAAGACGTCTTTGCAGTCCGCCCGATCAATCAGTGCATGGATAGCGCCCGCACGGTCGACATCCACCGTCACTTTTTCAGCATGCTTCAATCCTTGGGCCATTTCGGCCAGGATCGCTTGAGGCGACTCCGATCGGGGGTTGTCACTGGTCAAGACCACCCCATCGGCAAAGGCTTCTGCGGCCGCAGCCATCAGTGGTCGCTTGCCTGGATCGCGGTCACCGCCACAACCCAGCACACACCACAAACGGCCTCCGCGCTGCGTCGCCAAAGAACGCAAAGCTGTCAGGGCTTTTTCAATGGCATCCGGCGTGTGTGCGTAATCGACCACGGCCATCGGCCCATCGGTCTTCAAATTGGCCACACGCTGCATGCGCCCTGGCACGGCGGTCAAATAAGTGCAGGACTGCACAGCATCTTCCAGCGAGAACCCCAAAGCGCGCAAACTGCCGATCACCCCCAACAAATTGTCGATGTTGTAATCGCCAATCAAGCCCGTGTGCAGGGTCATCACCTGCTCACCTTCGACCACATGGAAGGCAATGCCCTCAGAGCTGTCGATTTGACGGGCCTGCAAACGCGCAGCCCCCCGACGAGAGCAAGACCAGACATCAAGTCCACGCGCCTGCAATTGAACTGCCAGACGCGCGCCCTGAGGATCATCCACATTGATCACCGCCTCTTTCAGGTCGGGCCAGTTGAAGAGCATCTCTTTGGCCGACCAATAGGCATCCATGCTGCCGTGGTAGTCCAAGTGATCTTGCGTGAAATTGGTGAACACCGCCACACGGATGCGGGTGCCATCCAGGCGACGTTCAGTCAGCCCAATGGAAGAAGCCTCAATAGCACAGTGCTTCAGGCCTGCATCCGCAAATTCACGAAACTGTCGTTGCAACAAAACCGGGTCTGGCGTGGTCATGCCCGTCGATGCCAGATTGGGCAACTGCCCTACCCCCAACGTACCCACCAAGCCACAAGGGCTGCGCAAAACAGGCGAAGACAAGGCCTGCGCCAGCCACCAGGTGGTCGAGGTTTTCCCATTGGTGCCGGTGACTGCCAGCACATCCAGCTCTTCGCTGGGATGCTCGTAATAAGCAGCCGCAACCAGTCCTGTTTGCGCTTTCAGATCAGGCATGCACGCCAGACGCTCGAGCTTGTGTTGGGCCAAATCCTCATCGCTGAGCGCTTGCCAAGGCTCGCAGCCCTCTTGAGCCAACACACAGGCCGAGGCACCTTGTTGCAAAGAAGACTTCAAATACAGACGCCCATCGGTTGCCGCACCTGGCCAGGCGATGAAAGCATCACCTGCTTGCACCAAACGGCTGTCGGTGCGCAGCTCGCCCGTGACGCGTTGGCGCAACCAACGAGCAGCTTCCAGAGGACTTTGCAGAATCTTCATCAGAAAGACTCCTCCACCGCTTTGGTCACGACTTGTGGCTTGACCGCCATGTCGGGCTGCACCCCCATCAAGCGCAAAGTCTGCTGCACCGTTTGACTGAACACCGGCGCGGCCACATCGCCACCGAAGTGGCGGCCATTGCTGGGCTCATCGATCATGACGGCCACGATGATGCGTGGCGCCTCGATGGGTGCCAGGCCCACAAAGAACCCGCGGTATTTCTTGCTGGCGTAGCCCTTGCCCTCTTGCTTGTGCGCCGTCCCCGATTTGCCTCCCACGGAATACCCCATGGTTTGTGCCTTGGGCCCGGTACCACCAGGACCTGCCGCCATTTGCAGCATCTTGCGCATGGCACGCGCCGTTTCAATACTGATCACACGCGAACCGGCCACTTGACTCTCGGCTTTCATGAGCGTGGCAGGCACCACTTCGCCATCGCGCGCAAACATGGTGTAGGCGCGGGCCATCTGGAACAAACTGGCAGAAATGCCGTAGCCATAGCTCATGGTGGCCTGCTCAATCGGGCGCCATGTTTTGTAGGGCCGCACACGTCCGCCTGTCATGCCCGGAAATGGCAATTGGGGCTTTTGCCCCAAACCCACCTGTGTGAAAATTTCCCACATTTCCCGGGGTTGCAACTGCATCGCCATCTTGACGGTGCCTACGTTGCTGGATTTCTGAATCACTTCATTGACCGTCAACACACCATGCGGATGAGCATCGGTGATGGTCGAACCGGTGATGGTGATTCGACCTGGGGCCGTCTGGATCGGGGTTTCAGGTTTGACAATCCCTTTTTCCAAGGCCAAAGAAACCGTGAACGGTTTCATCGTAGAGCCTGGCTCAAAAGTGTCAGTCAGAGCCCGGTTGCGCAACTGCTCACCACTCAGGTTGACACGTTTGTCGGGCGAATAGCTGGGGTAATTGGCCAAGGCCAGGACTTCACCCGATTGGGCATCCAACACCACCACGCTGCCCGCCTTGGCTTTGTTTTCTTCCACGGCCTCGCGCAATTTTTGGTAGGCAAAAAACTGCACCTTGCTGTCCACGCTCAGCTGCAAATCCTGACCATCCTCTGGAGGAACCGTCTCCCCCACCGACTCCACCACACGCCCCAATCGGTCTTTGATCACGCGGCGTGAACCCGCCTTACCTGCCAATTGCTTCTGAAAAACCAGCTCCACCCCTTCCTGGCCCTGATCTTCAACATTGGTAAAGCCCACGATGTGGGCTGCGGCTTCACCTTCAGGGTAAAGGCGTTTGTACTCTTTGATGTCGTAGACGCCTTTGATGTTCAAGGCCAGAATTTCCTTGACCACCGGCTCATCCATTTGCCGGCGCAACCAGACAAATGTCTTCTCATCGTCTTTGAGCTTTTTGTCCAGATCTGCCTGGCTCATCTGCAGCAAACGAGCCAACTCACGCAGCTTGACCGGGTCACGCTCCATATCTTCCGGGTTGGCCCAAATGCTCGGCGCAGGCACACTCGAAGCCAGCAACAAACCATTGCGATCCAGCACACGCCCGCGATTGGCTGGCAAGGTCAAAGTCCGGGCGAAGCGCACCTCGCCTTGATGCAGAAAAAAGTCATTGGCAATGACCTGCACATAGGCGGCACGCGCCACCAAACCTATGAAACCCAAGGCAATGGCCGCCACAATGAATTTGCTGCGCCATACAGGCGTCTTGCTGGCCAGCAAAGGGCTTGAGCTCAACTGGACGCTGCGGGTGCTCATGGCCGCACCTCCTTGGCGGGCGCAGCAGGCGCGGCCGATGGTGCAGCCCCCGAAAGACTCACATATTGCGTGATCGCCGGCGATGCGGTCTTCATCTGCAATTGCTGACGCGCAATTTGCTCAACCCTCAGGGGCGTGGCCTGAGCACGACGCTCAACTTGCAAGCGGTCATGATCAACTTCCAGGCGGTGCGCCTCTTTGCGCGCCAACTCCAGCGCCATGAAGAACCGGCGCGACTCGTACTGGTTGTGCACCAGCACCATGGCACTGGCGAGAACGGCGATCAACAAGAGGATATTCAAGCGCGTCATGCGGGCACCTCCGTGCGCTCGGCGATGCGCATGATGGCGCTGCGGGAACGGGGATTACCACTCACCTCTTCTGCACTGGGCTTGATGCGCCCCAGCGCGTTCAAACGCATCTGCACAGGCGCAGCAAACGGCACCCGGCGATCCACCACCTCTTTGGAATGCTTGGCAATGAACTGTTTGACGATGCGGTCTTCCAGCGAATGGAAGCTGATCACCACCAGCCGCGCACCAGGCCGCAGCACACGCAGGCTGGCTTCTAGCGCTTGTTCGAGCTCTTCAAGCTCGGCATTGATGAAAATCCGAAAAGCCTGAAATGTCCGCGTTGCAGGGTCCTTGCCCGGCTCGCGGGTTTTGACCGTGTCAGCCACGAGCTGGGCC
>Ga0228700_1000537_pt1 | contig 33712 bp, 30 predicted proteins | sample McNCre317_Aug_MG_FD_178019 | JGI IMG/M metagenome (GOLD analysis project Ga0228700, IMG submission 178019) | Freshwater microbial communities from McNutts Creek, Athens, Georgia, United States - 3-17_Aug_MG | ecosystem: Environmental > Aquatic > Freshwater > Creek | place: USA: Georgia...
ATGCGGGTGAGACCTTGGCCTTTGGCCCTGAGTACCTCATCCCCAAACCATTCGACCCACGCTTGATGATGAAGATCGCGCCTGCTGTGGCCAAAGCCGCCGCAGACAGCGGCGTGGCCACGCGTCCCATCCAAGACATGGAAGCCTACATCGAGAAGCTGCAAGGCTTTGTGTATGCGTCGGGTTCGATCATGAAGCCGATTTATGCCGCCGCCAAACGCGCCACCAAAAAGCGTGTGTGCTACGCCGAAGGTGAAGAAGAGCGCGTGTTGCGCGCCGTGCAAATCGTGGTGGACGAGCGTTTGGCCAAGCCCACGTTGATTGGTCGCCCCTCCGTGATTGCCCAGCGCATCGAGAAATTTGGTTTGCGCCTGAAAGAGGGCGTGGATTACGACGTGGTCAACGTTGAGCAAGACCACCGTTACCGCGATTTCTGGCAAACCTATTACAAGATGACCGCCCGCAAAGGCGTGACCGAACAGCTGGCCAAGATTGACATGCGTCGCCGTTTGTCGCTGATTGGCACCATGATGTTGCACAAAGGCGAAGTCGACGGCCTGATCTGCGGCACCTGGAGCACACCGCTGACCCACCTGAACTATGTGGACCAAGTGATTGGCCACCGCAAAGGTGTCAGCACTTACGCGGCCATGAACGGTTTGCTCTTGCCTGATCGCCAGGTGTTCTTGGTCGATACGCACATCAACTACGACCCCACAGCTGAGCAATTGGCCGAAATCACGGTGATGGCGGCTGAAGAGATGCGTCGCTTTGGTATCCAGCCCAAAGCCGCTTTGCTGTCGCACTCCAACTTTGGCAGCAGCGATCAGCCCTCCGCCCTCAAAATGCGCGAAACCTTAGGCTTGGTCAAGAAAAAGGCGCCTTGGCTTGAAATTGATGGCGAGATGCACGGCGACGTGGCCTTGGACGGCCATGTGCGCGCAGCCCAAATGGCCGATACCACGCTGATTGGTGATGCCAATTTGCTGGTTTTGCCCAATTTGGACTCTGCCAACATTGCCTACAACCTGCTCAAAACAGCGGCAGGCGGCAACATTGCGATTGGCCCAGTGCTGCTGGGTGCGGCGAAACCCGTACACATCTTGACGGCGAGCACCACGGTGCGTCGTATCGTCAACATGACCGCGCTGACCGTGGCAGATGCCAGCGCAGCACGATAAGCGGCCCCCTCGTTTGAATTAACCTTTTTAGGTTAAATAACCCTTCAAGGGCCCCCCAGAAATGGGCGGGCCCTTGCTTTTTTGTTTCATTTCGAAGACACTTGCGTTTTCAATTTTCGGGTTAACCCGAAGATTAAACGTATTTAAACAGTCTTAAGAACGGCGATTTTCATGCCTTTGCGTACTATCAAAACCAATATTGTTCAGTCTATCCGCGCGTTTCGCGTGTCTGATTTGCAAGAAGCGGCCCAAGGCCTGGGTCACCATTTTCTGTATGTGAACTTGGCCCAAGCCCAAAGCAAGCAAGACATCTTGGACATCATTTCCAAAGAATTCAACCTGTCTGCTTCAGCCAGCAAGAATTTCGATTCTTTGTACGACGGCATGACCGACCCCCTGCACAAGTCTGGCCCACAGCCTGGCTTTATCTTGGTGTTGGAGCACATTCCTGCCCACGCCAAGTTTGACAAAGAGGCCCGCGAGCAGCTGTTGGACATCTTCCGCGAAGCCGCCGACTACTGGTCTGACCGCAAAGTGGCGTTCCGCTGCTTCTACTCGTTCTCTGTGGCGCGCGCACCTTCGGCTGAAAAGCCAGGCGTGGCAGCCGAAGGCATCGAGTTGTTGGAAGAAGGCGAAAAAATGCCAACCGACAAGTTGGTAGACGTGTCGCCCATGGCTTTGCGCATGAGCAGCCCCTTCAACGCAGGCTACTGGCAAACAGCGGCTTAATTGGACGGTTGCTTTCAGGCAGCACCAAAAACAAAACCCGTCGCAGGTGACTGCTGACGGGTTTTTTGTTGGCGTTTTGGTTTTTACAGACTTTGCACCAAAGCCACATATTCGGCCACTGGCACTTCTTCCGCGCGGCGTTGCACATCGAAGGTGCCTGCAAAGTTACGCGCTTCCAACCAACGGCCCAAGGTATGGCGCAACAGCTTGCGACGTTGGCTGAAGGCGGTTTTCACCATGTCCTCCATCAGTTTGATGTCAATCTGGGGCGGCTCCGCCAAAGGCACCATGCGCACCACGGCGCTGTCGACGCGCGGAGGTGGGTCAAATGATTCGGGTGGCACAAACAACACGTCTTCCATGTCGTAGCGCCACTGCAGCATCACGCTCAAGCGGCTGTAGTCGCCGCTGCTGGGCTTGGCCACCATGCGGTCGATCACCTCTTTTTGAAGCATGAAGTGCTGGTCTTGCACCGCAGCCACATGTTCGAGTAGGTGAAACAGAATGGGCGACGAGATGTTGTACGGCAGGTTGCCCACCACGCGCAGTTTGGGCACTTTCAGGTCGGCGGCTAATTGCGTGAAGTCCACGCGCAACACATCGGACTCAATCACGTTCAGGTGTGGATGTTCGCGCAGGCGCACGGCCAAATCGCGGTCTAACTCGATGACGTTGAGGTGACCTAAGCGCTCAACCAAGGGCTGTGTGAGCGCGGCCAAGCCAGGGCCAATTTCGACCATGGGGTCGCCCGGTTGCGGGTCAATGGCGTCGACGATGCTTTCAATGATGGCGCCGTCGGTTAAGAAGTGTTGGCCGAAGCGCTTGCGTGCAATGTGTTTCAAAGTGGGCTCTGCTTATTGCGGTGCGTCGCGGTATTCCACATAAGCGCGGCCGCGTACTTCTTGTGCCCACAGTTGGTAAGTCTCATCAAACTTTTTCTCGCGCAAGTTGTTGCGTGCCATGTCGCGTAATTCACGTTCACTGATGGGGGCTTCGCGGCGTTCCAGCACTTGAATCAGGTGCACGCCAAAGCGAGACACCATGGGGTCAGCAATTTGGCCGAGCTGGAGTTTGTTCATCACCTCTTCAAATTCGGGCACAAACATGCCGGGGGATACCCAGCCCAAGTCGCCACCGTCGGGACCGCTGGCATCTTGTGAGTGTTCGCGAGCCATCTTGGCAAAGTCGGCTTTGCCGGCTTCAATTTGGCGTTTGTATTCAGCCAATTGGGCACGTGCCGTGGTTTGGCTCAGTTGGCCGCCTGGGCGCAACAAGATGTGGCGTGGATGGGTTTGGGTCACGGTCACCACGCTGCTGGCGCGCTTGGTGACCAATTTCAAAATGTGAAAACCGGCACCGGAGCGCACGAGGGCAACGTCACCCACATTCAAATTCTTTGTCGTGTCGACAAATAAGGTGGGGTAGCGGTTTGCGGCGCGCAAGCCCATCAGCCCACCTTTGTCACGTTCTGCGCTGTCAGACAACTCTTTTGCCAACTTGCCGAAGTCCTCGCCTTGTTTGGCCCGCGCCAACGCAGTTTGGGCTTTGCTCTGAAGCGCAGCAACATCGGCATCGCTGGCTTTTTCTGGCACAGCCACCAAGATGTGACCCAACTCGATGTCGGGATTGCTGCCCACGCTGGCATTCTGACGTTCGCGAATGGCTTGGTCGATTTCTACGTCACTCACCTTGATGCGACTGGGCACGTTGCGCTCGGTCAATCGCTGCAAAACGATTTGGTCTTTGAGGTTTTGTCGAAGGCTTGCAACGCTGGTGCCCTCGGCACGAAATTTTGCGTGCAGTGCCTCAACCGACAGTTGATTTTGTGCGGCCATGCGCTGTTCGGCTTGATCAACAGCGTCATTCTCAACGGTCACGCCCACTTCTTTCGCATATTGCAACAGGGCTTTTTCGGTGATCAAGCGTTCAAGGCTGTTTTGCAACAACTCAGACTGCGCAGGAATATTTTTTTTCTGTTGGCGCAGTTGCTGCGCAAGCAAGGCGGCACGAACATTCACATCATGGTTTGTGATGGGCTGGGCATCCACAACCGCTGCGATGTAGTCACGGCCAGAAATAGCGCTCGTCGCTTGCGCCCACGCACCCGAACTCGCCAAAGCAAGGGCCAAGCATGCGAGTGACGACGGACGAGCAAAGCGTAATGTGAGAGAAAACATGGTCATCATCAATCGTAATTGCCAAAGCGGCTGGGTGTCATAGAAGGTTGTCGCAACGGTTGATACCGTGGCACATTGCTGCGCAGTGAGCCCATGGCATTGGTGCCGATGCGCGAGAAGCCTACAAATTCAAGTTGGAATAACAAGCGTTGGCGGGCCAAGCCATCCGTCACCTGTAAGCGCTCAGCGACCACGCGGCTGAGCCAACAACCTGCATCGTATTCGAAGCCAATGACAGATTCGACCATCTTTTTGTCAAGAGGGTTGTAGTTCAGACGTGCCACGCTGTACCAACGTCCTTCCCCCAATCCGCGGCCTTCGCCACCATTGATGTCAGAACCTCCCCAGAGGTCATGCAAAGGCCATTGCCAGCCTACATCCACTTGACGTGAGGCAGCATCGCCTGCTTCGGTATTTTCAGTTCGGTACGCGGCGCTGATCACGCGATAAGAGCCGGGGTTGTAACGCCCACTCACCATGCGGCGTAAAAAGTTGTCTGTTTTTTGGTTGTACTGAACAGTGGTGTCGACGGCCCATGCTCTGTTTAGCGCCACAGAAGCGCCTGCCAAAAGGTCACTGATGCCAGTTTTGCCCGTGGGGTCATCGGGCATGGTGATGCGTTGCTCTTTCATGCGCAGACGCTGCGCTACGCCGAAACGTGCGCCTTCAGCGCCTGTTTCAGGATCGATGAGGCGAGAGGTGGCGCCTAAAGTGAGCAGCTTGCTGTCGGAGATGCGGTCATAGCCACCAAAAGCGTTCTCGGTGAAGATGCTGGCAAAGTTGAACGAATTGCCACCCGAGTCGTAATTGGGTAGGTAGTTTTGGTCACGGTAGGGTGTGTAAACGTAGAAAGCCCGAGGCTCCAAAGTTTGAACCCACGCACGATCAAACAGGCGTGTGGATTTTTCGAACGCTATGCCGGTGTCAAGGCTTAACGTCGGTACGCTGACGCTGGCGCCACTTTGACCTTCGTGGCCACTGTAAAACGGGTTGTTGATAGGCAAGCCACCGTTGAACTGATAGCTGCGGCTGTTGAGTTGAACTTTGGGCGTGACGTAACCAAAGGGGGTGATGAAGGGGCGGCTGATTTGCGCCAACGCCACTGCGCGGTCTGCATTGGGGGCACAGGCTGATCGGTAACTGCTGCCATTCAAACATTCGTAATCGCGTGCAGATTCAAACCGCGTCAAATCACCGTCAACACTGAAGTCGAAACCATCAACGTTGATGCGCTGCATGCGTGCGGTGAATTGCGGCGCACGGTTGAATGGTCGTGTGATGCGGTTCCCAATGGGATTGGCCAAGTCTTGCAAGGTTTGCCACATCTGGGTGCGCACCGCCGTGGTGTAAATCCCGTTGGTCCAATTCAAGCCGGCATCGTTTGACAACAAACGTTGCACGCCAGAGCCGCCAATGACGGCGAAATCTTTCCAATAGTCATCATCGCTGACACGGTTGAGGTTTAAGTTAAGACCCAGTGCGCCACCTGCGAAACTGGGATTCATCAAGCCCATGTGCGAGTACTGCATGCCCCAGCGGCGAGCCCCGTCGCGCAAAGCATCTTTTTCCATGTAGTCAAAACGCATTTGGCCTTGGAGTGGCGCTTGCAGAGGTGGCAGACCTTCTAGGTAGCGCAGTTCGGTGCTCAGGCGCAGGCCACGGTTGCTCCAATAGGTGGGAGCAAAGGTGATGTCGCGGTTGGGCGCCAAGTTCCAGTAGTAAGGCTGTGTGTATTCCAAGCCGCCGATGTTGTCGACACCAATGGTGGGGGGCAACAAACCAGATTTGCGCTCATCGCTCAGCGGAAAATCAATCGAGGGCACGGGCAAAATCGGTACATCTTTGAACCGCAATGACGCGCCTTCGGCGACACCGACGTTGCGGTCCGTGTCCAGTGTGATTTTTTCACCCTTGAAAAACCAATCGGGTGTCCAGCTGGGACCGGGTTTGCGTTGGCAGGTGGTGAAGTCGGCTTTGTGCATCACCGTGTTGGCTGGATCGATGAAATCGATCCGCTCCGCTTTGCCATACGCTTTGTTTTTCAACAATTGATAGCTGGGCTGAGTGAAGAAGCCCTCAAAGGCATCCAAGTGAATGTCAAGGGCGGGGCCTTGGTATACATTGCCAGAGCGGTTGATGTAAACGTTACCACGCGCTTTGGCGAAATCCTCGACTTGGTCGTAATCGACCTGGTCTGCTTTGAGCAGCAGATCGCCGCGACGGATCACGACTTGACCTTCTAAGATGGTTTGCAAGTCTGGGCGCCCACGCAGCGTGTCGCTTTGCATGAATGTTGGCAGTTGCTTGCGCGTGTCGTCCAAGATGAACTCTTGCAACAAACTGCTGGGCTTGAGCACCAGAGGCGGTGAACTCACGGTTTGCGCGTGCAGTGCCAGGGTGTTGCCCAATAGGCCAAATGTGAGCCACGACAGTGCGCGTATTTGGCGATGAATAAGAGGCAACAGCATGAACGCAGATCAACCTAAGGCTGGTTTGTAGAATTTGGATTATCCATGAGCACACAGCCTAACTCCCAGCCTTCGGGCGCAAATACCTCTGCTTCTATCGAATGGGCCCAGCCCGAGCGTCAAGCAGCCTTCCACCAATGGCTCAACGCCCAAGTCAGCGCCCATGGCGTGCTGCCCGCCACTGTGCGTGCCGCCTCGGCGGACGCCAGCTTCAGGCGCTATTTCCGTGTCGACACGGCCCATGGCTCGTGCATCGTCATGGACGCGCCACCCGACAAAGAAAACTGCGAACCCTTTGTGCGGATCGCCCGCCTAATGCTGGACGCTGGCCTGTACGCCCCGCGCATCTTGGCGTGGGATGAGCCGCAGGGTTTCATGTTGTTGGACGACATTGGCTCGCAAACCATGATGGACGTCATCAACCGCGACGACCCGCAAGCCAACCACGGCCTGTACATGCGCGCCGTCGATGCCCTGTTGACCTTGCAGCAAAGCAGCCGCCCCGGCGTCCTGCCTGCGTATGACGAGGCCTTGTTGCAGCGCGAGTTGTCGCTGTTCCCCGATTGGTACCTCACCCAGCACCGCCAGCTGCAAATTGACAGCACGCAACGCGAGATGCTGGATAAAACTTTCCAAACCATCGTGCAACGCAATTTGGCTGCGCCCAGCGTGTACGTGCACCGCGACTTCATGCCGCGCAATTTGATGATGCCGCACGACCCTGCTGAACCACGTTTGGGCGTGCTCGACTTTCAAGACGCGGTCTATGGCCCTGTGACCTATGACATCGCCAGCCTCATGCGTGACGCGTTTTTGACCTGGGAAGAAGACGTGGTGCTCGATGTGACCATTCGCTATTGGGAACGTGCCCGCAAACTCGGGTTGATGGACTTTGAAGACTGGCACAACGACTTCGGCGCGTTCTACCGTGCGGTGGAGTGGATGGGCCTGCAACGTCACCTCAAAGTGGCCGGTATCTTTGCGCGCCTCACCCTGCGCGACGGCAAGCCCAAGTACTTGGCGGATGCGCCGCGCTTCATCAACTACATCCGCTCGACGGCGAGTCGCTACACAGAGCTGACGCCCCTGCTGCGTTTGATTGACAAGATTGAAGGCACAGAGCCTGCGATCAGCTTGGCGTTTCCCCGTTTGAACGGACGCGGCTAAAGTGGCGCGCTTTTACTGCCCCCTGCCTTTGGTCTCTGGCCAAGTGGTGGACCTGCCACCCACTGCCGCCCGCCATGTGCAGGTGCTGCGCATGCAGCCCGGCTACACGCTGACCCTGTTCAACGGCGAAGGCGGCGAGTTCGGCGCTGAGGTGCAACACATGGGCCGCAGCGATGTGCGCGTGGTCGTGGGTGAGCACCGCAACGTGGAGTGCGAAGCTGTGTGCCAAGTGCACCTCGCGGTGGGCATGCCCGCCAATGAGCGCATGGACTGGTTGGTGGAAAAAGCCACCGAGCTCGGCGTGCAACGCATCACCCCTTTGATGACCGAACGCAGCGTGGTGCGTCTGACGGGCGAGCGCGCGGAAAAGAAACAAGCGCATTGGCAAGCCGTAGCCGCCAGCGCGAGCGAGCAATGCGGCCGCAACCGCGTACCTTTGATAGACATGCCCGAGCGCTTAGACGCGTGGCTGGCGCGTCAAACGCCGCAGGCCGATGTGGTGCATGGCGTGTTGTCGCTGCACGCGAGTACGCAGCCTTTGAACGCTTTGCGTGCCAGTGTTCAGCCCAGGTCTTGGGTTTTGCTCAATGGCCCAGAAGGTGGCCTGACTGATGCAGAAGACACTGCCGCGCGTGCCAAAGGTTTTGTAGCGCTGACGTTGGGCGAACGCGTGTTGCGCGCAGAAACCGCCGCGCTGGGCGCGTTAGCTTTGTTGACTCTGGCATAGACGGCACAAAAAATGGGCCTGCATGTCGAAATTTGGATGTCCATGGCCTTGTTTGCCTTTGTGTCATCTGTAACGCCTGGGCCTAACAACTTGATGTTGCTGTCCTCGGGGGTTAATTTCGGTGTGCGCGCCACCTTGCCACACATGCTGGGTATTTCGTGTGGGCACTTTGTCATGTTGATGGCGGTTGGTCTTGGCTTGGGTGAGTTGTTGCTGCGCATGCCGAACATCTACCAAGCGATGAAGGTGTTCGCCATGACGTACATGCTTTATTTAGCATGGGGCATTGCCAAAAGCGCCGCCCCTCAAAGCCAATCGGGCGATATGGTGGGTGCGAAGCCTCTGGGTTTTATGGGGGCCGCCGCGTTTCAGTGGGTCAACCCCAAAGCGTGGGTGATGACCTTGGGCTACTTTGGTGCCTACATGCCTCAGGATGCCGATGTGACTTTGATTGCACTGGCGTCGCTGCTCTTTAGCCTCATCAACGTGCCTTGCATCGCTGCTTGGGCCGTGATGGGCGCGCGTATGCGTCACTACTTTGAAGTCGACCTTTACCGCCGCATGTTCAATTGGACGATGGCTATCTTGCTTGTGGCCTCGATGGCCACAGGTTTGCTTATGCGTTGAACTTAAACACTGCCGTACCTGCCATCAGGTTCGGCCACGTATCCACACGCTGGCCATTTTGCAAGCCAAATGAATCAGTCACGTGCAGGCCATTTTTTTCGGCGAGTACTTCAAAGTCTTTGAACGTGCCCACGCGAATGTTGGGCGTGTCGTACCACTGGTAAGGTAAGCGCTTGGTCACGGGCATGCGCCCTTGCAAAATGCTCAAGCGGTTGGGCCAGTGCGCGAAGTTGGGGAAAGCGACGATGCCTGTTTTGCCCACGCGCGCGGTTTCGCGCAACATGGTTTCAGCGTTGCGCAAATGTTGCAAGGTATCGATTTGCAGCACCACATCAAACGACTGGTCGGCAAACACGCTCAGGCCTAAATCGAGGTTGAGCTGCAACACGTTGACGCCGCGTTGCACGCAAGCATGCACATTGGTGTCGTCTAGTTCTACGCCGTAGCCGGTGCAGGCTTTGTGTTGTTGCAAATGAGCTAGCAAAACGCCGTCGCCGCAGCCAAGGTCAAGCACGCGGCTGCCGTGAGGCACGAGGGCGGCAATGGCATTCAAGGTGTCGTTCGTCATGCGGCAACTCCTGCAACCAATTCGTTGTGGATGCGTGCGAAGTACGAGCGCACCACATTCATGTAGCGGGCGTCGTCCAGCAAGAACGCATCGTGGCCATGTGGCGCGTCGATTTCGGCGTAGCTCACATCACGCTGGTTGTCGAGCAAGGCTTGCACCATCTCGCGACTGCGTGCGGGCGAGAAGCGCCAATCGGTGGTGAAGCTCACCAGCAAAAACTTGGCCGCTGTGCGCGCAAAGGCGGCTGACAAATCGCCGCCGTAGGTGCGTGCCGGGTCAAAGTAGTCCAGTGCGCGGGTGATGAGCAAATAGGTGTTGGCGTCAAAGTACTCGCTAAACTTGTCGCCTTGGTAGCGCAGGTAGCTTTCGATTTGAAACTCCACGTCTTGGGTGGAGTACTTGTAGCCTGTGGCGCTGCCCACCACTGTATCTCTGAGCTCGCGACCAAACTTTTCGTTCATCACATCGTCGCTCAGGTATGTGATGTGGCCCACCATGCGGGCGATGCGCAAACCGCGCTGTGGCACCACCCCATGTTGGTAGAAGTGGCCGCCATGAAAGTCGGGGTCGGTCACGATGGCTCGGCGTGCCACTTCGTTGAAGGCAATGTTTTCAGCCGTGAGGTTGGGCGCACTCGCCACCACCACGGCATGACGCACGCGGTCTGGGTATTGCAGCGTCCAGCTCAGGGCTTGCATGCCGCCCAAGCTGCCGCCTAAAACAGCTGCGAGTTGGGTGATGCCCAAACGGTCGAGTAACAGGGCTTGTGCATTCACCCAGTCTTCCACCGTCACTACGGGGAAGTCAGTGCCGTACACACGGCCCGTGTCGGGGTGGGTGTGCATGGGGCCGGTGGAGCCAAAGCAAGAGCCGAGGTTGTTCACGCCAATCACAAAGAAGTGGTCGGTGTCCACGGGCTTGCCCGGGCCAATCATGTTGTCCCACCAGCCTTCGCTCTTGTCTTGGCCTTCGTACACGCCTGCCACATGGTGCGATGCGTTGAGCGCATGGCACACCAACACCGCGTTAGAACGGTCGGCGTTGAGCGTGCCGTAGGTCTCGTAGGCCAAGGAGTAGTCGCGCACGTGCGCGCCGCTTTGCAGAGCCAGCGGCTCTACAAAGTGCATCGCCTGCGGCGTGGCAATCATGGGTTTCGCGTGGACGGTCATGCGGTCACTCTCATAGATTTCCCAAAATTATTCACCGATGGGTCGCAGGTGTTTGCCTGCAATGCCTGCCAGTTCAAACATGGTCACCTGGTCCTTGCCAAACACGGGTTTGAGCTTGGCGTCCGCGTTGATGGCGCGTTTGTTGGTGGCGTCTTGCAAGCCGTTGGCCTTGATGTAGTCCCACAGCTTCTTGATCACTTCGGTGCGGGCCACGGCTTCGGCGCCAATCACGTTGGCTAGGTCAGCGCTGGGCAAATAGCCTGCTGTGACTTTGCGTGGCGCTTTGGGTTTGGCTACTTTTTCAGCCTTGGCTTTGGTGGCCTTAGCGGTTTTGGCCGGCACTTTTTTGCCCGCGGCTTTGATGAGCGCGTTGGTCGTGGGCGTTTTGCCGCCACGCGCGGGGTACTTGCTCACACGTGGCTCGAACGCGAAGTTCACTTTGCCCGCTTCGGCATCCCACTGCAAGAAGGCTTTGAACGAGCGGCGTGTGCGCATGGACACAAACTTGTCGAGCAAATCGGTTTTGCCTTCAGACAAGAGCTTGACCATTTGCTCGCGTTCTACCGGTTGCTGCAAGATGATCTTGCCGCTCTTGAAGTCACAGCTTGGTGTGGCTTGTGCGTGCGTGGGCACGGCCTTGCTACACACATAGTTGCTTCCGTGCTCGTGCACAGGACTGCCGCACTTGGGGCAATTGCCCAAAGGTGGCGCGTCGCTGAACTCGACGATTTCGCCGGAGTCGGCACCGTCGTCGCCAAAGTCAAATTCGAGTTTCCAATTTTGGTCTTCTTCGCTGTACTTGAGGGCGATTTCGGCGGTGAAGGGCCAGCCCGCTTTGGAGCGGAAGCCGTCGAGCGGGCCAATCTTTTTGTGGGTCAAAAATTCTTCTACTTCGGCCACGTCAAAGGTGCGACCGCCTGGAATCTTGCTGATCGAGAAACCACAGCCGGCGCCGTTTTCGCCCGAGTCAGATGCGCTGCCGTCTTTGCCCACGCAGGCGTAGCGGCGGTAGTTTTCTTTCACCACGCCCCCGCATTTGGGGCAAGGTGTTTTCAAGGTGGCGTAGTCACCAGGGATGGTGTCGCGGTCAAACTCTTTGGCTTTTTTGACGATGTGCTCGGTCATCTCGGCAATCTCGCGCATGAAGGCTTCGCGGCTCAGTTGGCCGTGTTCCATGAGCGAGAGCTTGTGTTCCCAACCGCCTGTGAGTTCAGGCTTGGACAACTCTTCCACGCCAAGGCCGCGCAGCAGCGTGAACAGCTGGAAGGCTTTGGCCGTGGGGATCATCTCGCGGCCATCGCGGATAAGGTATTTTTCGTTGAGCAAGCCTTCGATGATGGCTGCGCGCGTGGCGGGGGTGCCCAAGCCTTTTTCTTGCATGGCTTCGCGGAACTCGTCGTCTTCCACCAACTTGCCAGCGCCTTCCATCGCGCCGAGCAACGTGGCTTCGCTGTAGCGTGCAGGGGGGCGTGTTTTGAGACCTTTAGCATCGGCCGACTCGTTCTTGGCCGATTCGCCCGCTTTCAAGGCGACGAGCGTCTTGCCGTCCTCTTCGTTGTCCGAGGCTTCTTGCGCGGCGTCTTTGCCGTACACCGCCATCCAGCCCGCGTTGACCAACACTTTGCCTTCGGTGCGGAATTGGTGATCTTTGCCTGCGGCCTTGACCGTGCTGATGCGTGTGGTCACCATGTATTCGGCGCTGGGGAAGAACACCGCCATGAAGCGGCGCACCACCAAGTCGTACAGCTTTTGCTCGGCGTCAGACAAACCGCTGGGTGCTTGCAAGGTGGGGATGATCGCAAAGTGATCGCTGACCTTTTTGTCGTCAAACACGCGGGGCAGTTTGCGCACGTAGTTGTTGTTCAGCGCCACGGTGGCGTGTTGTTCGAGGTGCTTCATGCCGCTGTCGGCGAGCATGGTGAAGGTGTCTTTCACCACGGCCACGTAGTCTTCAGGCAAGTGGCGTGAATCGGTACGTGGATAGGTCAAGGCCTTGTGGCGTTCGTACAAACTTTGCGCGAGGGCCAAGGTGGTTTTGGCCGAGAAGCCAAAGCGGCCGTTGGCTTCGCGTTGCAGCGAGGTGAGGTCAAACAAACCGGGGCTGGCCTTGGTGGTGGGTTTGCTTTCTTCGGTGATGCTGGCTTGTTGGTTGCGTACGGCATCGGCAATCGCCAAAGCTTCGGCTTCGCTCCACACGCGGTCGTGCTTTTTCTCGGCGTCTTCCGCGTCTTTTTTGTGTTCGGGGTTGAACCACTTGGCAGGGTAGCTACCCGCTTGCACTTGGAATGAGGCGTGAATTTCCCAATAGTCACGGCTGACGAACTTGCGAATTTGTTCTTCGCGCTCCACCACGACGGACAGGGTTGGCGTTTGCACGCGGCCCACGGTGGTCAAGAAGAAGCCACCTTCGCGTGAGTTGAACGCGGTCAGGGCACGCGTGCCGTTGATGCCCACCAACCAGTCGGCTTCCGAGCGGCTGCGTGCGGCGTCGGCCAAGCCTTGCATTTGCTTTTCGCTGCGCAGGGCGTCAAAGCCATCGCGAATCGCTTGCGGCGTCATAGACTGCAACCACAGGCGCTTCACCGGTTTGTCGAGTGGCTTTTTGCCGCCGGCGTATTGCTCGATCAAGCGGAAGATCAGCTCACCCTCACGGCCCGCGTCACACGCGTTGATGAGGGTGGTCACGTCTTTGCGTTTGGCCAGCTTCACCACCGCGTTCAAACGCGTCTTGGTTTTTTCCACCGGCTTCAAATCGAAGAAGGGAGGAATCACGGGCAGGTTGGCAAAGCTCCATTTGCCGCGCTTGACGTCGAATTCTTCGGGCGCTTGGATTTCCACTAAATGGCCGACGGCACTGGAGACCACATAGGTGTCGCTCTCAAAGTGATCGTCGTGTTTTTCGAACTTCCCCGCCACAGGCGTGAGTGCGCGCACGATGTCTTGCGCGACCGAAGGTTTTTCGGCAATCACGAGGGTTTTGCTCATTTCAAAGTTCCTTAAAAACTGACCACTACAATTTGCGTCTCTCGCGTGCGCACGCGCGCCCATGTGCGCGCACGCACATGCGTACGTATTTAAGTTAACAGAAAAATCACGTGACCCAAAAAACCACCGCCCAAGCCCTAGCGCCCATCAAAGGCCGCCGCATTCAAACCCGTCGCTCAGGCGTGCATGGCAAAGGGGTTTTCGCACTGACAGACTTCGCCAAGGGCGAGACCATCATCGAGTACGTCGGCGAGATCATCACGTGGAAAGAGGCGCTGCGCCGCCACCCGCACGACCCCACCGACCCCAACCACACGTTTTACTTTCACATTGACGAGACCCATGTGATCGACGCGTTGTACGGGGGCAACTCCTCTCGTTGGATCAACCACTCCTGCAAACCCAGCTGTCAGCCTGACGAAGTGGATGGTCGCATTTTCATCAAAGCCATTCGCGATATCAAAGCCGGTGAAGAGCTGAGTTACGACTACGGCTTGGTCATCGACGCGCCGATGACCAAGAAGCTCAAGCTGGAATACCCCTGCTGGTGTGGTGCGAAGAAGTGCCGTGGCACCTTGTTGTCTTCCACCTCAGAGTTTCCGAAAGACGAAAAGTCCAAAACGAAAAAAGCGGACAAGCCCAATAGCAAACCAGCCAAAGGCGACAAAAAGAAGTCGGATAAGAAAGCCGACAAGGCCAAATCTAAAAAGGGCTGACCTTCATGATCTGGCCCGCTGAAGACCTCTGGCTTGCGATGGTTGCCAAGCAACCAGGCATCACAGTCGAGGTATTGCCAGCGATTGATTCCACCAACACCGAGCTGATGCGTCGTGCGCGCGCAGGCCAAACTGAACCGGTGTTGTTGGTGGCCGAAACCCAAACTGCAGGCCGTGGTCGCCTAGGCCGTCCATGGCATGGCGAGGTAGGCCATGCCTTGACGTTCTCTTTGGGCCTCATGCTCAAGCCCGGTGACTGGTCAGGCTTGTCGCTGGCGGTGGGCCTGTCGTTGGCGCGTAGCTTGGACCCGCAAGGCGAGCTGGGCGTGCGCTTGAAGTGGCCCAACGACTTGTGGGTGAAGCGTTCGTCTATGTCCACACATACGTCCACAGGCTGGGGCAAGTTGGCGGGCATCTTGATTGAGACAGCCCTCCCCGCTGGCATGGGTTACAGCGCAGACCAAGGACGAGCGCAAGGTCGTTATTGCGTCGTGGGTGTGGGCATCAACATCGCACCACCTGTGGCCGAGGGCTTATCGACCGCGCCATTGGGCCTGCAAGACCTGCAAAGCGGCGTCACCGCACCCGAGGCCTTGATGAAAGTGGCTGAGCCTTTGCTGGCCACTTTGCTGGCGTTTGAGCGCACGGGCTTTGCGCCACTGCAAAATGCGTTCAATGCCCGCGATGCCTTGCACAACCTCTCCGTTACCTTGAGCGATGGTCGCCAAGGCGTGGCAAGGGGCGTAGACGCTACCGGCGCCTTGCTGGTGGACACCGAACAAGGCCAAGAGGCCATCAGCAGCTCAGAGGTGAGCGTACGGCCGGTTTAATCACGCGCATCGCTGGCGCAACTCAAGCAACAAAGGTGGTGTTTATGAACTCGAAATTTTTCTGGCGCAACGTGGTCTATGCCTTGGCTGCCATCAACCTCTTGTTTTGGTTGTGGAACGACGGTGGTTTGCGCTTCTTAGGGCTAGGTCCCAAGGTCGTGCAAGAGTCGCACCGCGTAGACAACCAAGTCGATCCAGAGCTGCTGACCATCAAACCTGCGGCGTCTGAAGCCGCTTCGCGCTAAGGCACAAAAAAGCCCAACGCACATGACATGCGTTGGGCTCACCACAGACGTGCTTATTGGCGAATCAAATAATCAAAGGCTGACAACGCGGCTTTCGCACCTTCGCCCGCTGCAATGATGATTTGCTTGTAGGGCACGGTGGTGCAGTCACCCGCCGCAAACACGCCGGGCACGCTGGTGTGACCTTTGGCATCCACCACGACTTCACCGAACTTGCTCAGCTCTAACGTGCCTTTCAAGAACTCGGTGTTGGGCACCAAGCCGATTTGCACGAACACACCTTCCAATGCCACATGGTGCACGGTTTCGGTGGCGCGGTCTTTGTAGCTCAAGCCATTGACCTTGCTGCCGTCGCCCGTGATTTCGGTGGTTTGCGCGTTGGTGTGGATCGCAACGTTGGGCAAGCTCTTGAGCTTGTTGACCAACACGGCGTCAGCTTTCAACGCGTCGGCGAACTCAACCAAGGTTACGTGTTCGACGATACCGGCCAAGTCAATCGCGGCTTCCACGCCTGAATTGCCACCGCCAATCACGGCCACGCGTTTGCCCTTGAACAAGGGGCCATCGCAGTGTGGGCAGTAGGCCACGCCTTTGTTTTTGTACTCGGCTTCGCCGGGCACGTTCACATTTCGCCAACGTGCGCCGGTGGACAAGATGACGCTCTTGGCTTTGAGCACGCCGCCATTGTCTAAGTGCACTTCGGTCATGCCGCCGGCTTGTGCCGCTGGCACGATTTGGCTGGCGCGTTGCAGGTTCATGATGTCCACGTTGTAGTGGCGCACTTGCGCTTCAAGCTCGGCCGCGAGTTTGGGGCCATTGGTCTCGAGCACCGAGATGTAGTTTTCAATCGACATGGTGTCGTTGACCTGGCCACCGAAACGCTCAGCCGCCACGCCCACGCGGATGCCTTTGCGGGCTGCGTATACCGCAGCGGCTGCACCAGCGGGGCCACCTCCGACGATGAGCACGTCAAACGGCTCTTTCTCGTTCATCTTGGCGGCGTCGCGGGCCGCGGCGTTGGTGTCGAGCTTGGCTACGATTTCTTCCACGCTCATGCGGCCTGAGCCAAACACTTGGCCGTTCAAGAACACCATGGGCACTGCCATGATTTGACGCTCTTCCACTTCCTTTTGGAACGCGCCGCCTTCGATCACCACGGTTTTGACTTTCGAATTGACGATGGCCATGAGCGAGAGCGCTTGCACCACGTCAGGGCAGTTGTGGCAGCTCAGGGACATGTAGACCTCAAAGTTGAAATCACCGTCCAGGCCTTTGATGCTGTCGATCACATCTTGCTCCACCTTGGGTGGGTGACCGCCTGTCCACAGAAGCGCTAAGACAAGCGAGGTGAATTCATGACCGAGTGGCAAACCTGCAAAGCGCACGCCTTGTGATTCGTTTTCACGCGCCACCACGAAAGAAGGTTTGCGTGCATCGGTGCCCGAGGTGTCGAGCGTGACTTTGTCAGACAAACTTTGGATGGTCTGCAGCAGCTCGCCCATGTCCTTGCCAGTTTCGCTGTCGTCGAGCGAGGCGATCAAGCGAATGGGCTGGCGCAGCATGCCAAGGTATTGTTGAAGCTGAGCTTTGAGTGTGTCGTCGAGCATGGTGTTCTCCTGTTTCAGGGTGCAAACGTCCCAGGCCATGTGCCTATGGCACTGACCGGCTGGTTTAAAAGGGTTGGGAAATTCGTTGAGTACAGCGCACGCTGGGTGCCAATGTGCGCTGCGGTCAACGTCCTGCGTGAGCAGGATGTGATCTACAAATTAGATCTTGCCGACCAAGTCGATGGAAGGAGCCAAAGTCTTCGCGCCTTCTTTCCACTTGGCTGGGCACACTTGGCCTGGGTTAGCGGCTGTGTACTGAGCCGCAGTCAACTTGCGCAGTGTTTCAGACACGTCACGTGCGATTTCGTTGGAGTGGATTTCCATGGTCTTGATCATGCCTTCTGGGTTGATCACGAAAGTGCCACGCAAAGCCAAACCGTCTTCTTCGATGTGCACGCCAAAAGCGCGGGTCAGCTTGTGAGTGGGGTCACCGATCAATGGGAACTTGGCTTTGCCCACAGCAGGCGAAGTCTCGTGCCACACTTTGTGTGAGAAGTGGGTGTCGGTGGTCACGATGTACACCTCGGCGCCTGCTTTTTGGAACGCGGCATAGTTGTCAGCAGCGTCTTCGATTTCTGTGGGGCAGTTGAAAGTGAAAGCCGCTGGCATGAAGATGAACACGTTCCACTTGCCTTTGAGCGTGGCTTCGGTCACTTCGATGAATTTGCCGTTGTGGAAGGCTTGGTTTTTGAAAGGTTGAACTTGTGTGTTGATCAAAGACATGTGATTTCCTTTGGTGGTTGTTAAAAACTATCGAATGAGCAAAACTCATTGATGTGAATGATAGACAAGATTTTCAAAGTTCGTGATTGTTTGTCTCAATGAGACCGATTGACATAGCCTTGCGTGAGGCCATCTGTGTGTCATCACTTGGTCAAAATCAATTTGCCAAAGCGTGTGGTTTGCAGACGATAGACCTCGCCTAAATGCACGATCTCCAGCACGCGCTGGCCGCCCATCAGGCTTGCGCTGTCGACACGCAATGGCCCTGCCGTCGCCGTGTTTGACCTAGGCTGAGGAGCGGCGTGGTCTTTGGGTGGCGGTGCGGATGGGTGGGCGTTCATGGACAACTCAAGGCCTTTGGGCGATGAAGTTCACCTTGGCCAAGCCCGCACTCTGCAAGGTGCTGAGCGTTTGCAACACGCGCTCGTAGGGCACGGCGCGGTCGCCGCTCAGGCGCACCACGGGTTGGGGGTCTCGCATGGCGGCTTGTTGCGCTTGGGCTTTGAGCGTGTCATCGTCGACGGGTTTGCCGTTCCAATAGGTGTGGCCTTGAGCGTCGATGTCTAGGCGCACGGGCTCGGCGTGTCGCTGTGGTGAGGGACTGCTGGCGCGTGGCAACGACAAGGGCACGGCGTTGTGAATGGTGGGCACGGCCAAGATGAACACCACCAACAACACGAGCATCACATCAATCAGCGGCGTCATGTTGATTTCGGTCATCACCTCGTCGTCGTCTTGGGCGGGTAAGAACGACATGCTCAAACCCCTGCGTGGTCACGTTGGCCCACGCGTGCACCCGTTACGAGATACGCGTGCAAATCGTGTGCGAAACGGTTGAGTTGGCCCAAGATGAATTTGTTGCCACGTACCAAGGCGTTGTAGCCCAGCACGGCGGGCACGGCCACCACCAAGCCCAGCGCCGTCATGATGAGTGCCTCACCAATTGGGCCCGCCACACGGTCCATGCCCACTTGGCCCGATGCGCCCATGCCGATGAGCGCGTGATAAATGCCCCACACCGTGCCGAACAAACCCACGAAGGGTGCGGTGGAACCAATGGATGCCAGCACGGCCAAGCCCGCTTGCCAGCGCGCGGTGGAGTCGTCAATCGCGTTGCGCAAACTGCGTGTGACCCAGTCGCTCACGTCCAAGCTGTCATGCAATTGTTCTTGCGTGGCGCGGTGATGGGCCGAGGCTTCGTGGCCTTGCTTGGCCAAGCTGTAAAACGGGTTGGTGTGTGGGGCGTGTGGTGTGGTGCCATCGAGCGCAGACAGACCTTCGTCTAAGTTGCTGCTGTGCCAAAACGATTCCACGTGTTGCGCCATCCGTTTCAAGCGCACGATGTCGAGCGCCTTCATGACGATGACAACCCACGACAACACAGACATGCCGATCAAGAGCAAGGCCACGATGTGGGTGATGACATCCCCTTGTTGCCAGAAATTCAAAATGCCGGATTGGTTTTCCATGATATTTTTTAAAAGTTATTCCAAAACAAAATTAACGGGAACGTTGAACCACATGGCCTCAGGTGTGCCCAAGCGTTGGCCTGGCACAAACCGCCAGCGCAGTACCGTGCGCAAGGCTTCTTGGTCGAGGCGGTCGTAACCACTGCTGGTTTTGACCTCACCTTGTTGCGGTGAGCCATCGGTGGCCACGAACACACGAATCACCACTTGCCCTTGCTCGTTCAAGCGGCGGCTGACACGTGGGTACGCGGGCTTGGGGTTGTTCAAACCATGCGCTTCGCTGCTGGGCAGGCTGAAGGCGGGCGCGCCTTGTGATTTGCCTGTTTGTGCGGGTGTCGCCGCTGGCGTGGCTTCGGCGTTGTGAGCCGCTGTCGCGTTGCGGGGTGTGATTTGCTCAGCTTTTGTTGCGGCTGATGGAGGTGCCGCAGCTTGCGTGACCGCTGGTTGCTGCTGTGCTTTCGCTGGTGTGTTGCTGACCGGGGCCAGCACCATTTCCATGGCGATGCTGTGTTGGTTGTCGATGTCGGTGGTGCTGGGCGACAACAGCAAGGTGCCGATGACCAACAAATGCAGAGCGACCACGCACAGCACCACGGTGGGGACTGTGCGTGGGCTCTCTGCGTGTGATGGCGCGTAGGTGAACTGCAGCATCAGGTGTCCGCCCACATGCGCAAGAGGTTGTGATACACGCCGGTTTGCGTGACCGCTTCTGGAATTTCGCCGTACTGGGTGCGTAGGCTCAGCAGGCTCATGTCGAGTTCGTAGAGCAAGCGCCGTTGCTCGTCGCTGCGCACCAAGCTTTCAATCCAAAAGAAGCAAGCCAAGCGCTCACCGCGTGTGACGGGTTTGACTTGGTGCAAGCTGGTGCCGGGGTAGATGACGATGCTGCCTGCGGGCAGCTTGATGCTTTGCTCGCCGTAGGTGTCGGCAATGGTCAGCTCGCCGCCGTCGTAGCTGTCGGGCTCGCTCAAAAACACGGTGCATGAAATGTCGGTGCGCACACGTTTTTCGTGGCTCAACATGCGGATGGCGCCGTCAATGTGGTTGCCAAAGTAATTGCTGTCACCCGCATAGCGGTTGATGCGCGGTGTGTAAATTTTCTTGGGCAGCGTGGCCGAAAAGAAGGTGGGATTGGCGTTGAGCGCCTTGAGCACCACCTCGCGAATGTTCACCGCAGCGTCGCAGGTTTGCGGCAATTGTTCGTTGTGCTTGACCATTGCCGCTTGCCGACCCGCCGTGCCAAGGCCAGGCTCCCAAGGCGCGTCTTTGAGCCAAGCGCGGGCTTGGCGCAGTTCTTCGGGCGACAACAAATTGGGCAGGGTCAGCAGCATGCGTGTTTTCTTTGAAACTTAGAACTTGTAAGAGCCCGTGACCTGCACCAAGCGTCCGGCTCCCGGCACGTAGTGGCCGCTGTAGAGCTGGTCGGCGTAGAGTTTGTTGGTGAGGTTGCTCACATTGCCTTTGAAGGTGAGCTGTTCGTTGACGCGGTACTCGGCCATCACGTCAGTGGTGGTGAAAGCAGGCGCTTCCCAGCCTGGGTTGCGGTTGGGTGTTTGCGCGCCACGGTGGTTCAGGCCTGCGCCCACACGCCATTGGCCGTTGATTTGATAGGTGTTCCACAACGTGGCGCTGATGCGGGGTGTGAGCGAGGGGCGTGCGCCGGTGCGCTCGTTGTCGCTGCCCGTGGGCGACTTGTAGGCTTCGTCAATCCGTGCATCTGGAATCCACATGAATGAGCCATAGGCTTCCCAACGTGGTGTGATGCGACCCGTGAAGTCAAGCTCTAAGCCGGTGGCGTGGCGCTTGCCCGACAACACGGCTACGTCGACCAAGGGGTCGGTGTTGCGCTCGTGGAGCTTGGTGGAACGAAATAGCGCGTAGCGTGTGGTGAAGTTTTTATCGGCTGAATCGATCTTGGCGCCCAGCTCTAAGTTGATGCTTTGTTCGGGCGGCACATCGGCGTTGCTCGCGCCCAAGGAGTAGGCATCGCCCGAGGTGTTGAACGACGTGGCGGCAGAGACGTGGTACGACTCACGTTCGTTGGGTTGGAACAAGGCACCCACGCGTTTGCTCCATTCGCTCACGTTCATTTTGTAGTTGGCTAAGGTGCCGTTGCTCGCGTTGGCTGCTGGTATGCCAAAGCTGTCGTAGTTGCCATTGAGGCTGTCATAGCGCAAGCCACCCAAGAGTTTCCAGTGAGGGGCCACTTGCACCAGGTCTTGTGCGTACACGCCCCAAGCGGTGGATGTGTATTGGTTGTTCACACGCAAGACACGTGAACTCTCATTCACCCAAGCGCCGTCGTCAGGTGTGCCCACCGTGGTGTTGGGTTTGACGAGGTCGACACCCCCCAAGCCTTGTGCGGCGGTGCGTGCGGCATATACGGTCTTTTGTTCGCGGGCCACATCGATGCCGCTGAGGAATTCATGCTTCATGCCGAGTGCGTCAAACTTGGCGCTCAAGTCGCTTTGCAAATACAGCGAGTCCAAGTCTTGAATCTTGTTTTGCGTGCCGCGTGTGAGCACCGTGTTGGGGCCAAAGTTGGACAAGTTCTCACCAGCGGTCAGGCGAATGGTGCTGGCGCGTTGGTCGCGCGTGTAGGCGCCACGACGCACGTGGGTGGTGAGTTCGGCCTCGCCATCAAAACGGTGGGTGTGTGCGAGCGTGGCGTAGGTGGCCGTGCCATCGTTGTAGTCGCTGGCCATGCCGAAATTGTTCGTGGGGCTCACGGGCAACAAGGTGGTGGCGCTGGCAGGGCTGGTGCTGGTGGGCTTGATCCACGGCATGCCGTAATTGATGCCGTTGTTGTTTTCTAAGCGGTAGAGGCTGGCGGTGAATTCGTCACGTTCGCCAATGCCCCAGCGGTAGCTGCCAGCGATGCCTTGTTTGTCAATGCTGCTGCCTGCGCCGTTGTTGTCGGCGGTGGTCTTCATGGCGCTCACGCGCAAGGCCGAACTCTCACCGGTTTGTTGGTTGAAGTCACCCACCACGCGGCGGTGGTTTTGGCTGCCCACGGTGTAGTCGATTTGGTTTTCGTCCATCAAGCGCGGCACTTTGTTGACCATGTTGACGGCGCCGCCTGTGGAGCCGCGGCCAAACAACATGGAGGCGGAGCCGCGTAAGAGTTCGACGCGGTCCAGGTTGAAGGTGTCGCGATCGTAAAACGCGGGGTCGCGAATGCCGTCTACAAAAATATCGCCGGTGGTGGAGAGCGCAAAGCCACGCAAGCGAATGTCTTCTTCGCCGCCCTCAGCCGCTTGAAAGGTGATGCCCGCGGTTTGCTTGAGCGCGTCTTTGACGGTGTCTAAGTTGCGGTCATCCATCATGCGCTCCGTCACCACGGTGATGGATTGCGGAATATCGCGCAGTTTTTGTTGGCCCTTACCAATCCTGGTTTCTGTGGTGCGCAAGCTGTCTTTGCCTTCGGCCACCTCGGCTTTTTCGCGCACGGTGACGGTGCTGAGTGTGTTCTCCGTTTGCGCGCGCACAGCGCTTGCAAAACTGGCCACCAACAACATGGCGCCCAAGGGCAGCAGTTTGGAGGGTTGCGCAACTTGCACACGTGTGTTGCGAGACGCAGGTAAAGACAAGCGGCGTCGGTTGAGCCGCGAACGAGTGGTCGCCATGAGACAAGCTCCGAAAGTGGTGGCCGAAAAATTCGGCGGTCGTGATCAGAGGCTGGCTACACGCCCTTGCACGGAGGGCGACAAACACGGGGTTTGTTGGCTGGCCGAAAAGTTCAGGCGCAAAAATTTCTATGCTTTGCGCCTAAGTGCACGGCACCGCGCTGGGTACGCGGTGCGTGATGCCGGTGTTTACTTGAAACCCACGCGGTCCAACATTTGTTGCACCTTGATTTGGTTCATGCCGACAGCGCTGATGGGCACCAGCTCGCTTTTGAAGTTGCCGCCGGTCATGGCTTTCAACGCGGGGTTGTCCAGCTTCATGCCTTTGACCACGGGCCACTCGTTGTTGCCGTTGGCAAAGTGGTTTTGTGCTTCGGGGCTGACGAGGTATTCCAAAAACTTCACCGCGTTGCTTGGGTTCTTGGAATAACGCGCCACGGCACCGCCCGCCACGTTCACGTGCGTGCCCCAGCTTTGTTGGTTGGGAAACACCACGCCCACGCGTTCGGCCACGGCTTTTTCGGCTGGGTTGGTGGAGCGCATCAAGCGCGCCAAGTAATAGGTGTTGGTGACCGCAATACCGCACTCGCCACTGGCCACCGCTTTGATTTGGTCGGTGTCACCGCCTTTGGGCGCACGCGCCATGTTGTCGACCATGCCTTTGAGCCAAGCCTCCGTAGCCGTTGGGCCGAGGTGTTCGGTCATGGCGCCAAACAAGCTCAGGTTGTACGGATGCGAGCCAGAGCGGATGCACAGCTTGCCTTTGTTTTTGGGGTCGGCCAGCTCTTCGTAGGTGTCCACGTCTTCACGTTTGACCTTGAGCTTGTCGTACACCACCACGCGAGCGCGAGTGGACAAACCAAACCAAGCGGTGCCGCCGTCGTCGGTGGGCTTAGCGCGCAGTTGTGTGGGCACTGCGGTTTCCAAAACTTTGGACTTGACGGGCAAGAACATGCCATCGACTTCGCCTTTCCACAAACGCGCCGCGTCTACCAGCAAGATCACATCAGCGGGCGATGCCGTGCCCTCAGCTTTGAGGCGGGCGATGATGCCGGCGTCGTCCGAATCGACACGGTTGATTTTGATGCCCGTGGCTTTGGTGAAGTCGCTGTACAGCGCTTCGTCGGTGGGGTAATGGCGAGCGGAGTACAGGTTGATGACCTGCTCGTCGGCCAACGCAGAAGCGCTGAACAAACCAGCGGATAAGGCAGAAACTGCCAAGGACAAAACGGTGAGGGTGCGACGCATGTGGCGACTCCAAGTTGAAAAGCTTGGGATGAGTGTACATCAAATGCGAATCATTATCATTTGACTTGGATCAAATGCCCCTGCCGAAAGCACAGGTTTTACCGCGCAGCGTCAGCTGCGGCGCAGGGTGCGGCTGAGCAAGATGACTGGCAACAAGCCCACCAGCACCAAGGCCAACGAGGGCAAAGCGGCTTCACCCAAACGTTCGTCACGCGCCAATTGGTAGGCCATGACAGCCAAGGTGTCGGTGTTGAAGGGGCGCAGCACCAAGGTGGCTGGCAGCTCTTTCATCACGTCCACCAGCACCAGCAGCGTGGCCGCTGCCAATGGTTTTTTCAACAGAGGCCAATGCACGCGGCGCACCAGCGACATGCCCGATGTGCCCAACATGCGCGCGCTGTCGTCCAGCGAAGCAGGCACACGCGCGTAGCCGCTTTGCACCGATTGCAAGGCGACGGCCACAAAGCGCACCAAGTACGCCCAGACCAAACCCAGCACCGTGGCGGTCAGCCAAAAGCCCACGCCTGATTGCGGCCACGTGGCTTGCACCCAACCCACGGGCAAGAGCAAGCCCACCACAATCACCGCGCCCGGCACGGCGTAGCCCAAGCTCACCACGCCCATGGCTTGGCGCGTGAGCCAGTTGGGGTGCAGGCGGGCTTGTGCGGCCAGCAGTAACGCTGCGCCCACAGCCAACAACGCCGTCATGCCACCTAAGGACAAACTGGTGAGTGACCATTGCACGAAGCGACCCCAAGGCAAGTCCACCACGCCATCACCTTGCAGCAAAGCGCGAACCATGAACAACACCGGCAGCACAAAACCGCACAACACCGGCAGTACGCAAAAGGTCCAAACGAAGGCGGCAGAGATGCCGCGCAACTTCATGGGCTGCGATTCGTTGCCATGGCGATCCACGCGGGCGCTAGAAAAACGCAAACGCGATTGCGCACGTTGTTCTGCCGCCAACAACATGACCACCACCACCAACAACAAGGTGGCCAGTTGCGCGGCGGCAATGCGGTTGTCCATCACCAGCCAGGCTTTGTAAATACCTGCGGTAAAAGTTTGAATGCCAAAGTAGCTCGACACACCAAAGTCAGCGAGTGTTTCCATCAAGGCCAACGCGGTGCCCGCGGCAATCGCAGGGCGTGCCAATGGCAAAGCCACGTGCAGAATGCGGCGCGACAAAGGGGCACCCAGCAAGCGTGCGGCTTCCATCAAATGGTTGGCACGTTCAGACAGTGCAGTACGCGCCAACAAATACACATAGGGATAAAGCGCGAGGGTGAACACACACGCAGCGCCCCACACATTACGCACTTCGGGAAACACTCGGCCTTCTAGGCCAAATGCCGCGCGAATGCCGGTTTGCAGCGGGCCGCTGAATTGCAAGTAGTCGGTGTAGGCATAGGCCACCACATACGCGGGCATGGCCAGCGGCAAGAGCAGCGCCCATTCCAAACTGCGACGCATGGGAAAGTCGAACAAAGTCACAGCAGCAGCAGAGACCGTGCCCATGCTGATGACGCCCACGCTCACCAAGGCGCACAACAGCAAAGAGGTGCCCACGTAGTCGGGCAACACCGTGTTGGCCATCTCGGCCAAGATGCTGGCAGATGCCGCGTTCCACTGTGCCCACGAAAACAGCACGGTTAACACCGGCAGTGCCAACACCAAGGCCAACACGACCAACACACCGCGTAAAAACAAGCGAGAGCTAAAAACCATGCGGCATTGTAGGTAGCCGCACAGCGCATGGCTGTAAAGCACCCTCTCTACAATGGTCCCATGTTTTTAGATGTCGCCCAGCTCTCCGTCAGCTACCCAGAACGCCCCCGTCCTTCGGTGGACCGCGTCACTTTGGGGCTGCGTGCGGGTGAAATGGGCGTGCTCATTGGCCCTTCTGGCTGCGGCAAAACCACGCTGTTGCGTGCGGTGGCCGGTCTAGAGCGTGCCAGCGCTGGTGAAATTCGTTTGGCTCAATCGGTGGTCAGCAGTGCCTCCGTGCATGTGGCGCCTGAAGCGCGACGCATTGGCATGGTGTTTCAAGACTATGCCCTCTTTCCGCATTTGACCGTGCATGACAACGTGAGCTTTGGCTTGCACAAGCAGCCCCGTGCCGAACGCGAAGCGCGTGTGCGCGAGGTGTTGGCGCTGGTTGGTTTGGCCAGCAGCGCACAACGGTTCCCACACGAGCTGTCGGGTGGCCAACAGCAGCGTGTGGCCTTGGCCCGTGCGTTGGCGCCCAAGCCGCAACTGTTGTTGTTGGATGAGCCGTTCTCCAACCTCGATGTGGAGCTGCGCGAGCGTTTGGCACTGGAGGTGCGCGGCATTTTGAAAGAGGCGCAAACCACTGCCTTGTTTGTGACGCACGACCAAATGGAAGCTTTTGCGATTGGTGATGTGATTGGCGTCATGTCCGAAGGCCGCTTGCACCAGTGGGACGATGCCTACACGCTGTACCACCGCCCTGCCACGCGCTTTGTGGCCGAGTTCATTGGCCACGGTGTGTTCACGCCTGCCACCTTGCGCGAGGTGAACAACCAAGTGGTGGTTCACACGCCCATGGGCGATTTGGTGGACGTGGCCGAGTGCCCACTGCCCTGCACCTTTGCATCCGGTGAGTGCGATGTGTTGCTGCGCGCCGACGATATCGTGCACGACGACCATGCGCCTGTGAAGGCCGAAATTATTCGCAAATCATTTCGTGGCTCAGAATTTTTGTACACCTTGCGCTTGAAAACAGGCGAGACGGTGATGGCCCATGTGCCCAGCCACCATGACCACAAAGTGGGCGAGTGGATTGGCATTCGCGCCGAAGTAGACCACGTGGTCACGTTCAACCGCGCTTGTCCGGTGAATGGCCATGACTTGTGCAACATGCCTTGCGCCGACCACGAAGCGCCGCATGACCACGCACAAACGCATGAGCAACCGATTCACTTTCATGTGAAGCCCTTGGCTTAGGCCAGTACCTCCGCGGCTGGCAAGCCGTGTGTATCAAGCCTGCGTATTCGAGAAACGCACCGTGAACCGAGCGCCCGGCATGGACTTGCCAGGGTATGCATCTTCCAGCGTCACCACGGCGGCGTGTTGATGCGCAATTTCAATCACGATGGGTAGGCCTAATCCAGAACCATCGGCCTCTGTGCCTAAGGCACGGTAGAAGGGTTGGAAGACCAAATCGCGTTCGGCTTCTGGGATGCCGGGACCGGAGTCTTCCACTTGCACCACCACCACTTTGCCAAACTTGTCGGCCAGCAAGCGGACGGTGATGACGCCTGGGTTCTCCTCGGTGGAGGGTGTGTAGTTGATGGCGTTGTCCACCAAGTTGCGCACCATTTCTTTGAGCAGCGTGGGGTTGCCCATCACGCGCACGCCGGTGCTGCCAGACGCCACGCCTTCGTAGCCAAGGTCAATGTATTTGTCCATGGCGCGGGGCAGCGAGTCTTGAATCACATCGCTGACCAATTCGACCAAATCGCAGGGGCTGCGCGCGATGTTGGTGCTGCCGCTTTCGGCGCGCGCCAACGACAGCAACTGGTTCACCGTGTGTGTGGCGCGAATGCTGGCGCGACCAATGAGCTTGAGTGATTGCTTGAGCTCATCCGCGCTGGAGTCCGCGCGTTGTGCCAAGTCGGCCTGCATGCGCAAACCCGCCAGCGGTGTTTTGAGTTGATGTGCGGCATCGGCCAAAAAGCGTTTTTGTGTGGCGATGGATTCTTTGAGCCGTGTGAGCAAGTCGTTGATGGAGGCCACCAACGGCGCCACTTCTTGCGGCACGGCAGTTTCGTCAAGCGGGCTCAAATCGTCAGGCTTGCGCAGACGAATGCGTTCTTCCAGCTTGTTGAGCGGACGAATGCCACGTGCCAACGCCAGCCACACCAGCAACACGGCCAGCGGCAAGATGACGAACTGCGGCAACATCACGCCTTTGATAATTTCAGTGGCTAGCACCGAGCGCTTCTCTAGCGTCTCGCCCACTTGTACAAGCACGGGTTTGGCACCCGGCACGTCCACGCGCACCCAGGTGTAGGCCACGCGCACGTCGGCACCGCGCATTTCGTCATCGCGAATACGCACTTCACTGGGCAAAGGGGTTTCTTCGTCGGGGGGCAGCGGAAAGTCGCGTTCGCCGCTGACAAACTCGCCGCGTGTGCCGAGCACTTGGTAGTAAATCAAGTCGGCTTCGTCGGCGCGCAAAATTTCACGCGCGGGCAGCGGCAGGTTGAAATACATGCGCGTCTGGTCGCTCTTGACGAGCTGCGCGAGGGCTTGGACGTTGTATTCCAAGCCACGGTCAAACGGGCGGCCTGCAATGTTTTGGGCCACCAGCCACGTCAGCGCCAAGCTGACTGGCCACAGCAGCAGCAGCGGCGTGAGCATCCAATCCAGAATCTCGCCAAACAGCGAGTGTTGCTCGCGCCTAAACAGCTTTGCCATGCAAGTGCGCCGTGTTTAGCCCGGAATTTTTTCGAGGCAGTAACCCAAGCCACGCACGGTGGCGATGCGGATGGGGCCTTTTTCTATCTTCTTGCGTAGGCGGTGGATGTACACCTCGATGGCGTTGTTGCTCACCTCTTCGCCCCACTCGCACAAGCGTTCGACCAGCTGGTCTTTGCTCACCAAGCGGCCGCTGCGCTGCAACAGCACTTCGAGCAAGCCAAGTTCACGCGCAGAGAGTTCGACCATTTTGCCGTCTATGGTGGCCACACGACCCGTTTGGTCGTACACCAAGGGGCCGTGTTTGATGGACGACGACGTGCCGCCCATGCCGCGTCGTGTGAGGGCGCGCACGCGCGCTTCGAGTTCTTGCAGGCTGAATGGCTTGGCCATGTAGTCGTCCGCGCCGTAGTCCAAGCCTTTGACGCGTTCTTCCACGCCATCGGCGGCGGTGAGGATGAGCACAGGGATGGATGAGCCGCGTGAGCGCAAACGTTTGAGCACTTCAAGGCCGTGCATTTTGGGCAGACCTAAATCCAAGATGAGCAAATCAAACTCATCGGTGGTCATCAAGGCGGCGTCGGCTTCGGTGCCGCTGGCCACATGGTCGGCGGCAGCACCCGATGCGCGCAAAGTACGCAACAGGCCGTCGGCCAAGACTAAGTCGTCTTCTGCAATCAGGATGCGCATGTTTGGTCTCCAGCTTTGGTTGTATTTTTTGCAAGTGTCAGGGCTGCGATTCTAGGTCCGAGTAAGCCCCCGCATAGGCCTCCAACCCTAAGCTGACCACGGTGGCCACATCGCTGCCGACCTCTTGCTTGAATTCCGCCTCAGTTTGTGCCACCGCTTGCTCGAAAGCGCGCAGCCAAGCCAAGCCTGTTTCCGTGAACACAATGCGCCGCGCGCGTGCGTCTTGCGGATCGGGCGTGCGTTGCACCAAACCCCAAGCTTCGCACTGGGTGACCAAGTCGCCCATGGCTTGTTTGGTCATGCCAGCGCTGTCGGCCAATTCGCTTAGGCGCGAGCCTTGCAGGCTCAGGTGGCGCGTGATGTGGATGTGCGCCGCACTCACCTGCGCACGCGCCGCGAGGTTAGACAAGGCCAGGGGCACGTCGACGTTGCGCGCCATCAGGTGTAGCACGCGCGCATCAAAGCGGCGCATGGCGTGGCCCAACAAGCGGCCCAAGTGGACTTGTCGCCAGTCTTGTTGGTGAGAAAACGTGGGTGTAAAAGTCATGTCTAAATGGTAAGGCAAACTGACCAAAAAAAGTGTTTACAAGTTATGACTTTGCGGTAAAGTACTGGTCAAGCATCCAGTTGTTGTTAAACACAGTGATTGGACATTCTCGGTAAGCCCTTGATTTAACGGAGATTTTCATGAACAACAAACCCATCGTCGCTGACAGCGAAAAAGCCAAAGCCCTGCAAGCCGCCTTGGCGCAAATCGAAAAACAATTCGGCAAGGGCACCATCATGCGCTTGGGCGAGGGCGAAGTGATTGACGACATCCAAGTGGTCTCTACCGGCTCCTTGGGTTTGGACATCGCCTTGGGCGTGGGCGGTTTGCCCCGTGGCCGCGTGATTGAAATCTACGGCCCAGAGTCGTCCGGTAAAACCACCCTCACTTTGCAAGTCATTGCTGAAATGCAAAAGCAAGGCGGCACTTGTGCCTTTGTGGATGCCGAGCACGCCTTGGATTCGCAATACGCTCAAAAACTCGGCGTGAACTTGCAAGACTTGCTCATCAGCCAACCCGACACCGGCGAACAAGCCCTCGAAGTGGTGGACAGCTTGGTGCGCTCTGGCGCGGTGGACTTGGTGGTGGTGGACTCGGTGGCCGCTTTGACCCCCAAGGCCGAACTCGAAGGTGACATGGGTGACTCACTGCCCGGCTTGCAAGCGCGTTTGATGAGCCAAGCGCTGCGTAAGTTGACGGCTTCCATCAAGAAGACCAATTGCACGGTCATCTTCATCAACCAAATCCGTATGAAGATTGGCGTGATGTTTGGTTCACCCGAAACCACCACCGGTGGTAACGCGCTCAAGTTCTACGCGTCTGTGCGCTTGGACATCCGCCGCACCGGCACCATCAAGCGCGGTGACGAAGCGGTGGGCAACGAGACCAAAGTCAAAGTGGTGAAGAACAAAGTGGCGCCTCCTTTCAAGACGGCCGAGTTCGACATCTTGTTTGGCGAAGGCATCAGCCGCCAAGGCGAAATCATTGACATGGGTGTGAACGCCAAAGTGATCGAGAAGTCTGGCGCTTGGTATGCCTACAACGGCGAAAAAATCGGCCAAGGCCGTGACAACGCGCGCGAGTTCTTGCGCGAAAACGAAGCACTTGCGTTCGAGATCGAAAACAAAGTGCGCGAATCCTTGGGTATTCCTTTGTTGGCTGGCGGCGTGGACGCGCCGGTGGTCAAAGAAGAAAAAGCCCCTAAGGCCGCTAAGCAAGCCAAAGGTGCTGCAGACGCAGATGCCGACGGCGTGGTCGCCTAACGCTGACTAAAAAAGCCAAACCAAAAGCCAGCTTCGTGACACACGACGTCGATTCAAACGGAGAAGAAACCCAGGGCGCTCAAGGTGCCAAGGCGAAAAGGGCCAACGGGTTTCAACTCTCGCTCAAAGGTCGAGCCTTGCGCTTGCTCTCGCAACGCGAGCACTCGCGCTTTGAGCTAGAGCGCAAGCTCAAACCATTTGAAGAGACGCCGGGTGAGCTGGCCGAGGCCTTAGATTTTTTGCAGACCAAAGACTTCATCAACGAGCAGCGTGTGGTGGAGTCGGTGGTCAACAGCCGCTCTCGCAAGCTCGGTGCATCCCGGGTGCGTCAAGAATTGCAAGCCAAGGGGTTGCCTGTCGAGGCCATCGCCGAAGCCGTGCAAGAGATGCGCAGCACCGAGCTTGAGCGAGCCCGTGAGGTCTGGCGAAAGAAATTTGGCGAGCCGCCTGTGGACCAAGCGGCACGTGCCAAACAAGTGCGGTTTTTAGTGAGCCGTGGCTTTGCGCCTGAGGTCGTGCGCAAAGTCGTGGCGGGCGCAGAAGACTTCTAGTCCACCCAAAGTCAGCGATGTGGGCGTATGCGTTTGGCGATTTGGCGAGCGCAGCGAGTATGAGCCATGCGCATGTGCACGCAGCGCTGACGCCTTTGCAAAGAGAGGCGTTAAACGCCCAACATCAGCTGCAGGTTTTGCACCGCAGCGCCGCTCGCACCCTTACCCAAGTTGTCCAAACGCGCCATCAGCACCGCTTGGCGATGGGTTTCGTTCGCGAAGACGCGAATTTCTAATTGGTTGGTGTCATTCAACGCGGTCGCGTCGAGCTTGCCGTTGTCAGTGGCGGGTTGCACGCTGACCCAGCTGTCAGGGCTTTGCCCGTAGTGTTTGGCCAGCGCGTCATGCAGGTCAGCCGCTTTGGGCTTGGTTGGCAACATGTCTAAATGAATCGGCAACTGCACCAACATGCCTTGGCGGAAGTTGCCCACCGACGGCACAAATAAGGGTCTACGTGTGAGACCTGTGTAGGCCATGATTTCTGGGATGTGCTTGTGCTCAAGGCCCAAGGCATAGGCTTCAAACAGCGGCGCTTTGCCAGCTTCGTAGTCTTCAATCATGGTGCGGCCACCACCCGAGTAGCCGCTGACCGAAGGCAGGGCTACGGGGAAATCGGCAGGCACCAACCCAGCGTCCACCAAGGGGCGCAGCAGCGCAATCGCGCCGGTGGCGTAGCAGCCGGGGTTGGCCACACGATCTGCATTGATCACGGCTTCGCGCTGGCCAGCCGCCAGCTCGGGGAAGCCATAGACCCAACCCGGTGCCACGCGGTGTGCGGTGGAGGCGTCGATGATTTTTGGTTTGGGGCCAGCTAGGCTATCAATCATGGCGACTGATTCGCGGGCGTGGTCGTCGTGCAGGCACAGGATGACCATGTCGACGCCAGCCATCAGCTCGCGTTTGGCTTCGGGATCTTTGCGTTTGGCGGGGTCGATGCTGACCACCTGCACGGCTGGCATGAGGGCCAAACGTTCGCGAATTTGTAGACCTGTGGTGCCGGCTTCGCCGTCGATGAAGACTTTAGACATGGATGTCGCCAAAAAGTACAAAAAAGTTGGGCGTCGCTCAGCTCTTGTAAGCCAGTTAAAAGTTTGACGCGATGCAGCATGATACAGTCTCAAGGCTTTGTGCAGAGCGGCTCTTTGGCGTCGTTCATTGCAGAAAACGTTACAAATCCACCGATTACTAAGAGAGATCTCATGAAGATTCACGAGTACCAAGGCAAGGAAATCTTGCGTCAATTTGGTGTGCCAGTGCCACGCGGTATTCCCGCGTTCACGGTGCAAGAAGCGGTGGAAGCCGCACAAAAATTGGGCGGCCCAGTGTGGGTTGTGAAGGCCCAAATTCACGCGGGTGGCCGCGGCAAAGGCGGCGGCGTCAAAGTGGCTAAGACCATTGATGATGTGAAGCGCTTGGCAGGCGAGATCTTGGGCATGCAGCTCAAGACCCACCAAACTGGCCCTGAAGGCCAAAAGGTCCGTCGTCTCTACATTGAAGACGGCGCCGACATCAACAAAGAATATTACGTGTCAGTTGTGACTGACCGTGCCACGCAAAAGATTGCTTTCATCGCTTCCAGCGAAGGCGGCATGGACATTGAAGAAGTGGCCCACAGCACCCCAGAAAAAATCATCACCGAGTTCATCGACCCGTTGACTGGTTTGGGCGATGCACAAGCCAAGAAGATTGCAGACGCCATTGGCATGCCTGCTGACTCCACCGCACAAGCCGTGGACATCTTCAAGAAGCTGTACCAGTGCTACATGGAAACTGACGCATCTTTGGTGGAAATCAACCCACTGAACCGCGACAGCAAAGGCAATGTGATGGCTTTGGACGCGAAGTTCAACTTCGATGCCAACGCTTTGTTCCGTCACCCAGAAATCGTGGCTTACCGCGACTTGGACGAAGAAGATCCAGCCGAAGTGGAAGCTTCTAAGTTTGACTTGGCCTA
>Ga0228700_1000541_pt1 | contig 33616 bp, 30 predicted proteins | sample McNCre317_Aug_MG_FD_178019 | JGI IMG/M metagenome (GOLD analysis project Ga0228700, IMG submission 178019) | Freshwater microbial communities from McNutts Creek, Athens, Georgia, United States - 3-17_Aug_MG | ecosystem: Environmental > Aquatic > Freshwater > Creek | place: USA: Georgia...
GTGAGTGAGCTGGAATGGGTACCGCCCGAGAGCGTGGCCTGTGTCTCGGTCACCACCAGGCCATGGGTGTTGCCAATGCCGTTGGTCAAGGTCAGCGATGCGCTGGACTGGCTTGCCACGCCGCTGTTCTGTGTCAGCTTGCCATTGGAATCCACCAGGGTCTGGGTGCCCGTGGAGCCCTTCACCACAATGGCAGTTCCGGCGGTCACCGCGGTGGTGGCACCAGGCAAGGTACTGGTGCCGGAGGCCCCCACCACGGTGGTGGTTGCCGAATTGCTGGACACGTAATTGAGCGTGCCGTTGATGTAGACATTGCCGTCCACCAAGGTGTTGCCATTGATCAGGTTGGTGTATCCCATGTTGTCGATCAGGCCACCAATGGTGCCGGTGCGGGTCTGTGTGCTGTTGTAGGCGGTGTAGCCGCCGCCTGCGCCCACGGTCATGACGCCGGTATTGCTGTTGGTCGCCAGGGCGCCGCCGCTGGAAGCACGTATGACGCCGGTACTGCTGGTGGTCTGCACCATGCCGCCGGTGCCGGTGCCCATGAGCGACGCTCCGTTGGCAATGCTGACATACCCTGCTCCGCCATTTAGTTGCACGATGCTGGCAGGCGAAGCGCTGTTGCCCAGGCTGGTGGCAGCAGCACCATTTGTGTTGATGCTGGTCGTCCCATCCACGGTCAAGGCATTCAGCGTGCCCACCGAGGTCAGGGACGAAGTGACCACATTGGGAGCAAGGATCGTCCCGGTGATGCCGGTGCCCGGCACCGATCCCGCCGTGGTGGCAAATGAGGCGAACTGGGCCAGCGCCTGGGGACTGTGGCCCAGTGCTGCGAAGCCCAATGCAAGGGCGAAGGCCGATTTTTGAAACTTTATTGCTTTCATACTTACTCCTAAAAAGAGATCAAACCAACTTCCCTTTGTCAAAGCACCATTTCTTTTTTGATGGACAGGCAACCGCTGCCAGCAGGCATCAGAAAGACCTTGGTGGCGGCCCCCCCTTCCAACACGGTGATGGCGCTCTTCAGTGGCCCCATGGGCTTGAGCGCGGCAAACTCCTTGCGGGCCAGGGCCTCACACCCCTGTGGCCAATAGACGACCGCCTCATAGACAGCGCTGCAGTCGGTGGCCTGGTTGGGCGCGAAATAGGCGGCGATGTAGGCCGGAGATTTGTCGGTGGGCATTTCCATGGAGTAGCTGATCAGGCGCTGGTCGGCCTGGCCGGCAGGCGCCATCAGCAGGGCACCGGCCTGGCTGCCGTAGCCCAGGAAATTGCCCACCTGGTTGATGCGGCCCACGCAATTGAACATGCCTTGCTGCAAGGCAGACTGGGTAAGCGGATTGACTTCAGCGCCGGCGGCAGGCGCTGTTTGCGGGGCGTTCTGGGCCTGAAGGGCGGGCTGCGCCATAAGCAGCGCTAGTAAAAACAGGGGCCTGGCGTATTGCGTTTTCATCCCATGCACTCCAATCAATGTACGAATTGGGGTGCATTATGGGAAGACGAAAAAAATATGGTCAATGGTACGAATAAAAACACTTTTATCCCCGATTCAGGGGGTCAAAGCGTACGCAACAGGGCGAAAAAACAGGCGACACCGCACCGCGGCAAGGCGCGCAGATCAGCCCTTCAGCGGGTGATGTTCAGGGGGCGGGGTTCAGAGCGCGGCCAGGAGCGGCTGCAGCACGCTGGCACCCAGCTTGCGCGAGCGCTCGCCACTCCAGCCCGCCTGCGGGTCGGGCAGGTTGGCGTTGTCCTTGAACGGCATTTCGATGGTGAAGGCCAGGCAGCCAAACTGCTGGGCAATCCAGTTGGTGGCCAGCGTCGGGTTGGCTGCACCGGGTGCGCATTCGGGGTAGTGCACGGTGTCCTGAAAGTCGGGGCAGGCTGCCAGCCAGGCAGCCTTGAAGGCGCTCTCGCGCTCGGCAATGCGTGGCGAATAGTCCTGGGTGCCCTCGGAGCCCACCACAAAGACATAGGGCAGGCCTTCGTCACCATGCACATCCAGGCACAGGTCCACGCCAGTCTCCAGCATCTTCTGGCGCACCAGAAACACCTCGGGCGAGCGCTCCAGGCTGGGCTCCAGCCACTCGCGGTTGAGGTTGGCGCCCAGCGCATTGGTGCGCAGGTTGCCCAGCACCGAGCCGTCGGGATTCATGTTGGGCACAACGTAGAAAACGCAATGCTGCAACAGGCTGCGCGCAGTTGCATCGGCCGGGTCCAGCAGGCGTTCCAGCAGGCCCTGCACAAACCACTCGGCCATGGTCTCGCCCGGGTGCTGGCGCGCGATCACCCAGACCCGGCGCTTTTCGGCCAGGGCGGTACTGCTGGCCTCGTCATTCACGCGCAGCAGCGCCATGTCGCGGCCCTGGCCGCTGCAACCCAGATGCTCCTGGCGCACCAGGGGGGAGAGCGTGGCCGAGGCCAGCAGATCCAGGTGCTGCTCCCAGGAGTAGGGCTCGAAGTAGGCGAAGTACAGGCACTGCGACGGCGGCGTGGTGCGGGCCGTCATCACCTGGCCGTCAAAGCTGGTGGGAATGCGGTACCAGGTCTGCCGGTCCTGGCTGGCCAGCACGCTATAGCCTTCCCACCCCTTGGGGTAGGCGCATTGGCCGGCGTTCATGAACTTCAGCACCACCGAATGCCCGGCCGCACCGTGCAGGCTGAAGTGGAACCACTGGGCGAACTCACTCGCGTTGTCGCGCCGGATCTGCAGCTGGATGTCTCGCGGGTCAGCCAGGCTTAAGACCTCGATCGAGCCGGAATCAAAGGCAGTGGAGATGTGCAAGGTGGTCATGGGCTGTTGGCGCGCGCAGGTGGTTCAGCCCTCATGGGGCCCGTCGCCATTGTAGGGACAGGCCCGCTTGCCTAGCGCGGTGAGGCCGCCTCCACCCAGGCCCGCAGGCTGCGCTGCCAGTCTTGCACTTCGGCCAGGGGGCTGTGTGCCTCCAGGTCTTGCAGCAGTTGCCGCTCGGCGGCCGACAACTGCTCGGGATAAATGATCTTGGGCAGCACGAACAGTGGCTTGCGCTGGCCCGGGTTGCGGTACTCGGGCCAACCCTGCTGCTTGAGCATGATGGCGCCGGGCTTGCTGGGCAGTCGAATGCGGCGGCTGCCCTGCAGGGTAGGCACGGCCAGCTCGGCCCCCAAGGCCCAGTGCCAGACACTGACCGGCACCACCACCGAGAGCCGGTCCTGATGCAGCTTGAACAGCGGGTGCGGCTCGATGGCAATGCTGAAGTGCAGACGCCGCGGCAGCACCTGGGCGCCTGAACGCACCCGGATGTCGCGCACATCGACCTGCATGCCGTCGCAGGTTCCGGCATGGATGGGCACGTCCACCGACCAGGCCGCGCAATCACCGCGAAAGCCGCCCGGCTGGCTGGTGCCCTGCACCCCGTGGACCCGCTTGACGCAACCCAGGGCCGCCTCCAGCAGGCTCACCTGGATGCAGCGGTGCACGGCGACATCGTGGTTGGTCTGCTGTGCGGAATGGGCGCGGCGAAAACCGGCCTTCCAGTCGAACTCGGCAAAGCCCGCGTCGGGCTGGGGGCTGGCCGTGCGCATGCTGGCGCTGCGCAGGTGCTGGCTGATCTGGGCGTAGGCCACGTTGATGGCTTTCATGCGGGCCTCGTTGTCGGCACCCGCATGCAGATCGGGGTGCCAGCGCATGGCCAGCGCACGGTAGGCGGCGCGGGCCTGGGCTTCATTGGCCTGGGGGGCCAATCCGAGTTCGGCAAAGGCTTGGTGGATGTCCTTGGTCTGACTCCTGGTGGGGCCCCGGCTTCGGGCGCCGTGAATCGGAAAAACCATGCTAGGGAACCTGGTGCAGCCCAGTGCCCTTTGAATGTCCGATGCCTGACACTGGCATGCGCGCCGCGCCCCCAACCCGGACACCGATAATCCCGGCATGACTGAATCCACCGCTCCCACCCCTGCAGCCAACGCCAGGGGCGACTTCGCCCAGCTCGGCCTGGCGCCCGCCGTGCTGGTCAATCTGCAGCAACTGGGCTATGCCGGCATGACCCCCATCCAGGCGGCTAGCCTGCCCGCCGCGCTGGCCGGCCGTGACCTGATCGCCCAGGCCCAGACTGGCAGCGGCAAGACCGCCGCCTTCACCCTGCCACTGCTGTCCAAGCTCAACCCGCGCTGGTTTGCGGTGCAGGCCCTGGTGCTGTGCCCCACGCGGGAGCTGGCCGACCAGGTCACCACCGAGATCCGCCGCCTGGCGCGCGCCGCGGAGAACATCAAGGTGGTGACGCTGTGCGGTGGCATTGCCCTGCGTGGCCAGCGCGCCTCGCTGGAGCATGGCGCCCACATCGTGGTGGGTACACCGGGGCGCATCATGGACCACCTCGAGCGTGGCTACCTCACGCTCGAAGGCCTGAACACCCTGGTGCTGGACGAGGCCGACCGCATGCTGGACATGGGTTTCTTCGACGACATTGCGCGCGTCATCCAGCAGGCCCCCAAAGAGCGCCAGACCCTGCTGTTCTCCGCCACCTACCCCGAAGGCATCGAGAAGATTTCACGCCAGTTCATGCGCGAGCCGCAGCGCATCACGGTGGCCGCCCCCAAGGCGCAAAACCGCATTGAGCAGCGCTTCTACCAGGTCGAGCGCGGCAACCGCCTGCAGACCGTGGGCCAGCTGCTGCGCCACTTCCGCCCGGTGAGCACGCTGGCCTTTTGCAATACCAAGCAGCAGTGCAAGGACCTGCTGGACCTGCTGCTGGCCGAAGGCTTTGCCGCCCTGGCCTTGTACGGCGAGCTGGAGCAGCGCGAGCGCGACCAGGTGCTGGCGCAGTTCGCAGGCCAAAGCTGTTCGGTGCTGGTGGCCACCGACGTGGCCTCGCGCGGCCTGGACATCAAGGAGCTGGGTGCGGTGATCAATGTGGACATCACGCCCGACCCCGAGGTGCATGTGCACCGCATTGGCCGCACCGGCCGTGCGGGTGAATCCGGCCTGGCACTCAGCCTGGCCTCCATGCACGAGATGGGCGCGGTGGGCAAGATCGAGCAATACCAGAACACCCCCTCGGTCTGGTTCAAGCCGGAAGAGCTGGTGGCCACCAGCCGCGAACCTCTGCTGCCGCCCATGGCCTGCCTGCAGATCCTGGGCGGGCGCAAGGAGAAGATCCGCCCCGGCGATGTGCTGGGCGCCCTCACCAGCACCGAGGGCGGCCCGGCCTACACACGCGAGCAGATCGGCAAGATCCAGGTCACCGAGTTCTGCACGTTTGTGGCGGTGCAGCGCGCGCTGGCAGAGCAGGCCTGTGCCAAGCTCAATGCCGGACGCGTCAAGGGCAAGAGCGTGCGCGCGCGCATCTTGTAGCACCTAAGCGGCGCAGGGTCGCCCCAAGCCGCGAGCGCCCCCTCGGGAGGCAGGGAGCCACACGCAGTGGGCGACCGTGGGGACCTGTAAGGCAATTTCCTACACACTGCGCAGCCAGGCGCCGACTTCATTCTTGCGGCCGCAAAGCTACAGTTCATTCACGCACCAAGGCCATCCAGGCGGTGCTTGATGAACCGGAGTAGCACCATGAAAGACCTTGCCCACAACCTAAACCCCTTCAGCCTGATGATGGAGCCCGAGCTGGTGCTGCAGACCATGGAACGCTCCCAGCAACTGCGCGGCCTGCGCCGTCGCAAGCTGCGCCCGCTGGACAAGCCCCTCATCCCCTATACGCAGGAAGCACTGGCCGCCCGCGCCGCCTATGACGCAGCGATTGAGGCCGAAGACTTTGAAAGCCGGGCAGAAGCGTATCTGCTGAACTAAGCGCAACACCAAGAGCGCGGCTAGACTGCGGGTCGCAGCCCCGAACGACCCACAGAAAGAGCCCGCCATGCGTCCCCTGTACCGCGAGTTTTCCCAGCAGTCCGAGATCGACGCCCAGTACAACCCTTCGGCGGCCCTGGCCGACAGCACGGCCCCCGGGCGCCACTACATGGCCATGGCCGAACAGGCCCGCAGCCGCCTGCCCTGCCAGCTCGATGTGCCCTATGGCGCCACGCTGGAGGAAACGCTGGACATCTTTCCTGCGGCCCAAGCAGACGCCCCGGTGTTTGTCTTCATCCACGGCGGCTACTGGCGCGCACTGTCCAGCAAGACCTTCAGCGGCGTGGCCCTGGGTCTGCAGGCCCGAGGCATCTGCACCGTGGTGATCAACTACGCCTTGTGCCCGCAGGTCACCATCGACGAGATCGTGCGCCAGACCCGCGCTGCCCTGGCCTGGACCCTGCGCAACATCCAGCACCATGGGGGAGACCCCAAGCGTGTGGCCATTGGCGGCCACTCCGCCGGCGGTCACCTCACCGCCATGGCGTTGCAAACCGACTGGGCCGGCGACTATGGATTGGCGCAAGACCCGTTCGTGGCGGCCCTGCCCTTCAGCGGCCTCTACGATATCGCCCCTTTGCGCTACAGCTACCTGCAGCCGGCCATTCAGCTGGACGAGGGCATCATCCGGCGCAACTCACCGGCTTTTTCGGTGCGAGCCTGCCGCACGCCGCTGTGGATCACCTGGGGCGGTGCCGAAACTTCGGAGTTTGCGCGCCAGTCGGCGCTTTACCACCAGGCCTGGACGGCTGCCGGCAACCAGGCCGAGCTGCATGCCATTGCCGGCGCCGACCACTTTACCGTGATCGCCGGGCTGGAAGACAGCAAGAGCGCCGTCTGCAACTGGCTGGCGCACAAATTGCAAATATAGGAGCCCCCACGCGCATTCACTGCGTGTAATTCGCTGCCCCCTCAAGGGGCTTCGACGTGCACCTTGATCGAGTTGAACCAGGCAGCCACGTGGGTGATCTCGGAATCGGTGAGCTGCTTGGCAATCATGTTCATCACTTCGTTCTGCCGCTTGCCGCTGCGGTAGTTGCGCAGCTGCTCGCTGATGTAGACCGCCTGCTGGCCGGCCAGGTTGGGTGCATTGGGCAGGGTCGACATGCCGTTGAGGCCGTGGCACAGGCTGCAGGCCACCTCGGCCTTGGCGCGGCCTTCGCTGATGTCATCGGCCAGGGCGTTGAGCGCCACGCTGGCCAGCACACAAATAAATAACTTCTTCATCATGGGACTGCTTAAATAAATCGGGGCTCCCGCAGCGGGAGCCCCTGTTATACACATGCACGGGCACCAGGCCCGCGTCTCATGCCCCGATTACATGCCGGAGTAGCTGATGCGATAAATCGCACCGGCGTAGTCATCTGACACCAGGATGGAGCCATCGGGCAGGTTGGCCACATCCACCGGGCGTGCCAGGGCGCGTCCGGTCGCCTTGTCCAGGAAACCGTCAGCAAACACCTCGGCAGGTCCGGCATTGCCATCGGCCTTGATCGGCACGAAGTTGATCAGGTAGCCGCTGGGTGTGGTGCGGTTCCAGGAACCGTGCGATGCCACAAACAGACCGCCCTGGTACTTCTTGGGGAAGGCCGTGCCGGTGTAGTGGGTCAAGCCGAGCTGGGCCTGGTGGGCAGGGAACTCCACCTGGGGATAGACGGCGCCGGCGGGCTCCTTCATGTCCTTGAGGTCAGGTGCTGCAGGGGAGCCTGCCACCTTGAAGTGGCCGTTGTAGTAGGGGAAGCCAAAGTGCTCGCCTTGCTTGCTGATCTTGTTGAGCTCGCCAGGAGGGATGTCATCGCCCAGGCCGTCGACCTGGTTGTCGGTAGCCCAGATGTCGCCCTTGGGTCCGATCGACAGGCCGGCCGGGTTGCGCATGCCCTTGGCATACACGGTGCGGCCCGAGCCATCCAGGCCGTTGTAGCGCACGATGCCGCCAATGCCCACTTCTTCATACAGGGCAACCTTGTCGGCCGGCTGCACGTTGTAGGGCTGGCCCAGGTTCACGAAGATCTTGCCGTCCTTGTCGACCTTGCAGACACGGCCGGTGTGGTTGAAAGACTGCTCTTCCACGGGAATCAGCTTGCCTTCGGGAACGATCACGCCCACGGCCACGTCCGGGCCTTCATAGAAATATTCGGCTGCGGGGAAATGCAGGATGCGGTTGGATTCGGCAACGATCAGGAAACCGTCCTTGGTGAAGCACACGCCATTGGGGTTGGCAAACTTGATCGAAGGCGCGAAGGCCTTGACTTCGGTGGCGGCATCACCGTTGTTGCGGTTGGTCACGGCCCAGACCGTGGTCTTGCGGGTGCCGACAAACAGCATGTTGGTGGAGGGGGCAACGGCCATGTAGCGTGCATCGGGCACCACGGCATACAGGTCGATCTTGAAGCCTTCCGGCAGCTTGACCTTCTTCAGGTTGGCGCGGATGGCATCGGCATTCTTCCCTTCTTGCGGAACATTGGGAATGTTCATGTTGGTCGCGGTATTGCCCATGCGCTGCAAGGTAGACAGGTTGGCGTCTTGCGCTTGCACAGAGAGGCTCGCCATGGCGGCAACAGCCAGGGCGAGTGATGTCAGTTTGAGAAATTTCACGTGATCCCCTTTAGTGATTTGGACTGCGGTTTCCGAATGCCTCTAGCCGATGCAATGTGATGCATTTGCTAACGACATGGATGACTGTAGAAAGCGAGAGTGCCTAGCGCGAACAGGGTTAACCCGCAAAATTGCGTAACAGTGGCTCCAAAGCATCGGCTATTTATGCACAAGGCCTTGCAATTTTTTTCAAGCGCGCAGATGCCTCTTTTGGCCACCGTCTTGCGGCACCATCGCGCGCCTCGCAGAAGCGCTGCTCAGGCTCCATTGCGGTGCATTGACACCCGGGCCTGTACGTCTTTGCCCACGCTTGCGGCCCAGGCGTATGCCCTTAAACTGCTGGGCTGCAAGGCTTCTGCCGCACAACGATTCAAGAGACTACAGAGAGACATCCCCATGCATGCAAAATTCAAGGCCACCCAGCTGGCCCAGGCACTGGCCCTTCTGGGAACAGTCGGCGCGCTGCCCGCCACTGCCCAAACCCTGGGTGAAGTGGTGGTCTCGGCCTCACGCAGCGAAGAGCGCAGCTTTGATGCCCCCGCCGCCATCCAGAACGTGCCGCGTGACACCATTGCCGCCGCCGGCCCCCAGGTCAATCTGTCGGAGTCGCTGGTGCGGGTGCCGGGCCTGACCATTCTGGAGCGCCAGAACTATGCGCAAGACCTGCAGGTCTCCATCCGGGGTTTTGGCGCACGCTCGGCCTTTGGCATCCGGGGCGTCCGTCTGCTGATCGACGGCATTCCCGCCACCACCCCCGACGGCCAGGGCCAGACCTCTTCGGTCAGCCTGACCTCCACCGACCACATCGAGGTGCTGCGCGGCCCGCTGGCCCAGCTCTATGGCAATTCTTCGGGCGGTGTGATTCAGGCCTTCAGCAAGCCCGCGCCCAAGGAGCCCGAACTGGGCTACCAGTACTACGTGGGCTCCTATGGCATGCACCGTGCCGACTACCAGATCGGGGACACCCTGGGCACGGTGGGCATCGTGGCCGACTACAGCACGCTGACAACCCAGGGCTACCGCGCCAACAGCTTTACTGAGCGCAAGCAGTTCAACACCAAGATCGGTTTTGACGCCGGCGAGAACCTGCATGTGAATGTGGTCTTCAACCAGTTCGACATGCCGCTGGCCCAAGACCCCTTGGGCCTGACGCGCACCCAGCTCAACCGCGATCCATCGCAGGAAGGCAATGGCGCGTCCACCTTCCAGGTGCGCAAGACCGTGCTGCAAAACCAGGCGGGCACTTCAGCCACCTACACGCTGGATGCCGACCACAGCATCACCACGCGCGCCTACTACGGCACGCGCGACAACCTGCAGTTCCAGGTCGGCACACCCGGCCCCAATGCCGGCGGCGCCTGGACCGGCCTGAACCGCGCCTACTTTGGCCTGGGCCTGCAATACAACGCGCGCAGCAAGCTCTCAGACATTCCGGTGGAGTGGGCCACCGGCTATGAATTTGACCGTGCGCGCGAGTTCCGTCGCAGCGGCGCAGCAGCGCTGGGCCAGAAATCCACCACCACCCGCCAGGAAGACAACCAGTCGGAAAACAGCGACCTGTTCGTGCAGGCCAACGCCCTGGTGAGCGAACAGTTTTCAGTGACCACTGGTCTGCGCAACAGCACGGTGCGCTTTGTCAGCGATGACTATTACCCGCCCACCCTTCCCAATGACCCGGACGGCTCGGGCAATGTGAGTTACCAGGCCACCAGCCCGGTGCTGGGCGTCACCTGGCACGCCCGCGATGACCTGAACCTGTACGCCAATTACGGCAAGGGCTTTGAGACGCCCACCTTGATTGAAATGGCTTTCAAGCTCAACCCGGCTGGAGGCGCAATCGGCCAGTTCAATACCACGCTGAATGCCTCCACCAGCCAGCACTACGAGCTGGGCAGCAAATGGACGCCCAACGCCAGCTCACGCGTGGACCTGGCGCTCTACCAGATTGACACCACCGACGAGCTGGTGGTGGCCAGCAGCGCCAACGGCCGCACCGCCTACAAAAACGCCCCCAGCACCTCGCGCACCGGCTGGGAGCTCTCGGGCAGCAGCCAGCTCACGCCCCATGTCAGCCTGAGCGCCTCGGCCTCCGCCATCGACGCGCATTACAGCCAGGGCTTCAGCACGATCTCCAACAATGTGACCACGAACGTGAGCAACGGCAACAAGCTGCCCGCCATACCGCAAACCTCCTTGTTTGCCGAGCTGGCCTGGACCAGCCAGGCCGCCCCCGCCAAGGGTGAGGGCCTGCGCATCGGGCTGGAAATGGTGCAGGCCGGGCGCATCTATGCCAATGACACCAACACCGAGTCGGCCGATGGCCACACCGTCTTCAACCTGAGCGCCAGCCAGCGCTGGAGCGTCGGAAAAGGCGCGCTTACCCTGTATGGCCGCATCAACAACCTGGGCGACGAACGCTATGTGGGCTCGGTCATCATCAACCAGGCCGCAGGCCAGTTCTACGAACCCGGTCTGCCGCAGAACTGGAGCACCGGCATCAGCTTGAGCCTGCCGCTGTAAGCACCGGCGCGGCGCCCGCCGCGCGCGACTTGCGCGCGCTGCCAACCCGCTGCCCATGGCGATTCACCGCCTACTGCGCGGCCTGCAGCGCATCCCAGGTGGCCTCCATCAGGCGCAGCGCCGCCTGGTCGGGTGTGCAGTTTGCCGGGCCACAGACGTCTTGCAGCAAATCGGTATTGCCCTTGCCCAGGCCCAGCAGCACCTGGATTTCTTCACCCCACTCACCCGCAAACAGGGGCAGATTGTCTTTGCTGCTACCACCGATGATGGAGCGCTGTACCGGCAGCATGGAGGACACAATCGCGGGTACGGCGGCCTTCAGGGTATGCGGCCACTGGTCGGGTGGCAGGGGTTTGATATCGGCCAACGCCCAGCTGCCTGCTTGCAGCAAGGCCAGGGCCAGCACAGTTCGCGCACATAGGCTCATGAGGGTCTCCAAACGAGCTGCCATTCTGCGCGCAAACGCATCGGCTGCCGATGCTGCAGGCCTTAGCCGCTCTTGCAGGGTTCCGGCTAGACGCCCGTGGACGCCAATTCAGCCGACACACCGCTCCAGGAGAAATCAAACACGGCACGTGTCTGCAGCGTCTCCTGCTGCGCCTGGCGCAGGGCGTGGGCTACCCCCGCCTGCACGTTGTCGATCAGCTGTGGCGCCACCACCGGCTGGATTTGCGCCGCCATGCCTGCCAGGCCGGCACCGCCCAGGATGACGGTCTGCACGCCGTACTGGCGCGCCGCCTCATTGCAAGCGCGTGCCAGCAACACCTGGGCAGCCAGCGGGTCGGCCGCGAGCTGGGCGCCGCTGGCCTGTACCGTATGCACGCCGGCCAGTTGCGCACCAAATCCCAGGCTGTGGGCCAGGCGCTCCAGCATGGGCTTCCAGCGTGCGCCGCCGGTGACGATGGCAAAGCGGCCTTTTTCAGCGGCCGCCACAAAGGAGGCCTCGGCCAGGCCGGTGACGGGCAACTGGCTGTTTTGGCGCAGCGCCAGCAGGCCCGGGTCGCCAAAGCAGCCCAGCAGCACCGTATCAAAGCGCGGCTGCTGCGGCTGCAGTGCCATGGCCCAGACGTCCAGCACCGCGTGCGCCGCCACCGCATAGCTGGCCTCGCAGGCTATGTAGGGCGCGCCAAAACGGGCGGTAAGGGTCTGCACCTGCACCTGCGGACCGGCCGCCGCCTGCGCATGGCTGTGCAGCAGGGCGCTGATGGAGGCCGAGGTGTTGGGGTTGACCAGCAGCAGGCGGCGCATGGCTAGTGGGCGGCCAGGGCCGCGGGCTCGGCGCCGAACAGTGCCAGCAGGTCGGGCGCTGTGCCCTCCTCCTGGTTGAACTGCAGCTGCGACTCCAGCTGCACCAGGTGCTGCTGCATCAGACGCGCCGCCTCGCGGGCATCGCGCAGGCGGATCGCGTCCAGCAAGGCGCGGTGCTCCTGGCAGCCACAGCGGCTGGCATCCGACTGCGGTGCCACGTCCGCGCGGTAGGTCATGAGGATGAGCGAGGTGCGCGAGACCAGCTTGCGCAGGATGCGGCCCAGGGTCTCGTGCTGCGAGGCCTTGGCAATGTGCAGGTGAAAGTCCCCCGAGAGCCGGATGGCGCGACGCATGTCTCCCGCCCGGCGAGCATCTTCCTCATGCGCAATGCAGCGGGCCAGGATGGCAATATCCTCCACGCTGGCCCGGGCGATGAAGCAGCTGATGAGCGTAGGCTCCACCAGGCGGCGCACCTCGAACACCTCGCGCGCCTCCACCTCGGTGGGCTGGGCCACGGTGGCACCCCGGTTCAGGGTGAGGGTGACGATCTGCTCATTGGCCAGGCGCACCAGCACCGGCCGTATGCGGGTGCGCGAGACGCCAAAGGCGGTGGCCAGGCGCTCTTCAATGAGCTTGGTGCCGGGCGGCAGGCGGTGGTCCAGAATGGTCTCCACCATGCGCTCGTAGATCTCGTTCTCCGTCAGAACGGCGGGCTCGCTCATGGGACGCGCCGCGCTTTCTGGCGCCGGGCCAGCAGGCTGGACAGGCCCACGGTGATGCCCATCACCAGGAAGGACACCACCATGGTGACCGTGCCCAGGGCGTAGATGCTGGGCGTGGTGACGGTGGTGGTGAGGCCCTGCAGCTCCAGCGGCAAGGTGTTGACATCGCCAATGGCCTGCGAGGTGCGGGCAATCTCGTCCCAGGAGAGGGTGAAGCCGAACATGCCGATGCCCACCACCGAGGGCGCAATCAGCGGCAGCACCACATGGCGAAAGCCCTGCCAGGGGCTGGCACCCAGATCGCGCGCCGCCTCTTCATAGGCCGGGTTGAAGCGGTTGAAGATGGCAAACATGATCAAGAGGCCAAAGGGCAGGGTCCAGGTCAGGTGCGCGCCCAGGGCCGAGGTGTAGATGCCCAGGGCTGTTCCGTAGTTGTCCAGCAACTCCTGCAGGCCCCAGGCTTCCAGCACCTTCTTGATGCCGCCATCCAGCAGGCGGAACTCCAGGCCGATGCCCAGGGACACGATGATGGAAGGCATGATCAGGCTGGCCACCACCACAAAGAACAAGACGCTGCCGCCCTGGAGCTTCTTGCGAAAGGCCAGGCCGGCCAGCACCGACAGCACCACAGTGAAAGCCATCACCGTCAGCCCCAGGCCGAGCGAGCGCCACAGGGCCGCGCCAATGTCCACTGAGCCCAGGCCTTCGGCCAGCTTGGCAAACCAGTGCAGCGACCAGCCCCGCATGGGGAATGTCAGGCCGCCCTCGGGGCCCTGAAAGCTCAGCACCACGATGACCAGCATCGGGCCATAGAGAAACAGCACATAGGCGGCGAAGAAGATCGCCAGCCACCAGAAACCGGGAGCGCGACGCTCAGATGCATGCATGAATGTCTCCTTCAGAAACACCGTGGAACCGGCTGTGCCGGGCCACCGATGTTGCCCCCTGCAAGGGGCTGAGGGCCGCGGCTCCAAACCTGCCTGCGCAGGTTTGGACGGACCCGAAGAGCCTTTGCCTCTGGCTGAGGCACCGAAGCGGCCACACGCAGTGGGCAAGCCGGGGGGTGTTCATAGCTCTTTACGGATATCGACCATGCGGGTCAGGGCCCAGATGATCATCAGCACCACGGCCAGCAGAATCACCGCATTGGCTGCCGCCAGCGGGAACTGCAGGTACGAGGTCTGCACCTGGATGATCTTGCCCACCGAGGCAATCTGCTGCCCGCCCATCACGCCGATGGTGACGAAGTCGCCCATGACAATGGTGATGACAAAGATGGAGCCGATGATGATGCCGGTGCGGCACAGCGGAACAATCACATTCCACAGCGTCTGCCAGGCGGTGGCGCCGCTGTCGGCAGCGGCCTCCAGCAGGCTGCGGTCGATGCGCATCATGGAGTTGAAGATGGGCACGATCATGAAGGTGGAAAACAGGTGCACAAAGGCCAGCACCACCGAAAACTGCGAGAACAGCAGCCACTCCACTGGCTGGTCCACCACACCCAGACGCTGCAGCACCTCATTGACCAGGCCGTTGCGCCCCAAGAGTGGCACCCAGGCAATCATGCGGATCACATTCGAAGTCCAAAACGGGATGGTGCACAACACAAACAGCAGCCCCTGCACCCCGCTGGAGCGCACATGAAACGCCAGAAAATACGAAACCGTGAATCCCACCAGCAAGGTCAGCAGCCAGACCAGCACGCAGAACTTGAGCGTGGACAGATAGGTCTTGAAGGTGACGCACATCTCGTCCCCCGAGAGGCATCCCTCAAACACGGCGGTGTAATTCTTGAAGCTGAAATCCGGCAGCATCTCGTACTGGTTGTAGTCCCAGAAACTCACCATCAGCACCAGCGCCAGCGGAATCAAAAAGAACAGCACAAACACCGTGGTCAACGGCAAAGCCTGCCACCAGGCCGCAATGCCGCGCCCCGGCGCCGCGCCCGGAGTGGCTAACGATGTTGCAGGTGCGTTCATAAAAATAAATAAATAGCGACGTACAAAAGCCAGCCGAGATCAAACAAAACACCAACCACACCCCACCCGCCCCAAAGGGCGAGCGCAGCGAAGCCCCATCCAGAGACACCGCGGAACCGGCTTCGCCGGGCCGCAGGTGTCACCCCCCTTCCAGGGGGGGAACAGGCTACACGCAGTGAGCCTGGACGGGGGGTGCCGCTACGCCGCTACAAACTCATTCCACTTCTGCACCATGTAGGCGTTCTCGTCCATCACGGCGTTCCAGCAGGCGATGCCGCCCATGCGCTGCTCGTAGCTGCCGCCGTCGCGCACTTCCCCCTTCTTGGCCAGCAGATCGCCGTGCGGGCTCTTGATGTCCTGGGTGGCAGCCTTGCCTTCCATCCAGTAGGCCCACTCGTAGGGCTCCATCTTGGCCTTGGCGGTTTCCAGCACGGCGCTGTAATAGCCCTGGCGGTTCAGGTAGGCACCGGCCCAGCCGTCTAGGAACCAGTTGATGAACTCATAGGCGCCGTCCAGCTTCTTGCCCGACAGGGTGGCGGGCAGGCCAAAACCGGAGGCCCAGGCGCGATAGCCCTCTTTGAGCGGCTGGAAGGTGCAGGCCAGGCCCTTGGTGCGCACGGCCGTCACGGCGGGCGACCACATGGACTGGATCACCACCTCGCCCGAGGCCATCAGGTTGACCGACTCGTTGAAGTCCTTCCACAGGCTGCGGAACTGGCCTTGCTTCTTGGCTTCGATCAAGGTCTTGATGGTCAGGTCAATTTCCTTCTTGGTCATGTTGCCCTTGTCGGGGTACTTGTACAGGCCCATGGCTTCCACCACCATGGCGGCGTCCATGATGCCGATGGAGGGGATGTTCAGAATGGCGGCCTTGCCCTTGAACTCGGGGTTGAGCAGCTCGGCCCAGGAGCTGATGGGGCGCTTGATCAGGTCCGGGCGGATGCCCAAGGTGTCGGCGTTGTACACCGTGGGGATGAGCGACATGTACTGGGTCGGGCTCTTGGCAAACACCTTGCTCTTTTCGCCTTCCAGGTAAATCGTCTTCTTGGGCGCGGTGCCCTGGTCGCCCACCGCCTTGCCTGCCACCATGCCGGTGGTGAACAGGGTGGTGATCTTGTCGGCGTTCTTGATCTTCTTGACGTCGATGCCCTTCAGATTGCCGGTGGGCACGATGTTCTTCAGCGAGAAGTACTCGGTGTCGATCAGGTCAAAGCTGTTGGGGGCGGTCACCGCACGCTTGGTCACGTCGTCGGTGGTCACGGCCACATACTGGATCTCGATGCCGGTGTCGGCCTTGAATTTGTCGGCAATTTCCTTGTCCTGGTTCACCGCAGTGCCCAGGTAGCGCAGGACGATTTTTTCCTGGGCATGCACAGCCGGGAACATGCCGGCGGCCAGAATGCCGGCCGTGCCCTTGAGCACGGTACGGCGCTGCACGGCCAGGGCGTCAAGCGAAGCGTCTTTGAGGGTATCGGACATGGGAGCAACTCCTTTGGGGTGGTGAGACTTCTTGCGAAGGTTGAGGGGAAACGGGGGGCTTCTTGGGTGCGGACTCAGTCGCGCAGGGTGTGGGCGGATTCGGGCGTCCAGGCCAGCTGCACCGCATCGCCCACGGCAAAGGGGGTGGCGGCAAACTGGGCCTCGGACAACATCACGGAATACTCGGCACTGCGGACCACCGCCTGGGCGGTGCTGGGCTTTTGCAGGCCCAGCAGCACATAGGTGCCCTGGTACTCCACATCGCTGACCAGCGCATCCATGCTGGGCAGGCCGGCAATCTCGGGCGAGCCGGCGCGGCCCACGCGGGTCTGGTCGGTGCGCACGCCAATCTTGCCGGCCGCCGTTTCAATCACGTTGTGGCCGCCCATGAAGCGCGCCACGAATTCATTGACCGGCTGGTTGTAGATGGTATGGGGCGGGCCGCTCTGTTCAATGATGCCGTGGTTCATCACCACCATGGTGTCGGCCAGGGCCATGGCCTCCTCCTGCGAGTGGGTCACATGGATGAAGGTCAGGCCCAGTTCCTTTTGCCAGCGGCGCAGCTCGGCGCGCATCTGGATGCGCAGGAAGGGGTCCAGGGCGGAGAGCGGCTCATCCAGCAGCAGGGCGCGCGGCTTGGTGATCAGGGCGCGCGCCAGGGCCACACGCTGCTGCTGGCCACCTGAGAGCTCACCGGGCTTGCGCGCAGCCAGGTGGCCCATGGCCACGCGCTCCAGCAGATCGGCCGCCTGGGCCTGGCGCTGGGCCTTGTCCACGCCTTTCATCTTGAGGCTGAAGGCCACGTTGTCCAGCGCGCTCAAGTGGGGAAACAGGGCAAAGCTCTGGAACATCATGGCGGTGCCACGCTCTGCGGCGGGCAGGTTGGTGATGTTGCGGTTCTCCAGCAGCACGTCGCCGCTGCTCACCGTCTCATGGCCGGCAATCATGCGCAGCGTGGTGCTCTTGCCGCAGCCCGAGGGCCCCAGCAGACAGCAGTAGCTGCCACTGGCAATGCGCAGGTTGATGTTGTCCACCGCCGGTTTGCCCGCGCCATAGCGCTTGGTCAGACCGACGACTTCAATGGCACTGGTGGCGTGGGTGGAGCTGGCAACTGCATTCATATGCCACTGCCCTACGCAAACCATGTGCCAGCTTTTTTGTATGCAATTTAGGCCCGGTATGTATGCAAAATGCACTGGCTTTGTGCGGCATGCCTCGCAATGCGGCGCGCCAGCCATTCAATTCGGTGCATGGCCTGCGGCGTGCACGGCCCTGCGCCTTGGAACAGAACCTGCATGCAGGCAGGGGGCGCCATCCAGCCCCTTTTTTGCCACCCCAACCCAGCACAGCCTTCCATGCCACAAGAAACCCAGACCGCTGCACCCGCGGACTTCGGCGGACCCGTCGAAATCGTTGAGGCCTTTTTGCGCACCATCATGATTCCCGACCCGGTGGGTGCACGCGCCTATACCGCGCCCGAGCTGCGCATCCGCTTCACCGGTGGGCGCCCCATGCGCGACCCGGGGGAAACCAGTGCCTTCAACGCCGCGCGCTACGCATGGGTCAAGAAGCGCTTTGAGCGCAGCGACCTGGTGGCCGGTGCCAGCGACGAGGAAGCCGTGGTCTACAACATCGGCACCCTGTATGGCGCCTGGCTGGACGGCACGCCCTTCGAGGGCAACCGCTATGTGGACCGCTATGTGCTGCGCCAAGGCAAGATCGTGCAGATGGACGTGTGGAACGACAGCGCCGAGTGGATGCTGGTGCGCGCCGGCCTGGCGGTGCTCTGACATGGCGGCAGCGCCTGGCGATGGCTTCGCGCCGCTGCGTGACCATGGCCGCTTTGTATACAGCGCCATCCCCCAGCGGCGGGACTTCACCTGGCCCCAGGAGAAGCGCCTGGCGGTCTACCTGGGCTTCAACCTGGAGCACTTTGCCTTTGGCGAAGGCCTGGGGGCTGCGCTGGGTCCGCCCTCACCCCAACCCGATGTGCTGAACTACAGCTGGCGCGAATACGGCAACCGGGTCGGCGCCTGGCGCTGCCTGGAGCTGTTTGCGCAAACGGGCCTGCCCTGCGCCGTGCTGCTCAACACCGCGCTGATCGACCACGCACCGGAACTGGTGCAGGCCTGCGTGCAGCGCGGCTATGAGCTGGTGGGCCACGGCCACAGCAATGCCTATCGCCAGTCGGATGGCAGCGAAGAGCAGGAGCGCCTGCTCCTGCAGGGTTGCCGCGCGCGTCTGCAGGCCTTGCAGGGCCGGCCGCCGGCAGGCTGGCTGTCACCCTGGATCTCCGAGAGCCTGTACACGCCCGACCTGCTGGCCGAGACCGGCTATGCCTACAGCCTGAACTGGTGCCACGATGACCAGCCGGTGCAGATGCAAACCCGCAGCGGGCAGCCGCTGTGGAGCATTCCCTACCCGCAGGAGCTCAACGACATTCCCATGGTGATGGGCCGCCACATGGATGGCGCCGCCTTTGCCGACATGGTGATAGACAACTTTGAAGAGATGCTGCAGCAAAGCCGCACGCAGAGCCTGGTGATGGGCATTGCCCTGCATCCCTATATCGTGGGCCAGCCCTACCGGCTTCGCCACCTGCGCCGCGCGCTGCAGCGCCTGGCCGATGCGCGCGACCAGGGCACCATCTGGTTCACCACACCGGGTGCCATTTGCGCCCACATGCAGGGCCTGCAGGGCATGCCGGGTGCGGCGGCTGGCAGCGGCGCATGAAACCAGGGCAGTCGGCGCGCTCTCTGCGCGGCATGGTGACCAGCCCGCACGCCGTGGCCAGCCAGAGCGGCATCCAGGTGCTGGCCGCCGGAGGCAACGCCATCGAGGCTGCCATCGCCACCGTGGCCTGCCTGTGCGTGAGCCATCCGCATTTCTGCGGCCTGGGAGGGGATGCCTTCCTGCTCATCGGCAATGCCCAGGGCCAGGTGCAGGCCATCTCGGGCATAGGCCAGGCCGCCGCCGACATCAGCGGCTACCCGCAGCATGGCGGCATGGCGCTGCGCGGGCCGCGCGCCTGCCTCACCAGTGCCGCCACGGTGGATGCCCTGGGCCAGGCCTTTGTCCTCAGCCAGCAGCAGGGCGGGCGGCAAAGCTGGAGCGCCCTGCTGGCACCCGCCATCGCCCTGGCCCACACGGGGTATGCCATCAGCGACTCAGAGCGCTTCTGGCTGCAGTTCCGTCTGCCCGAGCGCGCAGCGCTGCCCGACATCTACCACCACTTTGGCTCCCAGGATCCGCGCCAGGCCCTGCCCCCACCCGGCCATGTGCGGCGCCAGCCGGCGCTGGGGCGCAGCCTGGAGCTGCTGGCCGCACGCGGCCCCCGTGATTTCTATGAAGGCGAGCTGGCAAAGCAGCTGGCACGCGGCCTGCAGGCAGCAGGTGCGCCCCTGCGCGCCAGCGACCTGGCCCGCACGCGCGCCCGCACCGAGGCCCCGCTGGCCGTGGCCTACCGGGGTGGCGAATTGCTCAGCCTGCAGCCGCCCACCCAGGGCATGAGCACCTTGCAGGCCATGGGCATCCTGCAGCGCTTCGAGGTGCACCGCGTGGCCGAAGGCAGCGCCCAGCACTACCACCTGCTGGTGGAGGCCATCAAGCAGGCTTTTCTGGACCGCAACCGCTATCTGGGCGACCCGGAATTTGGCGCGGTGCCCTTGGCCCGGCTGCTGTCGGATGCGCACCTGGACGCCGGTGCGGCAACCATCCGGCCAGACCAGGCCCTGCCCTGGCCGCAGCCCTACCAGAGCGGCGACACGGTGTATGTGGGTACGGCCGATGCGATGGGCAACACGGTGTCGCTGCTGGCCACGGTCTACTACGACTGGGGCAGCGGCGTGCTGGTGGGCGACACCGGAATCCTCTGGCACAACCGGGGTGCGGCATTCAGCCTGGAGCCGGGCCATCCCAACTGCCTGGCGCCGGGCAAGCGGCCTTTTCACACCCTCAACCCCGGCATGTACCGCAAGCAGGGCCGGGTGCAGCTGCTGTATGGCACACAAGGGTCGGACGGCCAGCCGCAGACCCTGGTGGCCCTGCTGACCCGCCTGATCGACTACGGCATGGACCCGCTGCAGGCCCTGGCGCGGCCGCGCTTTCTGCTGGGCAAGACTTTTTCCGACAGCCAGGACGCCCTCAAGCTGGAGGACGATGTGCCCGAGTCCGTGGTGGCCGCGCTGCGCCAATGCGGCCACCGCATCAGCCTCCTGCCGGCGCAGAACGCCCTGATGGGCCACCCGGGCGTGATCCGGCTGGACCCGCAAAGCGGCCTCATCATGGGTGCCCATGACCCACGCAGCGACGGGCTGGCGATCGGGCTTTGATGCTTTGGGCCAGCAGGGCCCTGCCCTGCTGCGCCTATTGCAGCGTCATGGGAGCGCTCACCGCCGACTGCGGCGGCGTCTGGCGCTGGCGTGCCTCATGCAGGGTCAAGAGGCCACCGGCCGCACCAAAGAAGGCCACCATGGCCATGCCCACCGTGGCCCAGAAATCGGGCACATGGTCAAAGGCCAGCCAGCCGGCAAAAATGGCCAGGCCGATCTGCAGGTACATATAAGGCATCAGGGTGGCCGCCGGCGCGCGCTCGAAGGCCAGGATGAACAGCAGGTTGCCGCTGACGGCGGCCAGGCCCATCAGCAGCAGCCCACCCCATAGCCGCACATCGGCCACCGGCACCCAGACCCAGGCCAGTGGCAGGCTGGACAGCACCAGGGCCGTGAGGCAGGTGTAGAACAGGGTGGTGACGGCATCCTCGGTGCGTGCCATCTTGCTGGTGAGCAGCTGGTACAGGGTGTTGAACAGCACCAGGCCCATGGGCCACAGCAGGGCCCAGCCCAGGCCGCCGCCGCCGGGGCGCACGATCACCAGCGTGCCGGCCAGGCCACCGCCCACCAGCAGCAGGCGCAGGGCCGAGACATGCTCGCCCAGAAAGCGGCTGGCCAGGAGCGTGACCATGAGCGGCGTGGTCATGGCCAGCGCCGTGTACTCCCCCACCGGCAGCAGGCTGAGGCTGACAAAAGCCAGCAGCTGCACGCACAGCAGCAAGGTGCCGCGCGTGAGCTGCAGGCCCAGGTGGGCGGTGCGCACACTGGCCACGCCCCGCACCCCCAGCGCATAGCTGCCCACCGCCAGGGTCTGCACCAGAAACAGCACCCACAGGGCCATCAAGGGCGGCACCACCTGGGTCACGCCCTTGGTGAGGGTGTCCAGGGTGGCAAAACAGGCCATGGCGGCCAGCAGCAGCAAGAGCCCGCCCAGGGCCGAATGCCGCACCCGGCGCGGCGCGGTCAAGACGCCGCCTTGGGCTGGGTCAGCCGCATGCCATGGGGTGTGGGCAGGGGCCAGAGATGCAGACGCTGGCAAGCGGCACCGTGCCGATTGCAGAAGGTGGGGAATGCGGTAGGAGGAATCATGGATCAGGGAGCTTGGCTGCCACGATTTTGGCACCGCGGCGCAGCCATAAGAATGCGAACAGCAAATCCCGCCGAAATCAGCGTACATTCAAGCAAAAGAAGTGTCCCTGCACAGATCGGTGCGCCATGAACAGCAACAAAATACTGCGTCTATTTGCCGCCAGCCTGCTGAGCTGGGTCCTGCACAGCCCGGCAATCGCAGCCCAGCCCCCACTGGGCGGCGTCCACGCCAAAATGGCCTGCGCCGACTGCCACCAGGGTGCGGCCCCCAGCGCCACCGAGGGCCTTCCAGCATCCAAAGACTGCGCCAGCTGCCACGCCGAGCTCTGGCAAAAGGCCCAGGCCGACGGCAGTGCCGCCCAGCACCCCCGCCTGGGTGTGGTGGCAGACAACATCGCCCAGTACCAGCAATCGCTGCATGCCAAGCCCAATGCCGACGAGCCGAACCAGCCCAATGCCGCCTGCAAGGACTGCCACGCTACGCACAGCTTTGCCGCCCCTGCGGCCAGCCTGCCGGTAGACGACCCCCAGCGCAGCGCCTGGCGCCAGGGCCTGGCCCAGCGCTGCGGCAGCTGCCATGAGGACCAGCTGGAAACCTACAGCGCCTCGGTGCACGGCCAGGAGCTGCTGCAAAAGCACAACCCCAAGGCGGCGGTCTGCAGTGATTGCCACAGCGCCCACGGCGTGGCCAACACCTCGGCCGACGCCTTCAAGCTCAGCATCTCGGCCACCTGCGGCAGCTGCCACGAGGCCAACCTGGCCTCCTACAAGGCCACCTACCACGGCCAGATCAGCACCCTGGGCTACAGCTACACCGCCAAGTGCTACAACTGCCACGGCAGCCACGACATCCTGCGGGTGGACGACCCCGAATCGCGCGTGCACCCCGACAACCGCCTCAAGACCTGCCAGGGCTGCCACAATGGCAAGAAGGGCATTGCCCAAGCTCCTGCCGGATTCGTGTCGTTCCAGCCCCATGGCAACCACCATGACTTCCAGAAGTACCCGCAGATGTGGATTGCCTTCCAGATCATGGTGCAGCTGCTGGTGGGAACCTTCGGCTTCTTCTGGCTGCACACCCTGCTGTGGTTCTACCGCGAGTACCAGGAGCGCCGCGAGCGCCAGGGCCAGCCGCACATTCAGCACAACGCCCTGCCGCCCGAGCTGGCGGGCAAGCACATCCAGCGCTTCAGCCCCGTCTGGCGCCTGATGCACATCAGCTTTGCCTTGAGCCTGATGCTGCTCACCCTGACCGGCATGCCCCTGTTCTACCCCAGCGCGCCCTGGGCCTCGCAGCTGATGGCGGCCCTGGGCGGCCCCCACGTGGCGGGCCTGGTGCACCGCGTGAATGCGGTGGTCTTTGCCGGCGTGTTCTTTGCGCACCTGGGCTATATCGCCTGGCGCATTGGCCGCAACTGGAAGACCTTCCGCTTCTTCGGCCCGGATTCGCTGGTGCCCAACCTGAAGGACGCGGCCGACATGCTGGGCATGTTCAAGTGGTTCTTCGGCAAGGGCCCGCGCCCGCGCTTCGAGCGCTGGACCTACTGGGAGAAGTTTGATTACTGGGCGCCCTTCTGGGGTGTGACCATCATCGGCGTGAGTGGCCTGGTGATGTGGAATTCCACCTTCTTCGGCAGCTTCCTGCCGGGCTGGGTCTTCAATGTGGCGGCCATCTTCCACGGCGAAGAGGCCTTCCTGGCGGTGGTCTTCCTGTTTACCGTGCACTTCTTCAACAACCACTTCCGGCCTGACAAGTTCCCGCTGGAGGTGGTGATGTTCACCGGCACCTTCTCGCTGGAGGAGTTCCAGCGCGAGCACCCGCTGGAATACCAGCGCCTGGTGGACAGCGGCACCCTGCACGAGCGCCTGGTGGACGCGCCCTCTCAGGCGCGCATGAAGGCCTCGCGCTTGCTGGGCTTTGTGCTCATTCTGTTTGGCCTGTGCCTGCTCACGCTGGTGGGCATAGGCTTCTTCACCAGCCTGTGAACTGCCCCCCTCTTCCCAACCCTGGCGCACAGCGCCAGGCCATTTTTTCAAAGGCCTCTTCTTGAGTTCCAAGCAAACCGTTGCCATCCCCGCCTACCTGCAAAACACCTACTGGTGGGCCTATCTGCATCCGCGTGCGGTGCACATTTTTGAGCGCCAATGGCTGGTCAACCTGATTCTGTGGGGCAACTTTGCCCGCCTGCGCGATGCCGCCCTGCAGGAGCTGGGCAGCACCATCGAGGGCCGGGTGCTGCAGGTGGCCTGCGTCTATGGCGATTTCACCGAGCACCTGGCGCGCCGCCTGGGGCCGCAGGGCCAGGTCGATGTGATCGACGTGGCGCCCATCCAGATCCAGAACCTGCATGCCAAGCTGAAGGACGCCGGCTGCGATACCAGCCGGGTGAACGCCCTGCTGCAGGATTCCAGCGAGTTGCACTTTGCTGACGCCAGCCACGACGCGGTGGTGCTGTTTTTCCTGCTGCACGAAATGCCGGCCGAGGTGCGGCGCAAGACCATTGCCGAGGCCCTGCGCGTAACCCGCCCGGGTGGCAAGCTGGTGTTTGTGGACTACCACAAGCCGCGCGCCTGGAGCCCGTTTCGCTACCTCATGGTGCCGGTGCTCACCACGCTGGAGCCCTTTGCCATGGACCTGTGGAATGGCCAGATCACCGACTGGCTACCGCCGGATGCGGGCTTGGCCCAGGTGGAGAAGCAGACCTACTTTGGCGGGCTGTACCAGAAGGTGGTGATGACCAAGAATATGTAGCCCCCACGCTCATTCACTGCGTGTAATGCGCTGCCCCCTCAGGGGGCCTTCAATCCTGCAGCAAAAGCCCCACCTTGCCGAACTGCTGGCCCGACTCCAGCCGGTTGAGCGCGGCATGCACCTGCTCCAGCGGGTATTCGCTGTCGATCACGGGCACCAGGCTGTGGCGCTGCACAAAGCCCAGCAGGTCGCTGAACTCCGAGAGATCGCCCAGGGTGGAGCCCAGGATCTGCAGCTGGCGGATGAAGATGCGGCGCAGGTCGGCCGGCGGCTGGTCGCCCGAGGTGGCGCCGCAGGTGACCAGGCGGCCACCGCGCACCAGGGATTTCATGGCGGCCGACCAGACCGCCGCGCCCACGTTCTCAATCACCACATCCACACCACGCCCGCCGGTGTGCGCCAGCACCGCCTTGGCCACATCGTGTTTGGCACTGTTGATACCCAGGTCGGCCCCCAGGGCACGGGCGCGCTCGAGCTTGCTGTCATCGCGCGAGGTGACGATGACCTGCGCGCCCACCGTCTTGGCCAGCTGCAGTGCCGCCAAGGAAACGCCACCGCCAATGCCAAACACCAGCACCGTCTCCCAGGGCAAGAGCCGCGCCTTGGTGAACAGCATGCGCCAGGCGGTGAGGTGGTTCACCCCCAGGGCCGCGGCCTGCACCGCATCCAGGTGGCTGGGGCTGGCAAACACATTGCGCTGGGGCACGCACAGCCACTGGGCAAAAGTGCCGTCGCGGTGCTCGCCCAGGTACTGCATGCGGGTGCACAGCACGCCTTCGCCGCGCAAGCAGAACTCGCACTGGCCGCAACCCAGGGCCGGGTAGAGCACCACCTTCTGCCCCACCTGCAGGCTGCTGCCGGCATCCACTGCCTCGACCACGCCGGCACCGTCCACGCCCATGATCTGCGGCAGCTGGTGGGTGATGCCGGCACCGCTGTTGCGCATGTACAGGTCCACCTGGTTGAGCGTGGCCGCCTGCATGCGCACCAGCACCTCGCCTGCCTGGCGCTCCGGGCGCTGCCCGCTGCGTACCTGCACCACTTCGTTGCCCCCGTGGCCGGTGATATAGGCTGCCTTCATGGCTTCAGACTCCCAGAAAACCGGCCAGTGCGGGATTGCCCGCCACCTCGGAGGCCGGCCCGCCCAGCACCTGCTGGCCTTTTTGCAGCACCAGGGCGCTGTCGCTGTGGGCCAGCACGCGGCGGTAGTCGCGGTCCACGATCAGGGTGGCGATGCCGCTCTTGCGGATCTCGCCGATCACGCGCCAGATCTCCAGCACGATCAGCGGCGCCAGGCCTTCGGTGGCCTCGTCCAGGATGATCAGCTCCGGGTGCGTCATCAGGGCCCGGCCGATGGAGAGCATCTGCTGCTCACCGCCACTGAGTTGCGCACCCAGGTTGCCCAGGCGCTCGGAGAGGCGCGGAAAGGTTTCCATCACCCGCTCAAAGCTCCAGTCGCGCCGGCCATCGCGCCCGAGGCGGGCCGCCATCACCAGGTTCTCACGCACGCTCAGGTTGGGAAAGACGCCACGCCCCTCGGGCACATAGGCCACGCCCAGGCGCGCCACCTCATAGGGCTTGGCATGCGACATGTCCTGGCCGAACAGGCTGATGTGGCCGTCGCGCTGCGGCACATGGCCCAAGAGCGTGCGGATCAGCGTGCTCTTGCCCATGCCGTTGCGCCCCAGGAGGCCCAGGGTTTGGCCGCGGCGCAGGCTGATGTCCACGCCATGCAGCACATGGCTGGAGCCATACCAGGCGTGCAGGCCCTGGGCCTGCAGAATGATTTCGCTGTCGGGCAGGGCCATTCAATGGTCTCCCAGGTAGGCGGTGAGCACCTGCGGGTCGGTGCGGATGGCAGCCGGTGTGTCGCTGGCAATCACGCTGCCATTGACCATCACCGTGACACGGTCGGCAATGCGGAACACCGCATCCATATCGTGCTCCACCAGAAGAATGGCGTGGTCGGCCTTGAGGTCTTCCAGCATGGCCAGCATGCGCTCGGTTTCCTCGGCGCCCATGCCGGCCAGCGGCTCGTCCAGCAGCAGCACCTGCGGCTGCGTGGCCAGGCACATGGCGATCTCCAGCTGGCGCTTCTGGCCGTGCGAAAGCAGGCCGGCGGCCAGGTTGCGCAGGTCGGCCAGGCCGCTGCGCTGCACCACGTCTTCGGCTATGCCGCAGCTCACCGTGCAGTGCTGCGCACTTTGCCACCACCTCCAGGCCTGCTGGTGCGTGGCCTGGGCCGCCAGGCGGCAGTTCTCAAACACGCTGAAGCTGGGGTAGATGGTGTTGCGCTGGTAGCTGCGGCCCAGGCCGGCGCGGGCCCGGCGCGCCTGCGCCCAGGCGGTGACGTCCTGGCCCAGCAGCTCCACCTGCCCTTCGCTGGGCGGAAACTCGCCCGAGAGGATGTTGATCAGGGTGGACTTGCCGGCGCCATTGGTGCCGATGACGGCGTGGATGCTGCCGCGCTGCAACGCCACATCCACCTCCTTGAGGGCCACCAGGCCCCCCCAGCGGCGCGTGATGTTGCGCCCGCGCAGCAGCACGGCGCCGGCCTCCGACAGATTGCTTGCAGGCGCGTTCATGGCGCAGCTCCTTCGCTGTTTTTGGCACCCAGCAGGCGGGCGGGCAGCTGTGCCGGCAGGCCCACCAGGCCGCGCGACAGCAGCACCACGCAGGCAATGATGGACAGGCCCAGACCCAGGTGCCAGTGCTTGGCAAAAGCGCCAAAGATGGCCTCCGACTTGAACAGCTCCTGCAGGAGCGCAAAGGCAAAGGCGCCGATGAGCGCGCCGCGCAGATGGCCCAGCCCGCCCAGGATGATCATGATCAGCACCGCACCCGAGAGGTGCCAGCTCATCATCTCGGGGTTCACAAAGCCGTCTTTCACGGCAAACAGAAAACCCGCCAGACCGGCAATGCCGCCAGACACGGTAAAGGCCGCCAGCTTGTAGGGATAGGTGGAGAAACCGGTGGCGCGCATGCGCTGCTCGTTGACGCGAATGCCGGCCAGCGCGCGGCCAAAGCGCGAGCGGCCCAGCACCGCCAGGCCGGCAAATACCAGCACCAGGCAGGCCAGGGTGAAGCCATACAGGGTGCCTGGCTTGTCCAGATCGAGCAGCGTGCCCAGCACCGGTTTGAGCGTAAGGTAGATGCCGTCGGTGCCGCCGCCCAGGGGCGTGTCGTGCACCACGTAGTAGGCCATCTGCGCAAAGGCCAGCGTGACCATGATGAAGTACACCCCCTTGGTGCGCAGCGACAGCGAGCCCACCACCAGCGCATAGGCCGCAGCGGCCAGCACAGAGGCCGGCAGCAGCCAGGCAAGCGAACTGGCATTGCTGTCCGATGACAGCAGCACCGCGGTGTAAGCCCCGATGCCAAAAAAGGCCGCCTGCCCAAAGCAGACCAGACCCGTGCCGCCCACCAGCAGCTCCAGGCTCAAGGCAAAGATGGCATACACCATGATCTTGGTGACAAGGTCAATGCCATAGCTGCCCGCCACCAGCGGAAACAGGGCCAGCAGAGCGAAGCAGGCCAGCACAAATGCGAGACGCGTATTCATTCTTCCAATTCCTTCATGCGGCTTTAAAAAGACCATCGGGTTTCCACAGAAGGATCAGCGCCATCAGCACATAGACCAGCACGCCCGCGGCCTGTGGCAGCAGCACCTTGCCAAAGGTGTCGACCACGCCGATCAGCAGGGCTGCCAGCAGCGCGCCACGAATCGAGCCGATGCCGCCGATCACCACCACCACAAAGCAGATGATGAGCACCGTGTCGCCCATGCCCGGGTAGACCGAGGACACCGGAGCGGCCACCATGCCGGCCAGCACGGCAATCGCCATGCCGGCAGCAAACACCACGCGGTACAAAAACTTGATGTCGATGCCCAGGGACTGCACCATCTCGCGGTTGGCGCTGCCGGCGCGGATCATCATGCCCAGCCGGGTGCGGGTGAACACCAGGTACATGCCCAGGGCCAGCGCCAGGCACACGCCCGAGATGAACAGGCGGTAGACCGGGTAGGTCATCATGGCGCCCAGCGGCAGCGTGCCCGCCAGCAGCGCGGGCACCTCCACGCCATGCACCTCGTCGCCTACCAACAGGCTGCGCAGCTCCTCAAACACCAGAATCAGGCCATAGGTCATCAGCACCTGCTGCAGATGTTCGCGCTCGTAGAGAAAGCTGAAAAAAGCCCACTCCAGCACATAGCCCATGACCACGGCCAAGGCCACACCCACCACCAGCGTGGCAAAAAAGCCCCCGCCAAACGTGCTGGCCACCATCGGCGCCAGCGCGTACGCCATGTACGCGCCCACCATGTAGAAGCTGCCATGCGCCAGGTTGATGACGCCCATGATGCCGAATATCAGCGTCAGCCCCGAGGCCACCAGAAACAGCAGCAAGCCGTACTGCAGCGCGTTCAGGCACTGAATGAGAAAGGTAGACAGGTCCATAAGCAATCAATCAAAGTAGTCGGCGCGAAGTACCCCCCGCAAGGGAATTGAACCCAAGCTGCCGGCGCGAAGTGCCTCTTTCCAGAAGCACCGTGGAACCGGATCTGCCGGGCCACCGGTGCTGCCCCCTGCAAGGGGGAAAGCGGAGCGACACGCAGTGCGCGCAACCGGGGGGTGTTACATCTTGCACCCGCGCGCCGGATCCGCCAGCGCCTTGGAGGCCACGCCGATCAGCTTGTTTTCCTTGGCACTCACCTGGCGCAGATAAATGTCCTGCACTGGGTTGTGGGCCTTGGAGAGCGAGAAGGCGCCGCGCGGGCTGTCGATCTTGGCGCTTTCCACGGCCTTGGCGAATTCGGCCTTCTTGCTCACGTCACCACCCACCGCCTTCAGGCCGATGCCCAGGATCTGCGCGGCGTCATAGCCCTGCACCGCGTACACATCGGGCTGCAGCTTGTAGGTCTTGGCATAGGCCAGGCGAAAGCTCTTGTCCTTGGCAATCTCCATGCTGTCGGCATAGTGCAGCGCGGTCAGCAGACCTTCGGCATCCGCGCCCTGCGCATCCAGCGTGCCGTCGGTCAGAAAGCCCGAGCCATAGAGCGGAATGCTCTTCTTCAGGCCGGCTGCGGCGTAGTCCTTCACGAACTTCACCGCACCGCCACCGGCAAAGAAGGTGAACACCGCGTCGGGCTTGGTGGCGGCGATGTCGGTCAAGAGGGCCTGAAACTCCACATTCGGGAAAGGCAGGTTGAGTTCCTTGACGACGGTGCCACCGCCCTTTTCAAAGGCCTCCTTGAAGCCGCGCACGGTTTCGTCACCGGCTGCGTATTTCCAGGTGATGGTGGTCACCTTCTTGATGCCCTTTTGCGCCATCACCTCGCCCATGGCATAGCCGGGCTGCCAGTTGCTGAAAGAGCTGCGAAAGATGTTGGGCGCGCACATGGCACCAGTCACCGCGTCGGCGCCGGCATTGGGCACGATCAGGAGGGTGCCGGACTCCTTGGCCACCTTGGCCATGGCCATGGCCACCCCGGAGTGCACCGAGCCCACCAGCACATCGACGTTGTCGCGCTTGACCAGCTTGTTGACGTTGTCGGTGGCCTTGGACGGATCGGATTCATCGTCCACCTTCACAAACTCCACTTCGCGCCCGGCGATCTTGCCGCCCTGCTCGGTCAGGTACAGCTTGAAGCCGTTTTCAATCGCATTGCCCAAGGAGGCATAGGTGCCGGTATAGGGCAGCATCAGGCCGACCTTGAGCTTGGCGCCGGCCTGGGCCCAGGCGGTGCACGACAGGGCGGCGGTGGCGGCGATCAGGGTGATGCGCAGCATCTTGGTTTTCATGGGTGGGTCTCCTCGTGTTTATCTAGTGGGTGGTGGCGAAAAAAATTCCTGGACCGCCTGGATCAGGCGCTCCCTCTGGTCCTTGTGCGGGGAGTGGCCGCAATCGGGCAACTCCAGCAGCTGGCATTGTGCTGCCGCGCGGGCGATGCCACGGACCTGCTCCAGCGTTCCGTACTCATCGTTTACCCCCTGTACAGCCAGCAGCGGGCAGGTGATGGAAGGCAGTTCGGCCGTGATGTTCCAGCTGCGAAACTGCGGGTCCAGCCAGATGCGGTTCCAGCCCCAGAAGGCCGAGTCCACATCGGCATGGTGGGCTGCGAGGCGCTGGCGCAGCGCGGTGGTTTCATAGGCGGTGCGCGCCTGGGTGATGCTGGCAATCGACACGTCTTCCACCAGGATGTGCGGCGCCAGCACCACGGCGCCGGCCACCCTGTCGGGAAATTGCGCCGCGTGCAGCAGGGCAATCGAGCCGCCGTCGCTGTGGCCGAACAGCCAGGGCTTCTCACGCGCGGTGTCTACACCCAGGGCCTGCAGCAGGGCCGGCAGCAAGGCGTGGGCCTGGCGGTGCATGAAGTCGGCGGTCCACTGCTCATCCGCCGCACGCGGGCTGGACTGGCCGTAGCCCGGGCGCGAGTACACCAGTCCCCGGCACTGCAGGGCCTCGCACAGTGCCTGCGGAAAGTCGCGCCACATGGAGACGCTGCCCAGGCCCTCGTGCAGAAACACCATCAGCGGGGCGCTGGCGTCTTCGCGGCGCAGCCACTGGTGTTCGATGCGGGTGGGCCTGCCATTGCAGTCCAGCACCACCCATTCGCTGGGCTCTCTGGCAGGGCGGACGGGGCGCTTGGCTGGGGCCAGGACTGCGTTCATGTGGATGCCGATTCCTGGTCGCGCAGCTTGAAGCGCTGGATCTTGCCGGTGGCCGTCTTGGGCAGGTCGTTCACAAAGGCGATCTGGCGCGGGTATTTGTAGGGTGCCAGCTTGTCCTTCACAAAGGCCTTGAGTTCCTCGGCGCTGGCCTGGGCGCCGGGCTTGAGCACCACAAAGGCCTTGGTCTTGGTCAGGCCCTCGCCGTCGGGCACGCCGATGACGGCGGCCTCCAGCACGGCGGTGTGCTGCACCAGGGTGGCCTCCACCTCGAAGGGCGACACATAGATGCCGCTGACCTTGAGCATGTCGTCGCTGCGTCCGCCATAGGTGTAGCTGCCGTCCGCGTTGCGCACGTACTTGTCGCCGCTCTTGGTCCAGCCGCCCTGGAAGGTCTCGCGCGTCTTGGCCCGGTTGCCCCAGTACATCATGGCGGCTGAGGGGCCCTGGATGTAGAGATCACCCGATTCGCCATCGGGCACCGGTGCGCCGTCGTCGCCGCGCAGCTCCACGGTGTAGCCGGGCACCGGCCAGCCGGTGCTGCCGTAGCGCACCCGCTCGGGGGTGTTGGAGAGAAAGATGTGCAGCATCTCGGTGGAGCCGATGCCGTCCACGATGTCCACACCGAAGTGGGCCTTGAAGCGCTCCCCCAGGTCGGCCGGCAGGGCCTCTCCGGCCGAGGACACCAGGCGCAGGCGCAGGCCGCTGTGTGCCGGCAGGTTGGGGCTGGCCAGCATGCCTGCAAAGCCGGTGGGTGCGCCGTAGAACACCGTGGGCTGCACGCCGCCCACCTCGCCGCGCCAGCGCTTGAAGATGGCATCCGGCGTGGGACGCTCTGCCATCAGGATGGTGGTGGCACCCACCGAGAGCGGAAAGGTCAGCGCATTGCCCAGGCCGTAGGCGAAGAAGAGCTTGGCCGCCGAGAAGCACACGTCACTCTCCTGCAGCTTGAGCACGCCCTTGGCATAGAGCTCGCAGGTCCAGTAGGGGTTGCCATGCGAATGCACCGTGCCCTTGGGCCGGCCGGTGGAGCCGGAGGAATACAGCCAGAAGCCGGGGTGGTCGGGGCTGGTGGCGGCGGGCTTGTTCAAGGGTTGGTGGGCCTGCACAAAGGCTTCGAACTCCACCTCGGCCGGGTGCAGGGGTGCCACCGGATGCGAGACCACCACCTTGCAGACCTCGTTGTCCGACTTGATCATGGCCGCCGTCAGCGCCGGCAGCAAGGCGCCCGAGACCAGCACCGCCTGGGCGCGGGCATGCTCCAGCATGTAGGCATAGTCGTCGGCGGTGAGCAGGGTGTTGACGGCCACCGGCACCAGGCCGGCGTACATGGCGCCCAGGAAGCTCACCGGCCAGTCATTGCAGTCCTGCATCAAGAGCAGCACGCGCTCTTCGCGGCGCAGTCCCAAGGCGCGCAGGCCGGCCGCCACGCGGCGCACGCGATCATCCAGTTCGGCGTAGCTGATGCTGCCGTGGTCGTCGATGAAGGCGGTCTTGCCGGGGCGCGCTGCGTTCTCGGCCAGCAGGTGCTGGGCGAAGTTGAAGACCTCGGGCAGGGCCTGCTGGCCCTCGGGCGTGGCGTTGGCAGGGTTGGCTTGCTGCGCTTCGTCCGGCATGTCGGGGGATTGGTGGGTGCTCATGGCGTATCTCCAGGGTGAGGGCTTACGCGGCGCTGGCCGCGGGGGTCTGGGCGGGTGGGTTCAGCTGCGCCAGTACCGCGGTGCTGGCCTGCACGGCTGCGCGCCGGTGGTAGAAATTCAGGGCGCGCAGGCCGCCCAGCTCTTCGCCGCCGCCCGCGCGGCCCGGGCCGCCGTGCAGCGATTGCGGCATCACATTGCCATGGCCGGTGTGCAGGGCGGCCACATCGGGGCTGATGATGTGTATGCGGCCGTGGCTGTCGGCCAGCTCCGTGGCCGCCTGGGCCAGCGCCGCAGCATCGCTGCCATAGAGCGAGCACACCAGCGAGCCCTGGCCGCGGCGCACCAGCGCCAGTGCATGGTCCAGGTCGCGGTAGGCAATCAGGGTGGCCACCGGGCCAAACACCTCGGTGTCATGCACCCGCATTGCACTGTCGCTGCCGGCGGCATCGCGCGTGCCCAGCAAGGTGGGCCCGATGCAGCAGGAGCCGTCATCGGCATCCACCAGGGCGTGGCTGGCGCCGTCGTGCAGCAGCTCGGTCTGCTGTGAGAGATGGGCCAGGCCCTGGCGCACGGCATCCAGCTGCGCGCGGCTCACCAGGGCCCCCATGCGCACCGCCTCATTGCGCGGGTTGCCCACCGTGGTCTTGGCCAGGCGCGCGCTGATGGCCTTTGCCGCCGCGCCATACACGCCCTCTGGCACCAGCACGCGGCGGATGGCGGTGCACTTCTGGCCCGACTTGACGGTCATCTCACGCGCCAC
>Ga0228700_1000542_pt1 | contig 33614 bp, 34 predicted proteins | sample McNCre317_Aug_MG_FD_178019 | JGI IMG/M metagenome (GOLD analysis project Ga0228700, IMG submission 178019) | Freshwater microbial communities from McNutts Creek, Athens, Georgia, United States - 3-17_Aug_MG | ecosystem: Environmental > Aquatic > Freshwater > Creek | place: USA: Georgia...
ACACACCCACGCCCAGGTTGACCTTGTTGGGGTTGGTGTCGGCGTTGAATTGTTCGTTCAGACCCAGGATCGGGTCGCGGGGGGCCATTTCGACGGCAGAAAACAGAGACATGAAAAGTCCTTGGATTGTTCAGTGGTGGCAGGAATCCCGATCCTCGGTTAGGCTTTCGGGTTGTCCCTGATTTTAACGGCCTGTACAGCCCCACCGATGACCGAGCTCACTGAAGTTTCTACCGAACCCGCCACAGGCCAGTTCGTCCACTACCCTGACTCACCATTTGAGCTGTTCCAGCCTTACCCGCCCGCAGGCGACCAGCCCGTGGCCATTGAGCAGCTGGTCGAAGGCGTGCACGACGGCGAGGTGTTCCAGACCCTGCTGGGCGTGACCGGTTCGGGCAAGACCTTCACCATGGCCAATGTGATCGCGCAGCTGGGGCGTCCGGCCATCGTGTTTGCGCCCAACAAGACGCTGGCGGCGCAGCTGTACAGTGAGTTTCGCGAGTTTTTCCCCAAGAATGCGGTCGAGTACTTTGTCAGCTACTACGACTACTACCAGCCCGAGGCCTATGTGCCCCAGCGCGACCTGTTCATCGAGAAAGACAGCGCGATCAACGAGCACATCGAGCAGATGCGCCTGTCGTGTACCAAAAGCATCATGGAGCGGCGCGATGTGGTCATCGTGGCCACGGTGTCGGCCATCTACGGCATTGGCGAGCCCGAGAGTTACCACCGCATGATCATGACGCTGCGCACCGGGGACAAACTGGGCCAGCGCGATGTGATCGCCCAACTGATCCGCATGCAGTACCAGCGCAACGACATGGAGTTTTCGCGTGGCAAATTCCGGGTGCGCGGCGACACCATTGACGTGTTCCCGGCAGAACACTCTGAGCTGGCGATCCGCATCGAGCTGTTTGACGATGAGGTCGAGAGCCTGCAATTGTTTGACCCGCTCACCGGGCGCATTCGGCAAAAGATCCCGCGTTTCACGGTCTACCCGTCGAGCCACTATGTGACGCCCCGCGACAAAGTGTTGGCTGCCGTGGAGACCATCAAGCTGGAGCTGGACCAGCGCCTGAAAGAGCTGGTGGGCATGGGCAAACTGGTGGAGGCCCAGCGCCTGGAGCAGCGCACCCGCTTTGACCTGGAGATGCTGTCCGAAGTGGGCCACTGCAAGGGCATTGAAAATTACACCCGGCATTTGTCGGGCGCAGCGCCGGGCGATCCGCCCAGCACGCTGACCGATTACATGCCGCCTGACGCCATCATGTTCCTGGACGAGAGCCACCAGATGATCGGTCAGCTCAACGCCATGTACAACGGTGACAAGGCGCGCAAGACCACGCTGGTGGAGTACGGCTTTCGCCTGCCCAGTGCGCTGGACAACCGACCGCTCAAGTTTGAAGAATTTGAAAAGCGCATGCGCCAGTGCATCTTTGTGTCTGCGACACCGGCTGATTACGAAAAGACCCATGCGGGCAAAGTGGTCGAGCAGGTGGTGCGGCCCACAGGCTTGGTCGATCCGCTGGTGGAAGTGCGCCCCGCCACGCACCAGGTGGACGATGTGCTGCAGGAAATCCGCATCCGGGTGGACAAGAATGAGCGGGTGCTGATCACCACGCTGACCAAGCGCATGGCCGAACAGCTGACCGATTACCTGAGCGACAACGGCGTCAAGGTGCGCTACCTGCACAGCGATGTGGACACGGTGGAGCGCGTGGAAATCTTGCGCGATTTGCGTTTAGGCGCCTTTGATGTGCTGGTGGGCATCAACCTGCTGCGCGAGGGCATCGACATCCCTGAGGTGTCGTTGGTGGCGATTCTGGACGCGGACAAGGAAGGCTTTTTGCGCGCCGAGCGCAGCTTGATCCAGACCATCGGCCGGGCGGCGCGTAACCTGAACGGCAAGGCGATCTTGTATGCCGATCGCATCACCGAATCCATGAAAAAAGCCATGGGCGAGACCGAGCGACGCCGCGCCAAACAGGTGGCCTTCAACGAAGAACACGGTATCACGCCCAAGAGCATCGTCAAGAAGGTGCGCGACCTGATCGACGGCGTGTACAGCGAAAAGTCGGGCAAAGAGGCCGAGCGCCTGGAGCAGGCCGCGCTGCAAAAGGCCAAGGTCGAGGACATGAGCGAGAAGGACATCGCCAAGGCCATCAAGCAGCTCGAAAAACAGATGATGGAGCACGCCCGCAACCTGGAGTTCGAAAAAGCGGCCCAGGTGCGCGATCAGCTGGCCATCCTGAAGGAACAGGCCTTCGGGGCTATGGGCGGGGACAACATCGTGCCGCTGGTCAGGGCTTGAATGCCCCTATAACCCAGCGATTTGATCGGGATTGCGGTATACTTGACTCGTTTAGTCGGGAACCCGCATGGGTCGGTGCCAGACTGAACCCATCCACACTCCAGGAGCCTGCCATGCGTCTCACCACCAAAGGCCGTTTTGCCGTCACTGCCATGATCGATCTGGCCCTGCGCCAAGATGCCGGGCCTGTGACTTTGGCTGCGATCAGCCAACGCCAGCAGATTTCCCTGTCTTATCTGGAGCAGCTCTTTGGCAAGCTGCGCCGCCACAACTTGGTGGAATCGACCCGTGGCCCTGGCGGTGGTTACACCCTGGGCCGCAAAGCCACCGACATCACCGTGGCCGACATCATTTTGTCGGTCGACGAGCCCATTGACGCCACGCATTGCGGTGGCAAGGAAAACTGCCACGGCGGCGATGCCCGTTGCATGACGCACGACCTGTGGGCTTCGCTGAACGCCAAAATGGTCGAGTTCCTCGACTCTGTTTCCCTGCAAAAGCTGGTGGACGACCAGCTGGCCAAAGGCCTGGTGGTGGAATCCAAACCCAACATCAAACGCGCCATTTCGCCCATGCCGGTGGTCAAGCCCATCCGCGTGACAGGCCCCAATTCAGTTTTTGAATTGGGCACCGTGTTTGCCAAATCCTGATTTTTGAAAAGAAGTACAGCCATGGACACGACCCCACACCTGCCGATTTATCTGGACTACGGCGCGACCACCCCTTGCGATCCCCGCGTGGTGGACGCCATGATCCCCTGGTTGCGCGAACACTTTGGCAACCCCGCTTCCCGCAGCCACGCCTGGGGCTGGGAAGCCGAAGCCGCTGTTGAAAAAGCCCGTGAAGACGTGGCGGCCCTGATCGGTGCCGACCCCCGCGAGATCGTCTGGACCAGCGGTGCGACCGAATCCAACAACCTGGCCATCAAGGGCGCAGCGCACTTCTACAAGTCGCGCGGCAAGCACCTGATCACCGTCAAGACCGAGCACAAAGCCGTGCTGGACACCATGCGCGAGCTGGAGCGCCAGGGCTTTGAAGTCACTTACCTCGATGTGCAGGAAGACGGCATGCTCAGCATGGACGTGCTCAAGGCCGCCATCCGTCCTGACACCATCCTGATCAGCGTGATGTTCGTGAACAACGAAATCGGCGTGATCCAGGACATTCCCGGTATCGGCGCACTGTGCCGCGAAAAAGGCATCATCTTCCACGTCGATGCCGCGCAGGCCACCGGCAAAGTGGACATCGATATGGCCACGCTGCCGGTCGACCTGATGAGCCTGGCCTCGCACAAGACCTATGGCCCCAAAGGCATCGGCGCTTTGTATGTGCGCCGCAAGCCCCGCATCCGCCTGGAAGCGCAGATGCACGGCGGCGGCCACGAACGCGGCATGCGCTCGGGCACCTTGCCCACCCACCAGTGCGTGGGCATGGGCGAGGCCTTCCGCCTGGCCAAGCTGGAGATGGACCAGGACAACGCCAAGGCCCGAGCCTTGCACGACCGCCTGATCAATGGCCTGAAAGACATGGAACAGGTGTTCCTGAACGGCCACGCCACCCAGCGCGTGCCGCAAAACATCAACATGAGCTTCAACTTCGTCGAAGGCGAATCGCTCATCATGGGCATCAAGGGCCTGGCGGTCTCGTCCGGCTCGGCCTGCACCTCTGCCAGCCTGGAGCCCAGCTATGTGTTGCGCGCCTTGGGCCGCAGCGACGAGCTGGCCCACAGCAGCTTGCGCATGACGATTGGCCGCTGGACCACCGAGGCCGAGATTGACGCGGCGATCGAAACGATCCGCCTGAACGTGACCAAGCTGCGCGAGTTGAGCCCTTTGTGGGAAATGTACAAAGACGGCATTGATCTGAGCACCATCCAGTGGGCTGCCCACTGATTACGGAGAAACACCATGGCTTATTCTGAAAAAGTGGTTGACCACTACGAAAACCCCCGCAACGTGGGCTCGTTCGACAAGGGCGACGAAGATGTGGGCACCGGCATGGTCGGTGCGCCTGCTTGCGGCGATGTGATGAAGTTGCAGATCAAGGTGAACCCACAGACGGGTGTGATCGAAGACGCGCGCTTCAAGACCTACGGCTGCGGCTCGGCCATCGCCTCCAGCTCCCTGGTGACCGAATGGGTCAAGGGCAAAACACTCGACGAAGCGGCGGCTTTGAAAAACAGCCAGATCGCCGAAGAGCTGGCGCTGCCACCTGTGAAGATCCACTGCTCCATCCTGGCCGAAGACGCCATCAAGGCGGCTGTGGACGACTACAAGAAAAAACACCTGAACTGACATGGCCATCACACTGTCTGAAGCCGCTGCCCGGCATGTGACCCGGTACCTCGCCAAGCGTGGCTCGGGTGTGGGCGTGCGTCTGGGCGTCAAGACCACCGGCTGCTCGGGCCTGGCCTACAAGCTCGAATACGTGGACGACATCGCTCCGGAAGACGTGGTGTTTGAAGGCCACGGCGTGAAGGTGTTGGTGGACCCGAAAAGCCTGGCTTACATCGACGGCACCGAACTCGATTTCGTGCGCGAAGGCCTGAACGAGGGCTTCCGCTTCAACAACCCCAACGAGCGTGACCGCTGCGGTTGCGGTGAATCGTTCCGCGTGTGAGTTTTGACGCGTGATTTCGCTTCAGGCCAACGACTTCGAGCTGTTTGATGTGCCCGTGCAGTACGCACAGAACCGCGCACAGCTGGATGCCCGCTGGAAAGCCCTGCAGCGTGAAGCCCACCCTGACCGCTTTGCCGCCGAAGGTGCTGCCGCTCAGCGCGTGGCCATGCAGTGGTCGGTGCGCATCAACGAGGCCTACCAGCGCCTGAAAGACCCGCTCAAACGGGCTGCCTATTTGTGCGAGCTGCAAGGCGCCCCTGTGCAGGCCGAGAACAACACGGCCATGCCCGCAGCATTTCTCATGCAGCAGATGGAATGGCGTGAGAGCCTGGATGAGACCGACAGCGCTCAGGGCCTTGAAGCCCTGGCAGGTGTTGTGAGCGCCGAGCAGCGCCGCGTGCAGCAAGAGCTGGCCCGTTTGCTCGACGAAGCCAAAGACCCCGCGCAGGCCGTGGGGCAGGTGAGGGCGCTGATGTTCATTGAACGCTTCACGCAAGAAGTGAACGCTAAACTCGACCGATTGACCTGATCCTTTTGAGTCGCAACGCCTCATGCAGGTGGGCGACTTGAACACCACCTTTGATTGAACATGGCCTTACTGCAGATTTCCGAACCGGGCCAGTCGCCCGACCCGCACCAGCGCCGCATCGCGGTGGGCATTGACCTGGGCACCACGCATTCACTGGTGGCTTCGGTGCGCAACGGCGTGGCCGAGTGTTTGCCGGATGACGATGGCCGGGTGATCCTGCCCTCGGTCGTGCGCTTTATGCCTGGGCAGGGCCGCCAAATTGGGTTTGATGCGGTGCAGTCTGCGGCCACCGACCCGGTCAACACCATCGCCTCGGTCAAGCGTTTCATGGGCCGTGGCCTGAACGACATTGCGGACCGCAGCAAGCTGCCTTACGAATTCACGGCCAGTGACAAAGGCATGCTCAGTATTCAGACCGTGCAAGGCCCCAAGTCGCCGGTCGAGGTCAGTGCCGAAATTTTGGCGACGCTGCGTTACCGCGCCGAAGACACCTTCAATGACGACCTGTACGGCGCGGTCATCACCGTGCCTGCCTACTTTGACGACGCCCAGCGCCAGGCCACCAAAGACGCGGCCCAGTTGGCCGGTCTGAACGTGTTGCGCTTGATCAACGAACCCACTGCCGCCGCCATTGCCTACGGCCTGGACAACGCCAGCGAAGGCGTTTACGCCGTGTTCGATCTGGGTGGGGGCACCTTCGACATTTCCATCCTGCGTCTGACGCAAGGCGTGTTTGAAGTGCTGTCTACCGGCGGTGACTCTGCGCTGGGTGGCGACGATTACGACCAGACCCTGGCCGATGCCGCGATGGCCCGCCAGCCTGCATTGCAGGTGGCCACCGCCGAAGACAAAACCGTGCTCAAGGCCGCCGCCCGAGCCGCCAAAGAAGCGCTCACCAGCGCAGATGCGGTCACTTTGAACGCTTCCTTGTCCACCGGCAGCTTGTCGGTGCAAATCAGCCGTGCCGATTTCGATCAAGCCACCCAGGCCCTCACTGCCCGCTGCATCACCGCCGTGCGCAAGGCGCTGCGTGATGCCCAGCTGGCCAAGAACGATGTGCAGGGCGTGGTCATGGTGGGCGGCTCCACCCGCATGCCGCAAATCCAGCAGGCGGTGGCCGACTTTTTTGGGCAGGCACCACTCAACAACCTCAACCCCGACGAAGTCGTGGCATTGGGCGCTGCCATTCAGGCCAATCAGCTGGCGGGTAACAACGCAGCAGGCGAATTGCTCTTGCTGGATGTGATCCCCTTGTCGCTGGGTATCGAAACCATGGGCGGCCTGGTCGAGCGCATCATCCCGCGCAACCAGACCATTCCCACCGCCATGGCGCAGGACTTCACCACCTACCAGGATGGCCAAACCGCGCTGGCGCTGCATGTGGTGCAGGGCGAGCGCGATCTGGTGCAAGACTGCCGCAGCCTGGCCCGCTTTGAGCTGCGAGGCATCCCGCCCATGGCCGCAGGGGCAGCCCGCATCCGCGTCACGTTCACGGTCGATGCCGATGGCTTGTTGAGCGTAGGTGCCAAAGAACAAATCAGTGGTGTGGAAGCGCGCATCGACGTCAAACCGTCTTACGGCCTGAGCGACGAGCAAATCGCCTCCATGCTGCAGGAAAGCTTCACCACCGCCCAGGCCGACATGCAAGCCCGTGCCTTGGTCGAGGCGCGGGTCGATGCCGACCGCATGCTGCTGGCCACCCGCAGCGCCTTACAGGCCGATGGCGATTTGCTCAGCCCTGCAGAGCGTGCTGCCATTGATGCCCAAATGGCCACTTTGCAAGCGGCCATCCAGACCGAGCAAGATGCCAAAGCATTGGAAGACTGCACCCAGGCGCTGGCCAAGGGCACCGAAGCCTTTGCCGCCGAGCGCATGAACCACAGCATCCAGAAAGCCCTGGCTGGCCAGAACATCCAGTCGATGTGAATCACAATACCGTCATGCCCGTCATCAAAATCCTGCCCCATCCCGAGTACTGCCCCAGCGGTGCGCAAATCACCGCACCTGCTGGCACCAGCATCTGCGAAGCGCTGCTGGACAACCAGATCAACATCGAACACGCCTGCGACATGAGCGCGGCCTGCACCACCTGCCATGTGGTCGTGCGCGAAGGCTTCAACAGCCTCAATGAAATGGAAGAAACCGAGGAAGACCTGCTGGACCGCGCCTGGGGTCTGGAGCCCAACTCGCGCCTGAGCTGCCAGGCTTTTGTGGCCAAGCAGGACCTGGTGATCGAGATCCCGCGCTACTCTGTCAACCACGCCAAAGAAAACCACTGAACAGACGGAGCGAAAAGACATGCGCCAAATCGTTCTGGACACCGAAACTACGGGCCTCTCAGCCGAAGGCGGCGACCGCATCATCGAGCTGGGCTGTGTGGAGCTGTATGCCCGCAAGCTGACGGGCAACAACCTGCATTTCTATTTCAACCCTGAGCGTGACAGCCATGAAGACGCGCTCAAGGTGCACGGCATCAGCAACGAGTTCTTGCGCGACAAGCCCAAGTTCGCCGAGCTGAGCGAAGAGATCCTCGACTACCTGAGCGATGCCGAACTCATCATCCACAACGCGGCGTTCGACATTGGCTTTTTGAACAAAGAGCTGGAGCGTGTGGGCAAGAAGCCGCTCAAGGCTTATGTCAGCAACGTGATCGACACCTTGGCCATGGCCAAGGAAATGTTTCCTGGCAAGCGCAACAGCCTCGATGCCTTGTGCGACCGCCTGGAAGTGGACAACTCTGGCCGCACCTTGCACGGCGCCTTGCTGGATGCCGAGCTGCTGGCCGATGTCTACATCAACATGACGCGCGGCCAGGAGGCCTTGCTCATCGATGCCGGGGATGTTCCTGCAGACGCTGCCGGTGGCGTGGTGGTGCAGGTGGATTTGAGCAGCTTTGTATTGCCTGTGTTGAATGCGAATGATCAGGAGTTGGCCGCGCACGAAGAGGTGCTGGTGCAACTGGACAAGTCCAGTGGCGGTAAAACCATCTGGCGGCAAGTGCTCGCTTCCTGAGTCTGCAAACTTGATTTTTTCTGATGGGCGGTCTTCAAAGTCAGATTTTTATGTCATAATTGCGGTCTTCGCTGCAAAGCGAGAGGGCGATTAGCTCAGCGGTAGAGCACTGCATTCACACTGCAGGGGTCACATGTTCGATCCATGTATCGCCCACCAAAATAAACAAGCACCTTGAGTTCACTCAAGGTGCTTTTTTTATGCCTGAAAAGCGGTGCGGGTAAACAGGCATCAATGACTGTTTCGCTGGCCGCTGCTACACCGTGAAATAGCGTCCGGTGCGGTGGTTGATGGCAATGACCATGTTGAGTGCGAAGGCGCCCAAAACGGACAGCAGCACTTTGGATGGGCTCAGAACCCACAGTCCCAGCAACAAAATGGCGACATCAAAGGTCATTTGAACCATGCCGGCGCGCCATTGCCTGGTCTTTTGCAAATAGATGGCCATGATGCTGACACCGCCCAGGCTGGCGCCGTGCCGAATCAGGATCAGGATGCCGGTTCCAGCCAGCAGGCCGCCCATGATGGCGGCAAAGACAGGTTGAATGTCCTGAATATGGATCCACCGTGGCAAGGCTTCAATGTAAAAAGAGAGCAAGCCCACCGATACAAAGGTCTTGATGGTGAAGGCACGCCCTAAGGCTTTGTAGCCAAAAATGTAGAAAGGCAGATTGATCACAAAGAGGATGGCACCGATGCGCCATCCGCTGGGGTAATGGATCAGAAAGGCCAAGCCCGTGGTGCCGCCCGTTAACAGCGCAGCAGTTTTGAAGAGCAACACAGCCAGCGCCACCAAGAGCGTGCCGGTCAACAGGCCTTGAACATCTTCGAAAAATGAGTGCCCGGATCGGAATCTGAATTGCTTATCGCTCGAATTCATGGTGTATCGCTTGAATTTTGGATGTCTTGATGAAGGACGGGTTCAGAAATGCCAGCCCACACTCAGGCGTTTTTGGTCATCGGCCGAGAAGTTCACTTTTTGATCCCAAGCCAAACGCACGAAGTACCGTTGCCAATCCCAAGTGGTGCTCAAACTGAGGCCTTTGACTGGTTCGCTGCTTGGATCATTTCGCCCTTTTTTGCTGGCGGCATCGATCGTCAAACGCTGTCCATTTGACAAGTGGTAACGCCACAGCATATGCGTCACGCGCTGACCTGTTTGAAGCCGATCATCTTGCGTTCGCCACACAGACCATTGATGATCTGGCGTCAGCCAGCCTCCCAACCCCAGCGTGATCGCGTCGTTCGGGTCGAAATTCAAGTTGTAGTAAGGTCGTAAATTGGTGCGACCCCAGCCAGCCATCAGGTATGTTGTTTTACCCCACTGTGCGTTGATCGATCCACCCCAAAAGCCGCCACTGGCAGCTTGCATGGAGGGCGTCACTTGCCCCCAGTCGGTGTTGAGTGCGTATTCGTAACCCAGGCGTGTTTGATGAAAGTTGCCCGCTTGATCGTATTGGCCGATCCACATGGTGTGGGCGTCTTCGTTGGCACGGAGGTTCAGATCGCTTGCATTAGGTTGATGCGTGGTCTGATAGACCGAGGGCGTGATTTTGAACTGCCATGCAGTTTTGAGTGTTGACTCGGACGGCGAAGCGGTCTGCGCCATGCCCATGGGCGCTTGAAGGAGCAGACTCAGCACCAAGCCTTGACCGGCCATGTTGCAAGTTGCGAAGAATGCTTTGCTTCCTGTCTCCATCGGGAATTCTCCATTGAAACTTGAGTCCTAGAATGAGTTGTATTTATTGCAACCCGACTTGGGATCATCTATGCGTACGCCTGTAGCTTACAACCTCCGCCATTTCAAATGCAGCGCTGTATCGTTCGTCAAGGCAAGACCACTGCATCATGTTGGCTTGAAAGGTTCAGACATGGGCAAGCGGATCGTATGACGACACACCGCCCATCCGGGGTGTTCCACGGTTGGCTGATTGCCAATTTGTTGGCCCAGATTTCTTTGGGCTTGTTGGCCATGACCATTTGCCTGCCTTCCATGCAAGAGTGGGGCGCAATTTTCAAAGCCGATCAAGCCGATGTTCAACTGACTTTCAGCGCATATGTAGTGGCCTATGGCGCCTTCCAGTTGGTCTATGGCCCCATGTCTGACCGTTATGGTCGCAAAGGCGTTTTGCTTGTGGGACTGATCATGGCCTGTGCAGGATCATGGATGGCGGGCATGTCAGAACACCTGGGTGCTCTGACTTTTGCACGGTTTCTGCAAGGGGCAGGCACTGCGGCTGGCATGGTGGTGGGCCGCTCCACGGTACAGGATATCTTTCAAGGGCCTGCACGAACCCGTGTAATGGCCTATATCGGCATGGCTTTGGGGGTGTGCCCACCCTTGGCCACGCTGATTGGAGGACAAATTCATGTGCGCTGGGGCTGGCAAGCCAATTTTTTTCTGATGGGGGCGTTGTCCATCGTGCTGTTTTTTGCGGCTTGGTGGGGCGTACCGTCATCGCACAAGACGCAAGCGCCAATGCATTGGTTGGGCAGCATGTTTCAAGCCTATTCGCGTTTGGCACGAGAGCGTCAGTTCCTGTTGTATGTGGCGATTTTGGCCACAACCACAGCCACTTTTTATGTGTTTCTGGCGGGGGCTCCGATTGTGCTGCGCAGTTACGGTGTTGGCCCAGACGGTGTGGGCTGGTTCATCATGTGTGTGCCGTTGTCCTACATTGTTGGGAATTTCTTGACAAGTCGCATCATCCATCGTGTTGGAGAGCGGCGACTGATGAATACAGGGCAGGCTTTATCAGTGACGGCGGTCTTGCTGGTCTTGTTGCTGGCCATGTTGGGTTGGGCCAGTCCATGGGCCATTTCTTTACCGCTTTTGCTGCTGGGCTTTGGCCATGGTTTTTTGAATCCACCAGCCTTATCGGGTACCGTGGGCTTGGTACCCAGCCTGGCTGGGACGGCTGTGGCGATGGCGGGTTTGATGCAGCAATTGATGGGCGCCACGGGGGGCTATTTGGTTGGGTTGGTGTCTCACGAGGGTGCGGTCAATCTGGCTTTGATGATGCTGGGTTTCACCCTGTGTTCGGTGACTGCGCAAGCCATGTTGCACCGGCGTTGAGTTGATTTTTCGGAGCGCTGTTTACCGACATCTTCCAACATGCTGACCCAGTATCCATAAGTTGCAGTAAGCTACAAGGTTTTCCACGTAACTTGTTGTCGTTCATGGACAGTTCGCTTCCTCCAATTCCAGCCAAGCGCTATTTCACCATCGGTGAAGTCGGCGAACTGTGTGGTGTCAAGCCTCACGTGTTGCGCTATTGGGAGCAAGAGTTCACACAACTGCGTCCCGTCAAGCGTCGAGGCAACCGCCGCTATTACCAGCACCACGAAGTGTTGATGATTCGACGTATCCGTGACTTGCTCTACGACCAGGGGTTCACCATCAGTGGTGCACGCAACAAGTTGCAAGAACTGGTGCAAGCTGACCGACAAGGCCGCCGTGGCATTTCAGAAGGTATGGCCCTGGAAGCAGGGGCTGATTTGGCCGACGAAGCATTGTTGGATGCTGCGCCATCTTTGATGGCGGCGTTTGCTTTTGGCGATGCCGCAAGCGATTACCCTGCTTTGCACCAAGAGCTTTTGGAAATTCGTGCTTTGCTGACGCTGTGAGGCCTGTTTACCGATGTATAATTTAAAGCTTGTCGGCGTGTAGCGCAGCCTGGTAGCGCACTTGCATGGGGTGCAAGGGGTCGCGAGTTCGAATCCCGCCACGCCGACCATTTATATCAAGGGTTAGTAGCACATAGCTACTAACCCTTTTTTATTTTCTGGCCAGCCCTTGTTCAGGGCCGCGCTGCCGTTCAGCCCTCTGCTGGCGCCTGTTATTTCGCTGCGCCGCCTTGCGTGGTTTGATGGCACCAATCCGCCGTTCAATTGAGTAATGCGCCTGCAGTGGTGTCGTCGCTTCTTGCTTCTTGCTTCTTGACTGGCATACGCCTTGTCAATCCGGTGAGACCCAGTGGGCTTGTAGTCAGAACCAACTGCTTGTGGCATTTGGCATTCAACAGCACATGTTTCGACGACGGTCTTGCTGTACCAGCGGGTATCGGTTGTGTGCATTAGTTACATAAAATATCCATTTAAATTTAATTTGCAAAATAAAATAACATAAAAGTTTACTTATTTCATGAATGAATGGTTGTCGACTTTTGCCGTTTTGCTACCAGCAGCACCTGAAATTAACCTTGGCTCGCGTTTTATGCATTTGAAGATGGTTGGCGTTTTGACGATCGTGGTGGTGTTTACCAGTCAAGCTGTTGCCGCGGGATCCGGCGGGCTTTGGAGTGTCATGGTTGATGATGATCTTGCTCGTGGCGCAGGTCGCAACATCGCAAGGCAAGTCGCTCAATCAGGCGCTCACAATATCGATGAGACGATCGCGAAGATCAATAAAAATATGCCCTCTAAGGTGGATGGAATGACAACCTTGACGGGGTTGAGGCGATCTGAGCGCACCATCATTTATGAGTTTGTGTTCAATGTACATCATTCAAAATTGACCATTGAAGCCCGTAAAGATCTTCGGAAAAAAGTGATCGCCTTGATGTGCGGTGACAGCGACTATGTGAATTACATGCGCAACGGCAATGAGTTCTTGTACAAATACAACAGCTTGAATGGCGATCTGTTGCTTGGGCAGAAGGTATCGATGAGGTACTGTCAAAGTTGATGATGACGCTACTTGTGACGCCCTATTGGCTGGACTGATCTGACGGTGAACCCAGTACTCCATGTCCTGGACATCGTTGTTTTATTGAATCATTTATTTGAATATTTTGATTTTAATGAATATTGTTATTTTAATTTGAAAAAACGCTCCTTTAAAGGTTCATTTTTTTTCAAAAAGCATGGCTGAGTCGTAAAATTGACAGCAGTGTCAAAAATGACACTGTTTTCAACGTCTGACCGTTATGCCACCTTTTGTCTCTGATCAATCTTCCTTGACACTTCATAAAAGCCCCACCAGCGCGGCTTTTCATGGTTTTGTGCGGCGTTTGCACTTGGCCAGTCAGTCGGATGATCCTGTTTTGTTGGCCGGTGAGGTGGGTACAGGCAAGCGTCAGTCGGCCTCGACGATTCACAACGTGGGGGCTCGCAGTGGTGGCAATTTTGTCCAAATCGATTGCTTGGGCATCAAGGAGAGCAAATTCGAGCTGGAAATGCTGGGGGCGCTGAACCCTTACAACCACCAGTTGCGACAAGGCGCCGTGGCGTTGGCCGAAGGCGGTACTTTGTATTTGCACGAAGTGGGTGAATTGCCTGCTGCCTGTCAGACCTTGCTCTTGCGTTTGGTGGAGAGCAACACCTATTCGCCGGTCAATTCAAGTGACACGTACAACAGCGATTTTCGTTTGATCGCTTCATCGAGCCAGGATTTGATGGCGATGGTGGAGCACGGCAAGTTTCGCAATGACCTGCTGCACCACATCAACACATTGACGATTCGTACGCCCTCGCTCAATGAACGCAGAGATGACATTGCCGATCTGGTGCGCTCCATCTTGCTTGAAATGCCTGGTGCATCGATGAAGCAGCTCACGCCTGAGGCGATGGACGTTTTGTGTCACCACAAATACACGGCCAACATTTTGGAGTTGCGCAACATCATCCACCGCTTGGTTGGTACGTTTGAGACGGATCTGTATTCGGAACACCATGTCATCCAGTCAATCCATGCGGGTACGCCATCGAGCAAGTCGGAACGCGTGATTGAAAAGAAATCCCAGCGATCCATGTTGCCCGATTTCAAGGGGTACATGGCGCATGCTCAAACGGCAGGTGCACGCGAACAAAGCACTTCGGACAAGTTGGTTGAACCGCCGAGCTTCATTCCACAAAGCAACACAAGCTATGCCAGCACGACTTACCACATCGTGCCGCAGTCGGTGCAGGCCGAGGAAGACCTGGATACCTTGTCTGAGCAGGATGTGGCAGATGATGAGTTTCTGGCAGCCCAGATGGCGGGTCAGGCGCATGGACAGGTCTATATGCGACAACATTTCAATGTTGCAGCAAACAAACCCATGCCGCCTCAACCAGCGGATGCGTTGACGGGCAACGATGCGGAGGGGGTCAACTCATTCACAGCGCTCAAAGCGCAGGAGCGTGAGTACATCTTGCGTTTGATTGATTTTTGCGATGGTGACAAAAAGAAGGCAGCGGAGATCGCTGGGGTCACGTTGCGAACCCTCTATCGCAAGATCAAGCAATAAGCCTTCACCGCGCCCGCCTCGCAGATGCCGAAGGCTCAGACCATTTCTTGCATCAACTGTTCTGCAAGGGTTTTCTCGGCCTCGGTGCCTTGTTGCATCACCTCCTGCAGCACCATCTGAGCCGTGGCCGGGTCACCCATGCTGAGGTAAATCTTGGCCAAGTCGATGTTGGCATTGCCAGCCGATTTGGTTTTTTGTGCTTTCGTGGCACGGCCTTTGTTTGCTGAAAGTCCCGGGGTTGGCAATGCCGTAGCAGGTGGGCGTGCCACGATCGTGACGGATGCGACAGGGTTGATGGGGGCGGAGGCCTCGGGCTCGAGCGCCAGGTCGGCGACTTCCATGCTGTGCAAGGACTCTTGGGGTGTGGCGTCGTGCGGAGGTTCCACTTGCGCTGCAATGGTGGTTGTCTCCGTGACGGGTGGGAGGGGCATGGCCCTCGCAGGAGGCGACGGCGTGTGGACTTGACTGTTTTCGGATGGGGGCACTGCAGCGGTGGGCGGCACCACTGTTGAAGGGGCGGCGGCAGGGACCGGTGTGGCTACAGGCGTGAAGACCGACAAGGGCGCCGCTTTGGTGAATGCAGGCGCAGGCTGTTGGGCGTTGCGCTTCGGGGATGTTGGTGCGCTAATGGGACGCTGTTGTGTCCTTGGCCCGGGTTTGGCTGCGCCAAAGCTGACCATGGGCTTGGGCTGGGTTCTGGATACAGCTGCAGATGGAATGCGAACCTTGCTTGAGCTGGGTCGACCCCTTCCGAGGAGAAAGCCCAATAAAAACAGCACCAAAGCAAAAACGATCACCAAGCCAATGACGCCTGATGCGTCGTTTGGGGATGTGTGCTTTTGACTGACGGGATCGACAGGCGTTGCCATTGTCTGGGTCTGGGGGCGCTGAAAGGGGGCCGGTGTGGCCAGCGGCAGATCGGAAGTTTTGAGCGCTACGGCGGCGGGCGAACTGAGGGGGGGGATTTCTGCCGCACGCATGGGTGAGGCGACAAAAGCGTTCCTGGCTTTTTCGATGGCAGGGGCTGGCGTCGTCTGGCGCAATCCTCCTAAGGGCAGTGGGCGGCCATGAAAAATGGGTGCTGTTGGCATCGATGTCTGGAGCACTCTCCCCTTGATCAAGGACGGCACATCCATCAATGCCACCTTGAAATGGGTCAAGACCGTGTGCCCCGGGTGAAACGCCCAGATCAGCAAATCGAAAGTGTCCTGGGGCAGGGGTGTCAATGAATGCAACTCGATGTAGCCCACCGTTGTGGACGCTGGGCTAATGCGCGTGCGCAATTCATGGACAAAGCTGGGGGCGTACATGCCCCATTGCGCGTATTCGGCGTCGGTGGCCACGCGCGTTTGCAATTCGGGCAGGCGCAGCAAGTTGTCATCAGAGAAGGCCACGCTGGCATTGAAGCTGGGCGCTGTGGAGGATGAAACCGCCAAGTCGCCCAGTGTAAGGGCATGACAGGGGAGGCTCAACAGGCACAGCCAAAGCCATACCAGGCTCGACCAAATGGGGGCGGTGAGCCACTTTGTGGAGGGCAAAGCCGTCATGTCAGTTTTCAAATGGAAGCCGTGGTCAGTCGAAGAGGAAGGTGGGTGTCAATTCAATATCAATACTTTTGATTGTCGTATTGAATTTGTCATGAATGACAATTTACACCACTTTCGACCGTGATGACACGGCTGTCCATGGCATTCATGTGGGCGCGTCAGGCGGTGTCGATCTTTTTGATGGTCATGGACCGACATCAATGATGAATTCGGTTCCCCGTACCCCCAAAGTGACGGTGCTGGTGCGAAACACCACTTGTTCTGGGTTGTTTTTGGCCATTTGGCCTGACACCACGGCCAGCGTGCCGCGTTTGACCGATGTGTCCATGTGGCCCACATTGGTGTTGCGGTCAAAGGCATATTTGTTCAGCTCGATCGTCGAGTTGGGACCTGCAGTGAGCAATGTGCTGTCACGCAAGGTGATGCCCACGCTGCTGGCAGGACCGCTGACAAGTTTGTCTTGTGCCAGCAAGCTGGTGCCCACGGCTACATCGAGTCGTGAGGTGCCTCGCTCAATGTGCGCTTGGCCTTTGAGGGATTTGACGGTGCCGGCCACATCGGCCGCGTAGCTTGCGCACGCCATCAGGATTGCGCTGATCAAAAGAGCGGTGGTTTTCATGTTCGTATTTCGTGGTCTGAGGCCAATGTGCCCATGTTGAAATTTGCAGAAGGCGTGTCCATGCTGGCCAGGACTGCGCGTTGACCCTCAATGCGCGCTTGCTGCATAGCCTCTTCGTAGCGCGCTTCTTCTTGTGACTTTTTCAGGTTGTCAATTTCTGCCAGCACGGTCGACACCAAACTGCCCATGACGGCGCTGATGATCAAGAAGAAGGATGCTGCATCGAACAGAAGACTTGTTTTGATGAACAGCCTGTAGCCAATCCAGATGATCAAACTGTTGGTGGCCAAGGTGAGCCACAGGCTGGATTTGGGCACCTTGCGCAGATAGACAGAGAGCATTGAGTTGGGTCTTGGCACATACCAAATCAGCACGCTGCCCACCAAGAGCAAGGCCAATGTTTCGGCCCACTTGAACCAATAGGGTCGCCGCAGGATGTGACCATCGAACAAGGATTCGATCACCTGCGCCTGAATCTCAATGCCGGGCACGGTTTCGCCAATTGCTGTGGTTCGCATGTCGTTCAAACCAGCGCCGGTCAGGCCCAGCAGTACCAACTTGCCCGTGAGCATTTGAGGGTCGACCTTGCCCTTGATCACGTCTGAAGCCGAGACATAACGAGAAGCCATTGTTTGGTGCTTGGCAAAGTGAAGGCGAATGTCCCCTTTGGGCAGCGTCGGTACAGACAGGTCAGCCACTTCAACAGCGTCGACGCCGCGCGGACTGAGCTGGACATTCACGGCAGGCGCACCCGTGGCCACCCTCAGCATTTCGAGGGCCAGTGTGGGTACCGCCTGATCGGACAAATTCATGATCAAGGGGACATGCCGGACCACACCGTTTTCCAGGTCCACGCTCACCAGTGCCTGTCCACTGGCAGCGGCCTGCAATTCGGGCAGGCTGGCCAGGACCTGGTCAAAGCGCCGCGAAAAAACAGGCAATGTCTCGCCGCCCGACAAGCCGACCGGCCACGTGCGCATGCCTGAGCTGGTCGTGTAGGCCTCGTAGTCAAACCCAGCCGCGCTGAGCACCGAGGGGACTTGGCGTAACGATTGCGCCAGCACTGTTTCATTCGATGGCAAACGGCTGAGCTGTTGGGCCAAAGCCTGGTGTTCGGTTTTCAGACCTTTGGCCACTTGATTGGGCGAAGTCTGATCGTGCTCGGGCATGTAAATGTCCAAACCCACGGCGGCTGGCTGATGCGCTGCAATGGCTTTGATCAGTTCAGCCAGGCGATAGCGGGGCCAGGGCCATTGGCCAAAGTCTTGCAAACTTTTTTCATCGATGGCCACAATGGTCACGGGCTGTGACTGAGGCTGTCTGGGGTGTTCTTTCTGGTAGCCGTCAAACAGCAGGTCGCGTCCAGACGCAAAGGGTGAACCGAAATACTCGGTGACCAGGTGGAGTGGCTTGTACAGACCAGGCCAAGACGGTGGTAATTCCGTCAGGATATTCATCGTCACCGACCACAGCAAAATGAACAGCGCCGCAGGACGTCCTCTGCCGGTGACCAGAATTTGTTTGAGCATTTCCATGTTGAGCCTCAGATCCTGGATGCTGTCAGCTCAGCGGACATGAATTTCAACCCGGCGGTTCAAGCCTTCCTGTGCGCCTGTGGCGATGGGCTCTCTGGAGCCGCGACCAAACACCGGGATGTTGTCTGCGTCAATGCCAGCCTGCCGGATCTGTTCCCGCACAGCTTGGGCACGTTTGAGTGACAAGGCATCGTTGATGGCCGCGCTGCCGGTGCGGTCGGTGTGACCGATCACGGTCACTTCCGGGGCCGGTCTGGATTGCAAATAAGTCTGCAAGCCAGCCAGCGTTTGCGCAGATTCAGGTGTCAGCTGGCTGTCGGAGCCGCTGGCGAAATACAGCGAGAAGCTCTTGGGTCTGGGCGCCTGCGCATCCAGCAATTGGGCATAGCGCTCTTTCACCTCGGACTCGGACAGGGACACTTCCTTGGTGGTGCCCAAGCGCATCACTTCCAGGCTGGCATAAGGCTTGTTGACCAGCCGCTCACCGTCTGCACCACGGACCACCACCGCACTGGGTGAACCATCGGCCGAAGGCAATAAAACAATGCGCTGTTGCGCGACGTCTTGAGGTTGTGGCCATGCCAGCACAGCAGCAAAGGCGATCGAGATCAGTGTGGTCAATTCCATAAAAGCACCTGGCGTCAGAAGTAAAGTGGACGCGAGTGCGGAATTTTAACTTTTTATCAATTTTTATAGTTCTATGGTGTTGGGTATTTTCTGAATATAAAATCTTTGTGGGGATGATTTTCTCTAAATTGAACATGCCACTAAAAAGCGCTTGCCATGACAGACGTGTGTGATGGCACTCATCCTCAAAAAGCAATGGGCATAAAGTTTTTGAGCCAAAGAAAAAGCCCCTGCACGTGAGTGCAGGGGCTTGTCTTTTTTGGCTCCTCAACCTGGGCTCGAACCAGGGACCTACGGATTAACAGTCCGGCGCTCTACCGACTGAGCTATTGAGGAATGACTTGAATTATAGCGTCATTTTTTGGGTGCTTTTGAGAGGGAGATGCAGTTTTTTTAAAAAACTTGCGTTCTCAATTTCAGCAGTGGCGTTTACTCCTCTCCACGGACCATCCGGCGCTGAAGGGCTTGCGCAGCTGTTTCAGGATGCGTTGCGCCAGTGATCGCCCGTACCACGGCAATCGATCCCACGCCGCTTCGCATCACCACTGGGATTCGCCCTTCATCAATCCCGCCAATGGCCACCAAAGGGCTGTGTTGCATGAGCTTGGCGTAGGCATACAAGCGGCCCGTGCCTTGTGGTGCGGTTTGCATGCGTTTGAGTGTGGTGGGGAACACGGCACCCAAGGCGATGTAGCTGGGGCTGACCGCATCGGCGCGCAACATCTCGGCATAGCCGTGGGTGCTCAGGCCCAGCCGAAGACCTGCAGCACGTATTTTTTCAATAGGGGCGTCGTCCATGTCTTCCTGACCGAGGTGCACGCCGTATGCGCCTTCGTCGATGGCGACTTGCCAATGGTCATTGATGAACAGCAGCGCACCTGTGCCTTGCACGGCTTGCACCGCTGCACGCACTTCTTGGCGAATGGCCGCTGCATCGGCCGATTTGAAGCGCAGCTGTACCGTGGGCACACCGGCACAGGCCATGCGACCCACCCATTGGGCGTCGGGTAACACGGCGTACAGGCCTAGCGCGTGAGGGCATGTCGGGAAAGCATGGGCACGTGGCCCGGGCGCGATGCCAAAGTCTTGCGGTTGGCATGGCCAATCGTCGAGGGAAAACTGCCCGGTGCGTTGCGTTTGTGCTGCCCAAGCTTGCGCCACGCACTGTGCGTCATGCTCTAGAAATCCGAGCATGCGGCAGCCTTGCAGCACACCAGCAGTTTCAGTGCTGAGCCCCGCATCGTTGGCGCGCCCGGCTTGCGCGTAGGGCAAGGCATCTCCCGCCAGCATGGTCGCGTGTTGTGTGGCCAAGGCGAGGGCAATGTCTTGGGGTGTGTTCAAACTGAGGCTCATGCTTGGTGCCAAAACGGTGTGCCCAGCACGGGTGTGCTGGGTTGGGCGCTGTCTTGCGCTTGCATGGCACCCGAGCGGTAAGCGGCTCGTCCAGCGTTGACGGCATCGGCAAATGCCTTGGCCATGCTGACTGGGTCTTGCGCCAAAGCCACGGCGGTGTTGAGCAGCACGGCGTCAAATCCCCATTCCATCACCTGGCAGGCGTGTGAAGGCAGGCCCAAACCAGCGTCCACGATCATGGGCACATCCAGGCGTTCGCGCAAGGTGCGTAAAGCGTGCGGGTTGATAGGGCCTTTGCCTGTGCCAATGGGGGCCGCCCACGGCATCACCGCTTGGCAGCCCACATCGACCAAGCGCTGGCACAGCACCAAATCGTCGGTGGTGTAGGGCAGCACTTTGAAGCCTGCTTTGATCAAGCGGCTGGCCGCCTCGGGCAGGTTCAGCGTGTCGGGTTGCAAGGTGTAGTCGTCACCAATCAGTTCGAGCTTGATCCAATCGGTTTCAAACACCTCACGCGCCATCTCGGCGGTGGTGATGGCTTCTTGCACGCTGTGGCAACCGGCGGTGTTGGGCAACACGGGCACCTTGGCTTGACGCAGCAAGTTCCAAAAGCTTTGTGAGGCTTCGCCGCCGCTGCCGGTTTGGCGGCGCAGCGAGGCGGTGAGCATGGCCGGTTGTGAGCGCTCAATCGCTTGCAGCAACACGCTGGGAGAGGGGTAACGCGACGTGCCCAGCAGCAAACGGCTGTGAAAGGTTTCGCCGTACAGCGTGAGGGGATCCGCAGGGTGTGTGTGTGTCGTCATGGTGTGCTCATGGTGTGATTAGCCGCCGGTGATGGGGGAAATCAGTTCGATCTGGTCGTGGTGGGTCAGCGCGTGCCCAGCGTATTGGCCGCGTGGCACAAATTGCAAATTCACGGCGGCGGCAAAAGGTGGCTGAATGCCCGCTTGCGCCACCGCATCTGCCAGGGTGGCACCTTGCGGCAGGGTGTGGGGTGCCTGGTTGATCAGCACTTCGATGGTCGTGTCAGACATGTTCAAACTTCAGTTGGAATTGTTTTGCCAAGTGTGTGGTCTGGTGTTGCACCCATTCGATCACCACGTCGAGCATGGCGGGCGAGATCAAAAAACCGTGGCGGTACAGGCCGTTGATCTGCAAGGTGCGATCGCCCAAACAGCGGATGGCAGGCAAATTGTCGGTCAAAGTGGGGCGGGCCTGGGTGCTGACCTCCAGGATGCGCGCCTCTGCAAAGCCGCTGTGCACCGTGTAGGCGGCGCTGAGCAGCTCCAGCGTCGAGCGCACGCTGGCGGGCGACAGGTCTTCGGTCTCAATCTCCGTCGCGCCGATCACGAACACATGGTCTTCTTTGGGGGCGATGTAGATCGGGTAGCGCGGATGGATCAAACGGGTGGGGCGCTGCAGTGTGACCTCGGGGGCGTGCAAGCGAATCACTTCGCCGCGCACACCGCGCAGTTGCGGCCACTCGGTGCGTGCGCCCAAGCCTCGGCAGTCGAACACCCAACCGGGCTGACCTGTCTGGCCCGGCTGAAAGTCTTCGGGTTGGCGCGGGCTGTTCCAGTGCAGGGTGACGTTTTGCTGCTCCAGACTTTTCAATAAAGCGGCCAGCAGTTGGCGGTTGTCGAGTTGGCCTTCACCTGGCAGGTACAGGGCTTGTGCAAAGCGGTTTTCCAATGCGGGCTCGTATTGCCGCAAACCTTCTGCGTTCAGCGTTTGCGCCGCAGGCAAGCTGGGCAGTTGCTGCTGTGTGCGGTGCATCAGCTGCTCAAAGCGGTTGGCCTCGGCCGCATCTTGGCGGTGCCACAGCACCAGCGTACCGTTTTGTTGAAAGAACACCGGCTCAGACAAGGGGGCGATCAACTCGGGCCAGCGCTGGAGTGCGTGCTGGCCCATCTGCACCACGGGCAGTTCGGTGATGGCCGATTCGGCCAAGGGGGCCAGCATGGCCGCTGCCACCCTCGCGGCCGCACCTTGGGCATCGGGGCCTTGGGCTTCGTACACCGTCACCTGATGACCGAGCTGCGCCAAAGTGTGGGCCAGCAGGCGGCCCATCAGGCCCGCGCCTAGAACCACGCTTGAAATCTGTGCATTCATTGAACGAGGTCCTTTGTGATTTGCGGATAATGCCGCCCATGAACCATTCTTACCGCTACCCACGCGTCCTCACCATTGCTGGCTCTGACAGTGGCGGTGGCGCCGGCATCCAGGCCGACTTGAAAACTTTTGCGGCATTGGGCTGTTATGGCATGAGCGCCATCACAGCCTTGACCGCGCAAAACACCGTGGGTGTGCAAGGCATTCACGCTGTGCCCGCCGAGTTTTTGAAAGCGCAAATTCAGTCGGTGGTGGAAGACATCGGCGTCGATGCGGTCAAGATTGGCATGCTGCATGCGCCCGGCATTGTGGAAGTGGTGGCCTGGGCCATCGACCATTACAAATTGACCAACGTGGTGCTCGACCCCGTGATGGTGGCCACCAGTGGTGACCGTTTGATTGCCAACGACACCGTGCAAGTGTTGGTGCGCGAGTTGTTCCCGCGTGTCAGCGTGATCACGCCGAACCTGGACGAAGCCGCTTTGCTCTTGGGCCGCGACATTCCCAATGCCCAAGCCTTGGACACCGCAGCGCAAGACTTGCTCGCCATGGGAACCCAAGCCGTCTTGCTCAAAGGCGGGCACTTGGCGGGCGATGAGGTGGTCGATTTGCTGGTGCAGGCCAACGGTCCTTCCCAACGTTTGGCGTCCACGCGCATTGCCAGCCGCAATGTGCACGGCACCGGTTGCACCTTGTCGTCGGCGATTGCCGCGCATTTGGCCTTGGGGCATGGCTTGAGCGACGCGGTCCGCTTGGCGCGCACCTTCATCTTGAGCGCGATTGCGCAAGGCGCAGACATCACCACGGGTCATGGTCATGGCCCCTTGAATCATGGTTTCGCACCCGTGCCGCTTCATCGCATCACCAAGCCGCCATCGACCGTCAAGACCTGACCGGTCACAAAGCGGCTCCATTCAGACGCCAGAAACAGCACAGGCCCCGCCACATCGTCGGGTGTGGCCAAGCGGCCCAGTGGGGTTTGGGCGATCAAGAGGTCTTTGACCGACTCTTTGGTGGCGCGGCTGGAATCGGTGGGGCTGACCAAGCCAGGGGCCACGCAATTGACCCGAATGCCCAAGGGCCCCAATTCAGCAGCCAAATTTCGGCTGAAGCCCACCAGCGCCGATTTGGCTGTGGTGTAGTCGTGGTAGGCGATGCTGGGCCGGTCCACCAAATCGCTGGTCAAGTTGACGATGCTGCCTTGCCCGCGCTGCTTGAAATGCGGCAGCACGGCCTGGCACACGTTGTAGGCCGCATGCACCGCACCATCAAACTGCGTTTGGTAAGCCTGCCAGGGCACATCTCCAAAGCGTTGGCGGTGGTCGGGGTCGAAGGTGTAGGGGCTGAAGGCGTTGTTCACCACCGCATCGATGCGGCCTGTTTCGCGCAAGGCCTGAGCCACCATGTCGTTCACCGGTTCGGGTGAACGTACATCGGCTGACAGCGCCCACGCATCGCCGCCGAGCTGTTGGCATTGGGCCACCACGTCTTGGGCGGCGGCATGGTTGTTCAGGTAGTTCACCCACACCATCGCGCCTTCGCGTGCAAACGCTTTGGCAATGGCCGCACCAATGCCGCGGCTGGCGCCTGTGACCAAGATCACCTGTCCTGCAAAGTTTCGTGGGGTTGTGTTCATTTCTTGGCGGTGGCTTTGACGCGGGCTGTAGCTGTAGGCAACAAGTCCTGGCTGACCACATCGCTGATTTGGATGTCGCGCTGAATCACACCAAAAGCTTTGTAGGCCTTGGCACCTTTTTTCAGACCTGCCATGTCGAAGGCGCCCAGGCCGCGTTTTTCGGTGATGGCCGATACGCTGGATTCGTTGCGCAGTCGGATGATGTCCAGGTTCATGCTGGCATTTTGACCATCGATCGCGTATTTCACGGCGAGCTTGGCAGCCTCTTCGGGCGACTGCATCATCCATTTGGCGCTGTCCTGGTAGGCGTGCAAAAAGCGCTTGAGCACGTCTTTTTTCTGTTGGTAGGTGTCTTCACGCACCACAAAGACATCGCTGGAAATGTTGAGGTGATTTTTGACTTCCATCACATTCACGCCACCCAGGCCTTTTTGGCGGCCCACCAGCAAGCCCGTGTCGGTGGCGGCTGTGGCGTCCACTTGCCCTTGCATCAGCGGTGCAAAATTCAGCAAGCCTGTGACTACCACGGTCACATCCGCCTCGGTCAAACCGGCTTGGTGCAGGAGCACTTGCAAGTTTTGGCGGGTGCCACTGGCCAAGCTGTACACACCAATGCGCTTGCCTTTGAGGTCGGCGGGCTTCAAGATGTTTTGTGATTTCAGCGACACCACGTTGAACACGTTTTGCGGGTAGATGTCGTAGATGGCGCGCAGCTTCTCGCCCTTGTCCAAGGCGGTGAAAAACGAACCAGGGTCGGTAAAGGCCACATCGGCTTGGCCGCTGAGCAAGTTGCGCAATGCGTCGCCGCCGCCTGCTCCGGGCACATAGCCCAGTTCAATGCCACGGGCTTTGAAGAAACCTTTGTCTTCTTCCACCAGCAAGTTGGTGATTTCGGTGATGGGCTTGCTCCAGCCGGCCACCACCACTTTGTCGAGTTTCGGGGTGGTTTGTGCCCAGCTCAGGACGGGGGCAGCGAATGCGATGGCGCCGCAGATGGCAAGGCTGGAGATTCGGTGTATCCAAGCGTTGGCGGTTTGGTGTGTCATGAAGAGGTCCTTGTTGAAAGATCAGAAGAGGGGCCGAGCAAACGGCGTTCCAGCCATTCGCAAGCTTTGTAAAACGTGAGGCCGAGTACCGTGATGACGGTGAGCACCGCAAACATCAGCGGTGTGTCCATGGAGCCTTGCGCGGCAATGATCAAGGCACCCAGCCCACGGCTGGCGCCGATGAATTCAGCCACCACCGCGCCCACCCAAGCCAGCACAACAGCCACGCGCAAGCCCGCCATGATGTTGGGTAACCCAGCGGGCAGCTTCAAACGCCACAAGGTTTGCCACGGGCTGGCGCGCAGCATGCGAAACAGCTCCAGCTTGTTGGCATCGACTTGTTGCATGCAGGTGGCGGTGTTTTCGAGCAAGGGAAAGAAACAGATCAAGCCGGTCATGACCACCGTCGGCAAAGTGCCAAAGCCAAACCACACAATGAACAACGGGGCCAGTGCGAGCTTGGGCACCACTTGGCTGGTCACCACATAAGGCATCAGTACGCCACGCAAACGCGCCGACTCGCCCAGCAGCACGCCGCCCACAAAACCCATGGATGCCCCCAGCAACAGGCCCAACACCACCTCGGTCAGCGTGTGTGCGATGTGCGGCCACAAGTAGCCGCTGTTCAAGCCTTGCCACAGCGATTGCGCCACCACAGACGGTGCTGGCAGCACCAAGGGCGAGGTGTGGCCCACCCGCACCGCCGCTTCCCATGCGGCCAAACCAGCCAGGCCCAGAAGTGTTGAAAGCAGGGCGTCGCGTTTCATCACAGCGTGGCGTCCATGGCGTGTCGCAGCTGTTCGCACAGCGCGTTGAAGGCGGGGGTGTAGCGCATGGCACTTTGGCGTGGGCGCGGCAAGTCGATCTTCAAGGGCGCTTGCATGCGGCCTTGGTGCATGAGGCTGACGCAGTCAGCCAAATACACGGCCTCGCCGATGTCGTGTGTGACAAACAGCACGGCAGTGCCGTGGGCTTGGCACAGTGCCAAAAAGTCGCGCTGCAATTCGTCACGCGTGATGGCGTCGAGCGCGGCAAACGGCTCGTCCATGAACAAGACCGCAGGGCGTGTGATCAAGGCGCGGGCAATCGCCACGCGGCTTTGTTGACCGCCTGAGAGTTGGTGGGGTTTGTCGTCACACAAGGCGGCCAGTCCCATTTGCGCCAACAGCTGTTGGCCGTGGGCACGGTGCTCGTGGGTGACGGCGCCATGCAAGCTGATCGGCAGCAACACGTTGTCGAGCACGCTGAGCCAAGGCAGCAGGGTGGGGGACTGAAACACAAAGCCCATGTCCGAGGTGGGCTGCTGCACTGTCTGGCCCTTGAGCTGGACCAGGCCATGTTGGGGCGTGAGCAAACCTGCCGCGAGTTTGAGTACCGTGGTTTTGCCACAGCCGCTGCGACCAATCAAGCAATGGATCTCGTCTGGCGCGAGTTGCAAGCAAACGTCACGCACCACCTCGCCCCGGTCGGGGTAGGCAAAGTGCAGGGCGTCGAGTTGCAAAAAGGGCATGGACGAAGTGGTCAAAGCGAAAGCGTGCACAGCATCAAACCTCGTAGGACGTGAAGCGCTCGGCTTCACGTTCGGTGGAGGCTTCGATGTCCACCATGCGCACCAGGTCGAGCAAGCTGAAACGCCCGTCGTGGTGCCAACCCGCTTCGGGTGAGGTCATGGCGCCCAAGGCGCAAATGCGTGTCACGCCCGCTTGGCCCAAACATTCGCCCAGATGCAGCAGCTCTTCGGGGGCAGCAGCCAAGCCCACGGTTTGCAAGTCGTCGCGTTGCGGGGCGATCAAGGGCAGCACCTCATCCAAGGTGTCTACGGCCACCACCCACACATTTCGGTTCAGCGGGCCTGCCGTGAGCGGCTGGGGCCGGTCGCTGTAAACCACTGTGCTTGTGCTGTGGCCGGTGCCGCTCAGTTGGGTGCTGTCGTCATGGAGCGAGGCGAACTCATGGGCTTCACGCCAAGCGCCCACTTGCGCGGCTTCTTCGAGCGAGAGCGCGCGGCGTGGCAGCTTGTGCTGCAAGCCTGCCAACTCTTGGCCCAGATGTTGTGCAAAGTCTTGCGGGCTGACAGGTGCGCCGCGTTGCACGTAAAACACATGGGGTGAGTAGCAGCCTTGTTGGTCGTAGCGCACGACATCCAGTGCGGCCTGCCGTGCCACGCCTGGCCCTTTGCGCACCGACAGCGCCGCTGCCGACACCATGCCAAAACTGAGCTTGTGGCCATGTGGCAAAAAGCGAGTGGTCACCGGTACATGGGCCTGCATGGCCTGCAAGGCCTCGTTGCCGCCGTAGGCCAGCACCACATCGGCCAAGGCGAAGGCGGTGCGCTCGTGGGCTGCGCCACTGGGCCACCACACCACGGCAAAACAATCGTCCCAGCGTGGCTCGACCTCGGCCAGCAACCGGGCAAACAGCGTGGCAAACACAGGTTCAGCGCTGGCCACTTTGCCAATCGATCCCGCCTTGACCAAGAGGCCTGAGACAAAGCTCCACATGGGCAAGGCAGGCACATTGCCCGCCCACACATGCACCAGCAATTCGGGCCCCAAGGCGCGGGTCCAGCCGCCTTGTGTGCGGGGTTGAAATTCGTCCAACACTTTGGGGTTGGCGAAGTCTTCCGCCACAAAGCGTTGCAGCTGCAAACCCCGAAAGGTTTGCAGATAGGCGTGCAAGTTCAAGCGCACCATCTCGGCGTCAAAGCCTGTGGCCTGGGGCAGCAGACGTTCAAGTTGTTGCCGATAGACATCGTGTGGATCAAGCAAGCGGGCCGTGGCCCTGTCGAGCACGCGCACGATGTCAGAGACAGGCATGGTTTTCAAATGCGTGCGGCTGGCCTGTTGCACGCGCTGCGCCAGTGCTGTCATTTGCACGGGGCTGAGTTGGGGCACGTCCACCCGCCAAGGTGCATCGGGTGTGCCCAGGCTCAATCGATGCCACGTCACGTCGGCATCGTTCAAGCCCGGCAGATAACCCGCTTTGAACACAGGGGCATTCATGCCTGAGCCGCTTTCAAAAAGTTGTCCACCGCCATCGAGCAGCCTTTGGCCTGCGCACCTTGGGCCCGACCCAGCAAGACAAAGCCATCATCCGTGGCCAGCCCCACGTCTTCCGTCAGGATGGTGACCACCGAATTGAAGTTGGCCAGATCGGTATGGGCCAGGATGCCGCGCTCACCGGCAGGCACGTCGTGTCCTGTCAGCGGGTCCACCAAACGCGAGCGAATCCAGTGCGGGCCGCGTTTGACCGAGGGCACGCTGCGGTTGCCTGCATCGTAAAACTGGGTGCTCAGCTCGGTCATGCCGTACATGTTGAGGCACTGGTCGCGGCCCACGCCGAATGTGGTGCTGAGTTGCTCGTAAAAGGCATTCATGGGCACTTCGCGCGATTGGCCTTTGAAGCCACCGGTGTCCAGCAAACGGCTGCCTGCGGGCAACTGAAACGTCTGCCCGCGCGCTTGCAAGGCGTCCATCAGGTGCACAAAGCTGTAACTGGCACCCAGCAGTGCAAAGGGCTCGCACGAGTTTTGGGCGTGTTGCAGTGCCTCGCACAGGGCGTCGGTGCGCAGGCCGTTCTTGTCCAGGTAGTAGGCGCTGCCTGGCGTGCCAAAGTGGTCGATGGCCAGCGCCAGGTAGTGGGCCAGTGAAGAGTTGGGCATCAGTACCTCGTTGGGGAACAGGATGCCCATGCGCAGCTTGGCGTCGTTTGGCATGACGTGTTGCGCGAAGTTGCGCAGCATGGAGGCGTCGTACACCGCCATCGTGGGGTGAAAGTGGCGACCCTTCACATCGCCGCGTGTGGTGCCGCTGGTCATGAAGGTGCGCGCGCAGGTCTCGGGCGGCACGCAGCTGAGCGTCAAGTCCTTGAAGGCGTTGATGGGCACAGCTGGAATGTCGCGCCAGCTTTTGACCATGCGTGGGGTTTTGCCGCGTCCTTGGCAAAACTTTTGAAAAGGGCGGTTGTGTTCAAACTGGTGGGCGAAGAGTTTCAGCGCGAACGCGTTGAAGTCTTCATCGCTCACCGTTGGACGTGCGATGAATTCAAGCAATTCTGAGACAAGGGCGTTCATGCTGAAACTCTGAGTGCGCTTTTGTGTGCGGTGTTCACTGGACGGCACCACGCGTCGTGGCGCCGTGCGTCGCGTTGCGGGTGAGGTAGGCGAGGGTGAAAGTCAGCAAGAGGCTGGGCAAGGCCGAACCGTATTGCGGTGCCCAGGTGGCGGCCGCATGGAACACCACCACGCCCAGCAGCCACAGTGCGGCAGTGATCAGGTCAACTTTTGGGGTAAGCGCATCGTCCGGCGTGCGCATGACCGTGGCCCAACGGCCCAGGATCACACCATACAGCGGCACAAACACCGAGCTGAGCATCAGCAAAAAAGGCTCCAAGCTGTGCATGGGCAGCACCAAGGCCAAGGCCGTGCACAAGACCGCCAATGCCAGGCCCCAGCGGCGAATTGACCAGCTTGGCTTTAGGCTGTTGGCGGACACCGCGCCCGAGTACATATCGCCGTAGGCATTGTCGAGTTCGTCCAGCAAGATCAAACCCAATGCCAGCAAGCCGCCTTGGGCGAACAACAAGGCCGTCATCAAGTCGGTGCCGGGCTCAGACACGCTGGCCACTAAAAATCCCAAGGCGTAACACCAAGCATTGGCGATGGCATAGCCGCCCCAAGTGCCAACCAAGGTGCTGCGCCCGCTGCGGCCATGGCGCGCATAGTCAGCCACCAGTGGCAACCACGACACGGGCATGGCCATGACCAAATCGATGGCCGAGAGCATGCCCATGCTGCCGCCGCTTGGTCGCGCCATGAGGTTGCCCAACCCTTGGGCGCTTGCCACGCCGATGAAATGCCAGCTCAACCAAATCAGCGAGCCGATGACCAAGGGCAAGCCAATGCGGCTGACAAACTGGCGCACCAGCGTCAGCATGGACCCGGTCATCAGCAAGGTCAGCACGCCGCCCCACAGCAAGGTCGGCCAGAGGATGTTCAGTTGAGCGCCGAGGGCGCGCTCGCCAATGGCCGCGGTGCCATCGCGCATGACGACCAGTTCAAACGTGGTCCAGCCGATCAGCTGCACGATGTTGAGCAGCACGGGCAAGCGGGCAAAGGCGCTGCCGTACACACGGTGCATCAGCCCTGCGCTGGACAGGCCACTGTCGCAACCCAATTTGGCGGAGGAAGCCAACAAGGCCGAGCCCACGATGGAGCCGATCACGATGGCGATGAACGCATCGCGCGTGCCCATGGCGGGCACCAAATAAGCGCCCACCTGCATGACCAGCAGGCCAACCCCAAGGCTGAACCACAGCGAGGCATGCGAGAAGCCGGTGAAAACGCGGGCGTCTTCACCCACGGGGGAGAGTGATGTGTTGTGTGTATTTGCCATTGCTTGTCTCAAGTAAATGGCAGTTCGGCGAGGCCTGAGCAAACCCATTGAAGGTGTTTGCTCTGTGTAGACCAGCTTCCCTGCGCGAGGATTACCTCAATCAGGTTCAAAGGGACTTTCTCAGTCGAAGCCGGTGACGGCTTCAACACCCCTAGCGAATGCACCGCAAACTTGCGGCGCGGATTGATTTTATGCGATGCCCAAACGCTTGTGCAGCAGCGTGGATGTGGTGGTGTACTGCAGCAGGGTTTTTTCGGCCGGCCGCAGCAAGGCCAAGGCCCCAAAGGCGGCCAGGGTGGCTTCGTGGAAGCCGCACAGGATCAGCTTCTTCTTGCCCGGATAGGTGTTGATGTCGCCCACGGCAAAAATGCCCGGCTCGGAAGTGCCAAAGTTTTCGGTGTTGACTGCCAGCTGCTTGCGCTCCATGGCCAGGCCCCATTGCGCCACAGGGCCCAGTTTGGGCGACAGGCCCAGGCAGGTTTGCAATACGTCGAGGCTCAACCACTCGGTCTCGCCTTGCGGGTTGAGCAGTTCCAGCGCCTGCAGTCGGCCATCTTCGGCGCGCAAGCCGGTGGGCTGCCCCGCCACAAAGCGCATGCGACCTGCAGCGCAGGCTTCGCGCATTTGGGCCACCAGTTCGGACTGGGCGCTGAACTGGTCACGGCGATGCAAGAGTGTGACGCTGGAAGCCGCCTCGGCGCCTTCGCAGGCTTGCAGGCAGGTTTGCAATGCCGCATCGCCATCGCCCGCCACCACCAGATGCTGGCCCGCCCAGCGCGAGGGCTGCGCGTCCTCGGCAAACACTTGCGTGCCGTGGAAAGCATCCAGCCCATCGAGCATCAGGTGGCGCGGCACAAAAGCGCCCACGCCTGCGGCGATGAACACGGTCGACGCCAGGAAGTGCTTGCCCGCTGTGGTGTCCACCTGCAGGCGCCCGTCCGACTGGCGTTCGATGCGCTTGACTTGCTGGCCCAGATGAAACGAGGTTGGGAAGGGCGCGATTTGCTGCTGCAAACGCGCAACCAATTCACGACCGGTGCACACCGGAATGCCGGGGATGTCGTAAATCGGTTTGTCCGCGTACAACTCGGCGCATTGGCCGCCCACATGGGGCAGGGCATCGACGACCTGGCATGCAATGCCTTGCAGGCCGAGCTGGAACACCTGGAACAGACCCACAGGACCTGCACCAATGACCAGGGCTTCGGTTTCAATGCGTGTCATCATGGGTGTCGATTTGAAAAAAAATGGCCGAAAGATTCGGCCATGGTGCATCGGTGCTGGCGATCAGCGGACCAGTTCGGCCAATTTGCCGGTCTTGTCTTTCCACTCTTCAGCGGTGGGCAAAGCGGCTTTGCGCTTGGTGATGCTCTTCCAGGTGGGCAAGAGGGCCAGCTCGGCATTGATTTTGGTCATGTGCTGCTGGTCGGCAGGCAGGTCTTCTTCGGCGTAGATCGCGTTGACCGGGCACTCGGGGATGCACACGGCGCAGTCGATGCACTCATCGGGGTCGATGGTCAGGAAGTTGGGGCCTTCGCGGAAGCAGTCCACAGGGCAAACGTCCACACAGTCGGTGTATTTGCACTGGATACAGGATTCGGAAACAACGTGGGTCATGATGGACTCTGCAAATGGGATGGGCGCTGCCCGTGCAGCGCCAAACGCGTGATTTTAAAGGAGATCAGTTCACCAGCACGGCGCCTGAGGTCTTGTGGCTGGCGGTGTCCACCAGCACCAGGGCGCCCAGAATGCGCGATTGGGCAAAGGGCAGGGTGACCAGCGGCTCTTGCAGGGCCAGGGTCACGTGGCCAATGGCGTTGGGGGCCAGCTCGGTGGCTTCCTCTTCGGCCAGGGTGTTCACGTTCAGGCGGTGCACCACGCGCTGCACCTTGACCTTGACCCAGCGGTGGCCGTGCAGCGCCCAGTACAGGCGGCCTGCGACCAGGGGCTCGTCGTCCATCCAGGCGATGGTGGTGTTGAGCTGGCGTTGGCCTTCGGGCGAGCCCTCCGCTGCGAGCAACCAGTCGCCACGTGACACATCGACTTCGCGATCGAGCACGATGCCGGCGCTGTGGCCAGCGGCTTTGCCCTGCGGCTGGCGGGTCGCCGACAGCACTTGCGAGACCACGGCCGTCTGGCCGCTGGGGAAGACCTTGACAGTTTGGCCCGGCTCGATGCTGCCTGTGGCCACACGGCCCCAGAACACCCGGCGGCCCTGGGTGGTGACGCCGGAGTCGTGGAACTTTTCGACCCACTGCACCGGGAAGCTGAACGCCACATCGGTCTCAGCCGGCGTGACGGGCAAGTCTTCGAGGATGCTGAGCAGGCTGGGGCCGGTGTAGCCGCACCAGTCTGGTTGCGCATCGACCACGTTCCAGCCTTTGAGCGCCGACACCGGCACCATGGCGGTCACCTTGATGCCCGCTTCTTTGGCGAATTTTTGCAGAGCGCCAGCAATGTTCTTGTACGCCACAGCCGCATCGGCCACCGCATCGAGTTTGTTGATGGCGAACACGATGGAGGGCACGCGCAACAGGTTCACCAGCAGTGAGTGGCGGCGAGTTTGCGGCAAAAGTTGCAATTCGGGGTTGGCCCAGTCGAGCTTGATGGCATCGACCAGCACCACAGCGGCGTCGGCGCTCGACGCGGCAGTGACCATGTTGCGGGTGTACTGCTCGTGACCAGGCGCGTCCCCAATGATGAATTTGCGCGCTTCGGTGTTGAAGTAGCGGTAGGCCACATCGATGGTGATGCCTTGCTCCCGCTCGGCACTCAGACCATCGGTCAGCAAGGCCAGATCGGTCTCGCCCGAGCGCTGCACGCCTGCCAGATGGTCTTGCAGCACCGCCTTGGTGTCGACCAGCAGGCGGCCAATCAGCGTGCTCTTGCCGTCATCGACCGAGCCACAGGTGATGAATTTGAGGGCAGAAAAGTGTTGGTTGTTGCTCATGTCTTTTGCTCCCTGATCAGAAATAGCCGTCTTTTTTGCGTTTTTCCATCGACGCTTCGGACGTTTTGTCGTCCATGCGGGTTGCACCGCGCTCG
>Ga0228700_1000545_pt1 | contig 33372 bp, 29 predicted proteins | sample McNCre317_Aug_MG_FD_178019 | JGI IMG/M metagenome (GOLD analysis project Ga0228700, IMG submission 178019) | Freshwater microbial communities from McNutts Creek, Athens, Georgia, United States - 3-17_Aug_MG | ecosystem: Environmental > Aquatic > Freshwater > Creek | place: USA: Georgia...
ACGGCTTAGACACCCTCACATTGCCTGCGGGCTACCAGTGGCGCGTGCTGGCGTCTTGGGGCGATGCCTTTTTGCCAGGTGGCACACCGTTTGACCCCGTCACGCGTGGCACCGCCGCAAGCCAAGCCCTGTCCATCGGTGACAACAACGATGGCATGAGTTTTTTCAGCTTGAGCGCAGACCATGCCGTGATCGCCGTCAACAACGAATACGCCAATTACGAATACCTGTTTGTCAATGGTCGTTGCAGCAGCTTAGAAGACACGCGCAAAGCACAAGCCGCGCACGGCGTGAGCGTGTTTGAAGTACGCCGTGTGGCAGGGGTGTGGCAGCTCCAACCCAACGCACGTTTGAACCGCCGCATCACCGCCAACACCGAGATGCGTTTGAGCGGTCCGGCGGCTGGCAGCGCGTTGCTCAAGACACAAGCGGACCCCAGTGGCAAGGTGGCCTTGGGCACATTCAACAACTGCGCCAATGGCCGCACGCCTTGGGGCACGTACCTCACATGCGAAGAAAACTTCAACGGCTACTTTGGCAGCGCCGAGAGCTTGCCGCAGAACGTGGCTGAGAGCGCCGCCTTCAAACGCTACGGCATCAGCGCCAAAGGTGCGGGCATCAACTGGCACCCGTTCGATGAGCGCTTTGACTTGGCCAAGAACCCGAATGAGCCCAACCGTTTTGGCTGGGTGGTCGAGATCGACCCGATGGACCCCACCAGCACCCCCATCAAGCGCACCGCCTTGGGCCGTGTGAAACACGAAAACGCCGAAGTGGTGGTGAACGCCGACGGCCATGTGGTGGTCTACATGGGCGACGACGAGAAGGGCGAGCACATTTACAAATTTGTCTCTGCCAAAAAGTTCGACGCTAAAAACCCGAAAGCCAACCGTGACTTGCTGGACGAAGGCACTTTGTATGTCGCGCGCTTTGCCGCAGTCGATGGCAAAGCAGAGGGCGCGGGCGAATGGCTAGAGCTCACGCACGGCAAGCATGGGTTGACCGCCGAAGCGGGTTTCAAAGACCAAGCCGATGTGCTGGTGCACACCCGTTTGGCCGCCACAGTGGTGGGCGCCACCACGATGGACCGCCCTGAGTGGATTGCTGCGCACCCCACCCAAGCGCAGGTGTATGTGACCCTCACCAACAACAGCGACCGTGGTGTGAAGCCCAACCAATCCGTGAACGGCCCCAACCCCCGCGCCAAAAACGTGTACGGCCAAATCGTGCGTTGGACGCCCAAGGGCAACGACCACACGGCCCACACGTTCACTTGGGACATCTTTGCTTTGGCAGGCAACCCCGCGCTGCACAAGGACGCTTACGCAGGCTCAGCCAACATCACGCCTGAGAACATGTTCAACAGCCCTGATGGTTTGGCGTTTGACCGCGATGGCCGCTTGTGGATTCAGACCGATGGCGACTACAGCAACGCCAAAGACTTTGCCGGCATGGGCAACAACCAAATGTTGTGCGCCAACCCTGTGACGGGCGAGATCAAACGTTTCTTGGTGGGGCCTGTGGCTTGCGAGATCACGGGCGTTGCTTTCACGCCCGATCAAAAGACGATGTTTGTCGGTATTCAGCACCCGGGCGAGAAGCTGGCCCCATCCCACTTTCCGCAAGGCGGCGATGCGGTGCCACGTTCGTCCATCATCGCTATCTCACGCCGTGATGGGCGTGTGGTGGGGTTATAACGCTTCTAAGGCCGCACACACCTCGGCCAAGTTAGGACGCTTGGCGGGCGTGTCGTGCAGGCACTGTTGCGCGAGTTGTGCCAAGGCTTGATTTGGCGCAGCATCGCATTGCGCAGCCAACTCTTCCAGCAAGCAACCCAAAGCGCGCACCTCGATGTTTTGCAAACCTGGCGCGTGCGTTGCATCGCCCACATCAAAAAACGAGGCAGCCCCAAAGTCGCCCAACAAGGCATCGCCTTGAGCGTTGTGCAAGATGTTGTGCGCGTACAAGTCACCATGCAGCACGCCACGCGCGTGCAAATGCGCAGTGGCTGAGGCCATGCCTCGGGCAATGCGTAGCGCAGCAGGCCCGCTCAATCGCTTGGCTGGGTCATACACATCGCGCGTGCAGCTCGCAAGGCTGGGAGGCCCTGCAAGGTTGCCAAAGTCCGGCGCAACCAGCGGCATCACCAAGGCTTGCGTGTGCTCGGGGTGTTCGGTCACGCGGCCCATGGCGCTGATGAGGTGAGGGTGTGCGCCTGCGTGCATGCACGCCGCCATTTCGCAGTCGGGCAGGCCATCGCTGGTGACGGCACCTTTGAAGCGCTTGACGGCGACGGGCTGTTGGCCTTGTGCTGTGTGCATCAGCGCTTGGTGAATCACGCCCGAGGCGCCTTCGCCGAGTTGGTGTTGCAGTTGCAGCTGCTGCCACGGCACATGCTGCATGTCTGGCGAATGTGTAGACGCGGGAGCCCACGTTTCACAAAACGGGTTGCCCGCGTAAGCCAGCCAAGTCAGGCGCGGCAGCTTGAGCAAGGATGCTGGGAACTCGCGCAGTTGATTGGCCGACAGGCGAATCAGCTCTAAGCGTGTGCAGTGGGCCAGCTCGTTCGGCAGCGTTTGCAGTTGGTTGCCCGCGAGCGCCAGTTTTTGTAGATGGGTGCATTGCCCAATTTCCGCAGGCAATTCGGTGAGCGCGTTGTCGGTCAAGATAAGCCAACGCAACAGCGGCGGCAACGCCTTGGGCGACACATGGGAGATGCGATTGGCTTTGAAGCCCACCATGCTCAGCTGCGCACATTGGCCCAACACTTCGGGCAATTCGGTGAACGGGTTGTCCGAACAAAAAATCACGCGCAGTTTATGCAAGCGTGGCAAGTCATCGGGCAGGGCGCTTAGTTGGTTGCCCGATAAATCTAAGATTTCCAGCGAGTCGGCGAGTTCAAAAATTTCACGTGGAAATTCGGTCAGGCCGCAACGCAGTTGTAAGCGCTGAAGGCCTTTGAGTTCGCCGCTGCGCAGTTGTTCCAGTGTGTGCATATCAAAGCGGAATGAGCTTCACAGCCAAACCCACCAAGGCGCACACGCCAATGGTTTGCATCACACTGCGCTTGTATTTGAAAAGCATCACAGCGGCGCCCACGGCGATGAGGGCCGAGCGCACATCAAACGCACCCTCAAATCCTGCTGGCCAGAGCAAGTGGTAACCAAAGAACAACGCGAGGTTGATGACCACGCCCACCACGGCCGCGGTGATGGCGGTGAGGGGCGCGGTGAACTTGATGTTGCGGTGCGTGCTCTCCACCAACGGACCACCTGCCAAGATGAAGATGAACGACGGTAAAAACGTGAACCACGTCACCAAGCAAGCGGCCAAAGCGCCTGCGGCAAACAAACTCTCGGGCCCCAACAGCGCTTTGACATAGCCGCCGATGAACGCCACAAACGCCACCACCATGATGAGCGGGCCGGGCGTGGTTTCGCCCAAGGCCAAGCCGTCCATCATTTGCGTGGGTGTGACCCAGCCAAATTCACTCACTGCACCTTGGTACACATAAGGCAACACGGCATACGCACCACCAAAGGTGAGCAAGGCCGCTTTGGTGAAGAACCAACCCATTTGGGTGAAGCTGTGCTCCCAGCCAAACACCGCGCACAACACGCCCATGGGGATGGCCCACAACACAGCCCCTGCCAACAGCACCTGTGCCAAACCAGCCAAGCTGAAATGCGCGTGTGCAGGCGTGGGGGTGTGGTCGTCGATCAACGCAGGGCCATACGAGGCGTGCGATGCACCGTGCCCACCGCCGGTTTGAAACGTGTGTGGCGAGATGCGCCCACCGATGTAACCCACCGCCGCTGCCACGCCCACGATGAGCGGGAAGGGCACATCCAGCGCAAAAATGGCCACAAACGAAGCGGCGGCAATGGCCCACAACACGTTGTTCTTCAAGGCGCGCGAGCCAATGCGATGCGCCGCTTGCACCACGATGGCGGTGACCGCAGGCTTGATGCCAAAGAACAAACCCGCCACCCAAGGCACATCGCCAAACGCGATGTAAACCCACGACAGCGCGATGAGGATGAGCAACGACGGCAACACAAACAAAGCCCCCGCCACCACGCCACCCCAACGCTTGTGCATGAGCCAGCCAATGTAGGTGACGAGTTGCTGCGCCTCTGGCCCAGGCAACACCATGCAGTAGTTGAGCGCGTGCAAAAAGCGTCGCTCAGACAACCAACGGCGGCGCTCCACCAGCTCTTCGTGAAGGATGGCAATTTGCCCCGCAGGCCCACCAAAGCTGATGAAGCCGAGCTTGAGCCAAAACCAAAACGCTTCGGCCATGCTTACGGCCGCAGGCGCGACTTGTTCGGTTGTATCGGCTGACGGTTGGGTGTTGCTTGAGTCTTGGGTCATGTGTGTGATGCGCTGAGTGTGTGTCGTTGAGTGGGGCAGCGTCAGTTCAGGCTTTGGGTTTGAACCGTGTTGCATCTAAAAACTTCGCCAGCCGTGCTTCGATAGGCAGCGGTTCGCCATGCCATTGCGCCGCGAGCAATTCGCCGCAGAGCAAACCCAGCGTGAGCCCGCGTGAGCCCATGGCCGTGTTCATGTACAAGCCTTCGGGCGTGTGGGGCACGCGGCCGGTCATGGGCAAGCGGTCGTGCACGCCGCAGCGCACACCGGCCCAGCCGTGCACGCGTGGGGTGGCTGTGCCAACGCTGGCAAACAAAGGCGCGAGCGCTGAGGCCGTGTCTGGCTCTAAGGCGTGCAAGCGTTCTAAGTTCTCGGCGTGGTCGGCATCGAGCAAACGGGCATCGCTGTGGATGCGGTCGTACGTGGCACCGGTGTACCAAGCGGGGCCATCGGGCGAGGCGATGTTGTGCACAAAGCTGCCGTTGCCGTTCACGGGCGTGGCGGGCATGTATGCGCCGACTGGTACATCGGCCATCAAGCCCCAAGAAATTTGCCCTCGCAGTGGGTTGATTCGTGGTGCGCTGCCGTCTTCGGTGGCGGTGGCAATGAGCGCCGCAGAGCCGGGGCCTGCGGCCAACACCACGCGTGACGATTCGGCTAAGACTTGGCGGCCTTGTAAAACCCGCCACTTGGCTGCGCTTGTCTTGGCTAGCGCATCCACGTTTGCGCTGCCTTGCCAGCGGATGTTGGGGTGGTCGAGCAAGGCGCGCACCAATTGCGCAGGTCGAAGCCACGCACCGCGTGGGTGCCAATACGCGTCATCGGGTGCGGGTGGTGGGGCTTTGTGCGTCCAATCGTTCGCGGCCTGGGCGTGTTCGTTGAGCCAGCTCAAGGGCACACCGCCGCGTCGTGTTTTGCCGGGCAAGCGGCGTTCGCGCACGCCGGTGCAGCCCCAGTCGACGCCTTCGGTCAGTAGCGTGCGCATGGTGTGTTCCATGTGGCGCAGGCCGGCACGCGAGAGGCGCGACACGCCGCTGTCGTCGTGCGAGGTGTGTGGTGCAACCACGCCCACGGGCAAGCCGGATGCGCCTGCGGCGGGCGTCGCCCCAGCGTCAAGCACGGTGACTTCCCAGCCGCGTTCAGCCAAAGCGCGTGCTGTGCCTGCACCTGCAATGCCCGAGCCAATGATGGTGACCGTGCGTTCATCTAAAGCGGGGGTGTCTGTCGGCATGGTGCACGGGCCTGTGGTGTGCACCCGCAACACATCGGCAAACTCGGGCCAATCGGCGTGCGGGCCCACGCACAGTGTGAGCATGAGGTGAGCGTCTTGAGCCGTTGCACCATCCAGCGCAAACCGTAAGCGGTGAACGCCTGGCAACAAACCCCAACACTGCGCCGCCAGTTGCTGCGCGAATGGCAACAGGTCGGGCTCTGAAGCCGCTGAGCGAAGCAGCACGTCAGTTTGCAAGGGCTGCTCGGCGTGTGCCACCACATGCAAGTGGCGAGGGCGTGTCGCATCGGCCGTCCAGCTGTGCCACAGACGTAGAAAAGCCAGCTCGTCAAAGCTGGCTTGGGTGTGGCACCAGCTGCTAGCGCCGTGCCATGCGTGCTGCCCCGTCACGCGTGTGTTTAGGCGCTTGGTGGCACGTAGCCTTGCACGGCGTCAGCGCCGTCGCCGAAGAAGTGTTTTTCCATTTGGCGCTTCAGGTATTCACGGGCGCGTTGGTCGGCCAAGTTCAAACGGTTTTCGTTGACCAACATGGTTTGTTGCTTGATCCAATCGGCCCACGCTTGCTTGCTGACGCTTTCATAAATGCGCTTGCCCAACTCGCCTGGGTACGGTGGCAAATCGAGGCCCTCTGCTTCGGTGCCGAGTTTGATGCATTGAATGGTGCGTGACATATGTGGATGTTCTTTGTGTCTGGAGGGTGAAACGGGAAAAATGAACTGTAGCAATGGTAGTAGAACCCTTGCTGATGCGTTTGCCTCTGTATGATTAAATCCTTTGTATTAAAAATAAATCGTAAAGAGGTGAAAATGGTGCGTAAATTACTTTCTGCAATTGATCCTTTGATCAACCGCATCGGCGCATTGCGCCGGTATTTCTCTGCTTCCAACGCCGCAGGCCTTTCGCGTTCAGTGACTTTTTTATGTGCCGTAGGCATGGCCAGCTTGCTCAGTGCTTGTGGAGGAGGAGGAGGAGGAGGAGGAGGAGGTGGAGGTGGAGGTGGTGGTGGCATTGCCTCCTACTCCATTGGCGGCACACTCAGCGGCTTGGCAAACGGGCAAACGCTTGACCTAGCCCAAGGCAGCGAAACCCTCACACTCAGTACCAACGGTGCATTCACCTTTGCCACCTTGGTGACCCAAGGCGGAAATTACGAAGTCAAGGTGTCGGGCCAGCCGCCTGTTTGGCAAACCTGTAGCGTCAGCAACGGCACTGGCAGCGCCAGTGCCAACGTTAGCAACGTGGTGGTGAACTGCGTCAGCTCCGACGCCGCGGCCACCGACCTGCTCAACGACACCGGCATTGACTGGTGTACCGAAAACATCACCACCCCCAGCACTTGGGTCAACAACGCGTTATGCAGCGCTGTCAACTGGGTGGGCAACCTGTGGGGCCAGCAGCAAGATGCCTTTTTGGGTCGCGATGCTCAAGCCAAAGCTGGCACCCTCAGTAAAGTGGGCGGTGGCATGGTGGGTTTTGACTTCACCAAAATTGGGGCCAGCGGCAAAGCGTTGGCGAAACAGGGCGAAACCTGGAGCGATACAGGCACCGAAGCCGCCAGCACCCAATGGGACTGCGTGCGCGACAACGTGACAGGCCTGGTGTGGGAAGTCAAACGCAACGACGTCACCCACCTGCGCCACATGGGCCACGGCTACGCCTGGTACAACCCCGACAGCACCACCAATGGTGGCGCGGTGGGTTACGAAACACCTCTGCTCGACACCAATGGCAACGCCGTCAACGCCCCCACTTGTGAGGGTGTGGCCGATGTGAACAAGTGCAACACCCAAAGCTACGTGACGGCGGTCAACACCGTGGGCCTGTGCGGCAAAACCGACTGGCGCCTACCCAACGTGGACGAGTTGCGCAACCTTGCCCACACGGGGCGAACCAACCCAGCCATTGACACGGACTATTTCCCCAACACCTCTACAGATTGGACGTGGTCGTCTTCGCCCAGTGCGAACTACAGCGGCAGCGCTTGGTTCGTCTACTTCAGCAGCGGCGACGGCAGCTACGGCGGTAAGTACTTAGCCTACCGTGTGCGTTTAGTGCGTTCCGGTCAGTGATGTTTGATTTTTGGTTTTAAGCCACATGCCAACGCCAGACTTGCAGCCAGGGCTGCCCACCATTTGCCGCGATGTCAACCGTTTGCTGTTGGCCGTAGAGCCGTGTGTGCGCAACTTTTCCCGCTGCCACAAATACCAGGGGGCTGACCTGCGCCAGCAAGCCATGCACATGGTGCGTCTGGCTTTGGTGCAGGACTTGCGGTTGCAGATCAAGCCCCAAATGTGGGTGGACAAAGCACACAGGGGCAACACATTTATTCCATTTTTTGCAAGGAGAACGACGATATGAAAAACACAACCACATGCTTGCTGCTGTGTTTGCTCGGCCTAAGTGGCGTGGCTCAGGCCGCCTGCAATCCCAACATACCGCTCACGCGCCCCGACAGCCGTTATGAGGCGGTGGCAGGCGCCACCCCAGCAGGCAGCGAGGTGCGCGACAAGGTGACGGGTCTAGTGTGGCAGCGCTGTGTGGTGGGGATGGCATGGAATGGCACCGCCTGCACTGGCACTGCAAGCAACCTGACTTGGCAAAACGCCTTAGATGCCGCCCGCACCGCCACAGCCAGCACAGCCACCACGGGGGCCAGCGCCACTTGGCGCGTCTCCAACCATGCTGAGCTGTACAGCTTGGCTGAGCGGGCTTGCTACAACCGTGCCATCAACACCACTTGGTTTCCTGCCACGCCCTCAGGTTGGACGTGGTCGTCTTCGCCCTCTGCCAACGACAGCGCCGCCGCTTGGGGCGTCAGCTTCGACGTCGGCCTCGGCAACCTCGCCTATAAGTCCAGCGCCTACCGTGTGCGTTTAGTGCGTTCCGGTCAGTGATTTTGGGTGTTTGAATAGGGCAATTTATGAGCTGGCAAGAAACAGGGTTGTCTGCATCCAATGACTCAATGAGTGCCGTTGCTTTTGCGGATTGCTTGGCATCGTCTTGCATGATGTAACGCACCAAGACGTTGGTTCCAGCCCGATCATCGTGCACTCGCGCCACGTTTTGCGATAGCTTGGTTCATGTCATCGATGGAAACCGTTTTCGTGGGTTTGCCGAACATACCTCTGAATTCGGTGATTTTTTGCGTGGCTGCTACGAATTCGTAACGCCCAGGTGCAATGTGGACAAAGTCGACGCGATCACCTGCATCGACTTTCGAATCGTGTTGCACATCGGCTGGAATGGTGATTGGTCCTTTCCGGTCAGGGTGGCGATCGTTGTCTTGAATTCTTTACGATCGCGTAAGGACATTTTGAATGTCATCTAGTTTTTTAGGCGTTCAAATCACCTTGAAGTGGTGTGTGCCATCGCGGGCGAGTTGCTCGACCAAGCCAAACTCCCAGTCCAAATAGCCTTGCATGGCTTCGACGGGGTTGTTGGTGCCTTCGTACGGGCGGCGGTAGCGGTCCACGCGCTCGACGGCCATTTGGTGGTCGCCCGTTTGCAGCTTGCCACCCGCAGCAAGCCACGCGGCGTTGCCGCCTTCGAGCCACACCACATCGACACCGGTCTTGACCAAGGCTTGCACATCGGCCACGGCAAAGCGCGACACGCTGCCGTTTTGGCAGGTGAGCACATAGCGGTAGCCCTTGTGCGCGGCGGTGAGTGAGGCTTTGAGCTGCGTGCGCAGCACCCACCACGCGCTGTGGATGTGGCCTTGGATGTATTGGGCGCTGGTGCTGAAGTCGAGCACCACGGTGTGGCTGTTGCGGTCGGCCAGCCAAGCTTTGACTTGCGCCACGTCCACGGCGGTGACGGGGCTTTGCGGTTCGGGCAAGGGCGGTGGTGCCACTTCGGTGTGGGTGAAGTCTTCGGCGGTGAGGCCTGCCACCACATACACCTCCCAACCCATTTGGGCCAACCATGAAGCGCTCATGTTGGCGCGTGCGCCATCGGTGTCGCACAGCACCAAGCGTGCCCCGCGCACGGCGGCTTGGTGGTCGGTCTCTTGCACCAGTTGGCCACCGGGGGCGCTGCGTGCGCCCCGCACATGGCCTGCGGCGTATTCCTCGGGCGTGCGCACGTCAAAGAAATAGGTGGTGCGTGTGGTGTCGGCGAGCCATGCGTTGACGTCGTCCATGCGCGCACGCTTCACGCCAGCACGCAAGGCCACAGCAAATGCGCTGGCGGCGGCTTTGGCGCGCGTGGCATCGTCCACCTGCGGGAAATGTGCTTGCGCACCTTTGACCAACTCTTGCCCTGACAAGGTCCAGCCAATCGTGCCGTTGCGCAGCGCGCTCACGGGGTTGGGAATGCCCGAGTTGATGAGCGACTGCGTACCAATGATGCTGCGTGTGCGTCCCGCGCAGTTGACGATGATGCGCGTGGTGGCATTGGGTGCGAGTGCGCGTGCACGCAACACCAGTTCAGCACCGGGCACGCTGATGCCGGTCGGGATGCTCATGGTTTGGTACTCGTCAAAACGACGCGCGTCCATCACCACCACATCGGCTTTTGAATCAATGAGCGCTTTGACTTCTTGGGCTGACAGCGAGGGTGTGTGGCGTTTGGATTCGACCAACTCACCAAACGATTTGCTGGGCACGTTGACATCGCGAAACACTTCGCCGCCTGCGTCTTGCCAGCCTTGCAGGCCGCCGTCAAGCAGATGCACATGTGTGTAGCCCATGCGTTTCAAGGTGCGCGCAGCAGGCAGGGCAAGGTCGTCGCCATTGAAAGCCGTGCCGTACACCACGATGAAGGTGTCCAGTCGCGGGATGCGTGTCCACGCATCGGCTTCGATGCGGCCCAACGGTAGGTTGGCTGCAAACAGTGGGTGGCATTGCGCGAAGGGGTCTTCCTCACGCACGTCGAGCAGCGCGATTTCTTGGCGTTGCAAGAGGGTTTCGCGAATGCGGGCGTAGGGCGCTGATGGGAACTCACCTGCGGTGAGGGGAAACTCCAGTGGTGTTTCGGCCTTGGCATTGCTGTAACCCGAAATGAATTCTTTCACCGTGCCGTCTTCGTGAAACACATGGCGGCTCACTTTGCCAATGTTGGCGCCGTACACATGGATGCTGATCGAGGCTTGGTCGCTCAACGCATTCCACACGCGGTGCACATCGCCGATGGTGGGCGACACGGCTTCCACGTCACCTGCTTCTAAGCGGTCTTGCTCGCCACTGGGTTGCCAATGGCCTTGTGCGTTTTTGGCAAACGGTTGGCACAGCTCTGCGCCGCGCAGCATGCCGATCATGCCCCACACGGTGTGGTCGTGGATGGGCGTGGCTTGGCCTGGGCCCCACACAAAGCTCACCACCGAAAAGCGGTCATCGGGGTCGGCGTAGAGCAAAAACTGTTGGTAACGCTCGGGGTTGGGCTGGGCGTATTCGTCCGGCAACCAATCGTCTTGTGCCACCAGTTCAGCCAACAGCGGTTTGCCACTCGCCAAAATGGCGGCTTCGTCGGCGGTGCTTTTGAGCAAGGCATCGAGTTGGGTGACGAAGTTGTGTAAACGAGGTGTATCTGCGAGCTGTGGTGTACGTAAAGTCATGGCTTGTCTCTGGTTTTTTGGCGTGTGGGCCATGGGTGTGATTGTTTCACAGCGACAATCGCACTCAGCCGCTTTGGAGACAGTTGTGTTTGTAAATCTTTTGAATCATCCCCGCCGCGTATGGGCGTTCATCTTGTTGGTGTGTGTAGGCTTGCTGTCGTTTGGCATGTACTTGCAGCATGTGGTGGGCCTAGAGCCTTGCCCCATGTGCATCGTGCAACGCTATGTGATGGTGCTCATGGCCTTGGTGGCCTTGCTGGGTGTGTGCTTCCCCTGTCGCAAAGGCTCGCTGGGTGTGGGCTTGGGTCTGTTCGTGCTCGCCGCTGGCGGCGCTTATGTGGCTGCCCGCCAAACTTGGTTGCAGTGGTACCCGCCCGAGGTGGTGTCGTGTGGCCGTGACTTCTACGGCATGATCGAAACCTTCCCCCTGCAACGCGCCATCCCGATGATTTTTAAGGGGGGTGGCGATTGTTCCAAAGTCGATTGGACGTTCCTCGGCGGCTCGATTGCCAACTGGTCGTTTGTGGCCTTCGTGGTGTTGGGCTTGCTGGCTTTGGCAACTTGGGTCAAGGTGTTGCGCTCAACGGCGGTGCCAGATGCTGCTGAGCAAGACGCCGCGTCTTAAATAAAAAACGGGGCCTGTTGTGTTGAACAGGCCCCGTTTTTTTACAGCTTCTTCACCAGAACCAAGCTCTTGCGGTCCCAGTTGTATTTGCGCTTGCGCGCTTCGGGCAACCAATCGGGGTCGGCTTGCACGAAGCCGCGTTTCAAGAACCAGTGCTTGGTGCGGGTGGTCAACACAAAAATGCTCTTGAGGCCTTTGTTGCGCGCGCGTTGTTCGATGCGCTTCAACACCTTCTCGCCATCGCCTTGACCTTGCGATTGGGGCGACACGGTGAGTGCGGCCATCTCGGCGGTTTGCGCTTCGGGGTAGGGGTAGAGCGCCGCACAGGCAAAGATCACGCCGTCATGCTCGATGACGGTGTATTGGCCCACATCGCGTTCAATCTCGTTGCGGTCGCGCTTGACCAGCGTGCCGTCTTTTTCAAACGGCTCAATCAGTTGCAAGATACCGCCCACGTCTTCGTGCGTGGCTTCGCGCAGCTCTTCGAGTTTTTCGTCCACCACCATGGTGCCAATGCCGTCGTGCATGTACACCTCGAGCAGCAGTGAGCCATCCACCGCGAACGGCAAGATGTGGCTACGTTCCACGCCAGTCTCGCAGGCCTTGACGCAATGCTGCAAGTAAAACGCGATGTCGGATGGATTGGTGGTGTGCGGCAGGGTAGACAGCAATTGCTTGGCTGCGTCCAGCGGCAACTCGGTGTCGATGGGGTTGTCTTCGCTCTCGGGCTCCATGGGGCGAATGCGAATGCCCGGTGTTTCGGTCACAAACAGCAGTTTGTCGGCTTGCAGCGCAGTGGCCACTGAGGTAGCGACTTCTTCCATCGTGAGGTTGAACGCTTCGCCGGTGGGCGAGAAGCCGAAGGGCGAAATGAGCACCATCGAACCCGCGGCGAGGGTTTGGGTAATGCCCGCCACGTCCACCTTGCGCACGAGGCCCGAGTGCTGAAAGTCCACACCGTCCAAGATGCCCACAGGGCGTGCCGTGATGAAGTTGCCAGAAATCACGCGCACGGTAGCGCCTGCCATGGGGGTGTTGGGCAGGGCTTGGCTGAAGGCCGCTTCAATCTCAAAGCGCAGCTGGCCTGCGGCTTCTTGCGCGCAGTCGAGGGCTACGCCATCGGTGATGCGCATGCCGTGTGAGTAGTGCGGTTGGTGGCCTTTGGCGGCGAGTTGTTCGTTCACCTGTGGGCGAAAGCCGTGGACCAACACAATGCGCACGCCCATGCTTTGAATGAGCGCCAAGTCTTGCGCCAAGTTGGGCAGCTTGCCTGCGGCAATGGCCTCGCCCGCGATACCGACCACAAAGGTCTTGCCGCGGTGCATGTGAATGTAGGGCGCGACCGAACGGAACCAAGGCACAAAGGTGAAGTCAAAAACGGCGGACATATCGGTGATTTGGCGGCTGGTTTGCGGCGGGTAAAGGGGTCGGCGCCCAAGGCGGAGGGCGGGCTGGGATAATTGCGAATTGTCACCCAAGTTAGCGCCTGTTTTGTCCACCTCTAGCCCCCAGTCTTTTCCGTTCAAGATTGAATTTCCTGAATCGTTGCCCGTCTCGGCCAGACGCGAGGAAATCATGGCGGCCATGCAGGCCCACCAAGTGGTCATCGTGTGCGGTGAAACGGGCTCGGGCAAGACCACACAGTTGCCCAAGATGGCGCTGGCCCTTGGTCGCGGTCAGCGACCAAGCTCAGATGATGTACGTGGGCAAGGGAAATTGGTCTCTGACCCCAAATTCCCACGCAAGCAGATCATCGGTCACACCCAACCCCGCCGCATTGCCGCCAGCTCGGTGGCCAAGCGCATCGCCGAAGAACTCAAAACCCCGCTGGGCGAGGTGGTGGGCTACAAGGTGCGCTTTCAAGACCGCTTGAGCAAAGACGCCTCGGTCAAGCTGATGACCGACGGTATTTTGTTGGCCGAGACGCAAAACGACCCGCTGCTCAAAGCCTACGACACCCTCATCATTGACGAGGCGCACGAGCGCAGCTTGAACATCGACTTTTTGTTGGGCTATTTGCGCGAAATCTTGCCGCGCAGGCCTGACCTCAAAATCATCGTCACCTCGGCCACGATTGACGCGGACCGATTTGCGCAGCACTTTGCTTCAGCCAAGGGGCCAGCACCGGTGTTGATGGTGTCGGGCCGTACCTTTCCGGTGGAAATGCGCTACCGCCCGTTTGAAGAGAAGCGTGACTACGACCTGAACAACGCCATCGCCGACGGCGTGGACGAGCTGTGGGGCAACCCATCGCAGCAGGGCGACATCTTGGTGTTCTTGCCCGGCGAGCGCGAAATTCGTGAGGCCGCAGACCACTTGCGTGCGCACCTGAGCCACAGCCCCGTGTTGCGCGGGGCGGATGTGTTGCCGTTGTTTGCCCGCCTGTCGCAAGCCGAGCAAGACCGCGTGTTTGACAGCCACAGTGGCCGCCGCATTGTGTTGGCTACCAACGTGGCCGAGACCTCACTCACCGTGCCCGGTATTCGCTATGTGATTGACGCAGGCACGGCACGCGTCAAGCGCTACAGCTGGCGCAGCAAGGTGGAGCAGTTGATGGTCGAGCCCATCAGCCAAGCCGCAGCCAACCAACGCGCAGGCCGTTGCGGCCGTGTGGCCAATGGCATTTGCATCCGCTTGTACGACGAGGTCGATTTCAACGGCCGAACGAAATTTACCGACCCAGAAATTTTGCGCAGCTCGCTCGCGGGCGTGATCTTGCGCATGAAGTCGCTGCACCTCGGCAATGTGGAACAGTTCCCGTTCCTCGAAGCACCACGCCCCAAAGCGATTGCCGATGGCTACCAACTGCTGGGCGAACTCGGCGCGGTGGACGACGACAACGAGCTCACCAACGTAGGCCGCGAACTGGCCAAGTTGCCGCTCGACCCGCGCGTGGGTCGCATGATTTTGGAAGCCCGTGAGCGCAATGCTTTGGACGAAGTGCTCATCATCGCGTCGGCCCTGAGCGTGCAAGACGTGCGCGACCGCCCGATGGAAGCGCAAGCCGCCGCCGACCAAGCGCATGCCAAGTTTGACGACGACAAGAGCGAGTTCAGCGGCTACCTCAATCTGTGGAAGTGGCTCGAAAACTCACGCGGCGGCAAGCCGCATGTGCCGACCAGCATGAAGCAGCAAATTGCCGTCAAGCAGCCCCAAAGCCAACAAAAATCCGGCAAGCAAACCGTTGGTGTGACGGGACATTCCGAACACAAGCTGAGCAACCGCCAATACGAAGCGCTGCTGCGCCAAAACTTCATCAACGTGCGCCGCGTGCGCGAGTGGCGCGACACGCACACCCAGCTGCTGACGGTGGTGACCGAGCACAAATGGCGCATCAACACCTTGCCCGCCAGCTACGAGCAACTGCACCTGTCGATGTTGGCGGGTTTGCTAGGCAACGTGGGCTGCAAGCTCGAAGACGACGAGGCATATTTGGGGGCGCGTGGCATCAAGTTTTACCGTCACCCCGGCGCACATTTGCGCAAAAAACCAGGCCGTTGGATTGTGGTGGCCGAGTTGGTCGAGACCACGCGCTTGTTTGGTCGAGGCATTGCTGCGATGGAGCCGCATTGGCTAGAGCAAGTGGGCAGTCATTTGCTGAAAAAACAATTGCTTGACCCGCATTGGGAAAAGAAAGCGGGCGAAGTCAAAGCGCTCGAACGCGCCACGCTCTATGGCTTGGTGGTTTACAACGGCCGCCGTGTGAGTTTCAGCTTGGTTGACCCAGTGGGAGCGCGTGAAATTTTCATTCGCGAAGCGTTGGTGGCGGGCGAGCTGGACACCAAGTTGCCGTTTCTCGCGGCCAATCAAAAGCTCATCGCGCAAGTGGAAGAGCTGGAACACAAATCGCGTCGCCAAGACGTGTTGGTGGACGACGCGCTCATCTACGCGTTTTACGACCAACAGCTGCCAGCGGACGTGTGCAGCTTGGTCACGCTAGAACATTGGTATCGCGACGAGGTGAAACGCCAGCCTAAGTTGCTGTGCCTGAGCCGTGAAGAGTTGATGCGTCACCAAGCGGCGGGCATCACCACGCAAGCGTTTCCTAAAACCTTGCGCATGGGCGGTGTGGATTGCACAGCCGACTATCTGCACGAACCCGGCGACGCTAAGGATGGCTTGACGGTAGCCGTGCCGCTGTTTGTGTTGAACCAAGTGAGCGAAGAGCGTGCCGAGTGGTTGGTGCCGGGCATGTTGAACCAGAAAGTGCATGCGCTGCTGAAAACGCTGCACCAAAAACCGCGTTCGCGGCTTGTGCCTTTGCCTGAAAGCGCAGCACGTTTGACCGAGGCTTTGAGTGCGGCTGAGGTGTTTGGCGCGGGCTCACTGACCGATGCGTTGTTGAAACTGGTGAGAGCCGAAACGCAGCTCGACATCAAACGTGCGGACTTCAAGCTCGATATGTTGCAGCCGCATTTGTTCATGAATTTCCGCGTGGTGGATGAGCATGGGCGGCAGTTGGGGCATGGGCGTAATTTGGGGGCGTTGAAGGCGGAGTTGGGGAGCCAGGCTCGGGGGGCTTTTCAGGCTTTAGCTGCGTTGAAAGGTGTGGGGACTCTTTCTAGCGCTGTTGCTGGCGTTGACGAGGCTGCGGTGTCGGCTGATGGGGCACAGCGGGCGCCTCATGCCTCACAGAAATCGTTGCCCGCTGTGCCCCATCAACCAACATCTTCTAGCAAGGGGGCGTCTGTTGCGGCCTCTTCTCCACCTGCTGATCAGCGTTACACCAGCTGGACCTTTGGCGAATTACCGGAGTTGATGGAGATCACCCGAGGCAAGCAAACCCTCATTGGTTTTCCGGCGCTGGTGGATGTGGGCGACGCCGTGTGCATTGAAGTGTTTGACGAGCCCGAGGTGGCGGCCACCAAACACCGTGCGGGCTTGCGGCGCTTGTTTGCCATTCAAATCAAAGACGCGCTCAAGTACCTTGAAAAGAATTTGCCCGACTTGCAAAAAATGTCGGTGGCGTACATGAGCTTGGGCACATCGGACGAACTCAAGCAGCAAATATTGGATGTGGCTTTGGATCGCGCTTTCTTGCTCGACCCATTGCCCACGAGCGAGGCTGATTTCAAACGCCGCCTTGACGAAGGCCGTGGCCGACTGACGCTGATTGCCAACGAAGTGGCTCGCTTGGCAGGTACGGTGCTGACCGAATTTGCAGCGGCCAGCCGCAAAGTGAAAGACACCAAAATCAGCCCCGACAGCGTGGCCGACGCCGCGCAACAGCTGCAACGCTTGGTGGGCAAACGCTTCATCGCCGACACGCCCTACACACAGCTGCAACACTTTGCGCGCTACCTCAAAGCCGTGGTGCTGCGCCTAGACAAACTGCGCGCCGATGCTGCACGCGATGCCACCAAACTGGCCGAACTCAAACCACTGGAGCAAAAGTATTGGCGCTTGGTAGCCGAGCGCAAAGGCGTGACCGATGCGCGCATGCAAGAGTTCAGATGGCTACTGGAAGAGCTGCGCGTGAGCTTCTTCGCGCAAGAGCTGCGCACGCCCCAGCCGGTGAGTGTGAAGCGGCTGGATAAGGCTTGGCAGCAGTTGAGTTATTGAAGGTTTTGGCGGTCTAACTTGAGTTTTTCAATGTATCGTCGATTTAAGCTCGCCAAATGATCTAGGTCTGTCTGGCCGGTAATTGCAAGCCGTTCTGTTTCAATCCTTCCAACGCAAAACTGCATTCGGTTTAAGGAGATGACTTCTTCGGTGTGGCTTCTGATGTATTCAAGGACTGTTTCTGCTGTGAACACCCCAGATGGCATTTCAGTCTTGAATTTGGCCTCACCTGTAAAAACTACTAACGATTTAACGGTGCTAGGTGGCAAAAAATCGAGTGATTTTTTGATGGCTTCGATGTGTCGATGGTTTTGAAAGATTGGATTCTGAAACTTAAATTTTTTACCAAAGAGAACTTGAGTCCAAGTCGCTTGCTTAGCGTTTGCAAATATCCAACCGCTGTAGTCTTTCGTCTCGATAACAAAGATGCCAAACCTCGAAACCAGGATGTGATCAATTTGTGTCGTCCCATCCACTAACTGCATCGTGATGTGGTTGAAGAGATGGTAGTTGGGTGAAGGAAAGTTCAGTTGAATTGCACGAGAGATAAGCGCTTCACCTCTGTTTTGAAAAGAGTGGGTTCGATAGCGTGCGTGATAGTGGCCAAGTGCATAACTCACGACAAGCGCGAGCCCGAGAAAAATATACAAGTTAAATGGCATTGGGCCTCTCAGTGCAAGGCCGCCAGAGCCGCTTCAGGCGCTTTGTCCAACACTTTAAGCAGCGCCTTGGCTGCGCCCGTCGGGCTGCGTTTGCCCTGTTCCCAGTTACGGATGGTTTCTAGCGACACATCGATACGTGTGGCGAATTCGGCTTGGCTAAAGCCTAAGCGGCGTCGCACGCGGCGGGCAAATTTAGCTGCGTCTTGCATTGCTGCGGCATCGTCTTCTGCCGCGTGCTGTGCAATTTGAGTTTCAGTGGTGGCGTCAAGTTTGGCTGTGTTCAACCGACCCACGCGTTTGGTGCTGATGGGGTTGGGTTCAATCTTCATGCGTACCGTTTTCATAATGCTTGACCTCTCGTGCGTTGGCTTTGCGAGCTGAGATGATGCGTGTGGCTTGCGGGCGAGGGGTGTAGACCACTACAAATATCCGCGAGTCGATTGCACCTAGCAACTGAAAGCGTTCTTCACCGTAGCTGTACCGCAGGTCTGCGCGGATGAGCCGGTTTGGGTCAAAGAACGCTTGGGCTGCATAAGCAAAGTCAAAACCGCGTTCGTTAAAGCAAGCGTCGTTTTTGATTTCATCCCACTCGAAATGCATGTTGAGTGTAGGCCATTGGCCGACTTTTGGCAATGGTGCCAAATTAGCTTGGGGCTAGGTCAGTCTCAGGGCCATGTATCGTTGAACATGCAAAGGTTGTAACCGTGCATGGCCCAAGGCTGTGTAAGCGGTAGGCAACGATGCGCAGTAGTTGCTTTAGGTGCACAGGGTTACCCCCGCATGGGGCCTGTTTTGGCTAGCACCGACAACGCATCCCAAAACGGCACAGGGGGTTTGCGGTTTTTGGGGGCGTTGGCCAAGGCGTAGCGATTGCCTGCGGGGAGCAGGTGCAGTTGCAGCCCGAGCATTTCGAGTTTGTCTCCGTCATCGGCGTTGTCGAAGTTGCTGCGCATGTGGCGCGGGTCGACCAGTGTGACGGCACCACGCCCCACAATTTCGACCGATTGGTTGGGCTCGATGACCAAGGCGGTGTCTTCGTCAATGCCAACTCCCAAGAGGTCTGGGCGTTGGGCCAAGGCCGAGAGTAAGCGGCTCAGGCGATGGCGCTGCGAGAAGTGTTGGTCCACGATGGCGTTGGGCATGAAGCTCAGGCCGATGTCCATCGAGACCACATCTTTTTCTGGCGTGGGGGTGGGCGCGCCTTGGGCCAGCATGTGGCGCGACATCACGGCCGCACCGGCGCTGGTGCCCGCAATGCAGGTGCCGTTTAAGTGAAAGGCTCGGTGCATGGCTTGCGCAGCGGGCGATTCCCACAGGCATTGCATGAGTCGGTTTTGATCGCCGCCGGTGATGAAGATGCCATCGGCCTCGGCCAGTTGGCTGACGACGTTGGGCTCGGAGGCATCGTCACGGGTGAGCATGGGCACGACCTCGCAGTTGAGGGCTCCTAAGTCTTGAAACACAGCTTGGTAGCTGGCCCACACCACATCGGGCACGCCGCTGGCCGCGTTGATGACGCGAATCTTGGCGTTGGGGCCGCCGCTGAGTTCAAGAAATTTACGCAGGATGATGCGGTCTTGTTTGCGGTCTTCTGCGCCGCCAATGATGACCAAGCGGCCTTGTGTTTTGTGGGTTTGTGCGGCAGTGCCCAAGGGCAGGGCGGCACTGGCCAGCAGCGCCAAAAGCTGGCGGCGATGAAGGTGTGTCATACAGAGTGAAGGGCAGAGGTCAGCAGCGCGCGCAGGCTGTTCTGTTCGCGCTCGGGTTGAAACAAGGCGGCGCGTGCTTGGCACGCGTGGGTCAGTTGAGCCAACAAACCATCCGCTTGTGTTTGGGTGCGTTTGCATTCGCGCAGCAGCGCCGCCAGTTGGGTGGCATTGCCGGGTTCAAAGTAGCCGGGGTAGTCGTCGCCGAGCATGCCCACATTGCCCGAGACCCGCGAGGCCAACACCGGCGTGCCGCTGAGCACGGCTTCCATGATGACGTGTGCGCCGCCTTCCTGTCGGCTGGTGTGCACCAACACGTGTGCGCGTTGAATGCTGCGGCGTGTTTGTTTGTAAGGTTGCTCGCCCAGCCAGCGGTAGTGCGGGCATTGGTTGCTCACGCGTTCGGCTTCTTTGGCGAAGGCGGGCTCTAGTGCTTTGCCAATGTGGTCGATGTAAATGCCTTCGTCTGCGTGCAAGGCTTGCACGGTTTGCCACAGCACTTGCGGCCATTTTTCATCACGCAGATGCCCGACCATGGCCACACGCAAATGTGCCTGCGTTTTGTTGACGGCTGGCAGCGGTGTGCTGGATGGGTAGATGACGTGTGCTTTGCGTTGCAGATGCGCGGGCAACGCGTGCAGCCCCTCGGCTTGCAGCACGATCAGGTGGTTGGCCAGCTCTAGCGAGCGCTGGGCATCTGCATCGTGTTGAATGTCTTTGTACAAATCGGTGCCTGTGAGGGCCAGCGCCAGCGGGCGCTCAGGATGCGCGTTGGCCCAGGCAGCCACCGATGGCGCAGAGCGTCGCGCGTGAAGCGCCAACAGAATGTCTGCCTCGTGGCCATCGGGCCAAGCCGAGCTGATGCGCACCTGAAACGCGCCCGACAACAGCTGAGCCCAGCGCTGGGCTGTTTGCCAATTGCCGTTGTTGGCGTCAGCCAGTGCAGGCGTGACGAGGCACAGGGTGGGCAGGTGCATGCGGGATTACAGGCGAGCCAGTCGGCCAAGGGCGAGCTGCAAGGTCTCATCTTTTTTGGCGTAGCAAAAGCGCACCACGCGTTGGTCAAACCCGTCGGCGTAAAAGGCGGACAAAGGAATGGCGGCCACGCCAATTTCAGAGGTGAGCCACTTGCAGAAGTCGGCTTCGCTCAGGTCTTTCTCAGGCACGCCGAGCTTGTCGATGCGCACGCACTGAAAGTAACTGCCTTCTGACGGCAACAGCTCAAACTTGGTGTTGACCAAGCCTTGGCGAAACAGGTCACGCTTGGCGGCGTAAAACGCGGGCAGTTGCATATAAGGCTGCGGGTCTTTGAGGAAAGCCGCCAATCCGTGTTGCACCGGCGTGTTGACGGTGAACACATTGAACTGATGCACCTTGCGGAACTCGGCGCTGTATGCCGCAGGCGCTGCGACGTAACCAATTTTCCAGCCCGTGACGTGGAATGTTTTGCCAAAGCTCGACACGATGAACGCACGCTCTGCCAAGCTTGGAAAGCTGGATGCACTCAGGTGTTGCAGCGGGGCGTAGACCATGTGTTCGTACACCTCGTCGCTGATGAGCACGATGTTGGTCGGGGCGAGTAGCTCTTGCAGCTTGAGCATTTCCTCGCGCGTCCACACGGTGGCGCTGGGGTTGTGTGGGCTGTTGACGATGATGGCGCGCGTCTTGGGCGTGATGGCCGCTGCGATTTTGTCGAAGTCAGGGCGGAAGGTGCCGGGGGTGAGCGGCACGCGCACGGCCACGCCGCCCGCCATGTCGATGTTGGGGATGTAGCTGTCGTAGCAGGGCTCGAGCACGATCACTTCGTCGCCCGTGCGCACCACGGCCATGATGATGCTGAGGATGGCTTGCGTAGCGCCCGCCGTGATGGTGATTTCGCTGGTGGGGTCGTAGCGGTGTTGGTACAGCGCTTCAATTTTGTTGGCCACCGCTTCACGCAGCGCAGGCACGCCGGTCATGGGTGGGTATTGGTTGAGGCCATGCTGCATGGCGTCGGTGACGCAGTTCACCAGCTTGGGGTCGCAGTCGAAGTCGGGGAAGCCTTGGCCTAAGTTCACCGCGTTTTTTTCAGCGGCCAGGGCTGACATGACAGTGAAGATGGTGGTGCCGATTTTTGGGAACTTGGTGTCGAGGTGCGGTGTGGTCATCACAGGGCTCACAATTGGAAGTCGGTGGGGTGGCCGTCGAGGGCTTTCATGATCAGGTCGCGGTCGAGGCGGTCGCTCAAGAGGGCAGCAAAGTCATACACAAAATGGCGAATGTAGGCGCTGCGCTTGAAGGCAATACGCGCCACGTTTTTGCCAAACAGCTGCGAGGCGGGGCGAGCCACCAAGTCGTCGTCCAAGCTTTCTTTCACAGCCATTTCGGCCACGATGCCCACGCCCAGTCCTAAGCGCACGTAGGTTTTGATCACATCCGAGTCAATCGCTTCAAGCGCGATGCGAGGTGTGAGGTTCTTCGCCGCAAATGCTTTGTCAATGCGGGTGCGACCCGTGAATGACGGGTGGTAGGTGATGATGGGTTCGGCTGCCAAGTCTTCCAGCGTGATGCGCACTTTGGCCGCGAGCGGGTGCGATTTGGGGATGACCAACATGTGCTCCCACTCGTAGCAGGGCAAGGTCACGAGTTCGGGGTAGTCGGCCAGCGACTCGGTGGCAATGCCAATTTCGGCCACTTCGTCCATCACCATTTGCGCCACTTGCGCGGGGGCACCCTGGTGCAGGCTGATGTTCACATTCGGAAACGCCTCGCGCAGCTTGGCCACGGGCACGGGTAACACATAGCGGGCTTGGGTGTGGGTGGTGGCGATGGACAAGGTGCCGCTGTCTTCGGCGCTGAACTGTTCGCCAATGCGTTTCAAGTTGCCCACTTCGCGCAAGATGACCTCGATGCTGCGCAGCACGTGCTGGCCGGGTTCGGTCACGCGTTTCAAACGCTTGCCGTGGCGCGAGAAGATTTCGATGCCCAGCTCTTCTTCCAGCTCAATGATGGCTTTAGACACGCCCGGCTGGGAGGTGTGGAGTGATTTGGCCACCTCAGTGAGGTTGAGGTTGCGGCGGACGGCTTCTTGGACGAAGCGGAACTGGTGGAGGTTCATGGCTTGGCGGGTGTGATGTGCCGCTCATTATGCCTTGAGCATCTAATAAATCAGTTCTTTATATGCTGATATTTGCCGCATTCAGCGGGGTTGGTGGGCTTGGCCCAAAGCAATGTCGGCCAACAAGTCGAGCAGCGCGGTTTGCTCGCCCACGGCGGGTTGGCAGCTGATGTCGATCGACGGGTGTTTGGTTTTTAACGCCGCAATCAGCTGCGGCAAGTCTTCACGGGCGTGTCGGCCCACACCTAAAAACATGGGCACCACGCACAGGCTGGTGGCACCTTCGGTTACCAAAGCGTCGGCTACGTGGGGCAGGTCGGGCTCAGTCAGCTCAAGGTAGGCGCAGCGCACCACAGTGTTTGGCGAGCGCTGGGTGATGCGCTCGGCCACGGCTTGAATGGGCTTGTGCCAAAGCGGGTCGCGTGAGCCGTGGGCAAACAAAATGATGGCGTGCATAAACTTATTGGCGAATCACCAGCCAACCAAAAGCGGCCAACGAGGCGAGCGAGTAGAGCATGCCCGGCGCCGCCGCTGCAAACCACGGCGCCCAGCTGTTGATGTTGCCGATATAGCTGAATACGTTGTTGAGCAAGAAAAAGCTGATGCCCGCCAACACACCGCCAAACACGTGGCTGGCAATGTTGCCGCTGCGGAAATGCAGATACGCAAAGGGCAGGGCCAGCACCACCATCACCAAGCAACTCAGCGGGTAAAACACTTTTTTCCAAAACTCAATTTCAAAGCGTTGCGTGGTTTGGCCGTTGGCACTCAAGTGCTGAATGTATTGAAACAAATCCAGCGTGCTCATGCGGTCGGGTTTGAGCAGCGCCACCGAAATCATTTCAGAGGTGATGCCTGTTGACCATGCTTGTGTGGGCGCGTGGGTGCGCTCTAAAACAGAGTCGCCGTTTTTGCCGCGGCTGAGTTGGTTGCGTTCGACCTCTTGCAAAGTCCAGGTGTCGTCGTTGCTCAGCAAGCCGTCGCGTGCTTTGATGAGCGCGACCCATTGCCCGTCTTTGGTGAATTCAAAAATACGAATGCCGCTGGGGTTGCCCTCAGGCGTGAGGGTGGTGACGTTGACCGCGAAGCTGTTGTCGCCCTGGCGTTCGCGCAACCACGCCCCTGTGTTGCCCACTTTGATTTGGCCCATGTAGCGCGACTTGAGCAGCTGACCGTAGCGATCGCACAAGGGCGACAAGTAGTCGCCCACAGCAAAGGTCAGCACCACAAACGCTAAACCCAAACCCAGCAGGTTGCGCAAGGCCAAAAAAGGGCCCAAGCCGCTGGTGCGCAAGATGGTGAATTCAGAGCTTTGTGCCAAGCGTGCCATCACAAAGATCGTGCCGATCAGCACCGTGATGGGGAGCAGTTCATACAAGTGGCTGGGAATCAGCAGCAGCACATACGTTAGCGCGTGTTTGAGCTGATACGCCCCGTTGTTTTTGCCCACGCCTTGGAGTTCATCGACAAAGTCAAAGAAGAAGAACAAGCCTAAAAAGCCCAAGGTGACAAACCCCACGGCGATGAGCACTTCGCCGTAAATCAAACGTCGCAAGGTTTTCATGGGCGCACCTCCGGCGTGGGTGTTGCGGCGGGCAGTAGTTGGCGCCAATTCCAGTTGTTGTGACGCACGGTCAGCCACAGCATGGCCATGCAGAAAACGCCGCCATGCAGCGCAATGAGGAAAGGCACAAACTGCACTTTGCCCAAGCTGATCCAGCTTTGGCCCAAGTTGATGAAGTTGTAGTACACGACAAAAATAAACAGCGCCAAGGCCAAGTTGCCGCCGCGTCCCACGCGGTGGTTGGCACTGGTGATAGCCACCGCGATGACCACAAAATTCCAGGCCGCCATGGCCATGCCCAAACGCCAAGCCAGCTCGCCCAAATTGTTGGGCGTGGGCTCTTTGATCAGCTGCAATGTGGGGGTGGCTTTGGCTGGAATGACATCAGCAGCCTTCACGTCTTGACCAATGCGTGTGCCGTAGACCTTGAACTCACTGATTTTGATTTCGGCCTCGCCCACGGTTTGCTCGACCCGTTGGCCCACATCCAACACGAGAAAGCGGTCTTCGTCGATGAGTTCGATGTGGCCTGCCTTGGACGAGGTCATGGCTTGTTTGCCGTGGTCGGTGGATGAGATGAAAACGTTTTTCCCTTGCTTGTTCTCAACGCTTTCTTTGTCCACAAAAAACACGCGCAAGCCATTGGCAGACTCTTGGAACTGACCGGGGGAGACGCGCTCTAAATCGCCTCGGCGTTCAAAACGCTCTTTCAATTCGCTGATTTGCTGGTTGGACCACGGCCACACCAACAGCACCAACGCCGCCACGGAAATCAACATCGGCCACGCAAAACGCAGCATGGGGGTGAGGAAGGCACGCAAGCCCTTGCCGCTGGCCAACCAAATGACCATCTCACTGTCCAAATAGGTGCGCGAGAGCGTGCCCACCGACGCGATGAACAAACTCATGGTGAGCACTGTGGGCAAGTGCCCCAGCATGGTGAAACCCATGATCAAGCTCACCTCGGAGGGGTTAACGCTGCCTTGCGATGCCTGACCCAAAGTACGGATCAGCATGATGGTCATCACGATGGTGATCAGCACCACAAAGGTCGCACCAAAACTGCGAGCCAGCTCTTTACGAATGGAGGAATGGAATAACATCAGCGACAGAGGAAAACCGCAATTATGAACTTCGAGCTCAAGACCCTAGATTTACACGCTGCAGCTACGCATAAAACCGATGTGCTGATTATCTTGGTATCTGCCATGGACAAGCCCAGCAAAAGCGTTTTGGCGCAACTTATTTCCAATGCCCGCAAAAGCGGCGACTTGGACGACAGTCCCGCCAAACTGCTGACTGTTTGGCAACCCCAAAACGTGAGCGCCTCACGTGTGGTGCTGGTGTCATGTGCTGACGGTTCTGCCGCGCAAGTGCGCAAAGCCGTGACCGCTGCGGTCAACGCTGTGAAGGCTGCGAAACCCGCGCACCTGACGGTGTGCTTGGCAGATGCCGCAGACCAACGCCTGCAAGCCGCAGCTCAAGCTGTGGCCGATGCGAGCTATGTTTACACCGCCACCAAGCCCTCGGCCAAAGCCTCTGGTTTGAAACGCGTGGTGCTGGCTTTGCCCACTGCCGAAAAGACCAAAGCAGCGAAGGCCGCGTTTGAGCTGGCACGCGCCCAAGTGGCCGGTGTGTCGCTGGCCAAAGAGTGGGGCAATCGCCCCGCCAACCACGCCACGCCCACGCATTTGGCCGATGTGGCCAAAGCCTTGGGCAAAAAGGCTGGCTTGCATTGCCAAGTACTCGGCCCCAAAGAGATTGAAAAACTCGGCATGGGTTCCTTCGCCGCCGTGGCGCGTGGTTCGGTCGAGCCGTTGCGCTTCATCGTGTTGCAGTACACGGGCGCAGCCAAAACCGAAGCGTCCACCGTGTTGGTGGGCAAGGGCATCACGTTTGACACGGGCGGCATTTCGCTCAAGCCAGGCCCTGGCATGGACGAGATGAAATTTGACATGTGCGGTGCCGCCAGCGTGCTGGGCACGTTTGAAGCGCTCTCGATCCTCAAGCCTGCCATCAACGTGGTGGGCCTCATCCCCACCTGTGAAAACATGCCTGACGGCACGGCCTTGAAACCCGGTGATGTCATCACCAGCATGAGCGGCCAAACCATTGAGGTGCTCAACACCGATGCCGAAGGCCGTCTGATTTTGTGCGATGCGTTGACTTACGCCACACGCTTCAAGCCCCGCGCCGTGATTGACATTGCCACGCTGACGGGCGCCTGTGTGATTTCGCTCGGCCATGTGCGCAGTGGTTTGTTCTCGCCCTCCGACGACTTGGCCAATGCCTTGTTTGCCGCAGGCGAGGCCGCGCTCGACCCTTGCTGGCGCTTGCCCTTGGACGACGAATACGCCGAAGGCCTCAAGTCCAACTTTGCCGATGTGGCCAACGTCGCAGGCCGCGAGGGCGGCTCCATCACGGCGGCTAAGTTCTTGCAGCGCTTTGCCAAAGACTACCCTTGGGCGCACTTGGACATCGCGGGCTCAGCATGGAAGAGCGGCGCAGCCAAAGGCGCCACGGGCCGCCCTGTGGGCTTGTTGCTGCAATACCTATTGGGCACAACGCCTAAGAAGGCAGCTGCAAAACCCGTGCGTCGCACCGCCAAGGCTTAACTGCACGGTTGCGCCCGATGACCGAAATCGCGTTTCATTTCAACGCCCCCGACAAACTGGCCTACGCCTGCCGCTTGCTGCGCAAAGCTGTGGCCAGCGGTGCGCGGGTGGTGGTGACGGGCGCACCGGCTTCGTTGCAAGCCCTCGACACTTTGCTGTGGACCTTTGCTCCGCTTGAATTCGTGGCGCATTGCCGAGCGGGCAGCCCCGCCGAGCAGCTGATGGCATCGCCCATCGTGCTGGCTGCGCAAATTGAAGGCGGGCCTGAGTTGCCGCACCATCAGGTGTTGTTGAACCTCGGCGCTGATGTTGCCCCGGGCTACGAACGCTTTGAACGCACGATTGAAGTGGTGACCTTGGACGACGACGACCGCCAGCTGGCGCGTCAACGTTGGAAGCACTATGCGGACCGCGGGTATTCCATCACGCGGCATGATTTGAAGCTGAAGGACACTTCGGCCTAATTTTTGTTTCTCATCCTCAAGGAGTTTTTGCATGCATTTCTCTCTCAAACTGACCGTGGTCGCAACACTGCTAGCCACCGGCACCTTGGCCTCGGCGCAAGAGCAAGTGGTGAAGATCGGCCATGTGGCACCCATGAGCGGCGCGATTGCCCACTTGGGCAAAGACAACGAATACGGCGCCCGTTTGGCGATTGAAGAAATCAACGCCAAAGGCGTGAGCATCAACGGCAAGAAAGTCAAATTTGAATTGGTGGCTGAAGACGACGCAGCCGACCCCAAGCAAGGCACAGCGGCAGCGCAAAAGTTGGTCGACGCCAAAGTCAGCGGCGTGATTGGCCACTTGAATTCAGGCACCACCATTCCTGCTTCCAAGATTTACAGCGATGCGGGTATTCCTCAAATTTCTCCTTCATCGACCAACCCCAAATACACCCGCCAAGGCTACAAAACAGCCTTCCGCGTGGTGGCCGATGACGTGCACTTGGGCGGCACCTTGGGCCGCTATGCGGTGAACGAACTCAAAGGCAAAACCATCGCCGTGATCGACGACCGCACGGCTTATGGCCAAGGTGTGGCCGAAGAGTTTGAAAAAGCGGTCAAGGCCGCGGGCGGCAACGTGGTGGGCCATGAGTTCACCACCGACAAAGCCACCGACTTTATGCCCATCTTGACCACGCTCAAAGGTAAGAAGCCCGACATCATCTTCTTTGGTGGCATGGACGCGGTCGGCGGCCCCATGATGAAGCAAATGAAATCACTGAACATCAAAGCCAAGTTCATGGGCGGTGATGGCGTGTGTACCACCGAGATGATCAAACTCGCAGGCGATGCGCTGGGCGATGGCCAAGTGGTGTGTGCCGAAGCTGGTGGCGTGGACGGCGCGTTGAAGAAGGGCATGGACGAGTTCAACGTCAAATTCAAAAAGCGCTTCAACGACGATGTGAAGCTGTATTCGCCCTACGTGTATGACGCGGTTTACGTGATGGTGGATGCCATGCAGCGCGCCAAATCGACCGAGCCTGCCAAGTATTTGCCTGAACTGACCAAGACCACAGGCTTCAAAGGCGTGACCGGCACCATTTCGTTTGATGCCAAAGGCGACATCAAAAACGGTGCTCTGACGCTCTACACCTTCAAGGCCGGCAAGCGCGATCAAATCGCGGTGGTACGCTAAACACCAAGGTGTTACCCACATCAAAAAGCCACCCTTGGGTGGTTTTTTGTTTTAAGGCTTGGCGGGCACGTATTCGAACACTTGGTAAGCAAAGGGCTTGTCCAGCGGAAAGCGCAGGCCTTGGCTTTGTACGGTGATCGTCAAAGGTTCGGCATGTTGCCCCTGGGCCTGTAACCAAGCCTGCATGCGTTGTGGGCAATCGGTGCTGTCGGGACGATCGACGGGTCCGAGCGGACACAGCAACAGACCTGCACGGGTTTGCCAATTGGGCAGCGGGTTGACGGTGGCCGGAAATTGATCAGGTACCTCGGGCACCACGTGCAAGTGGTGGTCGCCGTAAAAGGCCAGTAACGCACTCTCGGCCCATTGCCCGCCGACCCACTGCAATGGCACATCGGGATGGCGTGTTTGCCAGAGAGTCAACATGGCGGTGGCCGCCTCTCGGCGCGGCAGGTAGTGGTTTTCTGTACCGTCTTGGGCTTGGTGCCACGCGTACCAAGGGCTTACCAACACGACGAGTGCCAACCATGCCATCAGGCATTTGAGCAACCGAGAGGTGAGTGCCGCGATGGCTGTGCCCTCAGGCGCCAAGTTGCGCAGCCAGAGCAGCGAAAAACCATACCCAATTGGAATGGCCCAAGGCAAGGACAGCTCCACAAAGCCCGTGATACCAAACACCAGCGTGATCGCCCAAGGCAGCATGGCTAACCAAAACAAGGGGTCTTGCCAGCCTTGCGGGCACCATGAGCGCCACATGCGGGTGGGCCAAGAGCGCAAGGCTTGGCCAAGCGATATGGGCTGAGGCACGCACAGCGCGGTGCACAGCAGCCAAGGCACCAGCCAATAGCCGATCGGGGCAATCGCAAACTTGGCCAGCATGCGCCAGTTGGTGCCGTCGTCGCTGCCTTGTTCGCTCACGTAGTGCAGCGTCACAAAGTCATGGGCTTGCAACCACTGGATGTGTGGCCATAAGCTCAAACCAAATATAAGCAGCGTTAGCCAAGGTTTGGGTGTGACAAACCATTGGCGAGCGATGGGCGAGGACAAGGCCGTCAAGAAAAGTGCCAACAAAAACACGCCGCTGTAATACTTGCCCAGCATGGCCAAGGCGGCCAAAACGCCCAACGCGACAGACCAAAGCAGCCCCGAGCGCCCTGTTTTTTGAATGCTGTGTACCCACGCCACCGCCACCCAAGGCCACACACTCAGCAAGATGGCGTTGGCGTTGAACTTGACCGCCAACGTGCTGTAGGGAAACGCCATGCTCAGCAAAACCACCGAAGGCAGCGCCAGTTCAGGTTTGTCCATGGCCTGCGCCAAGCGGTAAACGCCCAGCAGGCCAATGGCGACGTTGAGGTAAGACAACAGGTGGTAAGACGCATCGACCGTTGGAAAAAGGACAAACCACGCCCCCGTGACCCAGGCAAACAACGGGGGGTGCTTGGCGCTGCCCCACGCCCAGTCTTGGCCCCAAGCGTAGTTTTCCAACATGTCCGCGTAGCTGTCGAGGTTGGTGTCTGCGATGCCGTGCGCCAGGACCCACACCAGTACATGGAGGAGCAATACCCACCCAATCCACGCATTTTGGGAAGTTTTTATTAAATTGAGCTGGGGGTGAGCGGCGTTATTCAAGGTTTTTTCGTAAAAGTTAACGAAAAAATTATAAGTAAATCAATGGGTTATGTTTTTCTTCGATTTTTTTAGAAAAGTCTGTACACCAAATGTAAAGCTGGTGCGTTGGTTCTCTACAAAGTTCTTAGGAGCCTCAATTGGATAAGTCAGTCATTCAGATCGAATCACCAGATATGGCTGTGGAGCGCCGCTTCAAAATCGTATCGAACGAAAAGGCCGGCATCAAAGCCACCTTCGATCGCATCCGTGCCCAGCTCGCCCAAGAGGCTGAGCAACGAAGCCGCCCAGCTTCGCGCATGTACTCTGGTTTCAGAGCCGTCAAAGCGTAAGCAACCCCCAAATTATTTCAAAGGCGCCTTCATGGCGCCTTTTTCATTGAATCCTAATTGCTTATTCCTGTTTTAAATTCAAGGATTGATACACCTTGAAGCGTATGGACGCGCGTGCCTAGGCTCCCCATAATTTCGCGCGACGATTGCCCTACGCGAGGTTATTTTGCTTTCTAACTTAACGAAATTCTTTTCAACCGACATTGCCATTGATTTAGGCACTGCCAACACGTTGATTTACACGAAAGAGCACGGCATCGTGCTGGACGAGCCTTCGGTGGTCGTGTTGAAGAAAGACGGCAAGATGCACGGCAAAACCTCTGTGTTGGCGGTGGGCAACGAAGCCAAGGCCATGTTGGGCCGAGTCCCCGCGGGCATCGAAGCCATCCGCCCCATGAAAGACGGCGTGATTGCTGACTTCACCGTGACCGAGGTGATGCTCAAGCACTTCATCAAGCTCGCGCATCCGCACATGTTGTTCAAGCCCAGCCCGCGCATTGTGATTTGCGTGCCTTGCGGCTCCACGCAAGTCGAGCGTCGTGCGATTCGTGAATCGGCCTTGGGCGCTGGCGCCTCAGAGGTTTATTTGATTGAAGAGCCCATGGCCGCTGCGATCGGTGCGGGCTTGCCTGTGACCGAGCCCTGCGGCTCAATGGTGGTCGACATCGGCGGCGGCACCACCGAGGTGGGCATCGTGTCGTTGGGCGGTATGGTTTACAAAAACAGCGCACGCATCGGCGGCGACAAATTTGACGAAGCCATCGTCAACTACATCCGCCGCAACTTTGGCATGCTGATTGGCGAGCAAACGGCCGAGCGCATCAAGAAAGAAATTGCCACGGCCTTCCCAACCGGTGAGGTGATGGAGATGGAAATCACGGGCCGTAACTTGAGCCAAGGCATTCCGCAAAGTTTCACCATCAGCTCCACCGAAATTTTGGAAGCGCTGACCGACACGCTCAACAATTTGGTGTCCACCATCAAGATCGCGCTAGAGCGCACGCCCCCCGAGTTGAGCTCCGACATTGCCGAGCGTGGCGTGATGCTTACTGGCGGAGGCGCGTTGTTGCGTGATTTGGACCGTTTGATTTCAGAGGAAACGGGCTTACCCGTGCTGATTGCCGAAGATCCACTGACCTGTGTGGCACGTGGTTGCGGTTTGGCGTTGGAGCAGTTGCATAGCGTCAGCGGTATCTTTACTGCCGATTGATGCGGGTGCTGTTCAGGTTGTGTTGGCTCGGCTGGGCCTTGGCCGTGCCGGTGTGTGCGCTGGCGGCGCGCTCTGCGCCGGTGGCCGATGTCTCGGGGGATGCTTCGGGCGCTGCCTCGCGCATGGTGTTCAAAGAAAACACCAAAAAGAAAGAGGCCGCTTGCCAACTCACGCTGATGCATGTCTCCACCTGCAAGTTCAACAAGAAGTTCACGCAATTTGCTTTCACCGGCTCGGTGCTGGCGCAACGCAGCGCAGCCAAACCAATGACGCTGACGGTGATTGGGCAAAACCACCAATTGGGCCGCAACGAGAAAGACATTCAAACACGCCTCTGGCGCAGTTCGAAAACTGCACCACCCATCTCCGCTGAGTGGCGCTGAACGGCTTGACCTTTGCTTCATCTAGGTGTCATCTGGCTGGTTTAAGATTCGCGCCGTGACCCAACCCACTTCCTTCTTCAAAACGCTGTGCCTGTATTGGGCCGTTGCGCTGGTCGCCTTGTTGGCAATTGGCCCGTTTTTGCACGCGCATTACGGTGCATCGAAGGTGACAGGTTTGCACGTCGACGGCGTGACCTCGGTGGTGACAAACGCAGAGCCCGCGCTGGCCGTGGTGAGTTTCAGCCAAGACGACGAGCAAGAGTCAGCCGCGGTGGGGGTGGAAACTTCTTACGCACGCCAAACCAATCTCGATGTGCAAGACCAGCCTTCGAGCGTGTTGATTCTGTTGGCTTTTGTCATGGCAGCGCTGATGCACAGCGTTGTGTCGCGCGTGCCGAAGCCAGCTGCGCAACGCGCTGTTCGCCACGCATTTGCGGCGGGTTGGCCGCCGCTTTCACACGCACCTCCCTCGTTTCGCTTCTGATAGTTGACGCGTGTGCACACCGCCGTGCACCGCTTATCGGTAAGTGATGTGTGGAGTTTGTGATGTTCACCTCTTTCAAGTTTTCTGTTCGTGCCGCTGTGTTGGGCGTGCTCTCGGTTTTGGCATTGCCTGCGTTGGCACAAATGCCCGCCAGCGCTGCGTTGCTATTGCCGCTCAACACCAAGCAACAAGCCAGCTTGGGCGTGCAAGTGGCGGCGGTTCAGCCTGCCACGGGCGGTCAGTTGTTGGCCAGCGCCACGGTGGTCATGCCGCCTGGCAAAGAGTTCACGGTGTCTGCGCCTTATGCGGGGCAGGTGTCGCGCTTGTTGGTGGGCGTGGGCGACACGGTCAAAGCGGGCGCTGCGCTGGCGCATTTCACCAGCCCGATGTTGGGCGATGCCCGCCGCTTGTTCAACGAAGCGTCGCTTGATTACAAAAACGCCTCAGCCGCCGCGCTGCGCGACCAAGCGATGTTTGACGAAGGCATCATCCCCGCCGTGCGCTTGCAACTGAGCCGCTCCAAACAAGAAGCCGCACAAGCGCAGCTGCATGCCCGCGAGGCCGAGCTGTTGGCCGCAGGCATGCGCTTTGATGCCAACACCGGCTACGCCACGGGCACGCTCAAAGCGCCGTTGTCGGGCACCGTGTCCGAGGCCTTTGCGGCGGTGGGCCAGCGGGTGGAGGCGGGGGCGTTGTTGTTCAAACTGGC
>Ga0228700_1000546_pt1 | contig 33325 bp, 43 predicted proteins | sample McNCre317_Aug_MG_FD_178019 | JGI IMG/M metagenome (GOLD analysis project Ga0228700, IMG submission 178019) | Freshwater microbial communities from McNutts Creek, Athens, Georgia, United States - 3-17_Aug_MG | ecosystem: Environmental > Aquatic > Freshwater > Creek | place: USA: Georgia...
CAAACTCGCCTCCCTGGGGAAACTTTTCAAGAAACCAGCGATAGCCATCAGTGCATGCACTCCAAGCCTTTACGCGATATTTTGTAATTTGTAAGTTGTTTTCCATGATTACTCTCATATTCAATGTATTGGGTGGGTCGAATAGGCTGCGTTCACTTCCTACCTACACAGTCAGTCGATGGTTTTCTTCCAGGTGATGTCGCTTATGTGCACAGGCAGCAATACGACCGCGCAGTGGGTTCCATCTGGGCGGGTGGTCAGGCCGGCGAAGGTGCCGTTTTCCAATGCGGTGCCGATAGCGTGGAGAGTGGAAACTGTCAAGGTGGGTGTTTTTGTAGTCATGGTTTACTACCAATAAAAATAGCAAGTGCAAAGACACCAAAACCAGACCCAACAATCATGCCAAGAAAAAAAATAATGAGATCAGACATCAGAGTGGGCCTCCAGTTGCTGGCTTGCGGTTGCGGTGAATGGCATCGATGTCAACGCTATAGCGTGGGTAGTCCATGTCCAACGCGGCCATTACCTGGTGGTAAAGCTCACCCACAGTGCCTGCGTTGAAGATCACGGCATCAGCTTTGATGGCATTGATGCCTTGCTCACTGATATGGGTGTTGACTGGTTCCACACCGGGGCGCTCTATGTGCCACACCACGCCATCGTGGTTGCGCACCCACTGGGCTTCGTTTTCAAAGCGCACGTCGCTTATGCAGAATTGCTGCCCACCGGCATCCATCTGGCCATACATGTAGCTGGTGGCCAGCCTGAGCCACAGATCGGGGTGCAGTGTGCGGCCCCACTCAGTGCCCAGTGTTTGGGCCATCTGGCGGTAGCTGACGCCCAGCTCTGGAATGATGGCTTCTTTGAATTCGCGGCTGTCCATGTATTTGTCGTCAATGTTGCTGCTGGTCAGCAGCTCACGCAGCATGCTGCGGATAGGGTCAGCAAATGCAAATCCGGTGTAGCCCGCATCCTCAAGGATGGTGCGCACAGTGTCTTTGCCGGTGCCTGCCAAGCCGGTGATACCAATTACAGCGGGCCATTGGCGGTAGGGGTTGCGAATGCTGCTCATGTGCGGTTTCCCCGGCTTGGCAAGGTGAATGCATGCATGCTGCCTGGGCGGGGCTCTTGGCGCATTTCACCATCGCCCGTGCGGTAGGTGGTGTGGGCCATGGCAGCATTGCAAATGAAGTCGGGCAGGTATTCAGCAGTGGCGCGGCTCAGGCGTTCCTCATACATGCGTTGGCGCTCTTGCACCAGGCCGGGCAGCATGGTGTGGGCACCACGCTGGGCTGTGCGGCGGCGCAGCTCCATTTCGGCTTTGGTGGCGCGGGGTTTGCGCAGAGGTGCCATAGGGTCTAACTTTTTGTTCATTGTGCTGAGCCGATCAGGTCGGGTTGGTTATCGAATGGGCCTTGCGCGCGCTGTGTGCACCAGCCAATAGGGTGGCCGTCTGCACCCAACTTGATGCGGCGCACAGGCACCACAGTGCGGGCGTGGCTGCGTGTGTATTCATCAGTGCGCAGGCTGGTGGCGCAGACCTCAATCACGCGGCGTTTGATGGGGTTGGCCATGGCCTGTGTAAAGGTCAAGCCCTTGAAGGCCAGCAAGGTATATGCGGCCTGCAGGTGGTCTTCCGTCACGGATGGCATGTGGGTGGCAGTAATCATGCTGGAAGCACCCCAAACACGGCCAGCGTGATGATGTTGGCAACAATGCAGGCTGCTAGCACCATAAGTGTGGCAATGGCTGCATCTTTAATGCGCTTCATTGTGCGGCCCCCATGGGCTGTGCGTTAGCAGCTACCATTTTTGTAGCTGCAGCCAAGTCATCGGCTACAGCCTGCGCAGTGGCGATATCATCAGGGCCATCGAGCAGGTAGGCGCTGCTCATGCCCAGGGCAATGAGGGTGGCCAGCATCCAGTTGATGAATCGGTGGGTGGTCATTTATTCACTCCTTACCACCTGAATTGGTGGGCTTGGAGTGAATTATTAGGCAATACCTACATAAATGCAAGGCATTGCCTAAAATATTTTGCAATGTTCAAGTGAACCCTTTGAAAAGAGGGGTGTTACTTGAAAAGAATCATGTATGTTGTGGCCTTGACTGGGGTAGTGATAGCCAACGCTGGGATACCAGATCAGGTATATGCATTAGGTGAGGGTGACCGCCGCGCCATCTTCCAGAAGCTCATGGCACCAGAGGATGGGCGCTGTTCCAGTATTTCAGATACGTTTTACCAAGGCGCAGACAGTTCCGGCGCTGGGTTCTGGAGTGTGCAGTGTTCTGGTAAGGCCTACCAGCTCATGATAGAAAATACGTCGGGTGGAAGCACTAAAGTGCTTGCCTGCGACAAACTCAGGCGACTGGGCCAGAGTTGCTTTCAGCGGTTCAAATAGTGGGCCTTGTTGGCCCTATCGCATGTTGATGGGGCATTTGGCATCCTGCCCATTGAGCCACTTGATGGTAGGCTCTATGAATTCGTTTTTCTTTCCTCGGTACTGCAACGTAACAGCTGAGTCCTGGTTCATTGGATTGATTCCAATATTCATCCAGACGATGCGGCTTTGACCATCAAATTGAGAGATAAGAGACACATCACCAGCATTGGTATTGGAGTAAAACTGTGCATCGATCGTGAGTGGAAAGCACTTTTCCTTCGCAGATCGAACTAAGTTTTTGTACGATTGCTCTGGTGGAAGTGGTACCACTATATTGGTAACAAGCTGATTTGTTTCTGATGGCTCATGTGTGACTGCACAGCCTGAAAGTACAAGGCACGCAAGTAAAAATAGTTTCTTCATTGGGTGCCTTTACGCTGCATTTCGACGTAGTAGAAGTTCATTTACTACAGCATCATAGTGCTGTTTTTTCTCCGTAAGGGTTCGAATCAAATCGTCTTGCTCTTTTGACGGAAGGCCATCGAATAGCTGAATCAATATATCGTGGCGATGGTCTTTAGTCCCATACGCGGTAGGCTCTTCTGCCACTCGCGCTGAATCAATAGGAATGTCCAGCCACCACGATAATGGTTTTCCAGACCACTCCACCAACGTGGGGTAGTGCTTCTTGTGAATGCGGCCATGTTCGTACCAGTCGTACACAGACGGTGGCTTGACATCGAACACTTTTGCAACCTGAGCAGGTTTTAACCCAAGGCGTTCAGCCTCTTCTTTCAGCTTTTCCCCCATATGTCCCTGATTATTCATGGGCGAGATTAGGCAATGGCGAAATTTATTCGGCAATGCCTTGCAATAATCGTAGGTAATGCCTAATAATACGGGCATGGAACAAATTTCAGCAATTGGTAGGGCCGTGCAGGCAGCGGGTGGGCTCACTTCACTCGCACGCATGATTGGTGTCTCCGTTCCCACTGTGCATGAATGGAAGACCTTTAAGCGCCAAGTTCCGGCAGGGCGTTGTCTTGCAATTGAGAAGGCAACTCGGGGAGCTGTTTCTCGCCGCGACTTGCGACCTGATGATTGGCAGCAATACTGGCCTGAACTGGACCAAGCCCCCGCCACCATTGCACAAGCAGCTACTGAAAACGTAGCAGAGCAGGGGGCTTAAGGTGGCTAAACAGCGCTCAAGGGCTGCGGCTCGTTCAACAAGTCCAACAGCACAGTCAATGTCTCTGTTGTTGGAGAAATTGACCATTGTCGAGATATCACTACAAAAACTGATCGACATCCATGAAAGACCACATGGTCTGAAAGTGACACAAAACTTCCAAGTCGGTGATGTGGCGTCACTGTCAATTCTTCGCGCCGCAGGCCTTGCAATACCGCCGCCGCAGCCGGAGTGAAAACGATGTTGGTGTTTTGTACAAATTCCATGTTGAGTAGCCCCCTGGTGAAGTTGATGTGTGTGAGAGCCATCAGTGTAGCCAGCGGGGCTGCTCGCTTTTTTCGTGGTGCGGTTCTGTTTTGCAGAGCAGCCCTTTGCCCAGTCCATGGCATTGCTGCCTTGGCTGGGCTTTTTTTGGTGTGGTGCTGAATGACCAGCTTTAAGTGCACCGAGACGGCAAAAACCACTGTGCCCTATGACCTGAAAGAGGCGCTTACCTCTAAGGCTCACCTTGCTGGCTGCGACAACAGCGAATATTTGCGTGACCTGATTTGTATGGATGTGCATGGGGTTACTTGGGGTGAACATGTGGCAAATCATCGGCGTAGCGTGTTGGGCAAGCAAGCACTGCAACTGGACCAACTGAGGGCCGCAACATGACCCCAAGCCAATGCTCAGCAATAGGCACCACAGTACCGAGGCCCACCCTATGAGCGCAGTATTACAGCGCCAACCGCTAGACCTGCGCACCGCAGAAGGCATGCTGACGTTTGTGGACGGCTGCGAAGACCGCGAGACATGGGTGGCCATTGGCATGGCGCTTAAAAGCGAGTTTGGCGACACCGCATTCGACGCATGGGACCGTTGGAGCCAAAACGCAGGCAACTACAGCGCACCGGCCTGCCGCAGCTCGTGGCGCGGATTCAAGGCCCGCAATGGTGGATATACCGTTGGCACCCTGATTAAGCTGGCCAAGGACGGTGGCTATACATTCGATGCCAACGATGTGCCCCGTGTAGACAGTGCAGAGCTGGCCCGCCGCCGCACCGAGCGTGCCAACCGCACTGCAGCCGAGCAGGCCAAGCGCATGCAGGACATGGCCAATGCCGAAACCATGGCGCTGGCAAGCTGGAAGGCTGCAGACCGCACGGGCACCAGCGCCTACGCTGAGCGCAAGGGTATCGACGTACCCGAAAGCTGCCGTTTTGTACCGGCTGCCCAAGGTGGTGGCCTGGTGGTGCCCATGCTGCGCTATGACCTGCCACGCGAGCAGAGCCTCAAGGGCGTGCAAACCATCAAAGACGATGGCACCAAGAAATTTACCTACGGCATGGCCAAGCCCGGAACTGCCTGCCGCCTTGGTCTGGCTGCGGTGGGTGAGCCTGTGTTTGTGTGTGAGGGATACGCCACCGGTATGAGCCTGCGCATGGCGCTGGAACGTAAATATGCGGTGTTTGTGGCATTTGATGCCTACAACCTGCCGCATGTGGTCGAAAGTATCCACCGCATGCTGCCAACCAACCCGCTGGTGATCTGTGCCGATGACGACTACACCACCAAGGTGCGCGGCCTGGCCAACAACACGGGCCGCATTCAGGCGCAAGTGGCCATGGAGTCGGTGATGGATGCCGGTGCCAAGCTGGTGGTGCGCACTTACCCGCTGTTTCGCAAAGAGACCCAGCGCGGCCCAAAAGACAGCGACTTTAACGACCTGCACCGGCTTGAAGGCCTGGCCGAAGTGCGGGCGCAGCTTCAATTTTGCTTTGACGCAATAGAACAACTCAAAACCTATGGCTAACCAAGACAACTCTGCACGGGTCTATAACATGAGCTTACCCCCCGATATGGAAGACGAAGATGCTGCGCCGCACAACAGCAGCGTGGGGGAGGGGGCAGCTGCGCCTGCCAAGGGAGCAGCGCGCCAGAAGCGCAAAAAGAAGGTAGACACGGGCAAGCTGCAAACGCTGTTTCGCCGCTGGGCGCTGCAGTTTGCCAGCCAAATTGTGTGGGACACCGAAACCCGCCAGCCCTACGCGGTGGCAGGCCTGCGCAACCAGTATGGCAACGACGAAGTAAAGATGTGGATGACCTCAGACAAGCGCCGCGATGTGCGTGCCGAGCAGGTGGTGTTTGACCCATCAGGCAAGTGTGGACCCGAGTGCATCAACCTGTTTGGCGGGCTAGAAATGGTGCCCATGGCTGGCTCCTATACACCCATCATTGACCTGCTGGAACACCTGTGCGACGGCGATATTGAGATACGCGACTGGATTCTGGACTGGATAGCATACCCACTGCAAAACCTGGGCGCAAAGATGCCCACTGCGGTGGTGATGCACGGCGACGAGGGCAGCGGCAAGAACCTGTTTTGGGAAATTGTGCAGGCCATATACGGTGAATACGGCAGCGTGGTCGGGCAAGACCAGCTTGAGAGCAAGTTCAATGACTACCTGAGCAAAAAGCTGTTCATCATTGGCGACGAGGTTTTGAGCCGACAAGAGATGCGCCACCTCAAGGGCAAGCTCAAGGCCATGATTTCAGGCAAGACCCTGCAAATTGAGACCAAGATGATGCCGGTGCGCCCAGAGACCAACCACGTCAACCTGGTGTTTCTGTCCAACGAGCTGCAACCCAACGCCCTGGACGCATCAGACCGCCGCCACCTGGTGGTATGGACACCACCAAAGAGAGACCGCCCGTATTACCAAGCCGTTGCAGCCTGTGCAGACAAGGGTGGCCGCGAGGCTTTCTACGACTTTCTGCTTAAGCGTGACCTGGCCGCATTCGACCCCTTTGCCCCACCGCCCATGACAGCCGCTAAGACCGCTTTAATTGACTTGGGGCGACCCAACCCCGAGCGCTTCTATTTGGCGTGGCAGGCGGGCGATTTGCCCGTTCCATACGTGTCCTGCAGTGCGGCGCAGGCCTACCGTGCTTACAAACGCTGGGCGCAGCTACAGGGTGAGAAGTTCACCAGCGCGGCCAACTACTTTAGCCGCCAAGTGCTGCGCGAGGCAAAGGACACAATCAATGTGCGCAAGGCTCGCCTGGGCCTTGGCACCGGACAAACTGTCAACCTGTGGTGTGTTGCCCCGCCCCCCGAAGGCGTGAATATGGGCGTGTTTGCAGGCGATTGTGTAGAGGCTTTTGAGGCCCAACTCACCAAGTATTTGGGAGACCAAGCGTGAAAAACCCAATGAAATCAAGTGTGGATAGTTCCGATGTTCCGGTGGATAACTCTATCGGAACAGTATCGGAACACAGCAACCATGCGGGTTGTGCCGATGTTCCGATGATTGACCCAAAAGCATCCATGTGTGCGCGTGTGCGTGTGTGTGCGCATGAAATCATCGGAACTATCGGAACATCGGCACAACCTAATAACCATGCGGGTTTCAGTGTTCCGATATACAAAAAACATCGGAACAGTATCGGAACAGGGTGGAATGTATGAAATTAACCATCACCCACAACTTCCCCGATGTGGCCAAGCAGATCAACAGCCTGCGTGATGACATCGCCAAGCAAGCCACAGCCCGCGCACTCAACCGCACCGTGGAGCAGGCCAAGACCAGCATGAGCCGCGAGATACGCGCTGAGTTCGTGCTACCCGCTGCCAAGGTCAACCAGGCATTGCGAATCAACCGCGCGCGTGCATCGGCCGGAACGTTCAACCTGGAGGCCAGCCTTGAGTCACCAGCCAAGCGTAGCCGCAGCCTCAACCTGGCCAACTTCGGTGCACGCCAGACAAAGAAGGGCGTGAGCTTCAAGATCAAACGCAACGGCCAGCGTGTGGTCATCCCTGGAAGCTTCCTGATCAACGCAGGCAAAACCGTGATGATCCGCACCGGCAAGTCCCGCCTGCCCATCAAGGCATTGCAGACCATCGATGTGGCGCAAATGTTCAACACGAAACGCATCAATGCCAAGGTGGTGCAGGTCATCAAAGACCGCTTCCCAACCATCTTTGAGCGCGAGGCAAAGTTCTATGTGGACAAGTTCAATGCGCAAAGGACAGTATGAGTACCCCCCGGTCAAGGTACTACCAAACACCTTCCGTCACGGGTCGAAACGATCGCGAGATTTCGCTAGTGGGCCAAAGTTTTAAAAAGTGAAGTAGTCCGTTAATCAGGCATCAAAAGTGAAACCTACCCGAGTCACAAAATCAGAATACGCAAAGCTTCGCGGTTGCGCGGCCAGCGCAGTGACGCGGGCCATCAAAGAGGGGCGCATCACCACCATCCAGGTGGATGGCCGCGAGCTGATCGAGGTGGCAGTGGCTGACATTCAGTGGCAGAGCAACACCCGCGCCCGTGTGGATAGCTCCAGCGCGGAAACCACGGCCACAGCGCCCGCCGTAATCGTGGCCAATGAAGTCGGAAGCACCACAAGCTATGAAGAGGCCCGCCGACGCCGTGAGACTGCCGAGGCCAACCTGGCTGAAATGAAGCAGGCCGAAATGCAGGGCACGCTGATTCGTGCCGACGCCGTGCGCAGCGCCTGGGCCACAAAGATCACTGGAGCGCGTGATGCCCTGCTGCAAATCCCAAGCCGCGTGGCGCCAGTGTTGGCTGCTACATCGGACCTGGTCGAAGTGACCGCGCTGCTAGAGGCCGAGCTGCGCCAGGCGCTGGCCGAGCTGAGCGCTGAGGTGAACTAACCCATGGGCTCCCGCGACCTCCCCGACGACTACGCCCGTGCCGCTGCGCTGGTGGCCTCCCTGTTTGCGGAGTTCATGCGCCCACCCGCCAACCTCACCGTCAGCCAATGGGCCGACAAACACCGCATGCTCAGCGGCAAGGCCTCCAGCGAGCCCGGACCCTGGCGCACCGACCGCACGCCCTACCTGCGCCAGATCATGGACGACCTCAGCGCGCGCAGTACCGTGCAAGAGGTGGTCGTCATGTTCGCCGCCCAGCTCGGAAAGTCAGAGAGTGGCAACAACTGGCTGGGCTACATCATCGACAACGAGCCCGGCCCGGTCATGATCGTGCAGCCTACCACTGACATGGCCAAGCGCTTCAGCCGCCAGCGCATCACCCCCATGCTGGAAGAGACCCCCGCACTGCGCCGCAAAGTCCGCGAAAACCGCAGCCGTGACGATGCCAACACCACCCTCATGAAAGACTTTGCCGGTGGCGTCATGGTGGTATCGGGTGCCAACAGCGCCGCCAGCCTGCGCTCCATGCCCGTGCGCTACCTGTTCCTGGACGAAATCGACGCCTACCCACTGGACGTGGACGGTGAGGGCGACCCCGTGGCCCTGGCCGAAAAGCGCACCAGCACCTTCGCCCGCAAAAAAGTGCTGAAGGTATCCACCCCCACCACCAAAGACTTCAGCCGCATCGAATCCGCCTACCTGCAAAGCAATGCCAACCAGTTTCACGTAGCCTGCCCCCACTGTGGTGAACACCAGCCGCTGGAGTGGGGCACCAACACCGCCCATGGCCTACGCTGGTCCAAAGACGCAGACGGAGCGCCCGACCTCACCACCGTGCACTACGTATGCCGACATAACGGCTGCATCATCCAAGAGCACCAAAAAAGCGCCATGCTCCCCACAGGCCACTGGGTCGCTGCACGTGAAAGCACACGCCCTGGCAAACTCACCGGCTACCACCTCAACGCCATCTACGCCCCACTCGGCTGGGTGAGCTGGGCCGACCTGGTGCAACAGTTCACAGAAGCCGCCCACGCTGCCCGCCAAGGCGACATCAGCAAGCTAAAAACCTTCACCAACACCGTGCTGGCCGAGACATGGGAAGAGCAGGGCGACCGCAGCAACGTCCATGAACTGATAAAGCGTGCCCCCGACATCCCCCTGCGCCAAGTCCACTGGGGCCTATTCGTACTCACCATGGGCGTGGACACGCAGGGCGACCGGCTTGAAGCCTACGTATGGGCATGGGGCCGTGGCATGGAGCGCCAAATGGTTGACCGCCAAGTGTTTTACGGCGACCCCAGCCTACCCGACAGCGAACCCGGCAGCCCATGGGCACAGCTCACCGAATACCGCCGCACCCCCATACAACACGCCAGTGGTCGCACCCTCAGCATCCTGGCCACCATGGTTGACAGCGGTGGCCACCACACACAGGCCGTGTACGACTACGCCCGCCGCTACGCCCACGCCCACGTCTATGCCATCAAGGGCCAATCTGTCCATGGCAAGGCTGTGCTTGGCAAGCCCACCGAGCAAGACGTAAACTGGCGTGGCCAAAAGGTCAAGCGCGGCGTCAAGCTGTGGCCCATAGGCACCGACACCGCCAAGGCTGAAATTTACGGCCGACTGCGCAACACCGAGCCTGGCCCCGGCTACGTTCACATCAGCAAACACCACAGCCCAGAAGTGTTCGAGCAACTCACGGCCGAGCGCCTTGTCACCCGCTACGTCAAAGGCCATGCCCGCATGGAATGGGTCAAGCCCGCAGGCAAACGCAATGAAGCACTCGACTGCGCCGTCTACGCCCTGGCCGCTGCACACTTCATTGGTGTGGACCGTTGGCGCGAAAGCGACTGGCTCAAAATGGAGCTACAAGCCCAAGGCCGCGACCTATTCGACACACCCTTAAAACCCGAGTTAAAATCTACCCCAAGCCCGGCAGCCAACCAACAGCCGACCGAGCCCACCGTGCCCCCTGAAACACAGGTAGCACCAGCGCCGCCACCAGAGCAGCCTGCAAAACAAAGCCTCACCACGAATCGCCCCTCCCGCAACCGCATTGCACAAAGGCCATCATGGTGAAAGCTGCCCAACCAAAAACAGACACCCACCCCACCCAATCAACACCTGCACCCAACGATGCAGACGTGTTTGAAAACGACATCATCGAAGACATCTTCGCTGCCGTCATCGCCATGGCCCCCCAGTTCAAAGCTGAGCTCAACAAAATAAAACACGCCAAGCGTGAACAATGGGCCGGTGATCGCCCCTACATCGCCCACCGCTCTGGCGACAGCAACAGCCCCCGAAACATCGCCATCAAAAAAGACTACTGGCAAAACGGCGAACGCATCCCCCTGCTAGAGCGCCGCTACAACCTCAGCAAAGCCCGCCTCTGGCAAATCATCAAGTCCTAAACCACCCATACCGGCCAGCCAGCACCCAACAGTCCAGTTTTTTGCCTTAAAAACTGTACACCCCTGCAGCCATAGTCGCGCAACATGGCTGCAATTACACCCACCACCGAACCCGCCACCCTCTTGGCTGGCGACACTGCCAAATGGCTCAAAACCCTGGCAGACTACCCCGCCACCGAAGGCTGGGCGCTCAGCTACACACTGGTCAGCGCAGCCAACCGCATCACCTTCACCGCATCATCCAGTGGCGCCGACTACCTGGTCAGCGTCCCCGCTGCCACCACATCCGCATGGGTCGCTGGTGCTTACGAATGGCGGGCACAGGTCAGCAAAGCGGGTGAAGTGTTCACCGTCGCCACCGGCAGCATCACCGTACAGCCCAGCTTCGGCACCAATGTAGACAACCGCAGCCACGCCCGCAAAACCCTCACCAACATCGAAGCCTACCTGGAAAACAGCGCCAACCTCACCGCCGCCATGTACGAAATTGCAGGCCGCAAGCTCCAGCGCATCAGCCTGCCAGAACTGCTGGCCCTGCGCGACAAATACAAAGGCGAAGTCGCCCGCGAAGACGCCGCAGCCAACACTGCCCGTGGCCTGCCCGACAAACGCCGCGTGCTGGTCAGCTTCCGCTAACCCCACCCCATGCTGACCCAAGCCATGCAAAAACCCAGCCTCTTGCAACGCGCCCGCACCGCCATCACCAGCCTGATGGGCGGCAGGTCCCCGCAGCTGCGCCGCCTGCAGGCCGCCAGCCTGGACCGCCTCACCAGCAACTGGATGGCCACCGAGCAGTCGATTAACCAAGACCTCCGCACCGACCTCAACCGCACCCGAGCCCGTGGCCGCGACCTGGCACTCAACAACGACTACGCCACCAAATTCGTCGGCATGGTCAAAAACAACATCATCGGCCCCGGCGGCATTCGCCTCCAAAGCCGTGTTGAAGACAAACCAAACAGCCCCGACCGCCTGGCCAACCAGGCCATCGAATCCGCCTGGGCCGACTGGTCCAACTGCTGCGACATCACCGGCCAACAAACCCTGCGCGACATGTGCGAAACCCTCGTGGGTGCACTACCGTCAGATGGTGAATTTTTGGTCCGCATCGTGCGTGGTGCAGAGGCTGGCAACAAATACGGCATCGCCCTGCAAGTCATCGATGTAGACCGTATCGACACCCTCTACAACATAGCAGGCAGCGCCAACACCAACGCCGTCATCATGGGCGTAGAAGTCAACGCCTACCGCCGCCCTGTAGCCCTGCACATCTTTGTATCCCACCCCAACGATGGCCACAATGGCAGCCGCCAGCGCGTGCGCCTTCCCATTGCAGACACCCTGCACCGGTTCAAGATAGAGCGTGCCGAGCAACTGCGCGGCATCCCCTGGATGGCCAGCGGCATGATCAGCCTGCACCACCTTGGCAACTTCAAACTCTCAGCCCTGCTGGCCGCCGAGCACGGTGCCAACCACTTTGGCTTTTTCACCACCCCAGACGGCCAAAGCCCACTTGGCACGGACGATGCTGGCACCACCATCACCGCCAGCCAGCCCGGCACCTTCGACACACTCCCCGCAGGTGTTGGCTTTCAGGCCTACGACAGCAAATACCCCAACGAAGTCTTTGGCCCCTTCGTAAAAACTACCCTGCAGCGCCTGGCCAGCGGCTGGCGTGTGGCCTACCACAGCGTCGCCAACGACCTCGAAGGCGTCAGCTACAGCAGCATCCGCAGCGGCAGCCTGGAAGAGCGTGACCGCTGGTCCGCAGACCAGCAATGGTTTATTTCTGCATTCATGGAGCCCGTCTACCAAGCCTGGCTGCAAAGCGCACTGCTCATGGGCGCCATCACCATGCCCAATGGCAGCGCACTGCCAGCCGCCAAGATTGCCAAATTCAGCAAACACGACTGGCAACCCCGCCGCTGGGAATGGGTTGACCCCAAAGGCGACATGGAGGCCAAAATCCTTGCCGTCAAAGCGGGCCTCATGTCCCCCCAAGACCTCGCCGCCGCCATGGGCTACGACTTCGACGACGTACTCACCGCCATCGCTAGCGCCCAAACCACCGCCGCATCGCTTGGCGTTGCCCTCACCGCCTACGACGGCCAGCCCGGTGCCAACTCCGGCGGCACCGCTACCCCTTAACACCCACCCCATTCAGGAGCACCCCTCATGGCAAACGCCCTTTACCCCAAGTGGAAAGAATCCCTCATTCAAGCCCTGGCTGGCAGCGCCCTCAATGGCTCTGGCACCACAGGCGTCTACTGTGCGCTCATCGACACGGGCACCTACACCTACAGCGCAGCCCACCAGTTCTACTCATCCCTCACCGGCATAGTTGGCACTGACCAAGAAATTACTGCCACCAAGACCTACACCAATGGTGTTTTTGATGGTGCTGATCTGGTTTTCCCCACCGTATCCGGCGCCAGTGCAGAAGCCTTAGTCCTCTATGTCAAAAACGCCGGTGCCAACACCACCTGGCAGCTGGTCGCCTACATCGACACCGGCGTCACTGGCCTGCCAGTCACACCCAACGGCGGCAATATCAACGTCACCTGGAATGCCTCCGGCATCTTCCAGCTGTAAACCATGCCCGTCTTCCGCGACCGCGTCAAAGACACCACGACCAGCACCGGCACGGGTTCCATCACCCTGTCCGGCACTGCGCCAACGGGGTACCAAACCTTCGCCAATGCGTTCGATATTGGTGACAGCGTTGTTTTCACCTACTGCATCGTGAATAACACATCCGGCCAATGGGAAACCGGCGCCGGGTATCTGAGTGCCAGCACCACGCTGGAGCGCTATGAGGTCATGGACGGCTCAAGCGGCCAATACACCCCCGTCAACTTCAGTGCAGGCACCAAAGACGTGTTTGTTACTGCGGTTGGACACTTTTTAGAAGACACAGACACGGGCGCATTGCTGCACCGTGCCAACGGCATGGCAATGCCATAAAGGACAGATATGCCCGGAAATAATGATCCCGTGTACTCCAAACGTGGCGCAATCACCCGCGCCATTCTGTTAAAAACCGCTGCCGCTGACTATTCTGGCGTGAGCGAGTTCAACAAAGAAGTATTCGCTGCTGACGCCACCAACGGCTCCTATATCCAGCGCCTGCGGTTCAAGGCATTGGGCACCAACGTTGCAACAGTAGCCCGCATCTACATCAACAACGGTGGACCCAATCAAAACTTTGCAGCTGCTCCTGCGGCCCCCACTGGCACGCCTTCCGGCACTGGTGGCACGATTCTTTCAGGCTCTTACTACGGCACCATCATCGCCATCGATGCCCAGGGCCAACAGTCCGTAGTCGGCACGCTGTCCGCTGCGGTGGCTGTCACCGGCCCAACGGGTTCTATTGCTTGGTCATGGACTGCTGTGCCAGGTGCCGTGTCTTACCGCATCTATGTCACGACCAACGCCACAGCAGGTAACGCAGTGCGCTACTTCACCAGCGCGACCAATAGCTACTCACAGGTAGCAATGCCAGTCGCTGGCACGTTTGACGACCCTCTGATTGGCAACACCAAGCTATTCGGTGAAATCTCCCTGCCTGCCACAACTGCCATCGCTACTGCGGCAACATCCGACATTGACTACCCCATGAACTTTGCACTTCCTGCAGGTCATAAGGTTTATGTCGGATTGGGCACTACGGTTGCCGCTGGCTGGAGCGTTATCCCAATTGCCGGAGATTACTAATGCTTGACTTCGGCCATCTGCCAACACCCTACGGCAACGCCGATGTGCAGCTATTCACCTGCCCGTCTACCGTCAACCAGCTTCAGTGGCACACCTGGCTAAAGCCTCGCGGCAAAACCATGGTGCACATGATTCTGGCCTCCGGTGGTGCTGGCGGTGGTGGTGGCTTCACCCGTGCCGCTGCAGCCGCTGGCGGTGGCGGTGGCTCTGGTGGCTCAAGCGGGCTCACACGGCTCACCATGCCTGCCATCTTGGTGCCTGATGCCTTGTTTTTGCAAGTTGGTGCTGGCGGCACAGGTGGCGCGGCTGGTGCTGCAGGCGCTGCAGGCGTGCTGTCCTATGTCGCCGCCAAATACTCCGCTGCTACACCGGGCACAGTCAATGCCAATAACGTGCTGGCAGTCTCTGGCGCAGCGGCACCAACAGCGGGCGGCGGTGGCACTGGTGCTGCCGTTGGCACTGCCGGTGTGGCTGGCACCATTGCCACCATCGCAGCCATGCCATTGGCCCACATGGCCCACTTCGACCTCATTGCTGGCACGGCAGGCGTGGCAGGCGGCGCCGTTGCTGGTGCTGTTGGCACCGCCCAGGCCATCCCCACAGCTACACCCTTCTGGGGCGCTACAAGTGGTGCGGGAACCACATCTGCAGACTTTGCAGGCGGTGCATTCACGGCCTCGGCTGATTCACTCATGAGCGAAATGCGCCCGGCTACCCCTGCAGCAGGCTCGTTCGACGGGTCTACAGGCCTCACCACCTGGGCACCACTATTCTCCTTTGGTGGCGGCGGCGGCTCATCGTCCAACGCTGCAGCTGGTGGCAACGGTGGCAACGGCGGTTTAGGTTGCGGTGGCGGTGGCGGTGGCGCTGGCACGACTGGTGGCCGTGGTGGTGATGGTGGCAGCGGGTTCATCCTGATTATTTCCTGGTGAACTAAATGCTCGGCTTTGACCCCGTAGCAAGTAGCCCACTCGCCTCGCTACCTGTAGCGGGTGGCGGCGGCCCTGCAAGCCAAACACTCACCCCGGAACTATTCACAAATAGCAGCATATTCTTTGCTGCCACCGTCAGCCAGCCCGGTGGTGGAGCACAAACGCTCACCCCATCGCTATTCAGCAATGCGGCCAGCTTCTTCGCACCCACCATCGCACCCGGTGCCGTTACCCTGCTGCCCACGCTGGCCAGCAATACAGCCAGCTTCTTTGCCGCTACGGTAAGCCAGAGCGGCGGTGGCACACAAACGCTCACCCCATCGCTATTCAGCAATGCGTCCAGCTTCTTTGCGCCCACCATCGTGCCCGGTGCCGTTACCCTGCTGCCCGCGCTGGCCAGCAATACAGCCAGCTTCTTTGCGCCCACCATTACACCCGGTGCCATTACCCTGCTGCCCGCGCTGGCCAGCAATACAGCCAGCTTCTTTGCACCCACAGTAAGCCAGCCAGGTGGTGGCGCGCAAACACTCACCCCATCGCTATTCAGCAATGCAGCCAGCTTCTTCGCACCCACCATCGTGCCCGGTGCCGTTACCCTGCTGCCCACGCTGGCCAGCAATGCAGCCAGCTTCTTTGCACCCACCGTTGGCCGTGGTGCCGTCTCGCTGCTGCCAAGTCTATTCAGCAACGTTCCAGCGTTTTATACACCCTCTGTCACTGCCGATAGTGGTATCACCCTTACCCCATCGCTGTACAGCAATACCAATACCTTCTATGCAGGCACCGTTAGCCGTGGGCCTGTGTCATTGCTGCCATCGCTATGGGTCAACCTGCCGGTGTTTTACAGCCCTATCGTGGGTGACATTCAGGCACTGGAAGCGTCTGCCACCAACTACTACCGCCAAGGTGCAGCCGCCATCCTGAACCAGGGGCTCGATGGCCCCGACAACGCCATCTTCCTGCGCATTGCCCGCAGGCGTGCGCGCGCGTAAGCGTAGGCTGCAAAACCGTCCAGTTTTTTGCCTTAAAAACTGTACACCCCCAGCCGCAAAGTAGCGGCCATGAGCAAAAAGCACATCCCGCAAGGCCTGCAGCGCCACCTCACCAGTGGCCGCGCAGAGCGCTCACTCTTTGTAGAGCGCCAGTCCATCGACGAAACAGCCCGCACCGCCACGCTGGCCTTCGCCAGCGAAACACCTTATGAGCGGTACTGGGGCATCGAAATCCTCGACTGCACAGCCAGCGCCATGCGCACAGGCCGCCTGCGCTCAGGTGCCAACCTTTTATGCGACCACGACAGCACCGATGTCGTGGGCGTTGTCGAATCTGTAGAGATCGGCTCCGACCGGGTAGGTCGTGCCGTTGTGCGCTTTGGAAAAAGCGCCCGTGCAGAGGAAGTGTGGCAAGACGTGCGCGACGGCATCCGCCGCAACGTATCCGTCGGCTACATGATTCACAAAGCGGTTCTGGTCGAGACAACGGACGGTGTGGAAACCTACCGCGTCACCGACTGGGAACCCTTTGAAATTTCGCTGGTCTCCGTACCCGCCGATGCCTCTGTAGGCGTTGGCCGCAGTGCTGCACCCGCCCAGGCTGACAAAGGCCTCTGCGTCACCGTCAACGTTGAAGTCGAGGTTGAAGACCCCGAAGACGACGCTGCCGAAGACGCCACCGAGCCACCCGAGCCAGCCGAAGCCACCACCGGCACTGAGGCCGCTGCCACAGCCAGCCTCACCCCTGCATCCCGTTCAAACCCCCCTCAAGGAAAAATCATGACCGAAATCGTCACCCCCGAAGTGCGTAACCATGCCGCCGAAATCTCCAAAGTCGCAGCCACCATCCCCGGTGGTGCTGAAATGGCCATGTCTGCCATCCAGCGCGGCCTCACCGTCGAAGCCTTCCAGCGCGAAGCCCTCGAAAAACTGGCCTCTGCCCCCGTGCCAACGTCCGACATTGGCCTGACCAAAAAAGAAGCCCAACGCTTCAGCATCCTCAAGGTAGCCCGCTACCTGGCTAACCCCGATGCCGCCGCTGCCCGCGAGGCCGCATTCGAGATCGAATGCTCCAGCGCAGTCGCCCAAAAAATGGGTCGCTCTGCACAGGGCGTGTTCATGCCTTCCGATGTGCAAAAGCGTGACCTGGTGGTCGGCACTCCCACCGCAGGCGGCAACTTGGTTGCTACCGACCTGCTGGCAGGCAGCTTCATCGACCTGCTGCGCAACGCCATGGTCATCGACCGCCTGGGCACCCGCATGCTCACCGGCCTGGTGGGTAACGTAGCTATCCCCAAGCAAACCGGTGGCTCCACCATCTACTGGGTCGCTGAAAACACCGCCCCCACCGAGAGCCAACAAACTGTGGGCCAAGTGCTCATGTCGCCCAAAACAGCCGGTGGCTTCACCGACATTGGCCGCACGCTGATGAACCAGGCCAGCATCGATGTCGAAAACTTCGTGTTGGCCGACCTCGCAGCTAACCTGGGCTTGGGCATCCAGCAAGCCGCCATCAGCGGCACTGGCGCATCCAACCAGCCCAGCGGCTTGTTGACCCGCATCACACCATCTGTTATCGGTGGCACCAACGGCTTGGCACCTACATGGCAAAACATTATCGACCTGGAAACAGCAGTAGCCACCGCCAATGCAGACGTGGGCAACATGGCCTACCTGGTCAACGCCAAAGTGCGCGGCAAACTCAAGAGCACCCAAAAGTTCACCGGCACCAACGGCATGCCCGTGTGGGACTCTGGCACCAGCCCATTGAACGGCTACAACGCCGCCGTCACCAACGCTGTGCCAAGCAACCTGACCAAAGGCACCAGCTCCGGCGTGTGCTCGGCCATCCTGTTCGGTAATTTTTCCGACCTGATGATCGGCATGTGGGGCACTACAGACCTGATTCGCGACCCCTACACCGCATCCAGCTCCGGCGGCGTGCGCATCGTGGCCCTGCAAGACGTGGACGTGAACGTGCGCAACGTCGAGAGCTTCGCCACCATGGTCGACGCGCTCACCGTCTAATAGCCCACAGCCTGCCCAGTAGCATGTTTGTCGAAGACATCACCGCATTCCTGGACACCACCACCGGCTTTGCCACCCTGGCAACGCTCGGTGTGGGTGGCACAGCGCCGGTCGTCTTCGACAACGGCTACCAAGACAGCCTGGGCGGTTTGATTGAGTCCAGCGGACCCCGCGCCCTGGGCTCTGCCACAGACCTCGCTGCCGTAGTGCAGGGCAGCACCATCACCATCACCGCCGTTGTCTACCGTGTGGCCAGCATTCAGCCCGATGGCACCGGCTTCACCCTGTTGATGCTGGAGCGCGGCTAAATGTCCAGCGCGTTCGACTCCATCATCACCGGCTTCGTCACCCTGCTCACCCAAAACCCGGCAGTGTGCCCCTTTGTCGAAACCGACGAAGACGAAAACCCTATACCCACCGGGCGTGCCACATCCATCCTGGTCACCCTGGGCAATGCAGACCCCCAGCAACTTGGCGGCATCAATGGCAACCCGGTCGACTGGCTCACCGAAGTGCGCGTGCGCTGCATCGCCAGCGCCAATGCCACCAGCGCCCGTCCTGCTGCCAACACCCTGGCCAATGCCGCCTATACCCGCCTGGCCAGCACGCCCGACCTTGCGCTGGGCACCGGCTGCTACATAGGCCAGCCGCGTATCGAGTGGGACGTTGAACGTGCCGCCACCCGCCTGGCCGCTGCCACCCTCATTTATACAGTCCAGCACCGTACTGCTGGCGGAATTTTGAACTAAGGACGAACCATGCCACGTTATATCCGCAACACGGTCATTCTGGCCAAGCAAGAGACCACCATCGGCACCGATGCAGTGCCCACCGGTGCAAGCGATGCCGTGCTGGTGAGCGCCATGAGCATCACCCCGCTGGATGCACAAAATGTGGACCGCGACCTGGTGCGTGGCTACTTTGGCAGCTCTGAGCAGCTGGTGGCCACTGCCAGTGTGAAAGTGTCTTTCAGCGTAGAGCTGGCAGGTTCTGGCGCTGCAGCCACAGCACCCCAGTGGGGCGACCTGCTGATTGGCTGCGCCACCGCCGAGAGCTTGCTCACCACACCCAACCGTGTGGAATACCTGCCCATCAGCACAGCATTGAAAACACTCACCATTTACTACTATGACGATGGCGTGCTGCACAAGCTGTTGGGCTGCATGGGCACCGTCAAAATCACCGCCAAAATCGGCGAGCGCCCAATGATGATGTTTGACTTCATTGGCCTGGACGGCGGCATCAGCGCCACAGCCAATGCAGCAGCCACGCTGAGCGCCTGGAAGACCCCACCCACCATGGCCAAGGCCAATGTGGTGGACATCACCATTGGCGCCACCTATGCCACAGGCGCACTCACCGGCGGCACGGTGTACCCCAGTACCGGCTTGGAGATGGACTTTGCCAACAAAGTGCAGTTTGTGCCCCTGCTGAGCAGCGAGCGTATTGACATTGTGGACCGCGACGCAGTGGGTAGCATGCAGCTTGACCTGACTCCAGCCCAAGAGGTGACGTTTATGGCCACCGTCAAGGCCAACACCACCCAAAGCGTGGGCCTGACCATTGGTACCACGGCGGGCAACAAGATCATTTTGTTTGCACCATCAGTGCAGCTGATTAACCCCAGCAAGCAAGACTACAACGGGGCCCGCCTGATTGGCTATGACCTGCGCCTGGTGCCCACTGCAGCCGGCACAGGCAATGACGAGCTGCGCATCATCACCCAATAAGGGCAGGGCGCATGTTCAAGCTACAAGCCAACCCCACCTTTGCAGTGCCCGTGCCCATTACGGTGCCGGGCCTGCCAGAGCCGCTGAACGTCACCATCACCTTCCGGCATAAAAACCGTGCGGCGCTCAATGCCTGGTTTTCCAATGCTGGCGGCAAAGAGGCTGCAGCCCTGCTCCATGAGCTGATTGTGGACTGGTCTGGTGTGCAAGGCCCTGATGGTGCCGATGTTCCATACAGCCTGACTGCGCTGCATGCGCTGGTGGGCGACTACTGGGCAGCACAAGAAGAAATTATGGATTGCTACCTGCGCGAGCTGAAGGAATCCAAAACAAAAAACTCCTTGAGGCTGCAAGCCGCTTAGTCCATGGCTTTGACGATGTTGAAGCCACCACTGATGCACTCGCAGCCTTTGGCCTCAAGCCACAGCAGGCACCCGAGCCTGAGCACTGTGACATTTGGATAGACAACCTGGCTGCGTTCAACGTGTTTTACCGGCTGCGCACCCAGTGGAATGTAGGAATGAATGGGGCCATAGGCCTGCGGCTAGAGGCACTGCCACTGGCACTGCGTATTGAAGGTGTACCCGAGGACAAGCATGCCGAGGTGATAGACGGCGTGCAAGCAATGGAACAAGAAACCCTGCGCCTGTGGCGTGAAAAAAGGTAGGAGCACGAAAAATGGCTGATGCCAAAATTAATATCAGTGCCCAAGACAATGCCAGCCGCATTTTGGACAAAGTGCGCGGCAGCATCAATGAGGTGAACATCGTGGCCCAGCGTGCAGGCGCTGCCCTGGGGTTGATCGGTGTGGCAGGGGTTGGCGGCCTGGTGGCCATGGCCAAGAGTGCGGTGGACGGCATAGACCGCCTGAACGACCTCAGCGACGCCACGGGCAGCAGTGTGGAAAACATCAGCGCCCTGGAAAATATAGCTGCACGCACCGGCACCAGCATGGACACCGTGAGCACTGCGATGATTAAGTTCAATGGTGCCCTGAAAGATGCTAAGCCTGGCAGCGGTGCCGAGCTGGCCCTGAGTGCCTTGGGCCTGAGCGTGAAAGAGCTGCGCGAGATGGACCCGGCTGAAGCGCTGATGAAGACAGCCGTGGCACTGAGCGGGTTTGCTGACGATGGCAACAAGGCCCGCATTGTGCAAGAGCTGTTTGGTAAGAGCCTGAAGGAAGTGGCACCGCTTCTGAACGACTTGGCCAACAAAGGCACGCTGGTGAGCACCGTGACTACCGATGCGGCAAAGCAGGCAGAGAAATTCAACCAAGAGCTGTTTAATCTGCAGAAAAATAGCACCGACAGCGCCCGGTCTATTTCCAGTTTTCTGGTGACTGCCATCAATGCATCTATTGAGAGATTCAGGCTTGGTGCGATTGCTGGAAAGGGGTTTTGGGAAGTCTTGCGTGGCGACCAGCTGCGTGCATTGGGCCTGAATGATGGCCCCGAAGAATATGCAGCCAAGTTGGCCAAAGTGAATGATCAGCTGGCCAAGGGTGAGCCCCGTGTGCTGGTGCGTAATGCTTTGCTGCGCGAGCAGGCCAGCTTGCAAGCCAAACTGAAAGCGCTGCCAGACTTTGGTGCTGATAACCAAAGCGCAGCTGAAATGGCCAGACTCAGCCGCCGCCCTGGACTGGCGCCACTGCCAGAAAAAGACAAGCCAGAGGCGAAGGGTAAAGACCCCAATGCAGACTTCAACGCCTACCTCAAGGCGCTGGATGAACAAATCTACAAGACCGTGGAGCTGGGTACTGAAGCCAAGCTGCTGCTGGACATTGAGACCGGGCGTCTGGTACTCAATGAGAAAAACAAACAGGCCCAGCTTGAAGAACTGACGCTGCGGGCACAAAACATCGACCAAACCAAGGCCGAAGATGCAGCCACCAAAGCGCTGGCTGAGGCCAAGAAAACATCCGCAGCCTTTATTGCCAGCCTGGCCAAAGAGATTGAGACCCAAGAGCAGCTTAACCAAAAGCTACGCGACCAGGTGCAAGAGATTGGCCTGAACACCGAGCAGCTTAACGCCCTGAAGCTGGCCCGCCTGGATGCAGCCATTGCCACCCAAGAACAGCTGCGCGCGCAAATGAGCCTGCAAACCAGCTCACAAGAAGAGATTGACCAGCTTGAGCAAAAAATTATGCTGCTGCGCCAGCAGCGTGGACTCACTGCGGGCGGCCAGATTTTGCAAGTAGCTGCTGATGAAAAAGAAAAAACCGACAAGGCCAGCAAAGAGTATGCAGACACACTGCACAACGACCTGAAGGGGGCTTTTAGCACCGCATTTCGGGATTCATCGGGCGAGCCACTCAAGGCCTTTGGCGATGCGCTGGCCAATGTGGTGTACAGCCGGGCAGCTACTGCACTGGCAGAGGCGGCAACCAATGGCCTGTTGAACTCGGCCATTGGCTCGGCCATGGGTGGTGCACCGGCTGCAAGTGGTGGTAGCAGCCTGATGAGCCTGGCCAGCATGCTGCTACCCAGCTTTGACGGCGGTGGCCACACGGGCATAGGCCCGCGCTCCGGCGGGTTGGATGGCAAAGGAGGATTTATGGCCATGCTGCACCCCAGTGAGTCGGTAGTGGACCATACCAAAGGGCAGGGCACCACCAACGTGCAGCCTGTGACAGTAGTGCAAAACTTCACCGTGGGCGATGTTGCCAGCGTCAGCATGGTGCAAAAGGCTGTGGCCAACAGCGAGCGCCGCATTGCTGGTGCCATGGGCCGCAGCATGAACTATGGCGGGGCATTGGCCTAAACACCATGGCACTGATTACCCTACCCACCGTATTCGAGCCCAGCGCCTGCACGCTAACCCTGGCTGTGGCGCAGCGTGTGAACGCATCGCCCTTTGCTGGAAGCGAGCAAGCCATTGACCTGCTGAACGACCGCTGGCTGATGTCTGTGGAGCTACCCCCCAACGGCCTGGCTACCAGTGCGCAGCTGGACGCCTTCATTGCCGCCATGCGCGGGCAGGTGAACACCGTGGCCCTATGGAACTTTTCACGCACAGCACCGCGTGGCACCATTGCAGGCACCAAAACGCTGAGCGCCGCGGCTGCGCAGGGTGCAGCCAGCATCAGCATCACCGCCACCGGCACCGTGCTGGCCGGTGACATGCTGGGCGTGGGTGGTCTGCTGCTCATGGCCGCAAGCGATGCCACCAGCAGCGCGGGTGTCATTACCGTGCCGCTGGTCAACCGCCTGCGCACAGCGCTGAGCAGTGGCGCTGCGGTTACCACCGCCAAGCCTACAGCCAACTTCAGGCTACTGAGCTACAGCGCCCCCCAGTACCGCCGTGGGTTTGCACAGGGCACCACCTTCGACTTCGGCGAGGCCATCTAACCATGCGCACGTTTTCAGCCCCCACGTTGGCAGTGTTGCAAGGCAGCTCGGTGGCCTTGGTGCAGCTGCTCAAGTTGGCATTCAGCACCACGCCCATTTACCTCAACAGCTCCACATGGGATTTGGTGTGGGGTGGCATCACCTACAAAGGCGCATTCGGCCTGGGCCAGATCAGCGCCATCACCGATAAGCCCGGCGAAGTGCAGGGCATCACCTTGGAGCTGCACGGCGCTGACGCGGCCCGCATCAGCCTGGCACTGGACGACAGCGATATTGTGCAGGGCACCCCGGTAGAAATACGCACCGCGCTGATTGACACCAGCACTTACCAGATTCTCGATGCACCGCTGGAGTGGATTGGCACCATGGACACCATGTCCATTGCCGAGGATGGCACCAGCGCCACGATTGCGGTGACGTGCGAGAGCAGGGCGGTAGACCTGTTGCGCGGCAATGTGGTGATGTACAGCGATGCGGACCAGCGTGCCATCAACGCCACAGACGGCAGCTTTGCTTATGTGGTCGACCAGATCGACAAGCCCATCGTGTGGCCCAACCGTGAGTTTTTCTACAAATGAGCGCCCCCGCAGCCACCCGCTACCCCACACGCCTGCCCGATTGGCCGCTGCGGCTGGAGCATTTCTTTGCAGTGCGTGCCCGCATGCCATTTGCCTGGGGCCGCAACGACTGTGCCCTGTTTGCAGCCGATGCCGTGCAGGCCATGACCGAGTGCGACCCCGCGCCCGCTGGCCTGCGGGGCCACACCACGGCCAAGCAGGCCTATCGCAACATAGACCGCCATGGCGGCCTGCCTGCCATCGCCACCACCGCACTGGGTGAGCCTATCCACCCGCTGCGGGCCACCGTGGGCGACATTGTGCTGGTGCAAGTGCAGGGGCGCGACGCGCTGGCCGTGTGCAACGGCACCACCGCACTCATGCCCAGCGCCCATGGCGCGGTGAGCGTGAGCATGGCTGACGCCTGCATGGCTTGGAGGGTTGCGTAATGCCGGCTGCAGTCGTCATCGCCGTTGGGTATTTGGCTGAATACGGTGTTATCAGCGCTGCCACGGCCTTTGCCATTGGCAGCTTTGCCGCCACCTATGGCGCTGCCATTCTGTTTGTGGGGGCACTGGCCTACAGCGCCAGCGAGGCCCGCAAGGCCAAGAGCCGCGCCACTGACCAGTACAACGCTGCGCAGGTGGACCGCATGGCCAGTGTCAGCAGCAGCGTGGCCCCGCGCGAGCTGGTGCTGGGCCGGGTGCGCAAGGGTGGGGCTGTGTTTTTTAAGGCCAGCACCGGAAGCCAAAACCGCGACCTGTATCTGGCCATCGCCCTGGCGGGCCATGAGATTGATGCCGTAGAGGGCATTTACCTCAACGACCAGCTTGTGGCGCTGGACGCCAATGGCTTTGTCACCACGGCACCTTACGCCACCAGCACCACGCTCAGCGGCACGGTGCAGACGGATGCTGCAGGCAACGGCACAGTGCCCGCCACCGCGTATGGCTTGGATGCACAGTTTGCCGATGGCACCAACCGGGGCAATATGTCGCCCTGCGGCGTGTCGCTGGTGGGCACCACAGTCACCACCACGCGCCCGTATGCGTATGTGAACTACCAGTACACCGTATCGGGCTCCAACGTGCAGATCACCACCCACCTGGGTGCTGCAGGGCAGGTGGCCAATGCGGCGCTGGTGGCGGCGTTTGGCAGCGCTTGGCCTGCCACCAATGTGGTGTCTGGTGTGGCCTACCTGGTGGCCAAGCTCACTTACAGCGAAACAGCATTCCCCAGCGGCATACCGGCCATCACGGCCATTATTCGTGGTGCCAAGGTGTACGACCCCCGCACTGGAACCACCGCCTGGAGCAAAAACCCTGCGCTGCTGATGCGCCATGTGTACCAGCATGCCAAGTTTGGTAAGGCCGCCGTCAGCGCCGCAGAAGATGCCCGCTTCATTGCCGCTGCCAATGCCTGCGACACCAGCACCGTGTACACCGTAGGCGGTGTGGTGCAGGCTGCGCGTGCGCTGTACCAGGCAGACATCACCGCCCCCTTTGGCACCCCAGCCCGCAGCCTGCTGGACGACCTGGCACAAGCCATGGGCGGAAGCTGGGCGTTTGCGGGTGGCGAGATGTATCTCAAGCCCGGCACCTACACCGCCCCGGTGATGACGCTCACCGATGTCGACCTGGCCGTGGTGAAGCGCGATGGTGCCAGCGAGACGCAAAGCCCCATCAAGATCAGCACGCACCGCGAGCGGGCCAGCAAGTTCAACACGGTGAAGGTCACCATTTGGGACCAGGCGCAAGACTACAAGCAGGCCACACTCAGCCCCTTGGTGGGCAGCGCCCTGCTGGCCCGCGACGGTGCCGAGCTGGTGCAAGAGGTCACTTACCCCGCCATTGGCTACGCCCCGCAGGCGCTGCATGTGGCCGGTGTGATGATGCGCGACGCCCGCGACCCGCTGACGGTGGAGCTGCCTTTCAAACTTAGCGCCTACCCGCTGGAGATGTTTGACACTGTTGCGGTGACGCTGAGCCGCTACGGCTGGGTGGGCAAGACATTTATGGTGCTGAGCCGCACCTTGAGCAGCGATGGCAGCCTGGTGCTGAGCATGAAAGAGACCACCGCCGCCATCGTGACCATGGATGCAGGTTTTAGTGCCCAGGGCTTTGCTGCCAACACCAACTTGCCCAAGCCCTGGCAAATTGCCAGCGTGGGCGCGCTCACCGTCACCAGTGGCACGGCCGAGCTGCTGAAGCAGGCAGACGGCACGGTGGTGAGCCGCATGCGTGTGGCTTGGACCCAAGTGCCTGACCAGGCAGTGGTGCAAAACGGGCAGGTGGAGGTGCAATACCGCCGTGTGGACAGTAGTGGCGCATGGAGCAGCCTGGTGGTGGCGGGCAACGAGACTGCTGCAGTAACCAGCGATGTGCTGGACGGCATGGGCTACATTGTGCGCGCGCGTGCCAAGACCACGCTGGCCATAGGCGACTGGGGCACACAGGTGTCGCACATTGTAGTTGGCAAGATTGCGGCACCATCGGCCCCCACGGGCTTGGTGGTGACCGGCCAGCAGATCAGCTTCACCGGCATTGCCGATGCTGATCTAGAGGGCTATCTGGTGCGCGCTGCATCGGGTGCCAACCCCCAGTGGGGCGCAGGCACACCGCTGCACACTGGGGTGGTGACAACCATACCCTTCACTCCGCAGGTGCGGCTGTACGGCTTGCAGACCATCATGGTGGCAGCGCTGGACACCACGGGCAACATGGGCGAATTCATTTGGGCGCTGTATGACTTCAGCCAGCCCAGCACCGGTAACACGCTGTATAGCACCGACTATGCAGCCAGCAACTTCCCCGGCAGCATTACCGGCGGCACAGCCAGCGGTGGTGTGCTAGCAGCCACAGTAGCCACAGTGGCCGACCTGTATGTGCTGGGCGACTTGTATTCACAGGCCAATCTGTATGCCTCCACATACAACGCAGTGCAGTGGTTATCCACAGTATTCACCCCGACGTACAACGGCACGGTGACCCTGGTAAGCAGCTTCACCGGCAACGCAGTGGTGGAGTATCAGATTGACGGGGGCACCGGCAACGATGCCTATGCGCTGGCAGACGACTACGCCAGTGCCGACCTGTATGGCGCTAACAGCACTTGGTTGCTATGGCCGGGGTCCATGGATGTCAAGCGTGGGCAGGGCATTGTTTTCAGGGTGAGCATTGCCGCCGGCACAGCGTTTGGGTCTTGCAATGCGTTCTCGGTGTACTTCTCGATGCCGCTGGTGCGCCAGACCTGGAACGCACAGCCCATCGCTGCGAATGGCAGCCGCTTGCCCCCTGCAGCGGGAAGCCCGGCCTACAGCAACTGGGTGCAGGTGAAAACGGTGCAGGTCACTCCGGTGGCCGATGGCAGCGGGGCGGTCAGCGCCCAGGTGCTGGACATGCAGCCGTTTGTGGGGCCTGCGCTGCAACTTCTTAATTCATCCGGCGTCAGTGTCGCCGGCACAGCAACTGTCGATATTGGAGGCTTCATCGATGTCTAAACTCATTACCCGTGCCAGTGTGGCTGGGGCTACCTTGGTGGGCTCTGCCCTGAAAACCTCGCTCACAGGCCTGGTGGATGCACTCAACAGTGCAGGCATTCAGGAGGGCGCACGCACTACAGTGTCGGTCAGCACAACACTGACCCTGACGCAAGCAGGCCTGGTGCTGGTAGATGCCACCAGCGCCAGCGTGGTGCTGACACTGCCCAGCAGTGGCACGGCGACCGACGACGCTGTGTTTTTGTTTCGCCGACTGGACAGCAGCGCCAACACAGTGACAGTGCAGCGCGGCGGGACGGACACCATCGAAGGTGCGACCGCTGTTTTGAGTGTGGCCAGCGGTGGCGGAATTTTGGGGCTGCAAATGCCTGCAGGTGCCACCAACTGGCGTGTGTACAGCCAAACAGCATTGGCTGCGGCTGCGCTGCTGGTGCAAACCGGCTTGGGTGCGGAGCTGATTAAGCAAACGGCCACTGCGCTGACATCGGCAGGCGCTGCACCGGCCTACACACTGACATCAAGCCTGGGCGCCACCACGGCACTGGCAGCAGGGCAGCGCTTTCGGGTGAAGTTTCATGCCGCCGGCACGCTGGGCAGCAACACGCTGAACCGCGATGGCTTAGGGGCCAAGAACCTGATGCGCTATGACGCCGCTGGCAACAAGACGGCGGCTGTGGTGGCTGCCAATCAGCTGGCTGATGTGGAGTACGACGGTGTGGACATGGTGGTGCTGACGCCTGCAACGGGCAGCCAGATTCAGTCCCTGCCAGACCCCACACTGGCTGCCAATGCCATGACGCTGCCAGCGTCTGTGCACACGCTGGATTTTCGTAGTGCAACGTTGGGCACGGGGGTGGTCAGCACGGTGTCTGGTACTGCGGCTGCGCTGGTGATTCCATCCGGTGCAACACTGGGCACAGTGGCTGCAGTGCAGAGCACGCTGGTGGAAGTGATACTGAACAACGCGGGTGTTTTAGAAAAGGCTGTTGTGAATGTGGCGGGTGGCAACGATCTGTCGGAGACCGGCGTGATCAGCACCACAGCCATCAGCGCTGCAGCCACGGCAGCCAACGTTTTTTACTCGAACACGGCCCGCACCAATGTGGCCTATCGGGTGGTGCGCGCTATCACATCAACCCAAGCCACAGCAGGAACATGGGTGACTGCGCCCAGCCTGGTGCAGGGCATGGGCGGCAATGCCCTGACGGCTATGAGTTCGCTGGGGTATGGGCAGACTTGGCAGGCAGTTACTCGCACCAGTGGCACCACGTACTACAACACCACTGGAAAGCCCATCACTATTCATCAGAGTGCCGTTGGTGCAAATTCAGCCTTCACTTTAACCATCGGTGGTGTTGCATTGCCTCAAATATCGAATAGCTCGATAGGTATCAATGAGGGGTCTACCTACGTTATTCCACCAGGCGCAAGTTATGTCTCGTCAAACGCCGGAACAGTGTCTGCTTACGAACTTCGCTAAGGAAACAATATGAACTACAAAGCACCCGATAACTCAGTCCATTTTCTTGACTCTGTAGCGTTTGAGCACCTTCTGCCTGCTGGCTCTGTGCCAATCACCGATGCAGAGGCCGAAGCCTTGCAGCCCAAGCCTGGCTTGGCTGACTTCAAAGCTGCTGCGATTGCGCAGGTCCGCGCCATGCGTGTGCCCGTGTTCGCTACGCTGGCAGGCATCCAGTCGCAGGCCTTGGCCAATGGCGACACGGCGACAGCCTTGGCCATCAGCGGACTGCAGGACAAGCTCAAAGCCCTGCCCCAGATTGACTTGAGCGCATGCCAGACGCAGGCCGACATCGATGCGGCATTTGTGGCCGGGTGGATGGGCATCGTGGCTGCGGCTCCAGCCAATGTGGTCAGCGCTTTTAATGGGGTACTGGGATGACGCTGATTTACCCTATCCTATTTTTTATGGTGTGCTGGTACGCATTTGCAATGTGCGTGAGCGTGTACCGGCGCTGGGTGGATGGCAAGTTGTCGCCATTTAACAAGCTGATGTTTGTGGCACCGCTGCTGCTGTTCATCCTGCTAGATGTGGTGGGCAACTACACGCTGCTGCTGGCCTTTGGCTGGCCACCGAAGGACTGTTACACGATCTCGAAACGCATGGGGTTTTACCGGATGAATGATGGTGGTGTACGGCGATGGTGTGCAGACGTGCTTTGCAGCCTACTTTCTGAACTTGACCCAACTGGAGCGCATTGCTGATGTCTGCAAATAAAAACCCATCCATTCACCCACCCGCGCCCCCCTACATTGGTCCTGAGCGCCGCATTGAAATGCAGGGCTGGCGTGCCCACATAGAGCAGCGCCTGGATGATGGCAGCACCACGATGAAAGCCCTGCGTGCAGAGCTGGAAGCCAACACCAAGGCGACCAAAGAAGTAGAAGCCAACACCGGAGAGCTGGTGGAGCTGATGAAGTCGTTCAAGGGAGCATTTGCAGTGTTTGACCTGATTGGCCGGGTAGCCAAGCCGCTTGGGGCCATTACGGCCATGGTGGCTGCAGTGTGGAGCCTGGTATCGATTGTCAAAGGAGGGAAGTAGCACCCATGGCACCGGAACGCATGAGCGATATCGATACGCGAGAGTTCGACCCCGCTGTGTCAGTGGCTTTGGAGCGCTGTATCTCCAAGTATTACCAATACAAAGACCGGCACGAGCACCAGAAGGCACACGGCGCTGCTGCAACCATCAAGATTTTTTATGAATCGATGACTGGGGATTTTTCGGACACATTGCCGACGCAAAGGGGAGACCTGTGATTGCAACACTGACCCGTTCACCGTCTACCGACCAGGGTACCTTTGGGGTGCTGGCGTTTGGTGGGCGCGTGGTGCACACGCTGGAGCTTCCGTGGCGCGAGAACCGGGCGCAGCGCTCCAGCATTCCCGCAGGTGCCTACCGCTGTGCGCTGGTGAAGTCACCCAAGTTTGGCCGTGTCTACAACGTGACCAATGTGCCGGGCCGCAGTGCAGTGCTGATTCACAGCGCCAACTTGGCCGGTGATATGGAGCTGGGCTACACCACGCAGTTACACGGCTGCATCGCTCCGATCATGCGGCTGGGTGCCATGCGTAACAACGCTGGGGCGATGCAGTCGGCGGGTCTGGTGTCGCGTCCAGCGCTGGGCCTGCTGATGGAGTGGGCGGGTGGAGAACCTTTTACTTTGGAGATTAAGCAATGATTGCAGCACTTTTATCCCTGCTCGGGTCGAGCGCCGTGGGTTCATTGATTGGTGGCGTGTTCGCCTTCTTGAACCGAAAAACTGATGTTCAGGTCAAGCAGATCGAGCTGGCCCATGAGAAAGACCGTTGGGACCACGACTTGAAGGTGCGCGATGCTGACCTCAAGATCGCCCAGGCCGAAGCGCAGGGGCGCAAAGATGTGGCCGTGATCGAAGGTGATGCGATGGTTGACACCGCCCGCATGAATGCCATCGGTGCGATTGCCCAGGCTGAAAAGGTTACCAGTGAAGAAATCAATGCCGCCGGCTGGTGGGGTTTCTTGCTGGTATGGGCCAGCGTATTCAACAAGCTGATTCGCCCCATCTTGACCGTGGCGTTAGCCGCGGCTGCGCTGTGGATTAACTGGCTGGTGATCGACAAGCTGACCGCAAGCTGGCCAGCGCTGACGCAGGCCCAACAGTTTGAGACCGGCATGCAGGCATTTGCTTGGGTGACTGCACAGGCATCGATGGCGTTTGGCTACTGGTTTGTGAGCCGGGGAACGTCCAGCAAGTAACAGGTTTTGCAGTTGTCTCCCGCCGTGCCAAGGTTCACGGCCTTTGCCCCATCGTTTTGATTTCACCGGCAAAACGATGGGGATTTTTTGCGTTTAGGAGTCGACTTGCTCCGTGCTCTTTGCAAAATCATTCAGCCTGTCGATCACGTCTTTTGGCTTCAGGTGGGTATAGCGTTTCAGGGTTGACCAGCTTTGGTGTCCTGAGATCATCGCCACCCGGGGTATATCAAGCCCTTCTTCAAACAAGCGGCTTACCCCTTCATGGCGAAAGTCGTGAAGGTGCAGATCTTCAATGCCTGTCATCTTGCAGGCCACATAGACCGTGCTTCCAACGCTTACCGGGTTGTACGGCATGATGTACTTTCCCCCTTTGGGTAGGCCATCAATGATCTTTCTCGCCTTGGGTGGAACGGGCACCACTTCATTGCGGGTTTTAGTGGGGTCTTTGGTGTCCATCAGCTTGATGGTTTCACCGGTGTAATTCTCCCAAAGCATCCCGCTGAACAACTCACTTTTGCGCCGTGGCAATGCGACAGCGAGATTCAGGCAGACCCGCAGCGGGATGATGGTGCCTTGCAGTTGTTCATGGTATCGGCTGATAGTGTCAATCTCTGCATCTGTGACGCGGCGGTCGCGCTCCACGCTCTTGCCTGATATGCCTAGTCTTGCAAGGTGGTTGATAGCGTCTGCAACCTCTTGCACATCAACCTTGATTTTCATGGCGGCGCGGGCGGTGGAGTAGCAGCTTCGCAGGGTCATCAAGGCATGGAGAACGGTGGCAGGGCTTCGCGTCTTGCCGTAGTCTTTGCCCCATTCAACGACATCGCCCGATTGAACCCTGAGAATCGGGGTCTTGCCCAGATCAGAGTCGATCAGGTTGTTCATGGAGTTCTCAAACCCACGAACATCTTTGCCTGCATCGATCAGCGCCTGCTTGTGAAACTCGATCACGGATGCAACAGTCGCAACAGACTGGATGTCCTGAATCAAGCCCTTGGCGAAGTTTTCTTCAATTCCCCATCCCCAGGTGTTCGCTTGGCGCTCGGTATCGAACGTTGCCGATTTTTCGTACACAATCAAACCGTTTTGCTTGATGCGTACTTGCGCTTGGAATCGTCCGTTGCGTTTTCTTACTGTTGGCATAGTGTTCTCGGTGTGACAGGGCAAATTGTCACACCAAATGTCACACTGGCGCAGTGTTTTATAGTGTTTTACGGTGTGACAAAGTGCTGTAAATAACACCATGCTTCAATGGAAAGCGCAGCAAGTATGCGGACAAGCGCGAATAGTGCTTAATCGGTATTAGTCTTGAATGAAATTATAGATTTGCACGGTTCCCAATGGAGTTAGTGCAATGTCACACTTTCTGTCACACTAATCCGGCTTCGCGCATCTGCGAGTTTAGCGAAACTGCTTTTTGATACTGGCGCTCGATATGGGCATCCAGATCGCTTTTGTTCACGTACAAGGCACCCTTGCGAGTTCCTGAAATCCTGAAAGCAGGGATAGGAAGCAGGCCCAGCGATGCTTTGCGGTTTGCGATGCGCTCAGATAGTCCAAAGTATTCTTTGCAGACTTTGCTCAAGAGTAGTAGTTCTTCGCTCATTTGCTGACTCCAATCCCATGCTCACGCTCGATTTCTCGCACCCATGTTTTTACAGTCTCAAAGACCCATGGTTGTTTTGTCCGTTCGCGTATCCATGCGTCAGGCAGTGGCTCCCGTACTGGCTGCGCGGTCTGTAGTGCTGAATCAATGTAATCAAACAAAGTCTCAGTTTGGCTAAACCATATCGTGTCCACGATTGGCCCATTCACCTGCTCATTCGCTTGCATCAGGCAGTCTTTCACGAGCATGAGTGCATTGCAGTCTGCTGGCTGTTCCAGTGCTTCCGTAAGTGCTGCGCGGAGGGCTTCTCTTTTCCTACCCAAGCTCGCAAGGGTCAAATCATCATTCTTCACTGCCCAGACTCTAGCGGCATCCATTGCATCAAAAGCCAGCGCCATCAGGCTCTCTACTGTGTGTGTCATTTCAGTCTCCGTCCGGTAAACAGAAACTTGTTCTGGTCAATCTCCATGCCAGTGAAAGCTGCACCTTCATGGCCGCAATCATTACCATCGTC
>Ga0228700_1000550_pt1 | contig 33183 bp, 25 predicted proteins | sample McNCre317_Aug_MG_FD_178019 | JGI IMG/M metagenome (GOLD analysis project Ga0228700, IMG submission 178019) | Freshwater microbial communities from McNutts Creek, Athens, Georgia, United States - 3-17_Aug_MG | ecosystem: Environmental > Aquatic > Freshwater > Creek | place: USA: Georgia...
TCACGCAACCATTGTCATCGGTACCTGTCACCGTGTAGGTTTTGGTTGTTTTCGCAAGGAATGAAATGCCGTTAGAAACTCCGTTATCCCAAGTATAAGCTGAAGCGCCTGAACCCGCAAGGGTTACTGAAGCATCGTAACAAACGGTTTGATTGGCTGTTGCAGTAACGATTGGCAAAGCATTTACCGTCACAATCGATGTTGCAGTATTCACGCAACCGTTTGCATCAGTTCCTGTGACAGTATAGGTTTTTGTTGCTTTGGCTAGGAATGCAACGCCATTGGAAATACCATTGTCCCACGTATATGTTGAAGCGCCTGATCCGACAAGGGTGACCGAAGCATCGTAGCAAACAGTTTGGTTGGCTGTAGCTGTGACAGTCGGCAAAGCATTTACCGTCACAATCGATGTTGCTGTATTCACGCAACCATTGTCATCGGTACCTGTCACCGTGTAGGTTTTGGTTGTTTTCGCAAGGAATGAAATGCCGTTAGAAACTCCGTTATCCCAAGTATAAGCTGAAGCGCCTGAACCCGCAAGGGTTACCGAAGCATCGTAGCAAACTGTTTGATTGGCAGTAGCAGTTACCGTTGGCAAAGCCCATACAGTTACCTTCACATTTTCTGAGGTCGTACACCCATTTCCGAAAGAAATAGTATAAGTTAAATTAACCTCTCCAGCAGTTGAAGAAGATAGTTTGCCATCACTAATTGTTCCCGTTCCAGAAGCTATTGACCAAACTCCATCTTTTTTCTCAGAGCTAATGAGCGCACTTAAGTTGGTTGATCCCCCTGCACAAAAGCTTGCTGGACTTAAACTAATACTAGGTTTGGCGTCAACAATCACCGTAAATTTCTCGGTAAATGATTCACAATCACTGACCTGGTAGGTAACTTGGTATTGATAGGTTCCTGGAACCGCATTCGTGATGCTGTATGTATTGGAATTATTAGATACACTGGCATTATCCTTCTTCCAGACATAATTCGTAAACCCAGAAGCAGCTTGTAAATTAATCGATCCGCCTTCACAAATTTGTTTGATTTGAGTTTCAGCGATATTGGAGGCTAATTTTGGTACTTTGGTTGAAACAACGATACAAGACTGGTCATTGTTTCTTCCTTGCCCATTTCCAAATTTGAGAATACTTTGGCCGTCAACAAGGATGTATTTGCCTTTTAGGGTCGCCCGGTAATAATTGATTTTAGCATTTGAAGATCCTGAAAATTTCAAGAAAGATCCAAAGGTTTGGCAAGCCTGTGTACTTCCATCTGCCGTGGTGCTTGGGATTGTATTCCAGTTGACATTGTCGGAAGAGTTCTCTACCGTTAAGTTGCTTCCCGTAGGCAGACAGAAATTTTGTATCACAAAATGACTCAGTCCGGTATTGTTTGTCGTTTGTTCTACTTTCCAAACAATGACAGTGTAATCCCCGCTTTCTGTTAATGTGGGATCTGAAACAGTAAATCCTTGTGCATGCACATAATTTTGGAAGCCGAGTAATCCACTAATGGTTAGTGCAAATACGGCAATAAGCTGTGTGAAGTGCTTTTTCATACGATTTTGGTTGAACATGGAGTGTTTTTTTTAGGGCAATATTTATTAACCCTCAAAAAATGCCATTTTTTCATTTTTTGAGGTAAAAACTCAAGCATAGCATGATGCTTCATGCGCTGGCTTGAAAAATAAAAAGTTTTAAAAACTGAACTAGGGGGAAATAGCAAAAAACGACCACATAGCTGTGGTTTTAGGCTTTGGAGCCATTTTTTACATGTTTTTAAGGGAGGAACTAGGGAGTCAAGCAGCTGAACTGCTTACTCTGTAGATTCCGATGAAATTATTTTTTCATCGGGGAGTCCAAATTGCAAAAAAATCGTAAATGAAAAAAGAAAGATTTCTGATATTTATTTATCGGTCGTTTTTTACGGTCATTTTGCTTATTATCGGACCATTGTGTTTAATTGCACAGTCTATTTTGAAAATTTCCAAGCCTTTTAATTCACGCGAAAACCATTCACCGACGAATAACTCGCCGATTTGCTATCCATGGTTTTTACCATCCAATAATATATTTTACCTGATTGTACGGGTACAGATATAGTACTTGAGGTAGACTTTATCTTAGGCACTTCACCCAAGGCGACCTTGGCGAAATCTTCTCCTACATAGACTTCATAGGTTAAAGATTCAAAAGGGGTATCGGCATCTGTGGCTTTCCAACTAAGCTTTATTTGGCCACTGACCGCATCAACAGATTCCCCTGATGCGGGAGAAAGTAGTTGAGCCGGATTGGGTGCCAGCGAACTCTCTCCAGTACCTGCAAAGAAAAATTTCCAAACGGGTGATGTTGCTGTAAGGCTTGTTTTGGTTGATTTAGAGACTACCGACCAAGCATAGGTCTCCCCTGCCGTCAAAGTAATTAAAGCCGGACTGGTCGTTGCGGTTTTCGTTTCGGTTACATTGGTCTTTAAATTCGTAATCTTGATTTCATAACTTGTTGCGGATGTTACCGGTGTCCATGTTAGCTGAACTTGATTCGTATTCACCGCCTCCAAACAGGTCGTATTATTCAAGGGTTTGCTTAATTCCACTGCATCAGGTGCTTTTTCAGGCTGCGCTGGTGTAAATGGGGTTGGCGCTTCTGATGGCGCCGACCCGCAAGAAATCATGAAAAAACAGAAAACTAGGATAATGCTATATCGAATCATTTTTTGACAATTTTGGCTTGTTGGTTGACAGTATTTCCATTTACCTGAACGAGGTAAATGCCAGCGGATAGACCGCTTAGGTCTAATTTGACTTCCCTATTCTCATCAGGTTGAAGATGCATCGAAACGACTTGTGACCCATTCAGATTAAACATGGTAATTTGAACCTCGCGATCTTGGCCACCTATATAAATGTTTAAGTCATTTTCGCAGGGATTGGGGAAGCAGCGGATTTGCTCCGACTGGAATATTTCCTTGTAAAAGTTTCCTTGACAGGCATGATCAGTCCAAACCTTAATCAGGTTGGACCCTTTTTCTAATGCAGCAGACCATGTATCCCCTTTAACTTCATAGATCTTTTGGTTCAATTGAATGTAATATTGTTTGGACCCTGATAATGCTATTTCAATACTATTTTTATCCGCACTTATAACGGATTGCACGATCAAACTAGCCGGTTCTGTGATTTGAAAATCAAATCGTTGGCTGTAGTTTTTTTGTCCTTCAATGCTGATGTTCAACTGGTAGGTACCAATGGCCAATTTGTCTAATAATTGACTTACTCCGACACTTGATTTGATCGTTTGAGTGAAATTTGAAGGCCCTTTGACATCCAATAGATACGTATATTTCTTATCTGCAAAATCAATTTTCATTGCTCCATTGCTCATACCAGGACAGGTGGTAGCGAGCATTTGCAAAACATAGTTATTCACAGGCACATTGAATACTTCGCAGCCATTAACATCGACTTTTGCCCCAATCGGTGTTGCTGGACAAAGATCGAGTGCATCAGGTACTCCGTCACCGTCTGAATCATTGAATAATTTGATGAGTGGAACCTTTGGGAATTCCCGGAATAAAACCTGATTAGTTGCTGCAGGATCATTGCCAATCCACTGATTCAGCAAGGAGCCGTAAACTTGTCGGAAATCATAATTAGAACTTAATTCATCACTGGTTTTATAATCCAAAGGAATTTTGGGATTATCTCCTATTACCCCGCCTTTCACTGAGTTCCCAAAAACAAACATCGGTGCCACTGTCCCATGATCCGTTCCCGTACTACCATTAGAATGAACTGTCCGCCCAAATTCAGAGAGCGTAACCCCTATAACGCGATCTCCTAAATTTTGGGCGTCCAAGTTTTTCATGAAAGTTACAATGGCATCATTGACTTGTTTCAACAAATAAGCATGCTGTCCTTTGGTCGAATCCTGCGTGTCGACTTGTTTGCTATGCGTATCAAATCCTGTCAGTTGGACCATGTACACCCGCGTCTGTAATCCGCCCGAAATTAATTTTTGGACAATTTTAAACTGATTTCCCAGATCATTTTCTGCAAAGGCGAAAGGTGTAGTACCTGAACGAAAGGCGGACTGAACGACTGAACCATACACCTGTGACTGTTTTCCGATGAGTTGTAAATAAGCCAAACGCGAACCCTGAATGGTGGCCGGATAGCTATTCACAAAGGGATTCATCAAACTATAGAATTGATCTGGATTGGAATAGACTAAACTAGTGAAGGAGTTTTGGCCTTGAAATAATAAACTTGATTCGCCACCTAATTCGATTGAAAGCGGATGTGGATATTGTTGATTTGGATAGGCGTTTGGGTAACTAGGATGTTGTTTTTCCAAATAACGCGCCATCCATCCTGAACTTACATATTGATCCGTATCAGTGCCCGACATCCAGATATCCGTTGATCGAAAATGTGAGAAATTGGGTTTGGTATATCCAACAGATTGAACAACCGCTAGTCTTTTTTCACTCAAAAGTGTATTCATCCCTGCCATGGATGGATGAAAGCCTAAGCTTGTACCCTCGACAGGTAAGTATTTGTTTTCAGGCAAAATAACGCTCGGCCGAATGGTTTTCAGTAAGCCATATTGTTCCATGGGCATCAGGGTATTCAAGCCATCGTTACCTCCATTGAGTCTTACAATCACTAATATTTTACCTGCTTCCGCGGTACTACTCAATAAATCTGAAAGTTCCAATTGACCTAAACCGGGCAAAAATGATGGTATAGCCGCCAAATGGGCCATGTTGTGTAAAAATTTCCGTCTGTTCATTCCCTGCATTAAAATAGTTGGGACTCTCCCATTTGATAAATGAAACCTAATCCTTTTGCCATCCGGTTTTGAATCGTGGCGCTATTTTCTGTTGATGGATTGGCGATATATGTGTTCCATAACTCAGTCCAATAATTCAAATTTGCATTTCCTTGCATGATTTGACTGATAATGAGTTGGCGATTATTAGCACTAATACTCATTCCGATGTGCCTATCGACGAGTTGGTCTACTAATCCCTCTAAATCGCCAGGATTGTTGAATTGGCGTAAATAGTTCGCCAAATTTGCTCGGACTTGTCCATAGGTTTTTGTTGAGCTATTGTAGTAGACTCCTTGTCCCCAGTTAAATAAACTGTCAGTCAACTGCGCACGTTTGATAATCGTTTCTGAATTGATCCAAAACAAGTCGTATGCAGGTTCTTGGTAATAAGCAGGCCAACCGGACACACTGGGAGGGTCACCTATGTTCATTCCTAAACTTATCATGGCATTTTGTAATCCATTAAAGCGTTTGAAATCATAATAGATACCATCGCTGCCTTTTGGAAAGGGATTATAATTGTTATCAAGCAAAGGAAGATCAAATTCTTTCAATAGTCCCACTACGAAATCGAGTGGTGATTTTACCATGGATTTGAAATACATGCTGTCATAGAAATGTTCACTGAGTAATAGTGTTCGCAAGACAGGCAAAATTTCAAATTTGGCATCTTTGAAAATTTTGGCAAGCGGCGTAATGATGAGATCCTCCGTAGATTGATCGATGTTTGGGTTGACGAAGAAACGGTAGATGCGCCGACAAATATATTTTGACATTTCATCAGTGGCACAAATCATATCAATTGCTTCTCGCAATTCTCCATCGGCCCGATCCGGATTTGTGGAGCCACTGATTTTTCGGTTGCCATAAAATTCTGAGAACTGTTTATCACCTGTATCGTGGGCACTCAGGTTGTTTTTGACAATAGCCCGTCCTTCAGTCGTTTTGGTTTTCTCCCAATCGAATTGCCAACCCGTTAACAGACGTGCCATTTCGGACACATCTTTTTCCGTATATTTTGAATTGGGGCCCTTTCCTACTGTAAATAATTCTTGCAATTCACGTGCATAATTTTCGTCAGGAGCATATTTGTTATTTTGATTTCCGTTCAAGTAAATCAGCATGGAAGGATCAATCGTAACTTGGTAAATCAACTCCTTGAAATTGCCCAACGATAGGTTGAACAACGTATTTACATAATAAAAGGCATTTTTAGAGATACCTGCATTTTGAATAGAACTAACCAAAAGGTTGTTGTAGAAAAGCACCATGCGCCAATGAATGGAGGTCGACTGCTGGTTAAATTGTTTCAACATCCAGGATTTCAACGAAACCCATCGCGCACCCCCTTGATTAACTTCCAAGGCATTTACCCAAACAGCACCTCTCGCGACATCATTTTTAACCTCATCTGGGTTGTCGATAATATCCAAATAATAATCGTTAATGGGTAGGTCAAATGCTTTTTCGGGACTTAGCAGCATGTCTACACAAGCGCTTAAGGATAGATTTTGAATTTGGGTATAACTAGTATGACTATAACCGATCAATGTTCGTTGGAGTAAATGTTTTTTTTGAGAAGTGCCAAATTCTCCCGTGTAAATGTTAAGGCCTTTGGTGGAATTTAGGCTTCGGTCTTTGTGGAGGCCGATGCTTTCCCAAGACACGTTTTCCTTTTGGAAAAGTGAAACCAAGTCGGGTTGTTTGATTTTGTCCGTTGGAACGTTTTGATTCATTTTATCAAATAATTTTGTTTCTTGCCGACATGAAGCGACGCGATTTTGTTCAATATTTATGCCCTTCCATGGCGGTTTTGACCCTAGCAAATGCATGTGTGCAAGTGGATGAACCTGTAACGGTATTGTCTACGTCTGAAATACAAGAATTCGAACGGGTATCGACCAAATACAACGGTGAAGGGTATTTTCAGGAAGGAAATCAGGTTTTTGTGAACTTGTCAAATCCAGCCTATTCAAAACTAGGAAACAATTTAGGATACGTCAATATTTTGGATGCGGGGGTCCTACTCCTCCGAACCGATGAAAAAACCCTTAAAGCCTTCAGCAATTGCTGTCCTCATCAAGGAATTCGAGGTGCATGGGACCTTGTAAATGGTCGTTTTAGGTGCGATAATCATGGGAATTCCTACAATGTTAATGAGGTAAATGTTGTTTCATGTAGCTCAAACAGTGTTTCGGGCGGATTGCAACGTTTTCAAGTTCTAGCCTATCAAAATTATCTCAAAATCACGAAAGCTTAAGCAGCATTTGACTCATACAATAGAGAATCCAAATGAGTCCAAGATTGTCCAAATGAGTTCAAGTGTGAGAGTTTATGCATGAATATCAATGGATTAGCTTCTGTTATTTTAAAAATTTTAGCAAAATCATCTTGAAAATACTATCTTGATTCGAGGTTCTAAAAATGATTTATGCCAGCATCTATTCCGATTTCTGTTCAAGAGAAAAAGTGGTTTCTAAAATTGATTCATGAAGTTTACGGTATTCACTTGGTTGATGCCTATGCGTGCCAACGATTCAGTGAGGAACTTTTGACCCGAGCTCGAATCTCAATTTCGTATAATACGTTACGTCGACTTTTTGGGATCATCAAAGGTTCTCATCAAGCTTCTCGATTTACCTTGGATTGCATTAGCAAAAGTTTAGGTTATGAAGATTTTGCCGACTTCCAGCAGGCAGTTAATCAACTAGAAGTTGATTTTTTCAATGATATATTGATTTTGAATCGATTGCGTATTCAGCAGGATGATCAAGTCATATTGCGCATTGTGCAAGATTTTCAGTTTAAGGCTTGGGATGAGGTATACCAATTGAAATCCATTGTGGATTTGTGTATTGAGGTGGAGAATTTTCAATTATTGAAGGCCATTTTTGAAACCCAATTTAACCTTCATCAAGAGGAAACTATTTGGAAATTATACGTTGCCTTTCAGTCTATCTTCATACAAAGTAAGCAGGGAAATCAAATTGTCATTGATTTTGTGGAAGAATTAATGCCACATAATGAAATGGCCCAACGGATTTTGTTGCAACTATTTGTCGATGAGGAGGCGCTGACAGGATATTATGGTCGATGGCTTATGGCAGCTTCCGTGGACCTCGTGGAAGATATGGAACTCTTTAGGCAATTGATGTTAGTTCAGTTGGCCGTTCTACAGCAACAAAATGTACGTGCGCAGGAATTATTAAATACCTGCAATGTACTTTTTACGGAAAATAAGGTAAGCTATCATCCGATTCTGAAGGGGCGATTGGCTGCGTGGAATTTAATTTTGAATGATGATTATAACATGTGTGTTCGAATGATTGAAAGCCTACAAACGGTGAAGGATCAATTGTTTTATTTGGTGTTTTTTTACCGCTTATTGGAAGTATTTGGTCGGGACATCACGCAGATTGATTTGATTGAGCATTATCGTTTTGAGGAACTTCGAATGAATTTTACCTTTATTGAGAAGCAAAATTTAAATGTTTATTATCTGTTAAGGGCGAGGTATTGGCTAATGAAAAATAACAAGATTGAAATGGCTCAAGCAATGGCAAAGTTTAATCCCCTGTATAAATATTCGTGTTTATACGGATGGGTAGATAATCAATGGGCCCAGTTAAATACGATGTTGTAAAACATGCTAGGAATTTTATCTGTCTTTTTGAGTTCGTGTTTTTTTGGATTTAGCAATGCTTATTGGAAAAAGGTAGTTGCCGATCGCCCCTTTCTGCCCATTATTTTTAACCGTGGAATTTATTCGAGTAGCTTCTTTTTAATTTGTTGTCTGATAGATGAAAATTTTAGCGTTTTCGAACCTTGGTTGGGAGCTTCTCCAGCCTTATCAATTTCGCATGTAGGTTTAAGCATAGCACTATGTCTTTTCAGTGGAATGGGATTGTATTTCTTTGTCAAATCGGTCAAAGAATCTGATGTTTCGCTGGTGGTTCCATTATCTTCTCTAAACGTTTTTGGTTTACTGACAGCTGTCTTGGTTTTGGGTGAGACTTGGAAATACGTCTATAATTGGGCTTTTTTAGCTGTTTTATTAGGTTTGTCCGCTATATTTTGGCAGGAAATGCGATTTAAATCATCGCAACAGCTTTTTCGTTCCTTGTTGGGAGGTCTGTTGGCTTCGTTTTTTTGGGGGGTGTCCTATACCCTATTTAAGTATCCTATAGCGTGGTTGGGTGTCTTGAGATTTACTTTTCTATTGGAGTTCAGTGTCACCTGTATGGTAGGCTTACTTTTATGGGTTCAGGGCGTTCGTTTGGAATATTTACCTCAAAGACCCATTCAGATTTTAGCATTTTGTCTAGTGATGGGTTCCGTGCTTTTGCATGTAGCTTATCAATATGCGAGTATTACGCAGATTGTATTTGCTGGAAAATTCCAAATGATTATTTCTTTGCTGGTGGGGCGGTTTTTATACCGAGAAAAGTTAAGCTTTTTTCATTGGTTAGGGATATGCCTATTAATTGCGTCTATCTATTTGATCTCTTAAATGTAACGATACCTCTTAACTCTTCACTCTTATCTCCTACCAATTGTATCTTTTTGATAAAAAGTCCCTACAATTCAGAGAATCATTTTTTCCCTTCAAACATTCTCTTATTTTTGTAACTCATTTTAACCTAAAACTATTAACGATGAAAATGAACAAATCGCTGGGCTTCGTGCTAGGCCTTTGTGCGGTCGTATCGATTGCACTGGTATCTTTTAAATTTGCAGATAAACCTTTTGGTGGATTAGCGCTTTATACCGTGCGTACGGAGATGGGCAAAGATGCACGTGCGACGCTTAAGGCGGTTGCGGATGCGGGCTATGCGAATATCGAATCTGCGGGTTATAACAATGGTAAGTTTTACAACCTATCTCCTACTGATTTCAAGGCTTTGTTGGACGAAATGCATTTGAATCCGATTTCAGCACACCAAGGATCGGTTAATTTTGAGAACATCGACCAACAAATCGCTGATTTGAAGACGGCGGGATTTAAGTATTTTGTTGTTCCTGTTCCTCCAATGGGCCTATTTACATATGATGCAGTGAATAAGAAAATGGCAATGAAAGGTGGCGCGAAGAATTTGGCTGAAATTTTAGACAAATTGGGTGAGAAGTGTCATGCGGCAGGTTTGGAGTTATTGTACCATAACCACGATTTTGAATATGTGAAAGATGCAGAAGGCATTGTGACGATTGATTATTTATTAGAGCATTGCAATCCGAAATATGTGAATTTCCAAATGGACATCTATTGGGTAACGAAAGCAGGTGCTGATCCAGTTGATTACTTCAAACGCTATCCAGGCCGTTTCAAATTATGGCATGTGAAGGACATGGATGATCAAGGTCGTTTCGCGCCAGTAGGCAAAGGACATATCGATTTCAAACGTGTGTTGGCAAATGCCAAATTAGCGGGTATGAAATACTACTATGTAGAACAAGATGCTTGTGTAAACGAAACGCCGATGGAGGCAATCGTTATTTCGCACAAGGGATTGGGTGAGATTGGGTTCAAGTAGGATTTGAATTTGATGGAAAAGGAAAGCCCCACGAATGTGGGGCTTTTTTTGTTTACTCCGGATGATACACCCGCTCCGCCGCCTTCAACACCTCAGCCTTATCCAAAGTCATTCGTTTCGTTTGCTGCGCTTGGTACATCGCTCTTTGGTCTGCGAAGTGCTTAGATTCTGGGTGTGAACTCGCCCCAAAGGTATTTACGGTTTCAATCAGAGGTAAACCGCCATTTTTCGGGAATTTGACAAATCCGATGTAGGCATCTCCACTGTTCATTTTGCGCTTGGATTCACCCCAGGCTTCCGTTTGAACTGCCGCCAAAACATCGGGCATACCCGCCTGCGGCCAATCTTCCTGCCCACGGACTAAGCGCTGAAATTCGCCAAGTTTGACATCGATTCGGCCATAATGCTTCATCAAGAAATCATGCACATATTGGCATAATTGAACCGCTTCCGCCTCTGTCAAAGGATCTTTCGATCCATTCGTACGAATCTTTGAAGCCTGATAATAGACAATATTATAATACAAGGCTCCCACACTTTCCGTGTCGGTCACATGATTCCATTGTTGGATACCTTGAATAATCGTCGCTAAAGCGGGGTAATCCGTCATTTTTAAACTGAAAAGCACAGATGCATCCAAACCATAGGGATACAAAATCTTCGCAGGGAATTGTCGGTCAAACTTAATCCGCTTTAAATCCTCCCACGAAATCTTATCGTAGCTATCAATGAGTTCTTTGGCCCGTTGGCTCCGATTATTATGATAGGTCTCATATCCATCATATTTATCGAATTTCGCCGGATTTAAGTTCTCATCTGTACTTGTCGCCAGGAAGGGTGAATGATTCGTATTGAACAAATAGCCACTTGCTGGATTTGTATATTGCGGCAAAGCATCCAAAGGTTTAAACGTATCCCAAAGTGTCGCACGCGTATTACCCGGTAAGGTCGAAGCCCAATTGTATTTCGGATCCGAATTGCGATATGGCATCTTGCCATTCGAGAGATAGAAGATGTTATCCTGCTTATCCGCATACATAATGTTAAACATAGGCAAATGATTTTGACCCAATGCCGCTTTGAACTCCTGGAAATTCGTCGAGCGATTCATCGCATACCATTGCTGCAATGCCCCCGCATCAAACAATGCCGGCAATCGAATGGAGAAATACTCTCCTTTCGGCGTTTTCACCGTGGGTCCATAGATAGACGTATAGGCCATTTTACTCACCGGAAACGGAATTCCTTTGATGTTCAATTTGACTTTACGTTTCTCTAAGTTCATCCAGGTTCCATCTACCTCATATTGGCCTGGATGCGCTTTGTCGGTATGCAGCTGATACACATCAAGCTTATCTTGAAAATTCACCGTATGCGCCCAGGCTAAATTTGGTGTAACGCCATGAAAGATTAATGGTCCACCCGGGAATAAACCGCCCAAGATATTCCAACCTTCCTCGCTTTGTACATGGGCCTCGTAAAATGCCGTGGCTCCTTCGATGGGTTGGTGTGCATTAATGACCAACATCGTTTCGCCCGAAGCGGATTTATTGCTCTTGATCGCAAAGGCATTGCTGCCTTCCCCCGTGAAGCCAGTAAGATGCGGGATGGAACCGTCGAGGATTTTGGGCAAAGTTTTATCGACACCGCAGAAGATAGCAACCGAAAACATAGTCGTAGCGATGTAGTCCTCTAATTGGATCGGAAATACGTGTTTGTTTAATACTTCTTGCGGATGCGCTTTGGCATAAGCTTCAAGTCCCATGAGGTAACCTTGGACCAGTTGAATGAATGCGGGATCCATCGCTTTAATTTGTTGGTCTACCACTTTACGCGTATTCAAAAGACCAAACACATAATCAACCGGTGCGCCTTTCTTGCCTAAGTAGGTAGCGAGTTTCCCCTTCCCTGTCAGAATCAAGGTTTGAATGGTTTTAAAATCATCCTCGGAATGTGCCCAGGCCAATCCATAAGCTACTTCAGGATCTGTAGGAGCGAAAATATGGGGAACGCCGTAGCTGTCGCGGGCGATGTTGATCTGATTGGTGTGGATATTGGGTTGCTGTGCATGTAACTGTAAAATGCACAAAAATAGAATGGCAAATAGGTATTTCATAGGTTGAGGTTTAATTCGCAATATAAACGAATTAAGCCAAAAAAAGTTTAGCTCCACGCGTACCAATCATGTTGAACCGCGTGGAAAGCTAAATTTTATTCCGGTATGACTCGAACCAATAAGGTATCTGCGTTTACTCCCGTAAAAATTCCCAAGCCATTTGTAATGGTTGTAGGAGGCGTCGAAATGTTTTGGGTTGTATTTCCACTTCGCTGATATAGAGCCGGATAATCCGGATTAAGTTTGAATAAGATAAGGCGATGCATCCCAAAATATTGAAACGATTGACTACCGATTACGCCTTGTGTTCCTTGTACGGGTTGATTTCTGAAGCGAGATTCAGGTCTCGGCCGATTGTCAGTGACTGGAAATTTGATAATCTCCACAGGATTTGTTTCCATGGACTCAACCACAGTGATAAAGTAGTCATTATTCGGATTTAACCATTCAAGGCTAATGTTCGTCTGCGAACTGCCAAATCCTCCCGGAGGTCGTCCCGTAAAGCCTGCTGAGAGGTCTATTGCAGCTCGTGTAACTATATTAGTGCTTTCCTTAAATCCTTGAGGTTTGGTCGGGATAGCAGTACTTGCACTGATCGTTTTACCATTGTAGCTAAAATTCAGTTGGTAAGCCTCTCCCACCTTCACAAGAAATTTAGTCGTTGCTGCATAATAGCCGTCCGCCTCTTCTGTTAATGTTTCCGTTTGCCCTGCGCCAGAAAGCGTAATTTTCAGGCCAGTAACTGGAACTTCCAGTCGTGTGGATTGAGCTGAATCCGCGGAATAAGGAATTTCTTTGTGAACTTTCATGCGTACTTGTTGGCCTGGAACTAAATAAGCTTCCACAACTGGTTTGGGTGCCGTTTCCATGAATCCAGAATCCAAATCAGCGCAGGAAAAAAAGATCATGCTTGCTAAGCAGATGGTTAGTATATTTTTCATGTTTGTCTTATTTTAAGTGGTAGGTAAACGTGACATTGGGAGTAATACCTAAGTAATTTACGTCGGTGATGTTCAAATAGCGATCGCCGGTATCAGGGTCTTGAACGGTTTGGAATTTTTTGTACCAAACATTGTTTCGGTTATACACGTTGAAGATTGAAAATCCAATGCTCGCTTTTTTGAAATTGTAGGTAGCTGCGACATCCAAGCGGTGTTGTGCTGGGAATCGATTTCCGTTTGTGGTAGACGGTTCGGTGTAATCGCGTACGGTTCCATCAAGTAACGTAACCGTGTAACTACCTAGGATCGAAGTGTACGGTTTTCCTGATGCAAATAAAAAGGAAGATGAAAAATCCCATTTCCGCCATTTATACATGCCTACTACTTTGAATTCATGTCTTACGTCGAAATTGGAAGGGAAAGGATCCGGAGAGAAAATGGGAATCATTTTGGTCGATTTGGCTAAAGTATATCCAATCCAACCGGTGAAATCGCCGAACTTCTTTTGAGCAAGCATATCAATTCCCCAAACCTTACCAGTGCCATTAAAGAATGTTTCACTTGCTTTTAGACCTTGGCCAATCTTGGGTGTAAAACGTAAAGTATATCGAGTATCGTTTTGAATATCTTTGTAATAAGCCTCTACATCAAATAAATAATCGCCTTTTTCATAACTAGCGCCAAAAATGAAATGGGTAGCCGAGGTGACAGGTAAATCAGCGCCATCTGCAAGTACCCAGAAGTTTCGAGATCCTGCGATGATGTCTTCACGTTCAATTTGTTTGGCAAATTGGTAATAAGTTCCGTAGGCTCCTTTCAGCTTGATTTCTTTGTTGATATGATAAATGCTATTGAAACGCGGTTCCCAATACAATTTCTGAGTCACACCAAAATAATTCGTACGAATTCCTGGTGTCATTTCGAGCTTATTATTGAAAAGACGAATCTTATCTTGTAGGTAAGCGGAAGCAATCAAGCTATTATTTTGTTTCGATATGATTTTGACGGTATCGTTTTGGCTATAGCTGTAATCAATTTTTAACTGGGATGCTTGAACACCTAACGAAACGAAATGGTGATCATTGAGTTTGCCTTCAATGTCTGATTTAAAACTATAATCCAAAAGATTGTTATTCTCAAGCGAACCGAATTTCAAGGTTTGGTTTGTGCCATTAGAACGATTGAAACTGTTCTGATTTGAATTATCTCGTTTGGTGTAGAAATTTGAAAAACTTACGAGGGAATTTGAATACCATTGATTATTCCATTTTCGAGACCATTTTAGTGAGCCACCGGTATTCCCCCAGCTGGATAAATCTGTATTTGAAACTCCACCGGTGGTATTATTCCGGAAAGGTAAGTTGATCGATTGTGAATTATCCATGTTATCATCTCCTTTGTATAGGCTTAGTGCGATGACGTCATGATCATTGGGTACGTAATTGATTTTGGCATTGGCATCGTAGAAGTATGAATTTGCGACGGCTGCACTCTGAAACTGTCTAAAACCTCGTCCGCCAAATCCACCACCACCCGAGGGTGTATTATTACTAGCTGGTTTGAGCGATTCTGCGATTTTGTTGTACAAAGGTCCTGCCCATGAACGTCTTGCGGCAACTAGATAAGTGAATTTTTTCCCGATGGGACCTTCTGCCATTGCATTGAAAGACATGGCGCTCAAGTCTGCCTGGAAATTATGATAGCGATTGTTTCCATTTTTTGAAGTGATTTCCATGACAGAGGAAATTCGACCTCCAAATTTTGATTCGAAGCCCCCTTTGAATAATTGTACGTCTTTAATGGGATTGGAATTAAAGGCAGAGAAAAATCCATACAAATGGTCCACATAATAAACGGTGAAACCATCATAGGTAACTAAGTTTTGATCGGGAGTACCGCCACGGACATATAATCCAGAAGAATTTTGGTTTGCAGCACTGACACCTGGAAGTAATTGAAAGGCTCTGAAAATATCCTTCTCACCTATATTTGGGAGTTTGGCAATATTTTTAGGTGTTATTTTATACATGCCAATTTCCTCATTGGCTTTCATAACTTCTGTTTTTTCGCCGATAACTGTAACTTCGCTGAGTTGTTCTTCATCCGATTCAAGTTCAATCGTGAAGTTTGAAAGAGAAACCAATGGAGTCAAAAAGATTTTACGAGGTTTGTAACCTACATATTTAATTAGGATAGCGCTTGTATCACTTGGGACTTTTTGGAGTACATATTGACCATCGACATTCGTTTGTGTCCCTTTTTTGGTAGAGACAATACTCAACGATGCAAATGGCAAAGGCTCCCCAGAAATCGCATCGATCACGAGGCCACTTAAATTAAAGTTTGTGCGATTCGCTTTACCTTGGAATACTTTCCCAAATTTCTTTTCTACTTCTGGAATACTGAAATCTTGTGGCACAATGTGAATGACGCCATCATCAGTCGCATAGGATTTTAGGGGAGTGTCTTTTAGTGCTTCTTTGATACCTTGATCTAGCGCGACATGATCGAACCAATAGGTGATTCGCTGATTAGGGTCAACTTTTTCATCCAATTGAATTTTCGCTTCATATTTTGTTTGAAGCGTATTCGTCAGATCAATGATGCGAGTGAATTGAAAAAACTGATCATTGATGATTTTGAATTTCTTTTCTTGTGCGTGTACCTGAATGGAGATAACTGCAAGTAGCAGGATTAGTGGTAGTTTTTTAATCATGAATTTATATTATACATCTTGAAATTAAGTTGTATCCTTCAGATTATTGTTGTGTCTAGACGTATTAACGAATTCAGGCGATGAAATTTGTTATTTTCTTCGGGTATCTATCAAGTACTGAATCTTCCAGGCATCGCCTATTTTGACCAATTGAAATGAATTCACGCCTTGATGCGAAAATTTACCTTGGTAATAAAACTGATAAGGCGTCCAAGCGCTGGCTAGTGTACCATCTTCCTGCACGCTTTTGAATTTGATGCGTTCATCGAGGGCACCTTTGGGGTATTTGGTCAGACTTGTTAAAAAGGCTTCAAAATCCTCCGTTTTCACTTTAGTTAGATTGTCTTTCGTAACAATGGTTTGAAAAATAACTGTAGGCGCAAAGCAAGAACGAAATAATGCCGTGTCGCCGGTTTGCATGGCGAAGAACATGTTCTGAATGACTTGTTTGATAACGGGTTTCTCCTGATTATTCTGTGCTGAGATTGTGCTTGAGATAAAGAGTAAGCTAATGAATAAGAATTTGCGCATGGAAGTTTTTAGATTTATCCAAAAATTAAGGATTTGTCATGCATTTCCCAATTTTGAAAATGCTTATATTTAATATTCATTACAAACTAAAATTTCTATGAGAATCCTTACTTCCCTGTGCCTGACATTATTCGTCGGCTTTTCTGCTATCGCCCAACAAGATAGTCTATTCATTAAACGAATGTCGGATGAGATTATGACCCATGGCAAAGCCTATGATCTATTATATGAATTGACGAAAAAGATTGGAGGCCGCTTAGCAGGTTCGCCGCAGCAACAACAAGCTGCTGTTTGGGGTAAGCGTAATCTGGAGCTATTGGGTGCAGATAGAGTTTTCCTTCAGGCTTGTAAGTCGCCCAATTGGAAGCGAGGTGGAACTGATTATGCAGCAATCGTAGGCGTTCAGGGGGAAGCACGCATTCAACCTTTAGCTGTTTTGGCTTTGGGTAATTCCATGGGATCAAATGGAATGATTGAGGCGGAGGTGTTGGCGGTGGCCAACTTTGATGAATTGGAGAAGCGGAAGGATGAGGTTAAAGGGAAGATTGTATATTTCCACAGTTCTTTTGATGAAACGAAAATACAGACTTTTCGTGCTTATGGGGAAAGCGGTGCTTATCGTCGCTCGGGCGCTTCTCGCGCTGCTAAATATGGGGCAATTGGTATTATGATTCATTCGCTGAGTACTGCGCCTGATAATGCACCTCACACGGGTAGCATGGTATATGATGAAGCTTATCCCAAGATTCCAGCAGTAGCTTTGGGGCCAAACGATGCGAAAATGTTGTATGCTTTAGCAAAGAAAAGTCAGGTAAAAGTTCAGTTGCAAACCTATGGCCAATTTTTGCCTGATGTTAATGATCAAAATGTGGTTGCGGAATTGAAAGGTTCAGAGTTTCCTGATCAATATATTACCTTAGGTGGGCATTTGGACAGTTGGGATGTCAACGAAGGTGCACATGACGACGGCGCAGGTGTCGTTCATACGATGGAAGTATTACGTGTGTTGAAGGCATTGAATTACAAGCCTAAGCGCACAATACGATTTGTGTTGTTTGCCAATGAGGAGAATGGTGTACGCGGAGGCAATGAATATGCGAATCAAGCAAAGTTGAATAATGAGAATCACATCATGGCTTTTGAGAGTGATGAGGGCGGATTTACGCCGCGGTCGATTGGTATGACGGCATCGAAGGAGGCATTTAAGAAATTTCAATCTTGGTCGTCGCTGTTAAAACCTTATGGATGCGAGGTGACATTGGGTGGAAGTGGAACGGATATTGGACCTTTGGCTAAAATTAATCCAAACACTGTCATAGCAGGTTTGGTCCCGGATAGCCAACGCTATTTTGATTTACACCATGCAAAGACGGATGTGTTCGAAAATGTGAATAAGCGGGAATTGTTACTTGGAGCCGTTAATATCGCCGCTATTATCTACTTAGTTGACCAATACGGCGTTAATCCCTAATCCAATGAGATTATTCATTATTTGTCTATTCGTTTTTTTTAATGGCATTGCTAAGCCTTTACCACGTGTCTTGGTGTATACCAAAAATGGCCCTGGCTATGTGCATGACAATATACCAGCTGCCGTAGCTTGTTTTCAGGGTTTAGGCAAGACTCATCAGATTCAAGTAGATGTTTCGGATGATCCTGCCGTTTTTGCGGAGGCGAATTTGGCGAAATACACTACACTTATATTTACGAGTACGAATAATGACGTGTTTGCGACGGATGCACAGCGTTTAGCTTTCCGTCGCTACATCGAAGGCGGAGGCGGGTTTATGGGAGTACATTCCGTCACAGGAACGGAACGTAATTGGTCGTGGTTCAAAATGCTGGTTGGCGAGACATTCTCCTGGCATGCCAAATTTCAGCCTTTTCGGGTAATCAACATAGCATCATCGCATCCATCCATGAAGGATGTACCAATGTCGTGGTCAAAGGAGGATGAATGTTATTTTGGGAAAGAAGTATATCCGGGTATTCAGGTATTGATGATGCATGATTTGAGCAGTTTGGATGGAAAGCAGTCGGAGCTGGTAAATCAACATGCCGGCTCGTTTAAAGGGTATTTTCCAGCTGTTTGGACGCAAAATTTTCAGGGTGGCCATGTTTGGGTGACGACACTAGGACATGATAAGTCAAATTACCAGGATCCTGTTTTTCAAAATCACCTCTGGCAGGGTTTAAAATTTATGCTCGATTCTGGTAAGGGAATTGATTATTCGAAGGCGAAATCTCTTCGGTTCGATGAGGGGATTTTGATTCAATAAATTGATAAAGATTTAGATTATCAGTTTTAATTTATCATTCGTTTAGCCTAGTATTTATCTTCATGCAAGATTTAAATTAGTTTGCATTTTGCAAACTTTATTATAATTTTGTTATGAAGATTTTACTTAAAAGAACGATTAATCATTACATGCAATCATACCCTGATGCATCTCATGCCTTATTTAACTGGAATCATGAATTTGCGATACACAAGTTTGCAAACTTTAATGAAATCAAGGCTGTTTATCGTTCCGCAAGTATCATTGGAAATAATCGCGTCGTATTCAATATTAAAGGAAATGCGTATCGTTTGATTGTTTCGATGAATTTTATACAGGGAGCTTGTTATATCATTTGGTTTGGAAATCACCAATCTTATGATTCAATTGATGCTGAACGAATACCTTTTGACAACCCAATTAATAAGAAGTAATGTTATGAAATGGAAAGTTTTAAAAACCGAAAAAGATTATGAAAAAGCCGCAAAACGCATGATGCAGATTTTTCATACGGAGGAAGAAGGTCCATTACTCGATGAGCTTGAGTTATTGATCGTATTGATCAAGGATTATGATGATCGGAATTATCCTTATCTCAATACGGATCCCATTCAAGTGATTATTCAAAAAATGGATGAAATTGGAATCAAATCCAAGGATCTAGTTCCTTTGATTGGTTCCAAGGGACATGTATCAGCGGTTCTTTCTGGTAAGCGCGAGATAACGTTGAAGATGGCCAAAAAGCTAAGAGATTTTTTTCAATTACCTGCCGACGTGTTTTTGTAGTTTTCGATTCCTTTTTCCATCCCCCGTTTAATTTCTTCCACTAAAGTTTCGGGCTCCAAAACCCGTATTTCCTTCGCGAAACGTAGAAAGAAATTTTCTACTTCTTGGTCTATTTCTACATTCAATTGTACCCTGACGGCACTTTCATTTTCCGGTATTATTTCTTGGCTAGTGTGTATGGGGTATTTCTCGATGTAATTTAACATCCAATTATCCTTGTTTATTCGGCATCGAATGGTTTGTGCTTTTAGGCTTTTGCTGCGGAATAATCCCAGGCAATTCTTAAAATAATCGGCAGGTCTGAATTCTGGATGAATACGGACGCGAGGTTGATCTTGCACATTACTTACCTGAACAATACGATCGAGCGCATACAATTGGAGTTGGTCGATGTCTACTTTGATTTGTGTTACACCTTTTTCAACGGGTTGGAATAAGACATACCAGCCGGTGTACCAACCGTTATTGTATTCTTTTAGTAAGACGGGCAGACCGAGCGTTTGTTTTTGTTTCGAATTGGCAGCTAAACCCCGGTGGGTGAAAAGAACGACTCTTTTTGCATAGATGTTTTCCAAAATGATCTGCATTAAGTCGGCACCTGAGCGTTCCCCATCCTTTACGAGTTCAATCGCCGACCAACCTAACATCTCGTGATGGCGTGCCATGCTGTTTTCCAAAGCGATTGCACGCAGTTTATTGACAAGCCCCTCGCCTGCTCCCCCACTAAACAGGTGTTTATTCTGTTCAATCGTGGTGGCGATTTGGCTGAGTTCTTTGTCGGAGATACTCGGAAACGCTGAAATATCATCTCGAATCAGGTAAAATCGATTCTGTCCCCTTGAAAATTTAATCAGTTCCCCAGCCGTATCGTGTAATTGGGGATAGCGAATTTGTAGGAGTTCTTTGAGTTCCTTCAGGTCCCGACTGAATGAGCGTTCTGCATAGTTGGAAATGTCAAAATGCTCATTTAAATAAGCGGAAACCGTTTGATGATTCACCTGAAAGGACTTTTGCAGGAGGAGGCCATTGATTTCGCGGAGGCGTTCGGATGGGTGCATCTTTTTTTTGACCAATATCGTAAATTCTTTGTAAGTCGCCAAATTTTGGCGGACAATGAATCTAATTTTGGTTCAAGAAAAACAAACAGTTATGAATATGAACAGCATCAAAACCCTTGCCTACAGCCTATTGATTATTTTCCTTTTCAGCTATGTAAGTGAAGGAATTTTATTGGCTTTTGAATTGAAAAAAACGCGTCGGAACAACTGGATCAAAATTGCCTTAATTGGATTGTTATTTATCAGCACGCTTATTTTGCTTTGGGCACCTTACCATGTTTTTGGACAAACAGCTGCAGATGGATTGTTTACTTTGGCCTTTACGTTTTATGCGGCTGTGATGGTGATTGGGGGTGGATTGCGGGCGTTGGCGAGCTAGTGTAGAGACGCGATACCTCGCGTCTTGTCTCCAGGCTGAAGTCTAGGGTTATAACCTCAGGTTTTAACCTGGGGAATTAGACGCGAAGTATCGCGTCTCTACAATAACTTATCTCTTTTTATCCAACGTCAAAAGTCTAACGTCCAAGGTCTAATAGACGCGAAGTATCGCGTCTCTACAATATGGCTTTCAACGCAAGATACAACACCGACGGACACATCAAGCATCCCAATCCCGTATAAAACGTTGCTGTCATCGCTCCATAAGGAACTAATTTGGGATCTGTCGCGGCTAATCCTGCTGCCGTGCCACTTGTGGTTCCCATCAAGCCACCAAATATCATCGCAGATTTAGGATTGTTCAGGCCAATATAAGGTGCGATAAAAGGGGTTCCAATCGTCACAAGAATCGATTTTACCACTCCTGCCGCGATGCTAATTGCAATGATATCTGAACTTGCACCTACTGCAGTTCCTGTCACAGGACCTACGACAAAGGTGCATGCACCCGCACCAATCGTCGTTAAACTTTCAACATCTGTGATCCCAAATGCGTAAGCAATGCCAACTCCAGCAATAAATGAAAAGATTACTCCTAGGAATAAAGACAAGATACCTACGGACCCCGTTTTCTTAATCACGGCAAAACTAGCGCCCATGGCCGTGGAAACGATGGCAAAGTCGCGGAACATGGGCCCTCCCATAACTTTAAAGCCCGTTAATCCTGGAATATCCGCGATACCGCTTTTCCCTTCTGTCAATATTCCACCTAGGTACGCAATAACCAATCCCATGAAAATGGCGATGGCTGAACCTGGTAGTTTTTTATTGGTTAATTTGACCGAGATCCCTTCTGAAAAATAAACCATGATACCTGTGACCAAAAATGCCACAATCAATCCATTTTTATCCAATAATTCGATGATGTATTCCATGTTAGTTATTCTTTGATTTGGATAAAATTGGCATAAATATGAGGCAAATCGCCACGGGTAGAATTCCAGCTAAAAGGGCTAAAAACCCATTGTTGAAAGCTACACGCACATTTTGAATGGATGACATCGCCACAATTACTGGAATATACATCTTGCTCCAAAACATTACCCCCTCACCCATTTCTACATGAAATAAGTCGCGCTTTTCTAATTCGTTTTGTGCAATGATTAATAAAAGCATGGCAAATCCTACGCCTCCCACATTGTTATTGATTCCAAGGTAATGACCTAAACTTTCCCCGATGATTTGGCCAATGATATAACAACCCGCCAAAAGGGCTACTCCACGTAATAACATATCTATTGAATTAAGTTAACAACATCTTTTTTCGTCACTTTGCCCATGGCATTGCGCGGTAATTCGGCTAATACGGTATATTTTCGAGGACTTTTATAGGCAGGCATTTGTTCCCGCATCCAAGTGTTTAACGCTTTTTCATCCACTGGACCTTTTGTTACAATGGCGGCAGCAACTAATTCGCCCCATTCGTCATTAGGTAATCCAACAACGGAACAATCTGAGATTCCAGGATATTGGCGTAAAACTTCTTCTATTTCCAAAGCTGAAATCTTATAGCCCCCAGATTTAATAATATCGACCGAATTTCTCCCTAAAATACGATATCCTCCCAATTCATCAATCGCGGCGATATCCCCCGTTTTAAACCAACCGTCTTCGGTGAAGGACTCTGCTGTGGATTCAGGTTTGTTCCAATATTCCTTAAAGACTGTAGGTCCCTTAATTTGAATCTCACCTTCCTCGGATAAACGTGCTGAAACACCAGGCAATGGATAACCTACATGTCCCGCTACGCGTGGTCCATCGTAAGGATTACTCAAAGCCATTCCTATTTCCGTCATGCCATAACGTTCTAGTAGTAAATGCGTTGAGATCTCTTTCCAGCGCTCCATCACAGAAACGGGCAATGCCGCTGAACCTGAAATCATTAGTCGGAGCTTCGCCAAGGCATTCGTTAAATCAATTTGTTTATCTTTTGCCAAAGCTTCCCAATACGTAATTAACTTAAAATAGATGGTTGGAACCGCCATGAACACATTGATTTTTTGATTCTCAATGAGTTCATATATAGCTTTTTCGCTGAAATTTGGCATGAATTCACAGCTCGCTCCTGCCCATAATGAACAGGAAACAACATTAACCACACCATGTACATGGTGCAATGGTAATACGCAAACCGTCGAATCCTTAGATGTCCATTTCCAAGCTTCAATCAGGGAAGAAATTTGAGCATTTAAATTGCCATGGGTACTAACCACACCTTTAGGTAAATTCGTCGTACCACTCGTATAAAGAATCATGGCACCGCGCTCATCGATTACTTCAGGCAGCTTTTTCGAATGTTTCGCAGTGTCGTTTTTGCCCAAAACGATGAACCGACATTGCAGTTTTGTGGCTAGATCTGCAAGCATACCTTCAAATTCTGGTGAAACCACAATGACGGAGGCCCCAGAATTCTCTATCGTATAACGCAATGATGGCAAGGGATAACTCAAACAAAGGGGAACTACGATTCCGCCTGCCTGCCAAATGCCCCATTGAACTCTAACATAATCGAAGCCCGGATTCACCATAAAGGCTACGCGACCTTCGGCTAAATCATCTGAATCATCCAACAGTAGATGAGCAAAATTGGCCGATGCCTGATGCAAATCTGTGTAGGAATATGTTTTACCTTCTGATATGATGGCCGTTTTTTCGGCGTATGGAAGGGAATTTTGGAAAATTTGAATCATGGTTATAAGTCACTAGTCGCTAGTCACTAGTCTTTTTTTATTTATTAGTAATTCCCCTCCTCTTCACTCTTAATTCTTAACTCTTCACTTTTAACTCTTAACTCTTAACTCTCTATAGTCTATCTCCTGCCATTTCTCCACCCGTGGCAACCACACCTCTTGCACAAATTGATTATGTAAAGGATGGTTCGAATACAAATCATACGCCGCTTGATCATCAAAATCCATTCCTAGGCCGTGTGTGTACGGATTTGTTGCATTGAATTCTTCCAAAACCTTGAGATTCATAACGCCCGGAATTTGGGCTAATTTTCTCGATTCAGCGATGAAATAGGCTTTCTCTTCTTCGGATGTTGTTGGCTTGAATGTTAAAAATACACTGTGATGTAACATAATTTATTTTTTGTAGGGACGCGATACTTCGCGCCTAGTTTATTTTTTTGTAGAGACGCGATACCTCGCGTCTAGTTTTTTTATTTAAGACGCGAGGTATCGCGTCTCTACAGTCCAATGTCTAACGTCTATTGTCTAATAAGTTAGCCATCAACCTCCAGGCCCCCGGAACTCCCGCCGGTAATTCCCGGAAGAAAACTAATCCTGTATAGATGAATTGGCCTTTTCCATACCGACAAACCGCAATGTTTCCTTTTTGCTCTGCCTCACCCGGATCCGTAAAGGCTAAAGGGAATTGATAATGTGTATCGTTCGATTCGCCTAAGTAAATGCTTCTCTCCTGAATCCAGTTGTCAAAATCACGTTCCGTAATTTCATTAGGTGCATGAAATAACGCATGATCCATCAAGAATTTTGGCGTAGCTTCTTCTTTCGTAATTCGATTCCGAGAAATGGTTAAAGGGTAAGGCCCAACGGTGCTTTTGAGTGGCCCAACAAAGCTTGCTGTATTGTATTGAACCACATAATTTCCGCCTTGCTCCACATACTTCATCAATTCGGCGTGTGCATTTCCCAAATAATCCAAGGTATTGTGCGCACGAACTCCTGTCAGCACCACATCATATTGTGCCAAATGGCTCGCTTTCAAGTCGGCCTCTTGCAAGAAATCCACTTGATAGCCCATCTGCTCTAAACTCTCCGGAACTTTATCTCCAGCCCCTTTGATGTAGCCAATCCGTTTTCCATTTTTCTTGAAATCGATGTGCAACAGATTTACCGAAACAGGTGAAAAGTAGCGTTGAACCGGAATATGTGGGTAATTGATACTCTCCATTTGCAACGAATCAATCCAGTTTCCTTGCGCTGTTTCATAAGCCAAACGCAATTGCCAAGTTTCTTTTCCATCAAATTTCTGATCTTTTTCACGCACAGTAAATGCCAAATTTTGACTTGTTCCTGCCTCAATTCCGTTGTCCAATGCCAAGGTTCCCAAGGTCTCCCCCGCTTGATTTAAAACGCGTACTCGGCCAGCCTCTATTTTGCCTATAGCCTTAATCTGCACTTCCAATGATTTACTTTCCCCTGAACCTTTAGGCAATAAAATATTCGGATGATTAATCTGGAAAACACTTCGAGGTGTAACCGTTATCGGTTGGAAATATTCCCCTTTAACCGGATCTACGACAAGTTCTTGTACCGGCCGACTCACCTGAATAAGCTCGCCTTCAATCGTAAATTGTGCTTGGACATACATTGCCGGATCGGGTGCTGCTTGACCGATTTTTGATTGATCCTTGACAACAAAATGACCGGTTTCTTTCGTATTCACCAACCAATAGGGCTGCGTGATGGGTTGTCGAACGATTTGGTTTGAAGACCAATTCATTCGCGTATAAGGAATGATACTTGCTTTGAATAAAGTGTCTTTCTCCCCTACTGAAATGCGTAAATTCCCCACGTGAATCGGACTGCGAACGATGAATTCCGTTTTGATACCCAAAGGATCGCCTTGCGCGACTGTTCCCCGATTTGTGTTGCCAGCAAAATGAATGCCAGCTGCTTGGACGATCCATTCATCGATTTGCTTAATCTTCTTCGATTGCAAATAGGAATCCCCTAATTTGTTAATCGCCCGACGAACCTGAATCATGTCGGGGATACTCAAATAGGGTTTTTCAGTTTGGTAATTTCGAATAACCAACGAAATCATGCGCTCAATCTCCGCTCCAGCCGCACTACTTTGCCAATGGTCAGCTACCCCTTCATCGATGGATTTTTGGGGAGCAATTCCTGCCAAGGTCTGAAAATATTCGGTGGATTTTCCATGGTCAACAGCAAATCCAAAGCCCTGTGATTTATGTTGGCTTCTACTCAAAGCCGCTAATTCCCCCGTACTTTGGCCAATGCTCGGCAAGAAATTGCCAATTTGAACCTTAAACTGATCTTCTGACACAGTTGATGTCCCAGCAAATCGGAAGGTATTCCATAATAAGCGGGTGGCTTTCCAAGGTTTAATATCCCCTTTCAATTGCTCAGGGAAACGTTTCGGGTCAGCCGCAGCTGAATAGGCCTCAATCGCTAATGCCGCAGATGCCGAATGATGGCCATGTCCCGCACGTGAATCCGGTGGAAAACGCGTAAATATGATGTCTGGACGTAATTTACGAATGACATATACCAAGTTAGAAAGGACTAATTCTTTGTTCCAAAAACTCAAAGCCTCGTCTGTCGACTTTGAGAATCCAAAATCAAAAGCCTGTGAAAAGTATTGGTTGGCTCCGTCGATTCGACGGGCAGCCAACAATTCCTGCGTTCGGATCAGTCCTAAAGGGATTCCTTGTTCGTCTCCAATAAGGTTTTGGCCTCCATCACCTCGTGTGAATGCAAAGTAATTGGTTTCCCAGTGTTGTTCTTGGGCGAACCAAGCCAACATATGTGTGCTCTCATCATCGGGATGTGCCGCTACATGAAGGACAGTACCTGTTGATTCAATGCGTTTTAGGTTCTCCAATAATTGGAGGCCGTTTTGTGCCCAAGCGATATTAGGGACTAATAAACAAGCGAGGATTAGTTTTTTCATGCGTTTAGTTCATTTCTCGACCAAGGTTGGCGATAGGTTCTTGCTAATAAGGCTGTTGCCTCTGGATCATTTATAACCGTTTTTGTAGTGGGATCATAGGAAAGCGGTCGGCCTAATTTCATCGAAACATTTGCCAAAATACAGGATGCCGTTGAGATATGCCCTTCCTGAATATCGGCAATTGGATTAGTTCCTTTATCGATGGCTGCTAAGAAATCAAGCATGTGTAAGCGCGTGGCCGGTGCGGCATTGAGTTCAATGCGATCTTCCGTTAAATCTTCGGGATATTTTTCGCGTTCAAATAGACAAGTACCATGGATTTTTTGGCCTTTCGGATCTACGGGAGTAAAATCGTATTGCATCGTACTTAAGCGTAAAGTCCCTTTTTCGCCATAAATCGTTAAGCCCCAAGGGTATTCAGGATCTGGAGGTGTACCCCAGGTACGATGTTGCCAAACACAATTCAAGCCATCATATTCAAAAACGGCTGTTTGGGTATCTGCAATGTTCGATTTGCCTTCTTTTTGAACGTAAATTCCTCCTTCGGAAGAGATACGTTTGGGCCATCCAAGACCTAAAAGCCAACGGGTTGTATCAAACATGTGAACACACATATCACCCATAATACCGTTACCATACTCATTAAACGTTCTCCACCAACGTGTATGTGGTAAACCATCATAAGGGCGCATGGGTGCAGGACCTGTCCAAGTTTCGTAATCAAAGAAGTCTGGAATCGCCTGAACAGGAGGATTTCCGTTATTGCGCATGTGGTAATAGCAATACATTTCCACATGGGCGATTTTACCAAGCAAACCTGAATCAACGATTTTGTTTTTGGCCTCTATGATATGCGGCGTTGATTTTCGTTGGGTCCCTACTTGTACCGTTTTACCGTATTTCCGAGCGGCAGCTACCATAGCTTCTCCTTCAAGTACGTCGACGGAAATGGGTTTCTGAACGTAGACATGAGCTCCCGCTTTGACTGCATCAATCATTTGCAGAGGATGCCAATGATCCGGACTACCAATCAAGACAATATCTAAGGCATTTTCTGCCAAAAGTTTCTTGTAATCTCCGTACAGGCGCGGTGTCTTACGGGATTTTTGTCGGGCAGCAACGAGCTTACCCGCTTCCGTCAACATATGTCGATCCGGATCACAAAGCGCTACAACCTCCAAGGGAGCGACTTGCATCAGTCGGAACAAATCACTTTTTCCATACCAGCCTGCACCGATTAAACCGACTTTTAGCGGTTTAGACGGATTTACCAAATCAAGGCCATAGGCTCCAAAAGAGGATAATGCCAAACTTGCGGATGCGCCTTTTAGAAAATGGCGGCGGTTGATGTTGAATGTTTTCATAGGTTATGTCAGTTGTCAGTCGCTAGTCACTAGTTGCTAGTCTGTGGGGAATCGTTTTATTTTATTCTATCAGGCTTCAGCCTGTGTGAAAGACGCGAAGTATCGCGTCTCTACATGATAATCATTCAAACGTCCAACGTCAAACGTCTAACGTCTAATGTCTAACGTCTAATGTCTAAAGTCCAAAGTCAATTGCCTCACTCATCACTCTTACCTCATACCTCAAAACCACGCTTGCCACTCCTTCCTTTGGAATCTCAATCCCCCATTGTTTGGAATCATATGAAATCGTCGTTTTGATCATATCTTTTGTTTCATTCTGCAGAAGTACTGCCACTTGTTTGTCGGGACGTAAGGCCGCAACGCCAATTATACCTTTAGGTAGTCCTGACATTTCAATGCGTGTCGAGCCTGTTGGGATGAATTTAGAAGCCTGCGCTACAATGTAATAGGCTTGATTTCGAATGAGTGTACCATCCGATTGAATCGTTAAAGCCCCTTTGCATTCAGTACAACCACCTGGCGTATGCGGTCCCCATTGCGGATCATTCGCCAAATTCCATTCCAATGCAGTTTTGGCATCGTTCAATAAGGAACCAATGATGACATTTTTGATATGCCAATTGAAATCGCCGGCAAATTCACCCTTTGCCCCTGTCCATTGTTCCGTGAAATATACTTCTTTGTCGGGATGCGCCTTTCGAACCACACTCAATGCCGAAATATCACCATTATACAAATGAAAGGCTGATCCTGAAACATATTGGCGCGTAATGGGGTCATTTAAAATTTCAATCGGATACTCCGGTTTATCGCAATTATGATCATAGGCCAATATTTTGGTCTTCAATCCCGCCTTTTTAAATGCTGGCCCTAAATGGTTTTTGATGAATTCATTTTGTTGGCCTGCAAGCATCAATAAACTCGGATTATTTCCGGGATGCAAAGGTTCGTTTTGGGGTGTCAAATAATCCATTTCCAAGCCGAGTGCTTTCATGGATTGCAGGTATTTGACAAGGTATTGGGCATAAACCCCATAATATTGAGGTAAAAGCGAACCCCCTTTGGTTGCTTGATTATCTTTCATCCAAGCTGGAGGAGACCATGGAGTGGCCATGAATTTAATGCTCGGATTGATATTTTTGATGGCTTGCATCAAAGGGATTAAATCCTTTTCAGATGCTTTGAGGGAGAAATGCGCAAGATTTTCGTCCTTTTGACCTGCGGGAACATCGTCATAGGAGAACGTATTGGCATCCAAGTCACTTGCCCCAACTGCAATTCGTAAAACGGAAATATTGATACAGTTTTTTCCTGTTCCAAAAAGTTCATTCAATAAGGCTTGTCTTTGTGTAGGCGCTAATGACCAAATCAATTGGGCACTTCCGCCGGTCAACGTATAACCGAAGCCATCAATGATCTGAAATTTGTTGTTTGCATGGATTTGAATGCCTGAATTGCCTTGAGTAGACAATGGCAAAACTTGTTCTTTCAGCATTTGTTGGCTTTCAGCCTGTGAAATCCAAACTTGGCCAAAACCTGAAAAATAGCTAAGAACAAAGGCTAAGCTAGTGAGCCCAATAAAACGTTTCATGCAATAGGTTTAAATTGTCTTCAATATATTCAAAAAAAATCAAATTATTGCAGGGTTGTAGGCAGTAGTCGCTAGATGCTAGTCCGGAGTACGGAGTCTGGAGACAGTATTCAGTTGTCAGTCCGGAGTCCATAGTCCGAAGGGGGTTGTCAGTCGCTAGTCACTAGTCGTTAGTCCGGAGGGAGTTGTCAGTAAAGAGTTGTCAGTTCGTAGCCGCAGTCCGTAGTGAGCTGTCAGTTGTTAGTCATTAGTCGTTAGTCCGTAGTCCGGAGGTTTTTTCACTCTTCACTCTTCACTCTTCGTTCTTAACTCTTAACTAACGTCCAACGTCCAATGTCCAATGACCACCGTCCAAAAAAAAATACGTCTAAACTAGACGTATTTTTCGACATTCATTAAACTCAATATTTTATAATCTATTTGATTTTCTTGCGCGCAGCAGCTTTGTGTTCAGAGACGGCACGGTGCGAATCTAAACCAACAATGTTAACCGTTCCACCTTCACGCTCATAATCATGCTTGAAATGTTCCAAGTTTTCCATCACCGAGTGATCCACCAAATGTGTTTTTGAAAGGTCAATAGTTACTTGAAAACTTGGTGGAATTGCTTCTAATTTTCGTTTGATTCCTAAGAAATTAGTAAATACAGCTGCATCTGAGATTTCTACTAAATATGCATCATCTGTAAAGGAAACTTCTGTTGGTGCTTTGAAAATGGCACTCAAAGGTTTGCCATTAAATAAATTGACCAAAATTTCAGTTAAAATACCTGCACCGATTCCAACTAATAAATCGACTCCTAAGGTAAATAAGATTGTGACGATGAAAATCAACAATTGTTCTTTCCCAATTTCTAAGGTGTGAATGAATTCTTTAGGATGGGTTAATTTAATACCTACTGTAATTAGCATGGCTGCCAAAGCTGTATTTGGAATTAACTCGATTAAATGGGATGCTAATAGAACAAAAACCAAAATGAAAAATCCGTGGAAGAAGTTAGCCCAACGGGTTTTCGCGCCATTTGCGATATTGGCCGATGAACGCGCTACCTCTGAAATCATCGGTAATCCACCCAAAAATGCCACAAATGTGTTACCAATTCCGGTTGCAATTAAATCCTTATTTGCATTTGATTTACGTTTAAATGGATCCAACATATCCATCGCCTTAACGGTTAATAATGATTCCAAAGAACCTACTAATGCGAACATGATCACAAATTTGATGAATGTTCCCGTTTGAGCAAAGCCATCAAAACTTGCATTCATGTGAATATTATCCATCAAGTTTCCAATGTGAACTAAAGCATATTTAGGCTCCGTTGTTTGAAAATCCATATACAATTCCGCAGGAATAGCGATAGCTAAAACCACTAAGGGTGCTGGAATCTTTTTGATGACCTTGTTCTTGATGTAAGGCCAACCCATCATGATAGCTAAACTAATTACTCCGATTAACGTCGCTTTAGGATCCCAATTCGCAATAAATTCTGGAATAGATGCAAACAATTCCAAAGGCTCCTTCCCTTTCGTCAAAGCAGGATTTACATCCAATAAAACCGGAATTTGCTTGCCGATGATGATTAATCCGATGGCTGCCAACATACCATGAACGGCCGACAAAGGGAAGAAATCCATCAATTTGCCGAGTTTAAAAACGCCGAAAAGGATTTGCACAATACCCGCAACGACCATGGCTCCTAGGGCTAAATGCCAACCCGTTTCTCCTCCACCAAATTCACTCACGGCACCTGCAACAATGACAATCAAACCTGCCGCTGGGCCTTTAATCGTTAATCGGGAACCGGCAAAGAAACTCACAACCATACCCCCAACAATGGCGGTAATTAATCCCATAATCGGTGGAAAATCAGATGCTTTGGCAATTCCTAAACTAAGTGGCAAGGCCAATAAAAATACAATGAACCCTGAGGTTGCATCACTCGCGAAATTTTCTTTTAGGCCCGCGAAGCCATCTTGAGGTACTACATTTTTGTTTTTCATGGGTAAGGTATTTTAAAAATAGCGATTTGAAAATTCAGCATGCGTTTTGGAATTAGGTCCCAAAAACACACGCGCATAAATGCGGATAACAGCTAAGCCATCCAAAATAAAACTCAACGACACAATGGCAGCTAAGGCAAATTGATCTTCATGGATATGTGAGAAAATTAAGTCTTCACCAATGAATGCTGGAGTAATCGGGAAGCCTGTGAGTCCAAGACAAGCCAATAAAAAGACCAAAGCGATTTTGGGATGCGCCTCAGAAAGTCCCTGAAAACGACTCAAACTTATTTTACCCTCGATACGGAATAAGCGTTGAAGCGTTAAATACCCAATCAAACCTGCGACCAAGATTCCACTTAGATACAGGACATTTTCTAACTGGTCAAATTTCTCATTGAATGAGATTGCTAGCGCGATCCAACAGTGATTCATAATCACTAATATCCAAGCTAAACGAACCGAATGACGTTGCGTGAAGGACTTGAAAACCAAGATTAATCCAAAACTGGCAAATAAAACGGGAGTAGCCTCCTGAAGATTTTCTGGCAATAAATGCGTTTGCTTCATCGCATAAAATCCCAAAGCAAATGCTGGAATAAAGAATAACATTAAACGTCTTCCGTTAATGAAATTCAGTTTATTCCCGGCCCATTTCAATGGATTCCAAAAGTATTCATATAGCATCGTATCCAAATTCCATTCTTTCAAACACAATACGTAAATACTATGTTGTAAACGCTTTGGAAATGAATCCTCTATTGTTTTTGCACGTGGCTCAAAAGAATAGAATTGCTCGCGAATCAAATAACTCACCACAGATGGGGAAACCAATAATTGGTAAGTGCGTAAAAATGCATTTCCCGCAAAATGGAACAAGGCCAATGATTCAAAGCCTAAGGCAATTTCTATGAAAATAATGCCAATTTGTGCAATCGAAGCATAGGCAATCTGACTTTTTACCGATGATTGTACACGAGCAATACCAGTAGCAATCAGGGTCGTAACGAGTCCCAGTGCAACAATTAAGATGCGCACCGAACTTTGGTATTCCCAAAATGGAAATGTTCGCAACAACAAAAATGCCCCTATGTGAACGGATAAACTACCATAAAAAATAGCACTTGACGGCGTTGGCCCTTCCATGGCACGCGGTAACCAGGACGAAAAGGGTAATTGGGCAGATTTAGCAGCTGCCGACAACAATATCATCGCGGAGATAAATACGCCAATGAAACTATGCTGCTGCAATTGTTCGTGCACTAATTCGGCATTATTTAATTGGTAAAACGTGATGTTTTGTCCCCACAAGTGGTGACTTGCCCACATC
>Ga0228700_1000551_pt1 | contig 33113 bp, 31 predicted proteins | sample McNCre317_Aug_MG_FD_178019 | JGI IMG/M metagenome (GOLD analysis project Ga0228700, IMG submission 178019) | Freshwater microbial communities from McNutts Creek, Athens, Georgia, United States - 3-17_Aug_MG | ecosystem: Environmental > Aquatic > Freshwater > Creek | place: USA: Georgia...
GACTTGCCCCTAGTACGAGAGGACCGGGGTGAACGAACCTCTGGTGTGTCAGTTGTTCTGCCAAGAGCACCGCTGATTAGCTACGTTCGGAAGAGATAACCGCTGAAAGCATCTAAGCGGGAAGCTCGCTTCAAGATGAGATTTCCATGACTTAGGTCGAGAGGCTCGCAGTAGATTACTGCGTTGATAGGCTGGATGTGGAAGTGGGGACTAAAGACCCATGGAGCTGACCAGTACTAATAAGCCGATTACTTGATTATTTTTCTGCTTGCGTCCACTATGTGGTTCCCGAGGTATGGTCGGGAATCGAAATACACACTTTACTAAGTGCAACGATTCACATAACTCAATAGTGTTTCGGCGGCCATAGCGAAGGGGAAACGCCCGGTTACATTCCGAACCCGGAAGCTAAGACCTTCTGCGCCGATGGTACTGCAAGGGGGACCTTGTGGGAGAGTAGGACACCGCCGGACTTAATTTAGAAAAATGGCCACCTTTTTAGGTGGCCATTTTTCATTTAACTATCATTTTTTACAGGAGGATCTCGTGAACGAGTCAAATAACGAGGGTCAGAGCACCAATTTTGGTGAAAATTCTGCCCGTCCCGCCTGGAAAAAGGGTGGTGAAAGTGCTCCTGGAGCTTCCAGTGAGCGAGCATCACGGCCAGAGCGCGATGGAGAACGAAACTTCTCCGATCGCCCACGCCGTGATTCTGATCGCCCACGTCGTGATTCTGATCGCCCGCGCCGTGATTCTGATCGCCCGCGCCGCGATTCTGACCGCGACGGACGTTCCGGAGGCGGATTCCGCGGTTCTTCCGAACGTCCTGGCCGTGCTGGAGAGGGTCGTGAAGGCCGTGAGCGACCTGAGTGGCAGCAACGGGTGGAGCGCACTCGCGATCCAAACCGTCCGAAGAGCCCAATGCTTCCGGATGAAATCACCGAAACTGATCTAGACCTATTGGTCCGCGTCCAGTTCAAGACTCTGAGTCCTGAAAACTCGGAACGCGTTTCTCGGCACCTGGCGATGGTCAACTTGTTGATCAACCAGGATCCCGAGCTTGCACATCAGCATGCGCTTGCCGCGGCTGACCGTGCTGGTCGCATCGGCATTGTGCGCGAAACTCTTGGGCTTACTGCTTATACGGTCGGCGACTTTGCGCTAGCTCTCCGTGAACTACAGGCATACCGTCGAATTAGTGGTTTGAATGACCAGCTGCCAGTCATGGTTGACTGTGAGCGCGGCATGGGTCGTCCAGACAAGGCACTTGAGCTCGGTCGCTCGGTGGATCCAAAGACCCTTGAGCCTGGTGTCCGCGCTAATCTAGCTATCGCACTGAGTGGTGCACGCCTCGACCGAGGCGAAAACGATTTGGCTCTTGCAGAGCTTGAAATCGCAGAGCTAAACCCGGAGAGCGTCTTCGATTACTCCCCACAGTTGTTCTGGGCATACTCGGACACTTTGGAGATTCTTGGACGCGCAGCCGACGCAAAGCGTTGGGCCAACCTGGCCGAACGTGCTGAGAAAGCTCTTGCCGCGAAGAAGGCGCCTGCACACGAGGTAATTGACATCATCGAGGAAATCGAGATTCCAGAACCTTACGAATCCAAGAAAATCGACGGTTCAGATCGACCTGCACGCTCGCTGCGCGATGGCGAACGTCGTTTTGGCGATCGTGCCGCGCGTGACGGTGAGCGTCGTTTCGGTGACCGAGCTCCTCGCGATGGTGAGCGTCGTTTCGGCGACCGTGCCCCACGTGATGGTGAGCGTGGTGGGCGATTTAGTCGCGACGGTGATCGCCCGGCCCGCCCAGCCCGTGACGGCGCCCGTTCCCCACGCGATGGTGAACGTCGCTTTGGTGGGGATCGACCAGCGCGTCCATCCAGAGATGGCGAACGCCGTTTCGGTGACCGCCCAGCTCGCCCTGCTCGTGACGGTGAGCGTCCGGCTCGTCCGGCCTCGAACGGGGACCGCCCGGTGTTGCGCTTTGGCAATGAACGTCCGGCTCGACCTCCTCGTGATGGCGACCGCCCGGCTCGAGGTTCCGACCGCCCAACTCGCAACAACGAGAAGCCGACTGGTTCGGATGGCGATGGCGAGCGTCCGGGTTGGAAGCGCAAGAGTGACGACTAGCATTTGGGGCGTTTACGACACTCTTTTAGCTGACCTTGACGGGGTGGTTTACGAGGGCAAGAACGCCATCGAGTCTGCCCCTTCGGTGATCAATGCGCTTCAGGAAGGTGGCATCAAAGTTGGTTACGTGACCAACAATTCGTCGCGCCGTCCCGAGGCAATTGCCGAACAGTTAGTTGGTTTCGGTGTTCATGCCGATGCCTCCCAGGTGATTGGGTCCGCGCAAACCGGAGCCGAATTACTTGCCACACTTATTCCTGCTGGTTCCAAGGTTCTGGTCGTCGGTGGCGAGGGACTTCGTCACGCGGTTGAATCCGCTGGGTTCCAGCTTGTCGACTCATCCGATGATGAACCCGCTGGCGTAATTCAGGGCTTCGCACCTGACGTTGCTTGGCACCACCTGGCCGAGGCTTCGTATTCGATCCAGCGCGGCGCAAAGTGGGTTGCCACCAATCAGGACTGGACCATTCCGCGCGAAAAGGGCATGGCTCCGGGCAATGGAACCCTGGTTTCTGCCGTACATACCGCTGTCGGAATACTTCCGCCCGTTGCCGGTAAACCTGAGCCGGAAATCTTCCACACTGCCGTGCGCAAACTCGGTGCGAAGAAGGCTCTTTTTGTTGGCGACCGCATCGACACCGATATTTCTGGAGCAAACCGTGCCGGTATTGATTCGGCGGTCGTGATGACTGGCGTTGCCACTCGCAAGGAACTGCTCGGACTCAAAGCAGAGAACCGCCCCAAGTTCATCCTGAAAGACCTTGGGGATCTCACCAAAAACTATGAAGCACCGAAAGCAACCAAGCGTGGTTACAAGTGCGGCAAGGCCTCGGTGGAATTGCTTGGAAACAAGGTTATTACTGTGGACGGCGACCCAAAGAGTTTGGACGCTTTGAAGGCCGCCTGTGCTGTTATCTACAACGCCGAGTTGCCTATTTACGCGCTTGATGTGGGGCCAGCGCTGTACCTCTAGGTGCCGGCTAGAATTTGCCCATGAGTGAAAACCTGCAGGAGCTGGTGGAAACCGAGCTTGCTCGAATCCAAGACCTTGACCTGAACGAGCAACCAGAGGCTTACGGCCGTCTTCGTGATGTGCTGGAAGCCGAGCTCGAGTCACTCCCCGTGATTGAATAATGAGCGCGATCCAGTAATGAGCATCCGACTTGACGTTGCCCTGGTTGAACGCGGCCGGGCCAGAAGCCGCACCCATGCAGCGAGCCTAATTGAAGCCGGGCGGGTGCTCGTGAATGGCGAGGCGGCCAGAAAGGCTAGCCAACCGGTCACCGAGGATTCCGATATCTCTGTGCTTGAGGCAATTGATTACGTCTCACGAGCCGGACACAAGCTGGCCGGCGCACTCGACCAGTTCGCCGATATTGATGTTGTCGACAAACTATGTCTTGATGTTGGCGCGTCCACCGGTGGTTTCACCGAGGTGCTGTTGCGCAGGGGAGCCACTCGCGTAGTGGCGCTTGACGTTGGCCACGATCAGTTGGTGCCAGAACTGCGACGCAACCGCAAGGTGATCAACCTTGAAGGTTTCAACGCACGTGAACTTACGCCTGAAACCTTGCGGGAGAAGACTGCAGAGCTCGGTACCACAGTCGATGTAGCCAACACGCCAATAGACGTGGTGGTTTCCGACCTCAGTTTCATTTCGCTCACCTTGGTTTTGCCGGCCATGGTCTCGGTGGCACCGAACGCAGAATTTGTTCTGCTGGTAAAGCCGCAGTTTGAGGTGGGAAAGACGTCGCTGAACGCCAAGGGCATCGTGAATGATCACCGCCTTCGTGCCCAGTCAATCCGGCAGGTCATCGATTGTGCTCGTGAACTTGGTTTGACCGTGCACGGGATTGAGAAGTCGAGTCTGCCTGGAACTCACGGCAACATCGAGTATCTGCTGTGGATAAGTGCAAAGGCCGACTCTAATCGGCGAGAATGGTCAGAAAGAATTGATTCTCTGGCCCGTGAGCGTTAGGAAACACCGATGAGTCGCAACGTACTACTGGTTAGCCACGTGCGTCGCGAAGAGGCGCTGCAGGCAACTGTTGAAACCGCTCGCCTGCTGCACGCCCAAGGAATCCGCACCATCATGGTTGATGCAGAGCGTGACGAATTGGGGCAGTGGTCCTCGAGCAATGCCGTAGAGTGCCGACTGTCTGATATCGGTGTGCTTGGAAAAGACGTTTCCGTTCACGATTTGGAGCTAGCGATTGTTCTCGGTGGTGACGGCACAATTCTGAAGGCCGCCGAGGTGGTTCGCGAAGCGAATACGCCGCTGCTTGGAATCAATCTGGGACACGTAGGTTTCTTGGCTGAGAGCGAACGCGATGGCCTCACCGAGGCGGTAGCCCGCGTAGTCACCAAGGATTATTCGGTCAAAGAACGTCTTACGTTGGACGTCACCGTTGAGGTTGAGGGCAAGGTTGTTTACTCAACCTGGGCTCTAAACGAATGCACCGTTGAGAAGAGTGCAGCCGAAAAGATGCTCGAAGTTGTTGTAGAAATCGACGAGCGTCCACTTAGTTCATTTGGTGCAGACGGCGTCATCATGAGCACGCCGACAGGCTCGACCGCCTACGCCTTTAGCGCCGGTGGGCCCGTGGTTTGGCCGGGTGTTGAAGCCCTGCTGCTGGTTCCTTTGAGTGCTCACGCATTGTTTGCCCGGCCACTGGTCATTAGCCCAAATAGTCTGATGGCGGTCGAAGTGCTTCACTCCTCAAGCGGCAATGGAGTTTTGTGGTGCGACGGTCGCAGGACCACCGCGCTGCCACGAGGTGCCCGTGTTGAGGTCAGGCGCTCGCCGGACTCGGTGCGTCTAGCTCGCTTCCGTCAGGGCGTTTTCACCGATCGTCTGGTTGCAAAGTTTGCGCTGCCAGTGCAGGGTTGGCGCGGAACCGCCCGCGGCACCGATGAGGTGCTCTAGCCGGTGATTGAAGAAATCCTGATTCGTGACCTCGGGGTTATCGGGGAGGCGCGTCTGGCTTTTGGCCCAGGTTTCACCGCTCTGACGGGTGAGACCGGAGCGGGCAAGACCATGATTCTCACCGCACTTGGTTTGTTGCTGGGGGAGCGCGCGGACTCTGGGTCGGTGCGCAAGGGCCAGCCACAGGCGCAGGTGCACGGTTTGTGGCGTCTAGCCGAGGATAGTCGGGTGTCGGGGCCTGTCGCGGACCGACTTTCCGAAGCCGGCCTGGACTATGACCTGAGCGAACTTATTTTTAGCCGAACTGTTGCGGCAGACGGCAAGAGCCGGGCCAGCATCAGCGCCCAACCGGTGCCGGCAGGGTTGCTGGGGGAGTTGGGTTCACACCTGGTTGTGGTTCACGGCCAGTCCGAGCAGTTGCGGTTGAAGTCTGCTGTTGCGCAGCGAGAAGCATTGGACTCCTTCGGTGGCAGTGCGCTCATTGACGCCTTGGGGGAATACGAGACCGGCTACGCCAACTGGCGTACCTCCGAGGCCCGACTCGAGAAGTTGCGTGCCAGCGCGAGCGAGCGCAATGCCGAAGCCGAGGAACTGCGTCTGGCTGTCACCGAGCTGGACAGGACCGAGCCTAAACCGGGCGAAGATCTAGAGCTGGCGAGCCTCGCAGAGCGCCTAACAAATCTGGAAGCCATCCGTTTTGCCGCGGCGGATGCGCACGAGGCCATCTCTTCCGAAGAGGGCGGCGCAGATGTGCAGGGCCTGCTGAGTCAGGCGCGTAAGCAGCTGGAGTCGGCGGCAGGATCCGATGCCCGGCTGGCCGACGTAGCGGAACGACTTCGCGAACTCGGTGCCCAGGCGCGCGAAATAGCCGGTGAACTGGCCTCGCTAATCTCTGGGTTTGACGATGACTCGGACCGCAGCCTGGATGACATTCAGAGCCGGCGGGCGGTGCTGACCTCGCTGATGCGTCGATACGGTCCGAGCCTGGATGAAGTGATTGCATTCCGCGAAGCGGCAGTCGCAAAACTGCTTGACCTGGAAACCAGCGACGATCAAATTCTCGAATTGGAAGCTTCTGTTGCAAAGCAGCGCGACCAGCTTGTTTCTCAGGCCGCAGCAATCAGCGGAATCCGAACCGAGGCGGCTGCCCGACTCGCTGAGGCCGTTACGTCGGAACTGCATGCGCTGGCGATGCCAGGGGCGAGCCTTGTAGTGAAGGTTGTACCGACCGACCTTGGCCCGTATGGCGCTGACTCGGTGGAGATTTTGCTGTCTTCATACCCGGGAGCGGATCCCCGCCCGCTTGGCAAAGGTGCCTCGGGTGGAGAACTGAGCCGCATCATGTTGGCTATCGAGGTTGTCTTGGCAGACGGCCGCAGCAATCCGACTTTCATTTTTGACGAGGTGGACGCCGGAGTCGGTGGAGCTGCAGCTATCGAAATCGGACGTCGCCTTGCCGCTCTCGCCAAGACCGCACAGGTGATCGTTGTCACTCACCTGGCTCAGGTGGCGGCATTTGCCACCAACCACTTGCGAGTGATGAAAAATCACGATGGCGAGTTCACCAGCAGTGACGTTCAATCCCTCACCGAGGTGGCCCGGGTGGAGGAGCTGGCCCGAATGCTTTCCGGCCTAACGGACAGCGAACTGGGCAGGGCTCACGCGGCCGAGCTTTGGCAGTTGGCCAAGCAAGCCAAGTAGCCGGAGAAAGTTCGTTCGCGCTGTAACTCGAATTTGTCGTCGAAATAGAAATAATTTCGCAACGGATATCCGGACACTCGGCGAGTCGCTTTTTGCTCGGTGATAACCTTTAATTCCATGGCACAAGCGATGGACAACGGTAAAACCCGCCACATTTTCGTCACCGGTGGAGTGGCCTCGTCCCTTGGTAAGGGATTGACGGCAGCCTCCCTGGGTAACCTTCTCACCGCACGCGGTTTGCGCGTTGTGATGCAGAAGTTGGACCCGTACCTAAACGTAGACCCGGGAACCATGAACCCGTTCCAGCACGGTGAGGTTTTCGTCACCGAGGATGGTGCCGAGACCGACCTCGACGTTGGTCACTACGAACGCTTCCTGGACATCAACCTGTCGCAGGCCGCAAACGTTACTACCGGCCAGATTTACTCGACCGTGATTCAGCGTGAGCGCCGCGGTGAGTACCTTGGTGACACCGTGCAGGTTATCCCGCACATCACTGATGAGATCAAGCGCCGCATGCGCCTGCAGGCTCACGAAGACCCAGCCCCAGACGTAATCATCACCGAGATCGGTGGAACCGTGGGCGACATCGAGTCGCTTCCGTTCATCGAAGCTGCCCGTCAGGTTCGCCACGACGTTGGTCGCGACAACGTGTTCTTTGTTCACGTTTCGCTGGTTCCTTACCTGGGCCCATCCGGTGAGCTGAAGACCAAGCCGACCCAGCACTCGGTGGCAGCTCTGCGCAGCTACGGAATCCAGCCGGATGCCGTGGTTTGCCGCAGCGACCGTCCACTGCCTGCAAGTATCAAGAACAAGATTGCACTGATGTGTGACGTTGATGTGAACGCGGTGGTCAACGCGGCCGATGCATCGAGCATCTACGACATCCCAACCGTTTTGAACGACGAGGGCTTGGACAGTTACATCATCAAGCGCCTCGGTCTCGAGTGCGGTCCGGTCAACTGGAGCCGCTGGGAGCCAGTGCTGCGCGCCGTACACGAGCCAAAGCACGAAGTCACCGTGGGTCTAGTTGGAAAGTACATTGACCTTCCAGACGCCTACCTGAGCGTGACCGCTGCACTTCAAGCCGGTGGCTTCGCCCACCAGGCCAAGGTAAAGATCAAGTGGATTGCCAGCGATCTTTGTGAGACCGAAGCCGGCGCCGAGGAGAACCTCGGTGATGTGGATGCAATCTGTGTCCCTGGTGGTTTCGGCGTGCGTGGCATTGAGGGCAAGCTCGGTGCACTGAAGTTTGCTCGCGTTCACCAGATCCCTACCCTGGGTCTTTGCCTCGGTCTGCAGTGCATGGTTATCGAGTACGCCCGAAACATGGCTGGTCTAGAGGGTGCATCGTCCACCGAGTTTGACGAAAACCCGAAGTACCCGGTTATCGCAACCATGGCGGAGCAGGTTGACATCATCGCCGCCGGCGATATGGGTGGAACCATGCGTCTGGGTAAGTACACCGCCGCTTTGAAGCCGGGCTCGATTGTTGCCGAGGTTTACGGCAGCAACACCAGCGAAGAGCGTCACCGTCACCGTTACGAGGTAAACAACAAGTTCCGCGACCAGATTGGTGCCGCTGGACTGGTGTTCTCCGGTACGTCGCCTGACGGCAACCTAGTTGAGTACGTTGAATTGCCGCGTGAGGTGCACCCTTACTACGTTGCAACCCAGGCTCACCCAGAGTTTAAGAGCCGCCCTACCCACGCCCACCCGCTGTTTGACGGTCTAATTGCTGCGGCAATCACCCGCCACGAGGCTAACCGCGTCTTCAACGACGAGAACTAGTCACTGGCCTGTCATGCCGAAGGACCAGCCGGTAACTCCTCAGATTCTGGCAACCGAAACCGTGTTTCGGGGCAAGATCTGGGATGTTGCACGCGAGACCTTCGACTACAACGGTCAAAAGCTGGTTCGAGAATTCGTACAGCACCCGGGTGCCGTCGGCGTCCTAGCGCTAGATGAGCAGCAGCGAGTCTTGCTGATTCGCCAGTACCGTCACCCGGTGCGTTCTTACCTTTGGGAAATCCCAGCTGGGCTGCTTGACGTGCCGGGCGAGGAGCGCCTGGCGGCCGCCAAGCGCGAACTCATGGAAGAAACCGGCTACGAAGCTGGCAGCTGGTCCAAGCTATTGGATTTCATGACCACCCCGGGCGGCAACGACGAGGTCATCACGATTTTCCTGGCTCAGAACCTGCAACATGTTGGGCATAACCTGGAGCTCGAAGGCGAAGAGGTTGACATGCTCAAGGAATGGTTCCCGCTAAAAGAAGCACTGGCAAGTGTTTTGGCCTCGGAGATCCAGAGCCCAACCGCAGCCGTTGGCATCATGGCGGCGGCTCATCGCCTGGGCGTAAGCGCCGGCAACTAAGTAGTCGGTATGGCTACCGATCAACTCGAGGTGCTGGTTGACCAGTATTTGAGGCACATCACGGTGGAACGCGGCCTTTCGCGGAATACCCTTTCGGCCTATAACCGTGACCTCGGTGACTATTTAGGCTTTCTGCGGGGGATGGGGATCACCGAGCCAGGTCAAATCACCGACCTGCTAATCGAAACCTTTGTGGAACACCTTGGTGCCAGCCGCAAACCAACCTCGGTGGCACGCACCTTGGCTGCGGTTCGCGGCTGGCACAAATATCTGCTGCTCGAAGGCGTGTTGATTCGGGACATGGCGCATCGAGTGACTCCTCCCAAAGCTGGCAAGAAGCTCCCCAAGGCAATTTCGGTGGCTGAAGTTGTCAGACTTCTAGACGCTGCGGGACCGGAACCTTTCGCTGCCACTTTTACCGATGAAGGTCAAAGCACGGCTGGATCGGTCTCCAGTGCAGCATCGGCTCTGGTGGCCGTAGACCCAGTCTCGGTGCGGGACCGTGCGATTCTGGAACTGCTATACGCAACCGGCGCCCGAGTATCCGAGCTGGTCGATCTTGACATCGATGACCTGGTTGACCCAACGATGATTCGCCTTTTTGGCAAAGGAAGCAAGGAACGAATCGTGCCGGTTGGTCGATACGCCCAACGAGCTCTCGAAAACTATCTGGTGCGAACCCGTCCGCAACTGGTCCAAAAGGGGCGCGGAACACCAGCGTTATTCCTCAATCAGCGCGGAGGTCGGCTGAGTCGGCAATCTGTGTGGCAGATTCTGGTAGACGCCGCTGCTGCGGCCGGCTTGAGTGACGAAATATCCCCTCACACTCTGCGCCATTCCTTCGCCACTCATCTGCTGGAAGGTGGCGCAGACGTGAGAGTAGTTCAGGAGCTGCTGGGGCATTCCTCGGTGGCGACAACCCAGATTTACACGCTGGTTACCGTTGATTCGCTGCGGGAAAACTATGCCCTCGCGCATCCGCGAGCCCGAGCCATTCGGTAGGCTATTTTTCTAACCAAAGCACTATCGGGAGGCGGTCACATGGCCAAGGCAGACGTTAGGGACACCCGCTTCCCTAAGCCAAAGCCGCTGAGCAGTCACGGCCCGGCCCGAATCATCGCAATGTGTAACCAAAAAGGTGGTGTGGGTAAGACCACTAGCACCATGAACATTGCGGCGGCGCTCGCCGAATACGGTCGCAAGGTGCTGCTGGTTGACTTTGACCCTCAGGGTGCGCTCAGTGCTGGCCTGGGCATTAATGCCTACACCGAGGCGCCGACGATCCTGAACCTTTTGGTGAAGCGCGACCTAAAGACCGCCGATGTCATTCGATCGACATCGGTTGATAACCTGGACATCCTTCCGGCGAATATCGACCTCGCCGCGGCCGAAATTCAACTTGTAAACGAAATGAACCGCGAGCACAGCCTGAAGCGCGTGCTCAAGCAGGTTGCAGACGACTATGACGTGATCCTGATTGACTGCCAGCCATCGCTTGGTCTGTTGACCGTGAATGCACTTACCGCTGCCCACGGCGTGATTATCCCGTTGGCCCCAGAGTTCTTCGCCCTGCGCGCAGTGGCACTGCTTGAGGACATCATGGCCCGCGTGCGAGACAGCGACAACAACCCGGCTCTGACAATGGACGCCATCCTGGTAACCATGTATGACAACCGCACCTTGCACAGTCGCGAGGTCATGGAAATGCTGCGCGACAAGTTTGAAGGTAAATTGTTGCGCACCGAAATTCCGCGAACCGTGAAGTTCTCCGATGCCACTGTTTCCAGGACCCCAATCACGAAGTTCGCGCCAGATTCAGCCGCGGCAGAGGCCTACCGCGCGGTAGCCCGAGAGCTGGTCGACCGTGGCTGCGCCCCTTAACGAGCAGCTAGAGATTGCGCCGGGCTTCGAACTTTCCATCGGAAACTTTGAGGGCCCGTTTGACCTGCTGCTGAACCTGATCTCCAAGCACCAGCTGGACATCACCGAGGTTTCGCTGTCCAAGGTGACCAACGAATTCATCAAGTATGTGCGTCAACTTGACGCCGCGGAAGAGCTGGAACAGGCCTCAGAATTCCTAGTTATTGCTGCGACACTGCTTGACCTAAAAATTGCCAGCCTGCTGCCACGTGGTGAGGTGGTTGACCCCGAAGACGTTGCACTGTTTGAGGCGCGCGACCTGCTCTTCGCACGCTTGCTTCAGTACCGTGCCTTCAAGGAGATATCGTCGTGGTTTAGCACTGCGATCGCAATCGAGGCGCGCAGAACTCCTCGTGACGTGCGCCTCGAGGACCGTTTCCGCAACCGAAAGCCCGAATTGATATGGGTTACCGGACTTGCGGAGTTTGCCCGTATCGCCGAGGAAACCCTGACCCCGCGTGAAATTCCAGCGGTAGGACTCACTCACCTACACGCGCCAAGAGTTTCGATTCGAGAGCAGGCGGTGGAGGTGGTTCGCCGACTTCGCGAAGCTAAGAAGCTAACCTTCCGGGACCTCATCGGTGGACTGACAGACCGGGCACAGGTTGTTGCCCGATTCCTGGCGATCCTGGAACTGTACCGACTAACGGCAATCAGCTTTGAACAGGACAGCCCGCTCGGTGATGTGCAGCTAACCTGGCGAGCCGACCACTTTGATAATGACCAACTAAACGCGCTAGGAACCGAGTATGACTCTTAACTCGCCAGACCTAACCATCCACGCCCAGGCGGTGGATGATGACAATCTGCACGCGGCCATCGAGGCGATTCTGATGGTGGCGGAGGCGCCAATCCCGTTGATCAGCCTTGCCGGTGCGCTAGATCGCCCACTCAACGAGATTCGTGCAGCAGTACAGCAGCTGCGTGCCGACTATGCGGGCGAGCTTGAGGGAGGGCGCACGCGTGGCTTCGAACTGCGCGAGGTTGGCGGCGGCTGGCGCATCTTCGTTCGCGAAGATTTCGACTGGGCTGTAAATATGTTTGTCGCTAGCGAGAACCCCACCAAGTTGAGCCAGGCTGCACTAGAAACACTGGCGGTAATCGCCTATAAGCAGCCAATTAGCCGCGGTCAGGTGGCGAACATCCGTGCCGTAAACGTTGACTCGGTGGTTCGCACCCTACTAAGTCGTGGGCTTATTGGTGAACTTTTCACTGATGCCGAGACCGGTGCCATTAACTACGGCACAACCGACCTAACCCTTCAGCTGCTCGGCATCAATTCGCTTGACGAGTTACCGATGATCAGCCCTTACCTGCCAAGTGCGGATAGCGAGTTTGAAAATGGCCTATGACCCAGAAGTCTATGAACCACGTTCCAGCGAGGGAGTTCGCCTTCAGAAGGCGCTCGCCAACGCCGGTGTGGCGAGTCGCCGCGTCTGCGAAGAGCTGATCATCGAGGGTCGCGTGAAGGTGAACGGCGTTCGCGTCACCGAGCTTGGAACTCGAATCGACCCAGAACACGATTCCGTGATGGTGAATGGGCAACCGGTCCAGTTGGACTCCAGTCGCCTTTACCTGGCCATGAATAAGCCGGAGGGCATCGTTTCGTCAATGAACGACGACATGGGGCGCCCAGATCTGTCACAGTTCGTCAAGCGTTATGACCGAGTATTCAACGTGGGACGTTTGGATGCCGAGACCACTGGCTTGTTGTTGCTGACCAATGATGGCGACCTAGCCCACAAGCTGGCGCACCCGTCATTCGGTGTGGCCAAGCTCTACTGGGCACACGTGCAAGGCGAGGTGTCCCCGGCGACTTTGAACAAGTTGACCAAGGGTATCGAACTTGAGGACGGGTTCATTGCAGCGGACAAAATACGCCTGCTAGATGCCGCCAGTGATCAATCTTTGGTTGAGATCGTGCTGCATTCGGGTAGAAACCGAATCGTGCGACGCATGTTTGAGGCAGTCGGTCACCCGGTAGTCGGCCTGGTTCGAAAGTCTTTTGGGCCAATCAACCTTGGCCCGATGCGCCCGGGTCAGGTACGCGAACTCAATAAAATGGAGATTAGTGCCCTGCTTAAGGCCGCCGAAGGCAAACCCGTTCGTGCGCCGAAGCCAGTGGCAGGCAAACAACCGCAGCGCCCGCAGCGCGCCACCAAGAATGGCAGACCTACGGGAACCTCCAAGGGGCGTCCAGAGGGTAAGCGCGGCACCGACTCAAGAAAGCGATAATCATGGCACTACGCGCCATTCGTGGAGCAATCCAACTGGATCGTGACGAACGCGAGCACCTGTTGAAGTCGACTGCCGAACTGTTGACCAAGATTTTGCACGCCAACGACATCGACAGCTCGCAGTTGATCAATATTTTCTTCACCGCGACCCCAGACATCGTTAGTGAGTTCCCTGCGCTGGCGGCCCGCGAACTCGGCCTCGGTGATGTGCCACTGATGTGTTTCGTTGAGATGGCTGTTGCTCATGGCATGCCGCGCGTAATCCGCATCATGGTTCAGGCGGAGATGGACAAGCCACGCACCGAGATCCAGCACATCTACCTGCGCGGAGCAACCGCACTTCGCCAGGACCTAGCGCAGTGAGTCGAATCCAGGGCCAGGTTCGCATTGTAGGTGCCGGTCTGCTCGGCACCTCCTTGGGGCTAGCCCTGCGAAAATCGGGGGTTGACGTGATCGTCTCCGACACTTCACGTGCCAGTCAGGCGCTCGCTATTGACTACGGTGCCGGTCGCGAGGCATCGGCGGGAGACAACCCAAACCTGATTGTAGTTTGCGTTCCACCTGATCACACCGCGGCCGTATTGGCGCAGGAACTTAGCACCTACCCAAACGCCACGGTCACCGACGTTGCCAGCATCAAACAGACCGTACTGCTGGAACTTTCCGAGCTAGGGGCTGACCTGAGCCGCTACGTTGGATCGCACCCGATGGCCGGACGCGAACGAGGAGGCGCCATCAGTGGCCGCGCCGACTTATTCATTGGCCGCCCCTGGGTGGTTGTGCCAAACGAGCAGAGCGAGCAGGCGCGCGTTGATCTAGTGACCGATCTCAGCCTCGAAGCGGGGTCGGTCCCGGTGAACATGGAACCTTTGGAGCATGACCACGCCGTTGCGGCAGTCAGTCACGTTCCGCAGGTGGTGGCCAGTTTGCTGGCGGCACGCCTGATTAGCACTTCGTCTCAGGAGATTTCGCTGGCTGGCCAGGGGTTGCGGGACACCACTCGAATTGCGGCCAGTGACCCTGCGCTCTGGGTGCAGATTTTGAGCGCCAACGCCGGTCAAGTTGTTCCGGTTTTGAAAGACTTTGCCGAAGATTTAGCAAAGCTCATTGCAGCCCTAGAGCAACCGAATGCCAGTGGTGCGCTAGCAAGCATTAGCCGTGCAATCGAGGCTGGAAACCGCGGTGTCGAGCGCATTCCGGGTAAGCACGGTGGACGCCACACTAACTACTCGACCATGGTGGTCATGATTGACGACCAGCCTGGCCAGCTGGCTCGCTTGCTCAACGAGGTAGCGCAGATTGGCGTGAACTTGGAGGAGATTAAGCTGGAACACTCGCCGGGTGCCCAGATTGGTCTGGTTGAACTTTCGGTGCTGCCAGCGGTGGAACAAAAACTATTCGACGATCTAACTGCGCGCGGCTGGCGTTTCGCCTAATGAGCAAACTTGTAGCGGCTATCGATGGTCCGGCCGGAAGTGGCAAGAGCAGCGTCAGTAAGCAGGTTGCCAAAGAACTTGGTTGGGGATATCTGGACACGGGTGCCGCATACCGAGCGCTCACCTGGGCGACCCAGCACCTGACTGGCTTTGCGATTGATTCGCTGCCACTTATGGACCTACGCACCGAGTTTGCCTATGCCATTTCCACTAATCCAGAGGATTACTGGGTTCGGATTGGGGATCACGACGTAACCGAGGCAATTCGCGAGACATCGGTGGCAGAAGCCGTAAGCGCGGTGGCTCGAGTGCCGGAGGTGCGTTCTTACATGCTCTGGCTGACTCGAAACCTCACCGAGAACTGCGACCGACCTGGAATTGTGGTTGAAGGTCGCGACATCACCACCGTGGTCCTTCCGGATGCTCCAATTCGCCTCTTACTAACGGCGAGCGAAGAAGTTAGACTTAAGAGAAGGTCCGCCGATGTAGGTGCGACTAATCTCTCGGAGGTCGCGCGACAGGTATCGCACCGCGATGCTTCGGACGCCAAGGTTGTTGATTTCATGAACCCGGCGGAGGGAGTCACCCTGGTTGACTCCAGCGATCTAAACTTTGCCCAAACCGTGGCCGCCGTTCGCGCTGAAATCGCGAAGGTCACAAACTAAGGATTATTTATGTCTGAACAAGACGAGTATGGCGACCTGCCAATCAGCTCGCAGTTCGTAGAGAAGCTGAATGCCATCAGCGATGACGAGGCCGAGAATCGCGCGCGTGCGCTGCGTAGCGGTCTGGAGGACTTCGAACTCGAAGGCGATGATTTTGACGTACTGGACGCCGACCTGGATTGGCGCGATGGACCGGTCATGCTTCCTGCCCTGCCGGTTTTGGCAATTGTTGGCCGCCCAAACGTAGGCAAGAGCGCTCTGGTAAACCGTATTCTCGGCCGCCGCGAGGCAGTGGTCGAGGACAAGCCAGGCGTCACTCGCGACCGCATTAGCTACAAGGCCGAGTGGAACGACCGTAAGTTCACCCTCGTGGACACCGGTGGTTGGGAAGCCGATGCCAAGGGAATCGACCTCTCGGTTGCCCTGCAGGCAGAGATTGCCGTTGACCTCGCCGATGCTGTGCTGTTTGTCGTTGATGCCATCGTTGGCGCCACGGGCAGCGACGAGCGTGTGGTCAAGATGCTGCGTGCCAGCGGCAAACCGGTAATCCTGGTTGCAAACAAGATCGATGACATGCGTTTGGAGCCGGAGGCTGCTGCTCTCTGGAGCCTTGGACTGGGCGAGCCTTATCCGGTTTCAGCACTGCACGGTCGTGGCGTTGCAGACATGTTGGACGCCGCCATGAAGGTGCTGCCAAAGGTTTCTGCTGTTGCCAAGGAAGAATTCGGCGGCCCACGTCGAGTCGCGTTGATTGGTCGTCCGAACGTTGGTAAGTCATCGCTGCTCAACAAGGCAGTCGGCTCTGAGCGTGCCGTGGTCAACGACCTGGCCGGTACCACTCGTGATCCGATCGACGAGCAGGTAGAGATTTCTGGCCGCATCTGGCGCTTTGTGGACACCGCCGGTATTCGCCGCCGCATCAAGCAGCAGCAGGGCGCCGACTTCTACGCATCGCTTCGCACTGCATCTGCGCTGGAGCGTGCTGAGGTGGCGGTCGTTCTTCTGGACGTAACCGAGCCGATTAGCGAGCAGGACATCCGAATCATCGATATGGTTCTGGAATCTGGGCGTGCGCTGGTGTTGGCATTCAACAAGTGGGACATGCTGGATGACGAGCGCCGCCGTTACCTTGAGCGTGAAATCGAACAGGATCTGGCTCACGTAGATTGGGCGCCACGCGTAAATATCTCGGCCAAGACCGGCCGTCACCTGGAGAAGCTGGTACCGGCTCTCGAAGTGGCACTGGATAGCTGGGACAAGCGCATCCCAACCGGAAAGCTCAATGCATTCCTGCAGGAACTGGTCATGGAGACTCCGCACCCGGTTCGTGGAGGCAAGCAGCCACGTATCTTGTTTGGAACCCAGGCAAGCACCCGTCCGCCAAAGTTTGTTCTGTTCACAACCGGTTTCTTGGACCCCGGCTATCGTCGATTCATTCAGCGACGCCTGCGCGAAACTTATGGATTCGAAGGAACTCCGATCGAGGTTGGCATGCGCATTCGAGAGAAGCGTAAGCGCACCTCGTAAGCCACCTTTTTGGTTAGATTCACCTAACAAAGCCCCGAACTTGTTTTGGGGCTTTGTTCATTTTGTGGGCAGTCGGCGGGTTTAAACTGCCGATATGAACACAAGAACCAAGGTCTCAATCATCGGTGCCGGTGCGGTAGGTACCGCGACTGCATATGCCCTGCTAATCAAGAAAATTGCGGGGGAGGTGGCTCTATACGACCTAAATAAGGCCAAGGTGGAAGCCGAGGTGCTCGATCTGGCACACGGCAGTCAGTTCACTACGCCATCGCGCATCTATGGCGGTGACGACCTTGAGGTGGTTCGTAATAGCGATGTGGTGGTAATCACTGCAGGTGCAAAGCAAAACCCTGGCCAAACCCGCCTGGAGTTAGCTGGCACTAACGTTTCGATTCTGCGCGAACTTATGCCCAAACTGGTCAAACTGGCGCCGGATGCGGTCTATCTGCTGGTCACCAATCCTTGCGACGTATTGGCTTACGCGGCAGTTCAATTTTCGGGTCTACCTGCAAACCGCGTGTTTTCGTCTGGCACGGTTCTCGATAGCAGCCGTCTGCGCTGGCAGTTGGCCGAGCGCCTTGGCGTGAGCACCGAGAGCGTACACGCACTTATCGTGGGTGAACACGGCGACAGCGAGTTCCCGCTATGGAGTGAGGCATCCATCGGGCCGGTCGCGCTGAGCGACTGGAAGGTTGCCGGGCACAAGCCGTTGAATCAAGAAGAACTGGATCAGATTGCGTTTGAAGTGAAGAACGCTGCCTACAAGGTGATCGAAGGCAAGGGCGCCACCAACTTTGCCATTGGGCTATCGGCCGCCCGCATTGTCGAGGCGGTGCTGCGCGATGAAGGTGTGGTTCTGCCGGTGTCTTCGGTCTTGGAAAACTACCTGGGTGTGTCTGACGTGGCCCTTAGCGTTCCAACCCTGGTAAATCGCCATGGAGCGTCCCAAACAATTGAAGTGCGGATGAGCGATCAGGAGCTTGCCCGCTTCCGTGATTCTGCGGCAACCCTGCGCAAGAGCATTGAGGCTTTGGGGCTGGCTTAGGCACTAGCCCCGCATCGCACCTTAGACAGGTAGAAGTAGGGGAAATTTCCCTCGTTTTCAACTTCGATAGTTGTATCTGCGCCGCCCGCAAATGGGGCATCGACGATCTGCGTGTCACTGCCCCTTGGGCGAAATTGTTTGTCGGTGTACGTGACCTGGAAATTGAGCCCATCACAGCCGGCATCCGAGTAGAGCGAAATTGCCCAGCAAGAAGAAAAACGCTTGCAGTGATAGGTCTCGAAAGGCGCGGGCTTGTAGAAAAAGCCACCGCCGGCATCAACCATCCAGGTGTTGGGGTCGGAAGGTTGAAATGGGTTGATTATTTGTACGCTTATGGCCGGGAAACAGAGAGACAGCAATCCTGCCAGGCCAAAAATGACGATTCGAATCCCCCAAGATCTCATGACTGAACACTATCGGGCGGTTCCGACATTTTTCTCGATAAGCGGCAGGTGGCTGATGACTAAACTTGAGGGGTTGCTCGCCGCGGTTTGGCGGGTATACGGGCTGTAGCGCAGCTTGGTAGCGCACTTGTCTGGGGGACAAGGGGTCGCCGGTTCAAATCCGGTCAGCCCGACAAAGCAAAAGAGCACCCTCTCGGGTGCTCTTTTGCTTTGTCACGGGTTTGTACAGCCGGATTTGGGAGGAGGCCGCGAACAAGCGGCCGACGGTTCCGGTGATCTAGGTCGGCGGCTAGACTTTTGGCATGTCCAAGCAGCAGGTTTCGATGTGGCAAGAAGCCAAAACTATCCCTAACCTGTTGAGCTTTTTGCGCCTAGCCCTGATCCCAGTCTTCCTATGGTTGATTTTGAGCCACAAGGGCGGGCTTGCGATTGCGCTCTTGGCTTTCAGCGGTTTCACCGACTACTTGGACGGCTACATAGCACGCAAGTACAACCAGGTCACCCGATTGGGGAAGTTGATTGACCCTGCCGCGGATCGCCTCTACATCTTCACAACCCTGCTTGGGCTTGTGGTCACCGGCGTTATCCCCGCTTGGCTGGCTGCCGTAGTAATCGCACGCGATGTGATGTTGGCCATTGTTTACCCAATCCTTGCTACCCACGGTTACGGCCCATTGCCGGTTCACTACCTGGGTAAAGCCGGAACTTTCGCCTTGCTCTACGCATTTCCGCTGCTGCTCTTGGCAAACGTGCTGGAGTCCGCTAATTTCATAATTCTTCCGATTGCTTGGGCGTTCGCTCTTTGGGGTGCTGGGCTGTATTGGTGGGCCGGATTTGTGTATGTGAAGCAAGTACGTGATCTGGTTTTGGGGGCACGCGCAAGCCGCTAGGCTTGCCCATGAGGAGTTACAAAAATGCTGGATTTTTCCGCCGATGCGGGTCGCAACGAGGTGAGCGATACCCTGCGCTTTAGCGAGGATTTGCTCGCTATGCAGGGGGCAAACCTGTCGACCGATGAGGCCGAAGCAATCGCAGCGCTCCCGAGTGGTCATGCACTCCTGGTGGTCAAGCGCGGCGCCGATATCGGTGCCCGATTCCTGTTGGATCAGGACGTAAACACGGTTGGACGCCACCCCAATGCCGACATTTTCCTGGATGACGTAACTGTTTCACGTCGTCACGCCGAGTTCTTGCGCCACGGCACATCTTTTGAGGTCCGCGACCTAGGCTCGCTCAACGGCACCTATTTTGACGGGGTGCGCATCGAAAACGCGCTGCTTGATGACGGTGCCGAAGTTCAGGTGGGCAAGTTCCGCATGACTTTCTACGCCTCGCCGTTGGATAAACGAGGCGCGTAGTGGCAGCAGTTTCCTCGGCCCGACTCAGAGTAGCGGGCCAGCAAAAGCTATTTACCATCGGGCAGGTAATCAACCAGCTCGACGGCGATTACCCCGGTTTGACCTCATCGAAGCTGCGCTTTCTCGAGGACGAGGGTTTGGTCACGCCTCAGCGCACCGCTAGTGGCTATCGCAAGTACACGTCCGATGATGTTGAACGACTGCGAATCATTCTTGAACTGCAGAACCGCAAACTGCCGCTTAAGGTGATTTTGGAGTACTTGGGTCAGCTGGATGCTGGACTGTCGGCAAGTCTGCCTGGCGATCAGGAAGCACCGGAGCCGGTTCTTCGCAAACTGCGTGCCCGCAAGATTTCCCGCATCGAACTAACTGCCGAGACCGGCATCACCGAAGCGATGATTTTGGAAGCTCAGGAGATGAAATTCCTCGGTGCTGAGCCGTTTGATTTTGGGGCGCTTGAGATTTCGCGCGCGCTGGTGAACCTGCGTCGCTTTGGAATTACTCCGCGCCACCTGCACGGCCACAAGACTCTGATTGACCGGGAAATTGCCATCATTGATGGTGTTGTTGCTCCGGTGAAGCGCCGTCGCGATGGGGCAGCGCGAGCCCAGGCTGCGGACTATTCGCGCGAAATCGCGCAGCACTTCGACACCATTCGAACCGAATTGGTGAACGCTTTCATCGGCAAAATCGAAAATTAGTTAGCCGAAACGGCAAATCTAGGCCTGTAAAAATTTATTGGGTGAATTTGCCCAAAAACGGCGCGGTTAAGCCCGACACGCCGTCATTAATATCTGCCGGCTATTGACTCATTCGTTCATCAGAATTAAACCTGTACTTGAACCTTTGGTTTGAGGCTCATCTGAAGGTTCGGCGAAAGGGAGAGGGATGACTGAGCAAGACTCCAGCGCACCCGGTACCGAATACGCCGACACCCTGTTCAGTGATGACCTTCCAGCCACCGATTCCCGCTCTGGCTACCGTGGAACTTCCGCAGCCAAGGCCGTAGGTATTTCCTACCGTCAGTTGGACTACTGGGACCGCACCGCGCTGGTTCAGCCTTCGGTGCGTGGGGCTTCCGGTTCTGGAACTCAGCGCCTTTACTCGTTCCGAGACGTGCTGGTTCTGAAGCTGGTGAAGAGCCTGCTTGACATCGGTGTATCGCTGCAGCAGATTCGTACCGCTATCGACGAGCTCCGCGCCAGCGGCATCAACGAACTTGCCGGCATCACGCTCATGTCGGACGGCGCCCGCGTCTACCTTTGCACCACTCACGACGAGGTCATCGACCTTCTAGGTCGTGGACAGGGCGTGTTTGGTATTGCGGTAGGCAAGGCGCTTCGTGAGGTAGAGGCCACTCTGGCTCAGATCAACGCAGACTCAGTGAGCGACATGGACGAGCTTTCCAGTCGACGTGAGCGCAAGCGCGCGGTTAGCTAAATCGCTACCCCTAAATAACTAATCTGTGACGTTCTTATTGCGACGTCTGAACCAACTCTGCTTCTGCTCGCTGGTGCGAGCCGCCTTCGCGCTCTTGCCGCGCCGACGCTTCTGAGCGACCTCGGCAAGCGACGTCTGGAGCAGCTCTAGAAGTTGATCAAAGCTAGTCGAGATTTCGGCGGCCGCAGTACCTGGCCAAGAGTGAATAGGACGCGCTGCGCCTTGCGCCTGCTGAACCGCCGCACGCTCCGGGAATCGAATCGGCAGCAGTGCATCGGTCACCAGGCTGCTCAATTCCTGCTGTCGGTAGTCGTGCTCGGTGAAGCTGTCGTTCACGCGGTTCAATACGACACCCGCAAGCGCCAGACGGTGGTTGAGTTGATCGTGTACCTCATCGACGGCCATCATGGCTCGCTTTATGCCGCCCACTGCGAAGATTCCAGGTTCCGAAACCAACAGGACGCGGTCGCTTGCCGCCCAGGCGGAACGAGTCAAGCCGTTTAGCGACGGTGGTGTGTCAATGATGACCAAATCGTAGTCGTCTTCGACCACGCTCAGGGCATGTTCAAGCTTCCATAAATCGGCAAGCGAAGGGTTGGGGGAGTCGAACGCCGAGGCCAGTGGTTCGCCCACCATGACGTCGATTTTGCTGGGCTGCGACTTGTTCCAACTGGAAGGTAGGATTGCTTTATGCACAACGCCGTGCACGGGGCGTTTGATCACATCCACCACTGTTGTTTCAAAGTCCCCAATAGCACCCAAACCGGTCGAAGCATCGCACTGTGTATCGAGGTCAACCACGAGAGTGCGTAGTCCCTTGGCATATGCGGCAGAGGCCAGGCCCAGAGTGACCGTGGTTTTGCCCACGCCCCCTTTCAGGGAGCTAACGCTAAGAACATGCACCCTTCTAGGCTACCTTTTTGGGCCTACCCTTTTGACCATGTGGGAAGGAACTTAATGTTCAAGAAGATCCTCGTAGCGAACCGCGGCGAAATCGCGGTTCGCGCTTTCCGTGCCGCCTATGAACTGGGCGCCAAGACCGTCGCGGTATTCCCATTCGAGGATCGCAATTCCGCCCACCGCATGAAGGCCGATGAGGCCTACCAGATCGGTACCGTGGGTCACCCGGTTCGTGCCTACCTCGATGTTTCCGAGATCATTCGCGTTGCCAAGGAATCCGGCGCCGATGCCGTTTACCCGGGCTACGGTTTCTTGAGCGAAAACCCAGAGCTTGCCAATGCCTGTGCCGAGAACGGCATCACTTTCATTGGTCCGGACGCCCACGTTCTGGAGCTTGCTGGCGACAAGGTAAACGCAAAGGCCGCCGCGATTGCAGCCGGCGTGCCGGTGCTGAAGAGCACAAACTCCAGTGATGACGTTGACCTCCTGTTGGGTGAATCCGACAGCATTGGTTTCCCGCTGTTCGTTAAGGCAGTCGCCGGTGGCGGTGGCCGCGGTATGCGCCGTGTCGCCACCAAGGAAGACCTGCGTGCAGCACTTATTGAGGCTTCGCGTGAGGCCGCTAGCGCCTTCGGTGATGGCCGCGTGTTCTTGGAGCAGGCAGTTCTTCGTCCGCGCCACATTGAGGTTCAGCTGCTGGCCGATGGTCAGGGCAACGTTGTGCACCTGTTCGAGCGCGACTGCTCGATTCAGCGCCGCAACCAGAAGGTTGTGGAGATTGCCCCGGCACCGCTGCTAGATGACGCCCTGCGTCAGACCCTGTTCCGTGATGCGGTGGCCTTCGCCAAGGAGATCGGCTACGCCAACGCCGGAACCGTTGAGTTCCTGATCGACACCGTCGGCGCCAACGCTGGCAAGCACGTCTTTATCGAGATGAACCCTCGCATTCAGGTGGAGCACACCGTCTCCGAGGAAATCACCGACATCGACCTAGTGCAGTCGCAGATGCGAATTGCATCGGGGGAGAGCCTTGCCGACCTAGGGCTGAGCCAGGAAACCATCACCTGCCACGGTTTTGCAATCCAGTGCCGAATCACCACCGAGGACCCAGCACAGGGCTTCCGACCAGACACCGGCAAGATCACCACCTACCGTTCGCCAGGCGGCGCCGGCATTCGCCTCGACGGTGGAACCGTTTCGACCGGTGCAGAGGTGAGCCCATTCTTTGACTCCATGCTTGTGAAGTTGATTGCTAAGGGTCGCGACTTCCCGAGCGCAGTCACCCGTGCTCGACGTGCATTGGCTGAGTTCCGTATCCGCGGTGTCTCCACCAACATCGCCTACCTGCAGGCTGTGATGAGCGACCCAACCTTCATGGCTGGCGACCTAAGCACCTCATTCATCGACGAGCGTCCAGAGCTGTTCCACGCCAAGCAGAGCCAGGACCGTGGAACCAAGATTCTGCAGTGGCTGGCCGAGGTCACCGTAAACCAGCCATACGGTCCACGAAACGGCCGTATCAACCCTGAAGAGAAGCTGCCGCAGGTTGATCTGACCCAGCCGGCTCCAGCAGGTTCGCGCCAGCGTCTCCAGGAGCTTGGCCCGGTTGAGTTTGCCAAGGAACTTCGTGGCCGCACCGCAGTGCAGGTCACCGACACCACCTTCCGCGACGCTCACCAAAGCCTTCTAGCTACCCGTGTTCGTGGTCGTGACCTGGTTCAGGTTGGTCCATACGTTTCGCGACTGACTCCGCAGCTGTTCTCGGTTGAGGCCTGGGGTGGTGCCACCTATGACGTTGCACTTCGATTCCTCGGTGAAGATCCATGGGAGCGCCTGGCGGCACTTCGCGAGGCCATGCCAAACATCTGTATTCAGATGCTGCTGCGTGGCCGGAACACCGTCGGTTACACCCCGTACCCAACCGAGGTCACCGACGCATTCGTTCAGGAAGCCGCCGCCACCGGCGTTGACGTCTTCCGTATTTTTGATGCGCTGAACGATGTCGAGCAGATGCGCCCAGCCATTGAGGCTGTGCTGCGCACCAAGACAGCTGTTGCCGAGGTGGCCCTCTGCTACACCGCGGACCTGCTTGACCCTGATGAGAAGCTTTACACCCTGGACTACTACCTGGGTCTGGCTCAGGAAATCGTAGACGCCGGTGCGCACATTATTGCGATCAAGGACATGGCCGGTCTGCTGCGCCCAGCGGCTGCCGCAAAACTGGTATCGGCGCTTCGTGAGCGTTTTGATCTTCCAGTGCACCTGCACACCCACGACACCGCGGGTGGCCAGCTGGCAACTTTGATGGCAGCTATCAATGCCGGCGTCGACGTGGTTGACGTTGCGAGTGCGCCAATGGCAGGCACCACCAGCCAGCCTTCGGCCTCGGCGCTGGTTGCAGCACTTGCTCACACCGAGCGCGACAGTCAGATTCCACTTTCTGCGGTCACCGCGCTCGAGCCTTACTGGGAGACCGTTCGCAACGTATACGCGCCATTCGAGAGCGGCCTACCAGGCCCGACCGGTCGCGTCTACAAGCACGAGATTCCAGGTGGTCAGCTGTCCAACCTGCGTCAGCAGGCGATTGCGCTCGGCCTCGGTGACCACTTCGAAAAGGTTGAGGACATGTATGCCGCCGCGAGCGAGCTGCTTGGCCGCCCAACCAAGGTGACCCCGAGCTCCAAGGTCGTCGGTGATTTGGCCCTGCACCTGGTTGCGGTCAACGCCGACCCGAAGGACTTCGCCGAAAACCCACAGAACTACGACATCCCGGACAGCGTTATCGGCTTCATGGCCGGCGAACTGGGTGACCTTCCTGGTGGTTGGCCTGAGCCATTCCGCACCAAGGTGCTGCAGGGCAAGAACGTCAAGTTCGGTTTGACTCCGGTTAGCGCCGAAGACCTAGCGATTTTGGTAGGCACCGATGCTGACGCCCGCCGCTCCACATTGAACCGCCTGCTGTTCCCAGCCCCGACCAACGACTTCCTGAAGGTGCGCGACACCTACGGCAAGTTGGACAACGTTGACACGGTCGACTACCTCTACGGCCTGGAGCAGGGCAAGGAACACGTCATCGACATCGCCAAGGGTGTTCGTCTGTACGTTGGCCTGGAGGCAATCGGTGGCGCCGATGCCAAGGGCTTCCGCACCGTCATGACCACCCTGAACGGCCAGCTGCGTCCGATTCTGGTGCGTGACCAGAAGATTAAGGTTGCAACTCCGCAGGCCGAGAAGGCCGATGCCAACAACACCTCGCACGTTGCGGCACCGTTTGCCGGTGTGGTTACCGTGCAGGTTGTCGAAGGCACCCCGGTGGAGGTCGGCCAACCAGTCGCCACCATCGAGGCTATGAAGATGGAAGCAACCATCACTGCCAGCAAGGCCGGTGTGGTCAAGCGTCTGGCGATTGGTAAGGCTCAGGCGGTAGACGCCGGAGACTTGATTCTGGTCATCGAATAACCACTTTTTGATAACGAACACCGAGGGATTGCTACAGTCCCTCGGTGTTCGCTTTAAGCCACACGGGTAGAATGAACGGGCAGTAAACGGGCCAAGGTGGGTTGGCAAATCAGGAGGATAAATTGGCATTTGGACGCAAAAAGCCAGAAGGCGCGCCTAACGACGCGCTGGCTGAAATCGTGCCGGTAAACGAGCCAAAGAGCCACAACCTGGCCGAGATCGCGGTTGACGCGGGCATCGTGGACGTAAACCCAGCCACCGCAAGCATTCCGATTGCAACCGAGGCTCTGGTTCCAAACCTGGATCCGAATCCGGGTGCCAGCCCGGCGCTGCTGACCCCGGATGTTGTGCGCAGCAACTACAGCCGCCGTGACAGCCTGCGTGGTCAGGCATTCGATGCGCCGGAACCGGCTGCAATGCTTACTGCTGAACGCTTGATTGACACCAGCAACCGCTTCCGTCCGGCCCCAGAATCAGGCTTCCGCCGCTTCCTGTTCTTTGCGACTCTCAAGAGCGTAAATCTTGGCGACAGTCTGGCTGTGCGTGAGCGCAAGGCCGTGAGCGCCCGAATCGCTGCCAACCTTGACGGTGGCACCAAGTTTGTTCCTGTGCTGACTCGTAAGGGCGGCGTTGGCAAAACCACCGTAACGACCCTGCTTGGCATGGCACTTGCGCTAAACCGCGAAGACCGTATCGTTGCCATTGACGCCAACCCGGACCGCGGAACCCTGGCCGAACGCGTTTCGAAGAACACCCGATTCACAGTTCGTGACGTTGTAAACCGCGCCGCCAGCATCGATGGCTTCACCGATTTCAGCACCATGGTTTCGCGTGACGTAACCCGTCTTGACGTGCTGGCCAGCGACAACGACCCGATGCTTTCGGAGGCGTTTAACGAGGGTGACTACAACGTTGTTGCCGACATGGCGGCCCGCTACTATTCGATCGTTTTGACCGACTGTGGTACCGGTATCGTGCACTCGGTGATGCGTCCGACCCTACAGCGCGCCAACGGTTTGGTAATTGTGTCCGGTGGTTCGGTCGACGAGGCCCGCCTGGCATCGGAGACCCTGACCTGGCTTGAGGCCAACGACTACGGTGATCTGGTTCGCAACGCTGTTGTGGCGCTTAACACCGCCACCCAGGCTACGCAGCTTGTGAAATTGGACGAGATTGAGGCGCACTTCAAGAGCCGAGTTCGCGCCGTGGTCCGCATTCCTTACGACCCAGCCCTGGCTGCCGGTTCTGTGATCAAGTTCTCGGAGCTCAAGAAGGGCACCCAGGACGCGGCTCGTGAACTTGCCGCTCTGGTGGTTGACAGCATCAACACCCCTGCCTAGGACTGTTTCTTAACGCAGCAATAACTGCCCGCTTCTAGAGGTCTGACAAACAATGACGGTCCGCGAGATTCGCCTATTCGGTGACCCAGTGCTGAAGAGTGTCTGTGCCCCCGTGACCAAATTCGACGAGGGTATTACCGCCCTTGCCGCTGACTTGGTGGAGACCACTACCCAGATTTCCGGCCGGGCCGGGGTTGCGGCCAATCAGATCGGTGTTGGACTGCGCGCCTTCTCCTGGAATGTTGACGGTGCTAGCGGAGTCATCTTTAACCCGGTGTTAGTCGAGGTCCGCGGCGAAAAGAAGTTGGTTCAAGAGGGTTGTCTCTCGGTGCCGGGTCTTTGGCATGAAACCCCTCGACACGAATACGCCAGAGTAGAGGGCCAGGATGCCACCGGAGCACCGATTGTGCTCGAAGGCACTGGATTGATGGCTCAGGCGCTCCAGCACGAATGCGATCACCTCGATGGCTTGCTATACCTGGACCGATTAGAGCCGGAAGAGCGCAAGCTGGCAATGCGCAAGCTGCGCGAACAAGACTGGTTCCTCAGTCGTTAGTGCCTGCCATTAAGGGCGGGTAGCTAAAGGCCTTTAGTGGCCGTATATTTCTTCGATCTGCCGAGCAAAGTCCTCGATAACCGACTTGCGCTTGACCTTGAGGCTCGGAGTAACGTGCCCGGATTCCAAGGTCAGTTCGGATTCTAGAATCACAAATTTCTTGATTGCTTCGGCCTTCGAAACTGTCTTGTTTACCCGGTCCACTGCGTTTTGGACCTCGGTGATTACGGCAGGGTGCTTGGCGGCCTCCGCGATCGTCATTTCTTTGCTCAGGCCGTGACTGGCTAGCCAGATTGGCAGCATTTCGCCATCGAGCGAGATCAGGCAGGCGACGAATGGCTTGTTATCGCCAACCACTACCGCTTGACCGATTAGCGGATCTGCACGCAGGGGGTCTTCCATCGGTGCCGGTGCCACGTTTTTGCCACCCGCGGTGATGATGAGTTCCTTTTTGCGACCGGTGATGCTCAGGAAGCCGTCATCATCTAGCGAACCGATGTCGCCGGTGCGGAACCAACCATCCACCATGGCTTCCGCCGTTGCCGCAGGGTTGTTGTGGTAGCCAACCAGCAGGTTGCTGCCACGTAGCAGGATCTCACCATCCTCGGCGATTCGAATTCCGCAGCCGGGCAGAAGGCGTCCTACTTTGCCGATTCGGATGCTCTCCGGACGGGCAACCATTGCTGGTGCGGTGGTCTCCGTGAGACCATAGCCCTCTAGGACTATAAGGCCCATGGCGCGGTAGAAATGGCCAAGGCGCACACCGAGTGGGGCACCGCCGGAAACCGCGTAGCGAACCTGGCCACCCATGTTGGCGCGGATTTTGGAGAAGATCAGGCGGTCGAAAACCCAAAACTGAATGCGCTGTTTGATGCTTGGCCCGTGCGGAGTGTCCATGGCCATCGAATACTTGACGGCTGCGCTGGCCGCCCGGCGGAATAGGTCGCCCTTTCCACCGGCTTCGGCTTTTTGCTCCGCCAGGTTGTAAACCTTTTCGAAAACACGTGGCACGGCCAGCAGGAAGTTTGGCTTGAAGGTCTGCATGGCGCTCGCCAGGTTGCGGATGTCTGCCTGGTGACCAACCTTGACTCCGGCGTGAATTGCAAGAACCTCCACAAAGCGGGCAAAGACGTGTGCAAGAGGCAAAAAGAGCAGGGTGGTCTGGCCATCGGCAATAACTACCGGTAGTTCCAGCTTGGCGTTCTTGGAGAGATCTACGAAGCCGCGGTGGGCCAGCTCGCAACCCTTAGGCTGACCGGTGGTACCAGAGGTGTAAATAATGGTGGCGATGTCGTCTAGGGTGGCGTGGGCGCGGTGGCGTTCCAGGGTGGCATCATCGATTGCCGCGCCAGCTTCGCGAAGTCGATCCAGCGACCCGTCGAAGGCGGTCCAAACCTCGCGAAGATATGCACTCTGGTGGCGCACCTCGTTCAACTTGTCCAACATCTCTTGGGATTCAAGGAAGATGCCCACTACCTCGGAGTCGGCGAGAATCCAAGCCATTTGTGAAGCCGAAGAGGTTTCATAAATCGGCACCGAGACGGCACCGGCGAACCAGAGTGCGAGGTCCACCAGGGTCCACTCGTATGAGGTGTGACCCATGATGGCAACGCGCTGGCCCGGCTGAACTCCGGCAGCAATGAAGCCTTTGGCAAGAGTCCTAACCTGACCGAGAAAATCGACTGCGGAAACGTTGTCCCAGACGCCGTCTACATCGGTTTGCACCGCGTAAAGCGGCAGGTTTGGCGTCTTGGCGGCACGTTCAAGCAGGAGGTCGGTGATGTTGGACTTTGGATCCGATTCAACTAGCGACGGCACATCGTACTGCTGCATGCTTAAGCGCCCTCCTTGGCTTGTTATTAGCCACTACTCTAGGGCAGCAGGGGCAGTTTCGGTGGCATCGGCGAGCTAGACTTTTAGAACAAAGCCAAGACAAAAGTAGGGGTTTGACATGCACGCTATTGGCATCGATGTTGGCGGCACCAAGATTGCTGGTGCACTCGTAGACCCTGCAGGCAATCTGCTCAAGGAATTGCGTGTACCAACCCCGGGTGATGACCCGCAGTCGGTGGTAAACGCCACTGCCCAGATCATTAACGAACTTGCTGAAGGCCAAGATGTGGTCGGTGCTGGTGTTGCAGTTCCGGCATTCATCGATGCTGCACAGTCCAACATCTACTACGGCACCAACCTCGCTTACCGTAACGGCCCGTTCAAGGCGGAGGTTGAGGCCCTTGTTAAGGTTCCGGTATTGCTGGAAAACGATGCAAATGCTGCCGGTTGGGCGGAGTACCGATACGGCGCTGGCCGCGGCACCAAGCACATGGCGATGCTGACCATTGGCACCGGTGTCGGTGGCGCAATCGTCGTGGACTCCAACCTGCTTCGCGGTGGCTTCGGTGTTGCTGCGGAACTAGGTCACATGCGAGTGGTACCACAGGGCCGCCTGTGCGGCTGTGGCCAACACGGCTGCATCGAACAGTACGCATCCGGTACCGCGCTGCTTCGTGCCGCGCGCGAGTTGGCCGCCAGCGGGAAGCCAGAAGGCGCGCACCTTGCAAGCCTGCAGCGCGAGGCCGGACACCTTGACGGTGGGATGGTTGGCAAGGCCATCATAGACAACGACCCTGGTTCGGTGGCTTTGCTACGCGAACTCGGTGGTTGGATGGGCCAGGCAATCGCCTCGCTGAGTGCGGTACTGGACCCAGAGGTTGTTGTCATCGGTGGCGGAGTATCGGCGCTCGGTGCCGTGCTTATTGACCCGATTCGCGAAGCCTTCCAGACCCACATGCCGGCTCGTGGATTCCGTCCGGAGCTAGAAATTCGTGCAGCAGAGTTCCTGAATGATGCCGGACTCGTTGGCGCAGCCGACCTTGCCCGAGTGGCGTTCGGTAAACTTTAAGCCTGTTGCAATAGAGCCAAGGGAAAGGACGGGGGAGTGACTTACTTCTTTCTGAAAACCTTCGTGCTCGGTCCGTTGCTGCGCGTGCTATTCCGACCATGGGTTCGCGGTGCAGAAAACGTGCCGGCAAATGGTGCGGCGATTCTAGCCAGCAACCACCTGTCATTCAGCGACTCAATCTTTTTGCCGCTAATGCTGCGCCGTCCGGTGACCTTCCTGGCCAAGAGTGAGTACTTCACCGGCAAGGGGCTCAAAGGCGCACTTAGCCGCTGGTTCTTCACCGCAACCGGCCAGCTGCCAATTGACCGTTCGGGTGGCAAGGCATCTGAGGCATCGCTAAACACCGGTCTAGAGGTTCTGGCCGGCGACAACCTACTGGGAATCTACCCTGAGGGCACTCGCTCACCGGATGGCAAGCTCTATCGCGGGCGTACCGGCATCGCGCGCATGGTCCTAGAGGCTAAGGTTCCGGTGATCCCGGTGGCGATGATTGACACCGAAAAGGTGCAGCCGATTGGCCAGAAAATGCCTCGGATTCGTCGCGTGGGAATCGCAATCGGCACGCCATTGGATTTCAGCCGCTTTGAGGGCATGGAAGGCGACCGCATCGTGTTGCGCGCCGTGACCGACGAAATCATGTACGAGCTTCAGAAATTGAGTGGCCAGGTATATGAAGACGTTTATGCCACCAGCGTCAAGAACCGTCTGGCCCGCGCAGCACGCTAAGCGCCACACAAACCTAAAATCCGAAAACCCAAACGAACAGGGAAACCAAATTGGCAAGAGCGAATGAACCGTACGTTGTAGCAGATCCGCAGGTAGTTGCGGGCCTGGACAACTATCTGAACCTTCCAGCAGCTCAGCAGCCAACCTGGTATTCCGCGGAGGCGCTCGCCGAATCCAAGGCCACCCTCTCGGTGTTGCCACCGCTGGTTTTCGCGGGTGAGGTAGACACCCTGCGCGCTCGTTTGGCCGAGGCCGCCTCTGGCAAGGCCTTCCTGATGCAGGGTGGCGACTGCGCCGAGACCTTCGCCGATGCCACGGCAGACCGCATCCGTAACCGCGTCAAGACCCTGCTGCAGATGGCCGTAGTGCTGATGTACGGTTCGTCGATGCCGGTAATCAAGATGGGCCGCATGGCGGGCCAGTTTGCCAAGCCTCGCAGCAACGACAACGAGACCCGTGATGGCATCACACTGCCGGCATACCGCGGTGACGCAGTCAACGGCTATGACTTCACCGAGGCTAGCCGCCGCAACGACCCAGCTCGTCTGGTGCAGGCGTACCACACCTCGGCAAGCACCTTGAACCTGATTCGTGCCTTCACCACCGGTGGTTTTGCAGATCTGCGCTCGGTGCACGAGTGGAACAAGGGCTTCACCGACAACCCTGCAAACGCACGCTACGAGAAGCTGGCGCAGGAGATTGACCGCGCAATTGCATTCATGGCCGCCGCTGGAGCCGATTTTGAGGGCCTGCGCACAACCGAGTTCTACGTGAGCCACGAGAGCCTACTGTTTGACTACGACCGCCCGCTAACCCGCATCGATTCGCGCACCGGAACTCCGTACGTGACCAGCGGTCACCTGGTTTGGATTGGTGAGCGCACCCGTCAGTTGGACGGCGCACACGTCGACTTCCTTTCGCGCGTTCGCAACCCAATCGGCGTAAAGCTGGGCCCAACCACCAGTCCGGACGATGTCCGCGCACTCATTGAAAAGCTGGACCCGAACCGCGAGCCTGGCCGTCTTACCTTCATCACCCGTATGGGCGCCGGCAAGATCCGCGAGGAAATGCCGAAGCTTGTAGAGGCTGTCAAGAGCACCGATTGCCTGCCGCTGTGGATCACTGACCCAATGCACGGTAACGGCATCACCACCAAGAACGGTTACAAGAGCCGCCGCTTCGATGACGTCATGGACGAGGTTCGAGGCTTCTTCGAGGTGCACGAGGCTGCCGGAACCTTCCCTGGCGGTATCCACATCGAGTTGACCGGTGACGATGTTGCCGAGTGCCTCGGTGGCTCGGAGCAAATTGATGAGGCTGCGCTGGAGGCTCGCTACGAGTCGCTCTGTGATCCGCGACTGAACCACATGCAGTCGCTTGAACTTTCGTTCCTAGTTGCCGAACTGCTGGCTAGTCGCACCAAGCACTAAAGGTTCAAACCCAAAGTTAAATGTTTGAGGGCCCACCGAAGTCGGTGGGCCCTCAAACATTTAAGTTACTTGTGGTTGGAGATGATGATCTGGGTGCCGCGCTTCACAACTGTTCCCGGGGTAATGCTCATGAAGCGCACCTTTGCCACACCCCAAGCCGATTGCAGCTGATCTGTGTTCACAGTGACGCTGAGGCCCTGGCTCTGCAGGGCAAGCTGGGCGGCGGCCAGGGTTTCACCGATGAAGTTGGGCACCACAACGGTGGTAGGGCCCTGTGAGACCGTGAGCTGCACGCTAGCACCAACCGGAAGAGGGTTTTGCGCCTGGGTCACCGACATGACGGCTCCGGTCGCGACCGCGTCTGAGTAATCCTTGGAAATGCCCGAAATCTTGATGCCCGCTGCCTGCAGCGCAGTGATTGCATCGGTCTGCTGGCTGCCGACCACATTAGGCATTGCGCCACCGGAGACCTGTAGGGCTATTGAACTTCCCAAACCGATTTTTGTGCCGTCGCTGCCCAGGTAATCAAAAACGGTTCCAGCTGGTGCCGCCGAGTAATACTTCGTTGCGGTTCCAACTGCGAAACCCGCTGCTGCCAGTTTGGCCTTGGCCTGGGCCAGGGTGAGGCCCTTCA